>WNFI01077688.1_pt1 | contig 11526 bp, 8 predicted proteins | sample 5400471 | NCBI WGS metagenome assembly WNFI01 (sample SAMN13153348, study PRJNA577476) | soil metagenome | isolation source: 100 cm saprolite on Douglas fir-dominated hillslope | place: USA:California | collected 2013-09-17
GTTTATGTAGACAAATCTGTAACCCACTAAAACATCGGGACAGTATCGTCGAGGCAGCAGGCAGCTACAACGCGGCCCTTGACCTCATCCATACAGCCCTGCGGCGCGATCCGCGAGGGTGAGAGGTATACTGGTGTGCTGTAGCGTTTGACCCTCGCTTTCGCTCTTCGAGTGTAATGGATGAGGTCAAGGGGAGCTCCGCCCGCGTTGCTTCACGCCGCCTGCTGCCATGAGCACCGTGACAGCACCCCAGGCGTGCCTCCGGCGGGCCTCTGCTCGGGCTCCTGGTGCCAGGTGTGCTGGGCCGCTTCCGCTCCTCCACCGTGCTGATCGCACCTCGTTAGTTGGTTGCCTCTGGCCCCGCGATAGGTTCTCCTAAGCCCGTGAGGAGTTGCTCAAGACGCCGAATTGTACACTGATGTCGCTCGATCTCCCGTTGCCACCCGTGAGCAGCAGCGTCCTCGACGAGTTCTTGTTCAATGCGACGGCGGCGACGCAGACGTGGCGCATAGTCGGGCGTGGTCACAAACTTAGCACACGTCAGATACAACTCACATTCGCAGGGTCCCTCCTGCGGAAGCCTCAGACAGCGCCCCAGTTCTAGCTCAGTTTTCAAAAAATTGTTTCGCAACCAATTGATATCAGTTGGTGAAAGGTTCCCGGAGCGCAATGCCTCTGCAAATGGCCCGGCAATCGTCGCTCCTGGTCCAAGGACAGCTTCGTAATCCTTTCGCACCTCTGGGTCGCTGATCTGTGCGTACACCATCGACATACTTGCGGACTCGTGTCCGAGAATTTTCATGATCGTATGAAGTTTTGCCCCCTTTTCGGCGAGTTGCGTCCCCACGGTATGGCGAAAGCGATGTGGTGTGACAGTTGGCTTTCCACCTGCTGTCACCAAGCCCGCCTCTGTACACGCTTTCTGTAAGCCGTTATCCAACAGGTAGACAGCCGAAAGAAGCCTGCCACGAGAAACGAAGAGATAGCGTGTTGGTATCCCAGTCAGCCGATCACGAAATCCACGCTCTCCTCGCCGGTTGGATTGAAGCTCTTTGATGGCTTCAGCAGCCTCTTTGTTCAGCGGAATGATACGCTCGCGCTTCTTTTTCCCAGCGGGAATTCGTAAACGAGGCATCCCATCTGGATAACTGTCCAGGCAATCAAATGGCAAACGACGAATTTCGTCACGCCTTGCTCCACTCCAGCGCGCAATGAGCAACGCTGTTCGTTGATACGGACAGTCAAGTATACGAATAGCAGCCATCAGCCGAGTAAGCTCATGATCGGGAATATAGCGAGGAACCCGCTGTGGTGGTTTAGGGAGATCTCCTGCTTGCAGAAGTGGCCTGTCAGGAACGTCTTGCCATCCCCACCTGGCACCATCCTGAAAGAAAACAGACAAGCGGACCAGAATGCCTATTTTGCTGTTTCTCGCAAGTGCTCGTCCTGTCAGGGGACTGATATCCAGGCTCTCAGCAAACTCCATGAGATGGTCTCGCGTCACCTCTGCGAAGCTTTCCACATCTGGATAGGTATGTGCCAGCCAGGTAATCAATTGGCGAAGAGCATGATCGGTCTTTTTGACGGTAGCAGGCTGGTCAGTCAGGCGACGAGTCGTCAGGTAACGCATCATCACCTTCTCCATGGATGCTTTGATTGGCGGGCGCGGCGGTTTTTGACGGGAAACCCTCGGCTCTTTACCCAGTTGGCCCCGGTGGTACAACAGGACCCGTAATAGATGAAGTGCCGCAGTCTATTCTCTGATCGTCCTGCGATAGCGCTCAATCGACCCGTAATAAAGAGCAACATCTGGTCGCTCCCCAAACGCACGAACCGCTTCCTCCATCTCAGTCAGCAGCGATTCGTGAATATGCCCCACATCCGGGTCTGCCGTATGTAAGAAAAGACGAGCTATGATCCAATGGAGAGCAGCATCAGAGGTTTTCCTTTCATAGCCGAGGTCAACTGCCTCTTCAACGAGTTGGGCAACGGTTTCATTCACTCCCAGATGATCAGGGCGATGCCAGATGTATACACGAGGAAGGGCGAGAAGCCACTCCCAATCAAACTGGATCTTGCCGCAAAGAGCGAGAAACATCAGGTAAGGCCGTGCATGGTAGGAAACATGACCGCTCAGATGATGGAGATCTTCCCCATGCAATCTCCCTACTCGCTCGGGTAATGGTGCCTCAAACCATTTTCTGAGATCAGGATAGCACCGGATGAACCGTCCTCGATAAAGGCGAAGAGCCTTCCTGTGGCTGGCACTGGTAACATATTCATCCAGGAATGTAGCATACTCTTTCGCAGTTGCATGGCGGAATGAAGGCGGAATATGCCCACTCAAAGGTTGGGTGCGTGTCATTTTGGTGCCTCTCCTCCGAGTGCTCGGCGATACTCCTCAACCACAACAGAATCTGGAACACGCGTGTAGATGCGAGTGGATTCTGGCGAGGCATGCCCCAAACGCTTTTGCAGCGTCAGTTCCCGCATACCGCCCTCCCACATGCGAGTCGCATGAGTATGGCGAAGCGCGTGAGGCGTTTTCCAGGGCTCACGAATTCCCAGGCGTGCACAATGGCGCGCAAACAGTTTGACCAGGGCGTGATAACTCAACGGCTGACACCGTTTGGCCCCCTTGCCACCCACCAGAAAAACAAAGGGACTCTCACTATCAGCAGGGCGCTCTTGCATCACATAGGTACTGACAGCCTGCAACGTTTCCGGTTCAAGCAGGTCAACAACACGCTCCACACGCGATTTTGTGCGAGCACCCTTTGGATGATCTGTCCGATATCGGACAATCACCCGTTTTCGTCCATATTGCAGGTCTTCCAGGTGCAAAGAAAGCACCTCACCTGGTCGGAGTCCTCCCTGTAGCATGAGTAAAAACATCGCCTTGTCTCGCCAGCGATGTAGCGAAGCGCGGAGAAGCTTGATCTCCTCATCGGACAGAGGACGAGGAAGATATTGGATCGTTTTGACTCGAACTGTTCTCCTAATGGGTCGCTGTCTGCTGTCATGACCCATGAAAGGTTGGTGCCGCTCTGAGACACGGCTGGTTGCATAGTCATCCTCTTTGAGAATGGGATTCTCGCTGTGTTTGAGGTGACCCGAGAGGATGAGATATTCGTAGAATGACGAAACCGCCGCAAAGGTTCGATTAATGGTGGCCGGCGAAAGCCGGGTAGTAGGGCGTCCATCATCTGTCGTTGTGCACAGGACGAGACTCGCTCGTTGTGCTTGTCTACGGCTAGGAATGTGACTGAGGTAGTCCAGGAAGGCAAGAGAATACGCTGGAGTGAACTCTTCGTAGGTCAGATGCTCCTGTGAAAGGAAACGGGTAAAATGCAACAAATCGTAGGCGTAGGCAGAAAGGGTATTAGGAGAGTAGCCACGGGCACGAAGATGATGTAGGAACTGAGATACGACGGCGATCGGCTGATCAGCATCATCTAAAAGCTCGACAGCGAGATCGTTGACACTATCACTTGGAACACGATATACTCGCATTGTTCACTTGCTCCTTTCAGCTAGCACATTTGCCTGCTTTTAGCACGAACAAATGTGCAACAAGGTTACAAGTGTCTACATAACAACGTGGAATCAGCAAACGTTTTGCTGTGTGGTCTGCGGCCACCGCACGCACGCCGATCTCAACGCCGCCATCAACATCGAGCGCCGCCTGGGAGACGACGAGTTACGTGCTTGCAAGGATAGGAAAGCCGTCAAAGCCTTGCTGATGCAGCGCCATCAGGTATGGAAGAAGCAAAACGGTTGGCCGTAGGACCCGCCGCCCGCCCAGTTCGTTCGTCAACGGGCGTAGGTTAAGGCGAGGAGTTTGGGCAGATGTCATTTGTCCAGATTTTTAGCAACTATTTGCGCTTTTGCCCAACCACCAGGCAACGTCAATTCCTGCCAGGGCGTAGTCATTGGTCCTCCTCTGCAATTCCTCTGTGGTAATCGCAGCCAGTTGTACCTCGTGGGCAACCCGCCAGCCCGTAGGAAAGGTCACTAACAGGTCAGCAATGCGCCTGACCGCTGGAATAGGAACTTCATACTCAATAGTAGCGTTGGTGTACTCTTCGAACCACTCCCCTAAGTGTGTGGCAAGGTACCGTTTTGCATCTTGATGCGCTGGACTTTCAGGGTGCGATTGATAGTCACTGCTACATTGGCCGATATGCGCGAAGTGATGTTGGCGCACGAGCCCGGCCTTAACGATCATAGGGCCGCCACACAGTTGACAGAGGCATTCGCCTGATTTGAGCACCGCTCGGGGATTTGCAATCGTGGTAATGTCGATCCGCTCTCCCGTTGCTTTCCGTACTGCAATAAATGGCATCGCTCTTTCCCTCCGCGCTATGAAGACACCAGCCCGGTGCTCTCTCAGCTGCTCTGCTATGTCGGCCTGCAGGACAGGGATATGCACATGCGGAAGTGTGTTCACCCGATCATTCTGATTCAGCCAGAAAAAAGAGGAAATGCATGCACACTCGGTCTTACTTTTCAAGAATGGAATATCTGACGAAATGGAGCCTTCAAGTAAACATGTCAGGTAATATATCAGTCTGCTTGATCGGCAATTACCCGGTTAGGGCAACGAGGGGCATCTGTTCGAGGACAGTTTTCATTATCTTCCTAAAAGCAGTCTAAATGCATCCTGCATTCAAACTACACCTTGCAACATTGCGATGAACGATTTCGGCAGCACATAGTGCTCTCCACATCGGGATCGGACTGTTCTCCAGTTACTGTACACCTCCTCTACACGAAAGAAGGGCCTGAGTCGAGGGGGATTCAACAGAATAGGCAGTGTGGAGTCCCCTGGCTTTAGACAAAGGGGGGAAGTATCGCTCTTAACTTACCTGCTGTGCAACTAAGAGGCTGTACGAAGTTTCTACATTTGCGGAGAACGGTAGGTGTCGGCAGGTTTGCCGCAGCGCTGGCAGGTAAGCGAGTTGGCAAGGGGGCGCTCCGAGCGAAAGCGGATGCCGTGTGTGAGCCTGGCAGGCAACGACCGCTTGCGTCACGGCATCCCTGTGCTAACGCACCACGCTATCTCTCCCTGTTCCTCTTGACCCCTGCTCGTTGTCCCGCCCACACAGGTCAACCATTCGCCCACCGCTTCTCACCAGTGACACATTGAGGGCCACCAAGGCATCACCGGTTCCTTATCCGACCAGCGTGCGCCATCGTGTTAAACAGTGCGGGAGAGCCAGCATCCGGGAGAAGCTGGCTCTTATTTAGCCGGACAGAAGGTATTCGTCTCTCGTGATTGACACGCCTCAAGGGCGAGAGCAATCACTCTTGGCAGAGGAAGCGTTTTCCCCATGGCCCAATGGTGCATCCAGATCGCCTCACCCACCTGCGCTCTACTTCTCTTGAGGACCTCTTCATAAACAGGCACATATACCGAAGCCAGATGAGATCCTACGCGCTCAAACAGCGCTTCAGCCGCACCTCCAAGCTGCGCAGCTACTGTTGCTGCGCCAACATGTCCCAGGAACGTGCTGCAGCCACACAACAGGGTTGCAATGTTATGTCCAGGAAATACCTCCAGGCCGACCGTCTGGAATAACCTCAATGCTTCTTGCACATGTGTGAAGGCAGCAGGCAGATTGCCACTGAAGTATTCTACAGCGCCAAGCAGACCGAGGACGGCATATAATTCAAGCGGTTGCTGGCATGGACGTACCAATGCGAGGCTTTCATACAGTCGCCGTTTTGCCACCTCCAGACGGTAATCCTGAAAAAGGGCTACGCCTCCCAGTCCTGCCAGTGCGTTCCCCATCCCCAGAGGGTCGCCTCCATCCTGATACAATTGCAGGCTTTTTTCAAAGTAGTGCGTCGCCTGTGCCCATAGCCTCTGATAATAGCAGGTCTCAGCCAACATATAGGTCGCTCTTGCCAGCCCGAGCATTTCCCCCTCTGCTTGATAGAGCATGCGGCTCTCCTCAAACAACGGTTGGGCCTGTGTATAGCTCTCTTCCCACCAATACAGTTGACCCTGGATGAGCGCCAATTGGGCACGCAGACGCGAAGAAGGAGCTTCTTTGAGACCGAGAGCAGCCGAAATCCAGCGACGGCCTTCCTCGAAGAAGCCCTGCCTTTCCCAGAAGGGGGCGAGCGCACAACAGAAACGAACCGCCATCTCTGTGGCCTGTTGCTCGATGACAAAGGCCAGGGCCTCGCGAATATTCTCCAATTCTTGCTTCATCCCCTGTGTTGCCTGAAGCATATGAGGCCCATGGACTAAATCTGCCCCCAAGGTTTCCACCACTCGTAAATGATAGTCGGCATGTTTCCACTGCATCTGCGTCAATTCCCCACTTTGCTGGAGCTGCTCCAAGGCATACGTGCGAAGCGTCTCCAGGAGAAAAAAACGGGGCGCTGCAGGCTCTTTTTCGTGATCGGGGAAAAAACGCTGGGCAACGAAGCTCTGATTCACCAGATTTTCCAGGCAAGCGAGGAGATCCTGTCCAGTTTCCCCCTCGGAGGCCACCAGAGCCTGGAAAGCTTCTTCCATAAATCCATCAGCAAAAACACCCAGGCGCATAAAGACTTGCCGTTCCCCGGGCGCTAAGAGTTGATATCCCCAATCAATGGTCTGTGAGAGGGTCTGCTGGCGTTCGGGCAGATTACGCCATGGGGTCTGGCGCGGATGCTTGCGCTTGATGGCGCTCTTTGAGAGGTCATTCCTCTCATCTTTCAATTGCTCTAACACCTGAGTTGGTGATGAGAAGCGGATCCGGGCCGCTGCAAGCTCGATAGCGAGGGGCAAGCCATCGAGACGCGCACAGAGTTCAGCGACGGCGGATACATTGTCTGTGGTCAGGGCGAAGGCACGTTGCACCGCCTGGGCACGCTCAACAAAGAGTTGGAGAGCGGGAATCCGGGCAAGCATCTCCAGCCCAAGGCCTTTTTGGGGAATGGCCATCTCAAGGGGCGGCACCTCGATGAGATGCTCACCATACAGGCCCAACACGGCCCGACTGGTCACCAGTATTTTGACCCGTGGCGCTCGTTCTAACAAGGTGATGACAAGCGAGACGGCTCCAAGCACGTGCTCAAAGTTGTCCAGCAGCAGTAAGAGGTGTTTCTCACGGAGGAAATGCTGTACGTGGTGGTCGATGTTGCCATATGGATGCTCATCAAGCAAACCGAGAGCCTGAGCAATCGCCGAGCCGACCAGTCTGGGGTCACGTAAGGCAGCCAGTGAGACAAAACAGACGCCATCCGGGAAGTCTGTTTCTATCAGCCGCGCCACTTCAAGAGCCAGGCGTGTTTTCCCAACACCGCCTGTTCCAGTGAGCGTCACTAAACGAACATCCGCTCGCCGAAGCCGTTCACAAACCAGGGGCAGGAAGCGCTCACGTCCAATCAATGAGGTAAGGTCTGCCGGAAGCGGAAAACGGCTGCGCGAGGAAGGGGGAGTGGAGGGGACTGTCTCATCGAAGGGCAAGGTGAAGGGAGGTGTTCGTTCGAGCCGACTAAGAGGCGACATCTTCCATTCGCTGGCAGAAAAGGCGTCTGGTTTCAAGCCCATGAGTGCCAGTAACTCAACTGCCTCCGTATAGTGGGTGATAGCGTCCCAATCCGCGAGCGTTTTGATGACTTGCTTCACTTCTTTGTGGGAGAGGAGAGCACCATCGCTTCCATGCAGCTTGTGACTGAACGAATGAGGGTCTAGCCCGAGCGCTGCTGCCAGATCTTTCTGAAGATACCCAGCTCGACGACGAGCAGCAACAATGCGTTCGCGGAAACGAGTGAGTTGAATCGGTGCTTTGAGAGCGGAACTCTGCTGTGTAGAGGGATTTTCCATAGAACTCCTTCTCAATGAGGGTGATCTTCTCCGATGGCAGCGCGTACATATTGACAGGAAGCGGTTCATTTTATTGCTTATGCGGAGAACATCTCCGCATGGGAGAGGCATCATGAGGTGTCTCAGAGTAAAGTATACACGGAAACCGAGCCGGAGAGAAGGTCACCGACGAGTCAAGCTCTAGTCAAACCAGAGGGGTGTCGCACGTTTCCCGCACCTTTTCCGCACCTTTTCCGCAACAAAAGCCTTTCATCCATCTTCACTCCCTGTTACACTTTCTCCAGATCCACATGAAGAAGAGAAACTCCTCCTCTCATAGGGATCGCCGAGCAGGCAAAAAAATGCTTTGCCTGGACCAGGTCTGTTTGATCTTCGTCTGTTCGCCATTCGTGGGCGAAAGAGCAAAAGAAATGGTCGTTGGAGAAAATCGAACACGTCGTTCCAAATGTTCAAAGACATGCGTTCTTTGAGAGAAACACAGGAGGTAACTCTATGTTACAGAGATTCAGGGGGCACAAGCCCAACTCGGCACCTGCGTGGCACCGGCGGCTCTTCCTGGCGTTCCTGCCGCTGGCGGCAATAATCGTCCTGGCGTTCGTGCTGGTCCTGCCAGCCGCAGCCGCGACGTTCATCAACACCGACATTCCGCTAAGTGGCACCATCTCTAACCCATGCAACGGGGAGAATGTCACCCTTAGCGGGGTAGAGCACCTCCAGGAGAGCATGACACCCGGCCCGGACCCTGGCACCTTCCACCTCGACGTGCACGAAAACGCGCACGTCGCGGGGTTCGGGGATCAGGGGAACACGTACGTGGCCAACGCAGGGGACAGATTCGAACTCAATGCCATCCCCAACCTTGAGACAACCTCGCAGCAGAAGTTCACCGAGATCAGTCAGGGATCAGCGCCCAACTTCGAGATGTACGCGATCCTCCACCTAACGTTCCAGCCCGCCGATTTCACCATAACCGGGGTCGTGGACACCTTTACCAGTACGTGCCTGGGCTGATGACGTGACCGGCGCACCCGGCAGCAAGAAGACGCCGACACGCGTGTGATGAGCGCCGAGCAAAGTGGTGGTCGCACACCGGGGCAGAAGCGGACGCGGCAGCCACGTGGCTGCCGCGTCCGCTTCGCGTTGACAAGCAGATGGCAGTTACCTTGCTTGTCGAACTGGGCGTCTTCGTGCTCATGCTGCCAGCGTATCATCTCTTTAGCCTTCTACGCAAACGTCAGTAATAAAGAAGTATATACTGCTCCAAAAGAGGTGCAAGATATACTTCGCATGGCAAAAGGGAAAACCAGATGGGAGGGAGCTTCCAAAATTGGGAATAGTTATCTTCCAGGTGGGAGCCCTAATCAAAAGATGGATAGTCAACTGCATGCTATTGAGCTATTAGGGAATACAGGTAATGAATTAGCACTGAAAACCCTAACAAAATGGTATACCCCTAAAATTAAAAGAAAATTCATTGCAGTAACAGATACAATTGGAAATACTCTTTATGATGCGTCGGGTGACCCTCTACCTAGCTACACTGTTGAGGATCACGACTTCCCGAATATGCCTGGAAACCTTGGTCGGGCACTTAGTTTTAGGGCGACTGCTACTAATGAAAGATATCGAACAGAAGAAGAAATTAATGCTTACATTGGGTTAGCATGTTCGATGCCCCTCTGCAAAGCGGCAAACTTTTCAGTTAGCAAGTGGTCGCTATTCGTTTATCGTCAACACATGTACTCCAAAAAAGGAAAGAACAATGGGGAGAGCTCCAGAAGATCAAGATGCTGATGGGGATGGGCTCGGCAGAACGAGCATGCCTCCTTATAGTGCGATTGGCATGGTGCGGGTACAAATAGCTGGTGGATGGGCTGTGGGCACAGGAGCGCTCATCGATCCACAGCACGTCCTGACGTGTAGTCATCTCTTAGTTGCAAGAGGAGGGGAAGTTGCCACCCAGATCTCCTTTTATCCAGGCTTCAACCGAGCATTTCATCCCGCTCGTGGCTGGCCTGGCGGTTCTATCGCTGCTGTGTGTGCCTTTGCCGCCCCTGAATATTGGACGTGGGATGCAGCATATTATACGTGGGATGTTGGCCTCATTCGCCTCAGTGCTCCGGTTGCCATTCCCCCACCAGGCGCTCCTTTTCCGTTGCAGGCAGTGAACGAGCAAGCAGCAGGAGCGCTCGTGAAACGGAGGATCGATATCGCGGGGTATCCTCGTGATCGCAATGGAGAGATGCATTGGGATAGCTGTGTGGTTGAAGGGCTGAGTTTCCCCGATCGCCTTCTCTATCACCAGCTCGATAGCATGAACGGGGATAGTGGGGCACCGATGTACTCCTACGATGCGCTTGCCGACAGCGTTCGTCTGTGTGGGGTGCACATCCAGGGCCTGGGAGTTGGGGAGAATTTTGATAAAATGGCTGTTTTGCTCACGCCCGAGGTAACAGCACGTCTAACTACTGCACGCCGGAAAGCTGACGCCGGAGCATTTGCAGTCTATCAACTCTAAAGCGAAGGGAGATCCAACATGAGCCATCTCTAATTGGCTCATTTCCAACGTTCGTGACACCAGGGGCAAGATAGCAATATTGCTAGAGGCTCTATGTTTCTCTTGTCCCTGGTCTTTCGCCAAGGAAGAATGGCCCTTATTGTCATTTAACGCGATATATGGTTCTTCCCACGGGATGCGCAACGAGAGAGATCTCAGGTAAAGTGACTTGGGATCGTACTTTAGTGCATACATGGTTTGAAACCTGGCCAGATGGGCCTTGACTCCGGTGTGCAGCATCCCCTGGAATACAATCGATGGGAGTCGTTTTGCTCGTCGCATGGTGGGATGTCCAGCCTGGATACCGCCGGACCATTCGCGAACTGTAGTAGGAGTAGTGAAGCGTGCGAAACTTGGCTAGGCATGGGCAGCCAGCCACTCTAGAATGCCGACCAGGGCCTGCGGGTCCAAGCGGGTATCGGGGCCATTGTAGCTCTGCGTCACCTCGGCTGGCACCAACTCTGACCGAAGCCGCAGCTCTTGCTTGAGGACGTGATTGGCGTTCTCTGGGAAGAGGAAGGTCACCTCCTCATGCCCCGCAGCAGCCAGCACAAGCTTCTCGCCATCGGCTTGCCAGTCGACCTGGAGATCCTTCTTCCCAATGATGACCAGCACTGGAACGTCCACCTGCCTGAGCAGGGGAACCGCATCGGCTGTCCAGAGCTCACGGGCAAAAGGGAGATTGATCGGCGCTTCCAGACTCTTGAGCAGCGTCTGGACACCTTCCGGCAGCGACGGATCCGGGGCGATGGGCTCTCCCGCCTGGAAGCGAGCGATGGCGGCATCGTAGAGCGAAAGCAATGCCTCCCCGTTCGGGATGCCAGACGCCTGTGCGGCCAATTGAGCGCGCGCCACTGTGCCAACGGCCCGTCCAGGAGGGCCGATGAGCACGAGTCCGGCGAACGGAATTGCGGGGCGATGCACCTGGTAGTTCAGGGCGTGCAGGGTCCCCTCGCTGTTGGCGAGCGCGAAGATCCGGCCAGAACGGACGTCGTCCTGGCTTGCCATGGTGCGCACGGCCCCGGCGAGCTTGTCGCTCGGCGCATGCTTGATGGTTTTCTGCGCAATCAGCACCGTTTCTCGAATCGGACCAAACAGGTCCAAGTGCTTGAGTTGCACGCCCAGCGCTGCCAGGCTCGCACAT
>WNFI01369367.1_pt1 | contig 11526 bp, 11 predicted proteins | sample 5400471 | NCBI WGS metagenome assembly WNFI01 (sample SAMN13153348, study PRJNA577476) | soil metagenome | isolation source: 100 cm saprolite on Douglas fir-dominated hillslope | place: USA:California | collected 2013-09-17
CACGTCGGCAACTTCGTCGAGGTGAAGGCGAGCTCGCTCGGCCGCGGCAGCAAGGCGAACCACCTCGCCTACGTCGGCGACTCGACGGTGGGATCGGACGTCAACATCGGCGCCGGCACCATCACCTGCAACTACGACGGCGCCCACAAGCACCGCACGGTTATCGAGGACGACGTGCACATCGGCTCTGACGTGCAACTCGTCGCGCCGGTCACAGTCGGCAAGGGCGCGACCATCGGGGCGGGCGCGACCATCACGCGCGATGTTCCGCCCGGGGGCCTCACGCTCACCGAGAAGAAGCAGGTCACGCGCCCGGAGTGGAAGCGGCCGCGCAAGAAGTAGCTACCAGCGGGCGGGCGGCTTCTTGGTGATGGTGATGATGCGGTTCTCGACCTTGATGTAGCCCCCGGTGGTGAGATCGCGGAAGATGCGGCTCACCATGTCGCGCGAGGCGCCGACGCGCTCGGCGATTTCCTGCTGCGTGAGCTTCTCGGGGATCTGCAGCTTGCCCTCGTGGTCGACCGCCATGTTGAGGAGCAGGCGCGCCACGCGGCCGTAGACGTCGAGGAGTGCCAGGTCCTTGATGCTGTTGGTGGCGAGCCGCGCGCGGTCGATGATCTTGGAGATCATGTCGAGCGCGAAATCGGGGTTGCGCCGGATCTCCTCGCGGATCGGATCGCGGGCGACGACCGAGAACGCGGTCGGCTCGAGCGTCATGACCGAAGCCGAGCGGGGCTTGCCGTCGAGCGCCATCTCGCCGACGTACTCCCCCGGCCCCTGGGTATCGAGAATCATCTCGTGTCCCTCCGTGTCCGAGAGGAACACCTTGACGCGGCCGGAGAGGACCACGAACACCGAATCGCTCGAGTCGCCCTCGGTGATGAACACCGTGTTCTTCGGATAGCTGCGCAGCCGACCGAGCGAGGCGAGTTGCCTCACGAACGGATCGGCGATGGCCTTGAGCTGCGCGGCGTTGGGTGACTCCCCTGTCATCGTTATTTTGCGAGGGGGCGTTGGGAGAAGCCAGTCTAGCACTGGCGCCGGTGGGCGTTAAGATACGGCGATGGGCGAGCCCGACGACAGCAGCGCCGCGGCGCTGCGCGCGTTCGCGGTCGCGGCGATCGCGCTCGGCGGATTCCTCTTCTCGCTCTCGCCCGCGGCGGGCTACCTCGACCACGCGCTGCTCGACTGGGAGTGGCGCCTGCTGCGCCGGTTCGATCCGCGGCCTGTCCCAGACGACATCTTCATCGTCGGCATCGACCCGGCGACCGTCACCTCGATCCCCGAGCCGCCGGCGCTATGGCACGCGTCTCTCGGGCGGGCCCTCGCGCGCATCGCGGAAACGAAGCCACGGGCCATCGGCCTCGACTTTCCGCTACCCGAGCGTTCGTACGACGCCATCCACGCCGGCCTCGACGGCGCGCTCTTCGCCGGCCTCGCCGCGGCGGTGCAGAACGGTCCGTTCGTCGCAGTCCTCACCATCGACGCGCGCACCCGGTCGGCGCGGCGCATTCATCCGCCCTACCTCGCGCTCCTGGGCGATTCGCGCCTGGGCATCGGCCTGCTCGCGCGCGACGGCGACGGCGTGACGCGGCAGTTCTCGCTTCTCGTACCGACCGAGGACGGTGGGTATCCGACGCTCGCGGGCCGGATGTGCCGGGCGCTCTCGAAGGAGTGCAGCGATGGATTCATCAACTACGCGCTGGGGGCTCCGTTCCGCTACGTGCCGCTGAAGAATGTCCTCGACATGGACCGCGCGCTGCTGCAGCGCCTGCTCCGCGACCGCATCGTTCTGGTCGGCGAAACGCAGCCCTTCTCCGATCGCGTCCCGGTGCCGGTGAATCTCGCCGGCTGGGAGCCGGCCGCCCCGGATTCGCCCGCGATCGTGGTTCACGCGGCCGCGCTTCGCACAGCGCTCCTCGGCGCCGCGCCCGCCGAAGCGTCCCGGCCGATGATCGTCCTGCTGCTTTCGGCGGCCGCCCTCGTCTTCCTCGTCCGCGACCTGCGGATCGCCCTCGCGACGGCCGCGCTCGCCGCGATCGTCGCTTTCGTCGTGTCGCTATTCGCCTTGCGCGGCGGCCTCGTGCTGCCGGTCGCGTCGATCTTCGTCACGCTGGCGCTCGCCTGGGGCGCGCGCGCGGCCGGGGCGTTTCGCGCCTCGCGCCGCCGCTGAAGGCGCTGTCGAATATTCGGCACGGCACTTCCTCACTTTCCCGCTGCGGCTCCGCCCCTCGAGGGCCAAAATGCAATCGGGTCGCGGGTTACCTCCTCTCCTGCGGCCGGCTAGGCGACGTGAGGCCAAGAGCATGCCGCCTATTCTTTCTCTCCCCGGTCCCCCAGGGCCGGGGAGAGCTTGTTTTTCGCCCTGCGCCTGCGTGAGACAATGGCGCCATGTGCGGAATCGTCGGAGCCATCGCCGCCCGTGACGTCGTGCCCATTCTCACGGAGGGCCTGAAGCGCCTCGAATATCGCGGCTACGATTCCGCGGGCATCGCCGTGTTGAACGGTTCCATCCGGCGTGTGCGGCGCGTCGGGCGCGTGGCCGAGATGGAGAGCGCGGTCCGCGCGGAGAATCTCAAGGGCATCATCGGCATCGCGCATACGCGCTGGGCCACGCATGGCGGCGTCACCGAACCCAATGCGCACCCCCACATCTCGAGGAACGAGATCGCGGTGGTGCACAACGGCATCATCGAGAACCACGAAGAGCAGCGCGCGCGGCTGAAGGCCCTCGGCTACGCCTTCGAGTCGCAGACCGATACCGAGGTGATCGCGCACCTCATCCATCACTACTTCACCGATTGCGCCGACCTCTTCGCGGCGACGCGCATGGCCGCGCGGGATTTGCACGGCGCCTACGCGATCGGCGTGGTCGCCCTCGCCGACCCGGAGACGATGACCGGCGCGCGCATGGGGTGCCCCTTGGTCGTGGGCCTCGGGGATGGCGAGAACTTCCTCGCTTCCGACGTCTCGGCGCTGATCGCGCAAACGCGGCGCGTCATCTACCTCGAGGACGGCGACGTGGTCGCGTTGCGGCGCGCGGCGGTCGAGATCGTCGACGCCAAGGGCGCGAAGGCGGAGCGCCGGGTGCACGTCTCGGAGCTCAGCGCCGATGCGGTCGACCTCGGGCCCTACCGGCATTACATGCAGAAGGAGATCCACGAGCAGCCGCGCGCGGTCTCCGACACGCTCGAAGGCGTGATCGATGCCGGCATCGACATTGACGCCCTCTTCGGCGCCGGCGCTTGCGAGGCCTTCGCGCGCATCGACTCGGTGCTCATCCTCGCCTCGGGGACCAGCCACTATGCCGGGATGGTGGCGCGCTACTGGACCGAAAGCCTCGCCCAGGTTCCGTGCGCCGTCGAGCTCGGCCACGAATACCGCTATCGCGACTCGATTCCCAACCCGGGGCAGCTCATCGTCACCATCTCGCAGTCGGGCGAGACGCTCGACACGATGGAGGCCTTGAAGCGCGCCAAGGAGCTCGGCCACGAGACGACGCTTTCGATCTGCAATGTGCGCGAGAGCGCCATCCCGCGCGCCTCGCGGTTCGTGTTCTACACACGCGCCGGCGCGGAGATCGGCGTCGCGTCGACCAAGGCATTCACGACCCAGCTCGTGACGCTCTTCACACTGGCCCTCGCGCTCGCGAAAGCCAAGGGCCGGCTCACGTCCCCTGCGGAAGCGGACGCGATCGGGCAGCTCCGCTTCGTTCCCGGAAGCCTCCAGCACGCGCTCAATCTCGAGCCGCAGATCCAGGAGTGGGCGGCCCTCTTCGCCGAGCGCGAGCACGCGCTCTTCCTCGGCCGCGGCATCCACTACCCAGTCGCGCTCGAAGGCGCGCTCAAGCTCAAGGAGATCTCCTACATCCACGCCGAAGCCTATCCGGCGGGCGAGCTCAAGCACGGGCCGCTCGCGCTGGTCGACGGCGCCATGCCAGTCGTGGTGATCGCGCCCAACGACGCGCTGCTCGAGAAGGTGAAGAGCAACATGCAGGAAGTCCGCGCTCGCGGCGGCGTGCTCTACGTCTTCGCAGACCTCGACAGCCATTTCTCGGAGAGCGAGGGCGTCCACGTCATCCGCACGCCGCGGCACGCGGGCCTCCTCTCCCCCATCGTGCATGCGGTTCCGGTGCAGCTGCTCGCGTACCTCACGGCCGTCAGACGCGGCACGGACGTCGACAAGCCGCGCAATCTCGCCAAGTCGGTCACCGTCGAATAATCGAGGCCTAGGCGGCGCGATAGTTCGGTGGAACCAGGCGTCCGCCTGTCCTACGCCCGAATCGGCCGCTTCCCGCAGACCCCCGGGCGTCCAGCCCCGAAATTGGAATCCTCGACGTACTCAACATCGGAGGATGCCATGACCCTTATCTGGGCGATCCTGATCGGTTTCCTCGTGGGGCTGGTCGCGAAACTGCTGATGCCCGGGCGAGATCCGGGTGGTTTCATCATCACCGTCCTTCTGGGGATCGCCGGATCGCTGCTGGCGACCTTCCTCGGTCAGGCGATGGGACTCTACGCGGCGGGGCAGTCGGCGGGATTCATCGGCGCGGTGATCGGCGCCATCATCCTTCTCGCGATCTACCACATGCTCCGGGGGCGTAGCAGCGCGCTGTAGCTCAGTAGGAGCGCGGCAGTCCCAGGACGTGCTCGGCCACGTAGGCGAGGATGAGATTGGTGGAGATCGGCGCCACTTGGTAGAGGCGCGTCTCGCGAAACTTGCGTTCCACGTCGTAATCGGCTGCGAAGCCGAAGCCGCCGTGGAACTGCAGGCACGCCTCGGCCGCCTGCCATGAGGCCTTGGCCGCGAGGTATTTCGCCATGTTCGCCTCCGCCCCGCAGGGCCGGCCCGCATCGAAGAGCTCGCACGCCCTGAACCGCATCAGGTTGGCCGCCTCGATCTCGATGTGGGCCTCCGCGATCGGGAACTGCACGCCCTGGTTGGCGCCGATCGGGCGGCCGAACACGACGCGTTCGCCGGCGTACTTCGTCACGCGGTCGATGAACCAGCGACCGTCGCCGATGCATTCGGCGGCGATGATCGCGCGTTCCGCGTTGAGCCCGTCGAGGATGTAGCGGAAGCCGCGGCCTTCCTCGCCGATCAGGTTTTCCGCCGGGATCTCGAGGTCCTCGAAGAAAAGCTCGCTCGTATCGTGGCTCACCATGTTGGCGATCGGCCGCACGGCGAGCCCCTTGCCGATCGCCTCGCGCAGGTCGACGAGGAAAATCGAGAGGCCCTCGGACTTGCCGCGCGCCGCGCCGGGCGGCGTCGTGCGAGCGAGCAGGATCATCAGGTCGGAGTGGTTCACGCGGGAGATCCAGACCTTCTGGCCACTGACGACGTAACGATCACCCTTACGCCGCGCGAACGTGGCGATGGCGGTGGTGTCACTCCCCGCGCCGGGCTCGGTCACTCCCATCGATTGCAGGCGCAGGTCGCCGCGCGCGATGGCCGGCAGGTATTTCTTCTTCTGCGCTTCCGAGCCGTGGCGGAGCAGCGTTCCCATGTTGTACATCTGGCCATGGCACGCACCCGCGTTGCCCCCCGCGCGGTTGATCTCCTCCATGATCACGGAGGCCTCGCAGACGCCTAGCCCGGAACCGCCGTATTCCTGCGGGATGAGCGCGGCGAGCCAGCCGGCGCGCGTGAGGGCCGCGACGAAGTCCGCGGGGTATTCGCGGCGAGCGTCGACCTCGCGGAAATACGATGACGGGAACTCCGCGCACAACGCGCGGACGCCGTCGCGGATCTCGGCGTAGTCGCGGTCCGCCGCCCTTACCGAGTCAATCGGCGTATACCCCGGCCTTGCGGATCACCGGCTGCCATTTCTCGATCTCCGCCTTGAGCCAGGTCTGCAGCCCCGCGGGAGTCTGCTTCGATTCCGGCACGACCTGCCCGCCGAGCTCCGCCAGCCGCGTCGCGACGTCCGGGTCCTTCAACGCCGCACGCAGCGCCGCGTTCAACTTTTCGAGCGCCTCGCGCGGCGCTCCCTTGGGCGCGTAGACGCCGTGCCAGACGACCACCTCGAAGCCCTTCAGGCCCTGCTCGTCCAGCGTCGGCGCATCCGGGAGCGCGGCGATGCGCGAGAGTGTGGTGACGCCGTAGAAGCGCACCTTGTCGCCCTTGATGTGCGGGATGGTCTGCGTCGTCTGGTCGCACAGCACGTCGACCTGGCCGCCGAGGAGCGCGGTGAGTGCCGGCGCGGTGCCCGAGAAAGGCACGGTGGTGAGCTCGACGCCGAGCGCCTGTTGCAGGAGCATGCCGCACAGATGCGATACCGCGCCCAGCCCGGCGTTGGCGAGGTTGATCTTCTCCTTGTTGGCGCGCACGTACGCCATGAACTCCTTCAGGTTGTAGGCCGGGAAGTCCTTGCGAGCGATGAGCGTCATGGGGACGTCGGCCACTTGCCCGATGTACTCGAAGTCCGTGAGCGGATTGAACGGCAACTTGCGGTAAAGGCCCGTCGCCGTCGCCATGCCGTTGTGATGGATGAAGATCGTGTAGCCGTCGGGGGTCGCCTTGGCGACATAGTTGGCCGCGATCGTGCCGCCCGCGCCGAGTTTGTTCTCGATCACCACCGTCTGCCCGAGCGATTTCGACATCGACGCGCCGAGCGTGCGCGCGACCACGTCGGTCGGGCCCCCCGCCGCGAAGGGGACTACCAGCGTCACGGTCCGCGTCGGGTAGCCCTGGGACGCGGCCGAGCCGCCCCACGCCACCGTCAGGATCGCGCAAGCCAACTTCAGTATCGTCATCCTCTTGCTCATTGCCGTCTCCTCCTCTTAGGCACCGGCCGTCATGGCGCAGAGTCTACCGCGACCCCCGGCGTGGGTCCTTGCTCGCCATTTCCACGCCTGTTGGCGATCAGCGCCCGAGGGGATCGGTCTGCGACTGCGCCATGCGCCGGTCGAGCAGGCGGCGCTGGTCGTCCGTGAACGCCGCATACAACGTCTGCAGGTGCGAACGCAGCTCCGCCATCGCTTCGGCGCGCATCCGGTCGTCTTCCGCAACCGCCTGCACCAGCGTGAGCGCCGAGGGTGCCTCGGACTTCCCCCCGAGCGCCATGACGTGCCGGCGTTGCGCGCGGCCCATCTCCGCCACGTCGCGCACGTCGCGCTCGAAGGTGCTCCACGCGGGCACCTGCTCGGCGGTGAGCTTGAGGTCGACCTTGAGCGACGGAAGCTCGCGCTCGATGGCGGCGATCGGATCGGACGGGGGCTGTGCCGCGGCCGGGCGTCGCTCATTGGAGTCACGAGGCGATCCCGGGATGGCGCCGCGCTCGCGCCGGGGATAGGTCTGCGCGCTTGCGTCGACCGCCGCGGTGAAGGCGAGCGTAGCAAGCAGCACGATGCGCGCGATCGGCATGTTGGCCTCCATGAGACACTGCAGTCCCCTATCTTGGCACTGGCGCGCGCCGTCGCCACCCCGCGATGAAACTTTCCACGGAGCCGATGGCTGCGATCTCCCCCGCCGTGACGCCCGTCGCGCCGGCGCCGAGACTCTCGGCGTGGGTCGTGGCGCTTCTCGTGCTGGCCTATGCGCTTCCCGGAATCCTCGGCCACGATCCTTGGAAGCCCGACGAGCCCTACACGTTCGGAGCGGTGCTCGACATGCTGAAGAGCGGCGATTGGGTCGTGCCGACGGTGACGGGATCGCCGTTCGTCGAGAAGCCGCCGCTTTTCTTCTGGCTGGCTTCGGCCACCGCCTCGCTCGCCTCGCCGCTGCTGCCGCTGCACGACGGCGCTCGCCTCGCGAGCCTCTTATGCCTCCTCGCGAGTGTCGGCGCGACTGCGGGGGCCGCGCGATTGTGCTGGGGCGATGGTGCCGGAGCGCTCGCGGCACTGCTGTACCTCAGCGCGCTCGGGCTGGAAGGCCACGCCCAACGGCTGCAGGTGGACCTCGCCCTGTTGGCCGGATTCTCGCTCGCCCTGCTCGGCTTCGCGGCCTGCATTCGCGATCGGCGATGGGGCGGCGTCGCGCTCGGCGCCGGCATCGGCGCGGGATTCCTCGCCAAGGGCCTGTTCGCGCCCGCGGTGATCGGCATCACGGCCTTGCTGCTGCCGCTTTTTTTCAAGCAATGGCGAACGCGGCGCTATGCGATGCATCTCTTGCAGGCCTTCGCGATCGCCGTACCCGCGCTGCTGATCTGGCCCCTCGCGCTGCACGAGCGCTCCGAGGCGCTGTTTCGCGAATGGCTGAACAACAACTTCGGGCGATTCAACGGCTATTACCTCCCCGGCGCGGTCAGCGAGCAGGGCGTGTGGAGCGGTTCGCTCGCGTGGGTCCTCTTCCCCCTTTGGGCCTACGCCGCGGTGGCGATCGCAGTCGAGCGGCGCAAGGGTTGGTTCCAGCCGGGAATGCAGATCGGATTCACGATGGCCTTCGTCGCCGCGCTGGTGCTGGCGATATCCGCCTCGATGCGCGCGATCTACGTGCTGCCGTTGATCGCGCCGCTGGCCTTGGCCTCCGTGGCGGCGTTACTGCGCCGCCCCGAGGGAGTGCTCGAGAGGGGGTTCGGGCTCGCCAGCATAGTGCTTGCGGCGGCCGGATCGCTGCTGGTGTGGTGGGCATGGGCGATGCTCGTGATCGAAGGCCGCATTCCGGAGTGGTTCCCGTTTTCCGGCTACCTTCCGTCGGAATTCGCGATGACCGTGTCGATCCTGCCGATTGTTGCCGCGCTGGTTCTGAGCGCGGGCTTCGCGGCTTTGGTCGTATTTCGCCGCCGCCTGTCCGCGCCCAGCCTGGCGATATGGGTGGGCTCCATAGCTTGCGTATGGGGCCTTGCCCATACCTTGTGGCTGCCATGGCTGGACGCCGCCAAAGGTTATCGAGCCCTATTCTCGGAAATCGCGATGCAGCTGCCGCCCGGCACGCGCTGCATCGTGACCGCGGGCGTCGGCGAATCGGAGCGCGCGATGATCGACTACTACGTTGGCGTCATGCCACGCCCGCGTGCGTCGAATCGGCAGGACGATTGCCCGGCACTGCTGCTTCAGGTGCGCAAGCATCGAGATCGCGAACCGCCCGCGACGGATACGTGGCGGGCCATATGGCAGGGGGCGCGGCGCGGAGACGCGAAGGAGTCATTCATCCTCTACCTGCGCCGGTAGCCGCCGCGGCTGGCGGATAATCCATCCTCCGATGGACGCCCCGCTTTCCAAACTCAAGGTCGTCGAGCTCGGCACGCTCATCGCCGGGCCGTATTGCGCGCGCCTCCTCGCGGAGTTCGGCGCCGAGGTGATCAAGGTCGAGTCGCCGGGCGAGGGCGATCCCTTGAGGAAGTGGCGCAAGCTCCATGAGGGCAATTCGCTCTGGTGGTATGCGCAAGCGCGCAACAAGAAGTCGATCGCGGTCGACTTGCGTGACGCCGAGGGCCAGGCGGTCGTGCGCGCGCTCGCGGCCAAGGCCGACATCGTGGTGGAGAACTTCCGTCCGGGAACGTTGGAGAAATGGGGTCTCGGATACGACGCGCTCAGCCGCGACAATCCCGCCCTCATCATGGTGCGCATCTCGGGATTCGGGCAGACCGGCCCCTACAAGGATCGCCCCGGCTTCGGCGCGATCGGTGAATCCATGGGTGGCATGCGCTACATCACCGGCTACCCCGACCGTGCGCCGGTCCGGGTCGGCATCTCGATCGGCGATTCGCTCGCGGCGCTCTTCGGCGTCATCGGCGCGCTCGTCGCCCTGCAGCACCGCGCGCAATCCGGCCGCGGGCAGTACGTCGACGTGGCGCTCTACGAGGCGGTCTTCGCGATGATGGAATCGATGCTGCCCGAGTACGGCCTCGGAGGCTTCGTTCGCGAGCGCAGCGGCGCTTCCCTTCCGGGGATCGTGCCGTCGAACACCTATCCGTGCGGCGATGGCAAGTACGTCGTCATCGGCGCGAATGCCGACTCGATCTTCAAGCGCATGATGCGCGCCATCGGCCGCCCCGACCTCGCCGACGATCCAGCGCTCGGGACCAACGATGGACGCGTGGCCCGCACCGGCGAGCTGGACGGCGTGATCTCGGAATGGACCTCGCGCCACGACCTCGACACCGTGCTCGAGGTGCTCGACAAGGCCGAGGTACCCTCGGGGCGCATCTACTCCATCGCCGACATCGTCGCCGACCTGCATTACCAGGCGCGCGGGATGATCGAGCGTCACAAGCTCGGCGATCGCGACTTGCTGTTGCCGGGCGTGGTGCCGATACTCTCGCGCACGCCGGGGGGCACGCGATGGGTGGGTCCGAAGCTGGGCGAGCACACCGCCGAGGTGCTCGCGGACCTGGGCTACAGCGAAGCGCAGGTGGCCGCGATGCGCAGCCGCGGCGTGGTCGGCTGAGCGCTATCCGCCGCGCCGCTTGTAGAAGTAGTAATCGGCGCTGAAGGCAACCCGCGACTCCTCGCCCTGGTGATTGGCGTCGCAGCCGCCCGCGGGCGCCACGCCGCCCTGCGTGTTCACGCGCTGGATGCTCGTCACGCCCGCGAATATGCCGGTGTCGCCGGCCGGTGTGGCGCGCATCAGCAACCACGGGAGATTATCGCCGCCGGCCGCTAGGTTTCGGGGTCGGTTCCCATCACGCGGCAGGTGTAGACGTGGGTGCCGGCACCGGACAACAGCAGGGCGGGCTCCTCGTCCGAGGAGGCGCGCAGCTTGCCGTCGAGACCGGACGGCTCGGACACCGCCGCGGCCGTGCCCGGCAGGGCCAGCGCGAGCGCGGCGAGCGCAGCAAGGGAAGCATGGGCCATGACAAACCCTCCAACGGGTGGATTCACCCGGGGAGACATGGTTGCGCGACCCCGGGTTCCGCGGCCGCGGGCGCGCCCCATCCGCCATTCGGAGAGGTAGAATCGCCCTTCCGCGCCATGCGTCTCTACATCAACGACGTCGCCGTCCGGGACGGCTTCCAGATCGAGAAGACCTTCGTCCCCACGGCGACCAAGGTCGAGCTCGTCAACCAGCTCGCGCGCACGGGCCTGCACCGCATCGAGGTGACGTCGTTCGTCTCGCCCAAGGTGGTTCCCGCGCTCGCGGACGCCAACGAGGTTCTGGCGGGAATCGACCGCGTTCCGGGCGTCATCTACGTCGCGCTGGTGCCGAACCTGCGCGGCGTGCACAACGCGGCGGCAGCGCCCCGCAAGGCGGACGAGGTGAACGCGGTCGTGTCGGCGTCGGAGACGCACAATCGCGCCAACATCAACCGCACGCACGAGCAGTCCCTCCAGGAGCTGCCGGCGATGGTGAAGTCCGCGCACGACGCGGGCATGAAGATCACGATGAGCCTCTCGACGACCTTCGGGTGCCCTTTCGAGGGCCATGTCGATGAAGACGTCGTGTTCGATTTCATCGGGCGTTTCGTGAGCCTCGGCTTCGACGGCATCTCGCTCGCCGACACCACGGGAATGGCCAACCCGCGCCAGGTGGGCAGCCTCACGCGCAAGGTGCTCGAGCGCTTTCCCCCGGGCGACGAGACGTACTACACGCTCCATTTCCACAATACCCGCGGGATGGGCCTCGCCAACGTCGTCGCCGGGATCG
>WNFI01061331.1_pt1 | contig 11524 bp, 14 predicted proteins | sample 5400471 | NCBI WGS metagenome assembly WNFI01 (sample SAMN13153348, study PRJNA577476) | soil metagenome | isolation source: 100 cm saprolite on Douglas fir-dominated hillslope | place: USA:California | collected 2013-09-17
CGCTCATGGTCTTCCAGGCCGTCTGGGTCTCGCTGGAGCTGGATGACGACGGGTATGACGTGGTGAAGATAATCGAGGATATGGTCCCGCGTCATGCCAAAGCCGGCCTGGAAGACCATGAGCGCGAGCTGTTCGAACGCCATCGTTGGGGTGTCCGCATGGAGGGTGGCGAGGGAGCCGGGATGTCCCGTGTTAATCGCGCGCAAAAAGGCGAAAGATTCGACGCCACGAAGCTCGCCCATAATAATGCGATCCGGTCGCAAGCGAAGCGAGGCTTCGATAAGTTGTTGCGGGGTTACCTGGGCCCGGCCTTGTCCTCCGCGAGAGGCCAGCAGATGCACGCAATTCGGTTGGCGCAGCCGGACCTCCCGCGTATCTTCAATGGTGATGATTCGATCGGATTCAGGGATTTCGCGAAGGCAGGCATTGAGAAAGGTCGTTTTGCCGGTCGATGTCCCGCCTGAGATTAAGACATTCTTACGCTCGCCGATGGCGCGTCGAATGAACTGTAAAAACGCTTCGCCCGGAAGCGATGCTGTTTCATCCTCGAGACCCTGCTCTTTACGTAGCAAGGCTTTCTCTTCATGGGCCACCGCACGAGGGTCGGTCCACGGATCGAGGTTCCAGGGAAGGCCCGGTCGCCGTTCTTCCCCGTGTGACCACCGGGTGGTGTTGAAACTTCCACCGTCCCCATAGTGGTCGAGGGTGTAATCCAGAATCGAAGGCTTGCGAATGGAAAGGCAAAACGCTTCGGCCGCAGGCGGCAGCACGATCTGGACACGGTGCCCGGCCGGCAACGTCGCGGACAGAAGCGGCGTCTCCGGGCTGATCTCCTGCTGGGTAGCGGCGGCAATCAGCTGTGCTAACGCCAGTAAATGGGATTCATCCAATTCTTTGACGGCGAGCCGATGCATGACGTTGTCTTTCTCGACCCACATCTCGCCTGGCCTATTGATCGAGAGTTCCGTCACCCCCGTTTGTTCGAGCCAGGGTGCCAGGGGCTTTAAAAAAGTATCGAGCGCGACGATGCTCACGGGATCACCTGAATACGGTTGGCCGAAACGAGCGCCGCATCGAAATAGAGATCGCGGGCGACAAACACTTTGACGGTCATTCCCTGACGAACTTGGATGGTGGGTTTGATGCGTACGAACACGCCGAGGACGCTGCCGGAGGCTTCGTTGAACCCTTGGGCGACCATACTCCGATAGGACGACAGCGAATTAGGCGTGTCCCCGGACTGGACGCCCAGGGTGGCGGCGGATGCGCCGATGATGCTCAGGAGCGTCGCTGCCCCGAACATTGTCCAGAAATGACGATTCACTTTCCCCTCGAGACCCGCCTGGCCGAGCGCGTCGGTGCCCCCGGAGTCCAGCGTGATATCCACGCCGTCGGGCCGGATCACGCGTTGCCACAGCACAAAAACGCGGTTTTGCCCCTGGGTCACGCCCGCGTCGTATTGGCCGATCAGACGCGACCCTCGCGGCAAAAGGAGGGTGCGACCGGAATCTCCGTAAATGTCCTGGCTCACCAGGGCACGAAGCAGGCCCGGATGATCGCTGTTGATCGCTGTTTCAAGGACGGCATCGATGAGCTTGCCTTGGGCGATAATGTATTCCCGGTCGCCTAAGGAGGTAGACCGCGAACTGGCGGCGGCCGTCGGGCGAAACCCAGGCGGCAACGGAACCGTCGGCGCCGCTGGATCTGTGGAGGAAGTCCCGGAGGGGCCCGTCACGGCGTTGTAAATAAGGACGGGCGATTTCCGGCGGATATCCCTGAGCGACGGCCCCGGGATACTTTCCAAGGACATCGGTGGCATCGAGGAAAGAACAGCTTGGAGCGGGGGTGGAGGGAGGGATGATGGAGGGATCGACACCTCGGCACCCCCGCTCGAAAACGACTCGGTGGATGTAGGATTGGTTTTGCGGGTCCCGCCGCGAACCAACAGAATCACCATAAGACTTAGAGCGATCAGGCCCCACAGGAAGGTCGCGTTCCCGGTGTTGATTCGGACCGCACTCGGAATCGTTGGGGCGACCGCCGGAGGCGAGTCCACAGGGTCTTTTGAAACGGGTTCGTCCATAGTCAGGCTCCAGTGTTCGCTAAGAGGGGTCTTTGCCTAATTGACTTTGGTTGATCGCCGTCGCCGTCTGTTTTCCAGCGCGCAGGGTGTAAAAATCGGCCAGCCTTTCGACGACGACGTAGGGCCCTTCGATCCGGTAATTGACCAACCCTTCTTTGCCATCCGGGCCGACGACAAAGATCGCCGGCATTTCGAGCTTTCGGTCAAATTGAAAATAAGTGAATTGCCCGTCATCGAAGACGCGCCGCGGCTCGATGGCGTGGGAGCCGCTGATTTTGTATTCAAAATTGAAACGGGGCGCGTAGGTATTGGCGGCGCTGCTGACCAGGGCGGATGTCGCATCCAGTTCGGGGTAGCGAAATCGGACCAGATAGGCGATAGTCCCCCGGCGTTCCGGAGAGCGCGAACTCAGGTCGAAGATATAGGTGCGTTTGGTGGTGATAATCGACAGATTGGTCCGGGCGTCGTTGGCCATGGGTTTGATGAAAATGTGTTGGCCCGAACCCACGATCTGCCACCCGACGCTGTCCCCGGCCGCGATCGTCTTGATCTCTTCCGCGTCGGCGAGCTGGATATCAATCTGGTACCCGTAATAGGCCACCAGCTTGTAGACCTGGTTGGTGTTGTAGACCAGTAGCTTGACGCGGGAATCGGTAACGGTGCCCTGGGGCAAGCTCTCAGCCTGCGCGAACGTCATCACCAGGCAGAGTCCAACGACGGAAAAGAAACAGGTGTGTTTCATGAGACGACCTCCTGGTCAACGCGATAATGGGTGACTGAGAATCCCAGCGGGTTGATGAAGCGCTCCGAGTCGCCGGACGGGACCGGGCCGAATCGAAAAGCGAGCGTCGCAATCCAGTCACTGGTCTTCACGGGACTGGACGATCGTTGTTCGGTCGCCGTAAAACGGACTTGGGCGGTGCTGGCGTTTAAAAAGGCGATGGAACGAATCCGAACGTGGCGTTGCGCCTGGCTGCCGTACATGTTCAAGGGACTGAGGGGATTGTTCGAGGCGATCGACTGGCTGAAGAGTTGTCGTTCCGAGGCGCTGGACATGAGGTCCACGGCATGAAAATTCTCCGCGAGGTCCGTCGGGTCGTAGGTCTCGCGGGACAGGACATAGCGGCCCAGAAAATACTTCCGCATGGCCTCGTCATAAGTGACTTTTGGATCTCCGGTGAGCGCCATCAGCGTGGTCACCGCCCCGGACGTTTCTTCTTTGATGAGAAAGGGGACGGCCGTTTTGAGCGGGAGGAGACAGAGCAGCGCGGCCGCCTGGACCCCGGCCAGGATGAGGGCTGAAAGTGCGGTGACCAGCCAACGGTTCCGACTGACGTAAATGGCCTGGTAGCGGTCGGTGAACCAGTCGTAGGCTTCCGCATGAAGCGATACGTTCTTAAACGGGTTTTGGATCAGACTTTTTGGATTCACTCTGGGGGTCCTTTGCCTTTCCGTTCTCGTTGCCGCTTTCATCCGACGAATGGAATCGCCGGCGAAGCTTCTGCCACGCCCACTTTCCCCCTATGAGGGTCCGGCGCGCGGTCCGCTGCGCGGCAAACGCGGCCAGTCCGGCAGACATCGCCGCAAACCCGCCCGGATGGAGATGCAATCCTCCGCCGGAAAGGCCCTGGGCGAAGCCCGTGACTTGATGCAGAAGTCCCAGCAGGATGAAAAAAGATAACAGCACACAGAAGCACTCCCGTCCGCCGAACCCGCTGTGGGAGGCCAGAACGCCTTGGAGTTGAATAAGCGCCTGTTGCGGGACGGCGAGGATGAGGCTGAGCACCGCCGCGGTGAACAAGGGGATCAGGGCGAAATTGAGCACCTGCCGCACATAGCGCGTGAAGAGGGGCCGCGTCGATTCGAATAGGAGTGTGATAAAGAAGAGGGGTGCTAATCCGAGCAATATGGCCAGGGCCAATTTGGACAACACCAGCAGATACAGCGCGTAAGCGACCGAAAAAAGCGTCATCCCAAAGATGGCGAAGCCCATCGCGCGGAAATGGGGCGTATACCAATTCGACAACCAGAACATCTCGTAGGCCACATGCAGCCCGCGCCGCAGGATCTCGCCGAGCATGCTGTTGGGATCGCCGGATCCCCCCGAGAGGGCGATGACGAGCCGGTTCGGCCCTTGTGGAAACAGGTTCCCGAAGTAGAGCGCGAAAAAGTCCCAGCGAGTGACAAAGGCCGACACCAGCACCATGAGCAGAAGATGCCGGGTCGTTCTCCACACATCGAACGGAAGACGACCTGTGAGGTGCATCACACCGAAGAGGGCGACGTAGAGAAGCAGGACCAGTCTTAAGGTCGATGTCAGCGCTCCCGAAATCGATTGATAGGTGCCCTGCATGTAGTTCTGGATGGTGGCATCGACCCACGACAGAATTTGGTTGATTGGCCCGGGATGCGGTTCCATCAGGTCCCTTTCGTTAGTTGGCAAAAAATTCGGCTTCGGCGGAGCGACCGGTGACCTCGGCATTGCGCGCGTTCGCTTGTAAATAGAGTTCGAACGCTTGCAAGCGGAGCAGTTCGGCGTTGATCTGCGCCGCTTTGATGCCGACGGCGGTGTTCAAATCAAGAGCCGCCTTCACATTCGGAGTCTTCTCAATGGAATTCTTGTAAACCTGAAGCTCCGCCGTATGCGTCGTGAGGGTCTGAAAGGTGCTCTGTCCGGCGCTCAGCCCGGTGATCGCCGCCTGATAATCTCCGTCATGCGTCATTCGCATTCGCGGATTGGTCGTTTCGAGCGCATCGTCGAGCTTGGGAAATTCCCGCAGATAGTGCGCGCGCGCAGCCTTATACGCGCCGACTTGCGCCGCATCGCCGGGGTTGACTCCGGTATTCACCATGGACACGACGTCTTGCCAAGAACTCGTGCCCCAGCCATTGACGGCCCCGCCCAGGTTTCCGAAGCCATAGTGCCCGTTGAACGATTGCACTTGTTCCTTGAGCAATAGAATCTGGCGGGCCATCATCGCGAGGTGCTGGGTGAACTGCTGGGTCTGTTGGATCAGTTGTGCGACGGCGGCCACGTCCACGACGGGTAGGGTCGCCTGCGATGTGGCGGCAACAAATAATTCGGCGAGCAGCACCATAACGGTCGAAAACACCGCCAGAGCCGCCGTGCGTGCCAGGAGGTCAAGGGACCGCGACCATTTTGAAGGAGCCGTTGGATCGGTGTTAGGAAGGTTCATGGGATTTCTCCAATAAGCGGGGCATCCAGAGGTCGGGATCATCTCCCACCTCCGCACGGAGGCGGGTCAGGTGAGCCACTGTCTCGACGCGTCCTGAGAGGACGGCGAGAGCATCCGGCATCCCCGACAGATCGACGCGAGCGACGACCGAATCGCGTCCCTGCTTGAGCAGAAAAAACCGGCTCTGCGGATCGATAGAGTCGCGGAGAAGACTCAGTTCTTTCTCCGAGAGCCGAAACACCGAGCGGAACTCTTCGGTCGCTTTGGGATTGGGAAAATAGATGTGCGTGGAAGTCAGCGCGACCAAAGAGGGACTGATCGGGGAACGAATCGCGTCTTCCACGTTTTGGGTTGTGAAGATCACCAGGGCATTGAGCTTCCGCAACGTTTTCAGCCACTCCTCAATTTTGTCGGCGAAGATCGGATGTTTCAGGAGCGCCCATCCTTCCTCCAACACGATGACGGTCGGAGTCCCATCCAGGACCGAGGCGATCCGGTGAAATAAATACATCAGGACAGATGGCAAGGCTTCGGATTCTTTCACAATATTCCCCATCTCGAAGCCCGCGATGCGGCGATTGAACGAGAGTTCGTCTTTCGATGCGCCGAACAGATTCTGCTTGACCCCGTCGGTGTGCCAGTACGCAAGCCGGTTGGCGAGACGACCGGGTCCTCCCATGCCTAAGAAGGGGGCCACATGGACCAGCGTCCGGCGGTCCCAGGGAAGCTTGTACGACCCGGCGACGGCTTCCGCGATGTGTTCCATATCGTCCGGCGTCATCGGTTCATCGAAGGCGGTCAGAAGACTTCTGAGCCATTCCGTCAGGAATGCGCGGTTGGTTGGGGAATCCGGCAGCTGCAAGGGGTTGAAGCCGGATGGGTGAGCGGCGCCCAAGACGGCGTAGGTCCCAGTTGAAGAAATACGGTGTTCCCGATTTTGTTTCAAGCACGGTGACCGCGGGACCCCAATGATTCTTCGTAGGCCGCCCCGCCGGATAGTTATGCCACGACACCAGGCCTGCGATATTGCCGGTGTGCAGCGTGGAGCGGCGCGCGATATAGGAAAAGTTGCCTGGGAGCTGCGCCCAGAAACAGGGCTCGAGATTCAAATCCTCTCGCACACCGATCAGCCCGACATTCATGAGCTCGGTTTCGATTCGAGCGACGGCGTCGTTCAAGTCCTCGAGACGCGTTACGATGGGCGCCACGGTGAGATGGTGCTGGCCGAAGGCGATGGCCCCGGCCATCGCCCCGTCCAGCGCGTCGTCGATCTCATCGGTCTGCGAAACGGCCAAATCATGGGACTGCGCCATGCGACGTTGTTGGCGCTGCATCTGCGCCAGGGCCTCCTGGCGGTGGTTAAAAACGAATGATTGCGTCATGACAAACTCAAACGGCAGGCGAAACAGCCCATCCAGCATGCCCGCATCGGTCTCGGCGCTGTATTCCTTAATGGACATCATCGCCGCAAACCGTCGCGTCGTGGCCCCCCGGCATTCGATCGCATTTTCACCGAAAAAGAGGCGCTTATACGCTAGGTACCGCGAAAGATCCATGACCGGGACCAGCACCGGGCGATCTTCGAAATTAATCAGTTTGGAAAGAAACGAGAGCGGTTCGGACATCGGACCGGCTGGTGAGGCCTGGACGGTCAGCACGCGAGCGCCATAATCGGTGAGGGCCCTTTCGAATCGTCGGGTGATATCCGAGAGGTCCTGGCATTCCGCTTGCAAGACGGAGGAGCGTTGCACCGCATCTTCCTTATGCGTGAGCGCCTTGAAGAGGTGGAAGAAACCGCCCGGTGGGCCGGCGGCCCCGCGCTTGATGATGCTGACATACAGGGTGTTGACGTACAGGGAGTGATTGAGATGCCTGTGTTTCCAACGCTCATTGAGGCGATCCGCAAAGCCCGGTGCGAAATAGCCCCCCGGATACATCGGCTGCCGCTCCCGGAGCGTGTGAAACCAGAGGGCATAGTCGTGACTCGCGATGGACTTGAGCAAGACATTGCGGAGGCGTTTTCTCAGATCGACGTCGTCCGGGTCCGCACCTTCAAAAGCGAATCCATCGAGGCGCAGAAACTGGACGAGGTGGCCGCTTTTAGTGAGCAGCGTTTGGTCGTTATAATGGCAGGCATAAGGGATATAGTGGTGAGCGCCCAATTCCGATCGGGCCCTGGCGGTTTTCGAGGGTTGTTTTTCAATTAGAGGAATCATTGGAACGGGTCGTAACTATTGGCCCCCCAATAGCTCCGGTTTAAACAGCGAAGAAACCGGGCCTTGGTAAGCCACAGATCGAAGATGCGCGGCTCTCTCAAACAAAGGAGGTACGCCGCCGCGTGCAGGATCGGACCTCCCACCAAGAGCGGGTAGAAAGAATCCGAGACCAGAAAGCCGATCATCGAAACCATCCCGTTCAGGGCGAAAAAAGGCTGGGGCACGCCCCAGACCATCGCGGGTCGCGTAAGCCCCAGGTAAAGAGGATCGGGGGACGTGGCGCTATCCATTTAAGATCGCCACGATGCGCGCGCACCCGAAAAGGCAGGCGATGCCGAAGGCGACCGAGCCCGCATACGACCAGGACCAGCGTCCGGCCAGCGCCAGGACGCCGACGACAGCCACCGCCAGAGTCGCCAGGAGCGTCCCGGTCGTTCCCGTCAGCGCGCCCAGGATAACTTGAAGCGGTGTTTCCCACGGAAATCCCCCGAAGGTCGCCTGGGCCGGCGAGGCCAAGGCAAGGCTGAGGCAACTGAGGACGATCCAGACCGATAGGCTTCTTTGTTTCATAAGCCACTCCCCCTTAAGCGGTTGCATGTGCCTTCTCCAGCCCGCGTTCCTCACGCCCCGCGCGGTGCTGCCCTAAAAATGCCGTCGCGATTTTCTCCTGCTTTCGAATCCGGACGGCTTCCTGTTCGTGGTGTTCCCGTTCCTCGCGCAGGGTGTCGACCCATTTCGTCAGCTTCATCTGCAGATCGATCAAATCGCGGTAAACGAATTTTTCTCCCGCTATTTCTGTGACCATTGTTTTCCCTTTCACCTGCGCAGTCGTGGGTCCGTTCAATGGGTTAGAGCCAAGTGGCCCGAATATATTCCCGTTTCCGTCTTAGGTTTTTGCTAGGAGGCGTTTGAGTGCGGGTGAATAGGAAGGTGTCTTGCGAGGTGTCGAATCGAAGCTGAAAGACAGTGCCTTCAGCGGCCTAATTCATTCCGGTCTTTTGTCTGGGGTCCGTCCTGGCAGGACCATGGCCCGCAACCGCTCGGCCTCTGTCAAGTACGCCTGCTTTTCAATTTGATATCGGCGCGCCATGGCTTTCTCCCAGGGCTCCACGGGCGCGGTTCCCGATTTCAATTCGTTCATCGCTTGCTGGGCGGTCTGCTGCACGTGGCGCGGAACGATCCCCTTCTCACGCAGGTGATGAGCGGTCCGGCGTTTGGCCTTACGCCAGACACCCCGTGCCGCGCGCGGCGTGGCGGACAATTCCACCCCCTGCTCGCGCGCCGCCGCCGCAAAGACTTCGCGCAGTGTATGGAGATCGGCCTTTCGAAAAGCCAGCTTCTTTTCGATCCCTCGCATTTGCAGGGCGACATGCGCGTGCGGATGCGCCCGGTCCTGATGGATCGCGAAAACGGCTTCATGGCCCGCGAAATGGTGGGTAAGGACTTTGCGGACGGTGCCGCGCAGGGCTTCGGGGTCGGACCCTTTCGGCATGGAGAAAATGAGGTGGACCACATCCCGGCTGTTGGCGCGTTGATCGAAGGTCTTGGCCCAGTCTCGGATCAGCGATCGCTGGTCCATGGGTTCGGACAGCCGCTCCCCCGATTGCGTTTCGAGGGAAAGTTGGCCTTCCCGGCTGATATAGTCCATCAAATCTCGGACCGCGCGGTAGCCCTGCGCGAAGCTGGCGACTTTGACGATGGCCTGCGGCACGCGCCGCGCCGCCCGCAAGCGATCTGCCAACGGCAACGGAACATAGAAGCCGTGGCCCTTGACCGCGCCGGGTTCAAGGTCAAGCCAACGTTTCTTGTTCGGCGGAGGGGTCATCGCGCTCCCAGCGGTTACGCGCCCGGTCAATGGCCCGATGCAATTCCTTTCGTAACTGCTCCACATGCCGCAGCACGTCGTCCAGCACCGGCCGAAACTCGGACGATGCCACCGGCCGACCGCTATGGACCGCCCGCAGTAGTTGGTTTAAGTTGCGGCCCACCGCCCCGACCTGAAACATGGCCTGTTCGATCGTTTTCATGTCCCCCTCCAGGAAGTCCGGTCCCTGGCCGACCAGCTCGCGAATCATTTTCCGTAAAAGTCGCGAGGCGGTCGTGTTCAGGCGTTGCGCGACCTGCTCAAACCGGAGCTTATCAGGCGGCGTGAGGCGCACATTGACCAGATCGCTCCTACGTTCGAACGCATTTTTGGTGTTCATTATTTCCTCCTAGAGAAACGTAACTGGGGGGTGGCGGAAGGGCCGGCGTTGGCGAGCCGGAGGCGAGCCAACCGAGGCCCGGGGGATTCTGTAAAACAGAACCCCTATCCTGCCACCCCCCTGAATACCCAATAGTCCCATCATTCATGGCCTTCAACGTCAGCTAGAAATTCCAACGTGTTTTACAGAAAGACCCTTCACTTCTATGGGTTAGAGCCAGCGGATCGATTTTTATTCCCGTGATTTCCGAAAGATGTTGTTTTACAACTTGAAAACATCTTCATTTCTCACGGAGTGGAGAGGTCGCGTTTCCGGTGGGGCATCCGAACGGGCGTTAGACAGGCAGGAACGTCAATCTCGTAACGTCGTCAAAGATGTTGGGGGTTCAGCGGGAATTTTGCATAATTCTCATGAGCTATGGATCGCCCAGAGTCGAACGCCATCATAAAGCAGTGCCTGCCGCTCCTGTCACGGGATTTCCCGCGGTGGGTCATTAAGAAAGAAACGGATTTGCCCTTTACCAAATCCATCATCAAGGAAGCCCTCCGGCTCGAATTTCTTGCGCTGAAGGAGGACGATAAAGACCGGCGAACCCTTCTGGCCATCTGCTGGATGGAGCTTTCTCACTTCGTCGCTTCGGACGATGCTCACTTGTTGAAGCGGTATGACGAGGCTTTAGGGAAAAGACCGGCGCTCCATAATGGCGTCATTGTAGAAAGGCATCCGGATGCAAAGCCTTGGGAGTTTACGATCAAATTGTCCAAAAACGAAGATCCCTTTTCCGAAAAGTAGATCCATAAAAGAGCCAGACATTTTCGATGAAGCACTATGATGATCGCGGCCATTTGGTCGAGTTCTTAGAGGCCGCCAAAAAGGCGGTTGGGTTCGTTCAGGGTATGTCACGGCCTGACGCTGAACGTAACGATGTTCTCATTTTTGCATTAATCCGGTTATTTGAAGTGATGGGGAGTGCGGTCAATGCGATCTCACCGTCGTTTCAGCAAAGCCACCCGACATTCCCGTGGCAAGACATCATCGGGGCGCACCATCGCTTTCCGAGAGAACGCTTAGACGTAGATTTTGCCACCCTCTGGACTCTGTCAACTTTTTCTCTCCCAAATTGGATGGGTGAGATGGAGAAGATTATTCCTGAGGCGAGTATCGACACAACGGTCGAACCCAGCGGCCAACCTCGCATTAACATTGACCAAGGACAAATAGCAACGTTTTGTGGCCAAAATCATATCCGAAAATTCTCGTTATTCGGTTCTGTATTGAGGGGTGATTTTGGACGCGATAGCGATATCGACGTCTTAATCGAATTTGAACCTGGACATGAACTCGGTTTGGCTTTTTTCGGCCTGGAAATCGAACTGTCCAATTTATTGGGGCATAAGGTTGACTTAAATACGCCAGAAGATCTCAGCCTTCGTTTTCGGAATATCGTCCGAGAGCAGGCGTATACTCTGTATCCAGTATCCTAATTAATATCGTGATGACCTTTGAGAAAAATACTCTAAATACCCATGGACTCCCAAGAGTCGGCGCTCCGCATCGGCGTGATTGTGTACAGGAATGCGGATGGGCTTACGATCAAATTTCCTAAATATGAAGGTTCAGCGGATGGAAAAGACCCCCCGGAGTGAGGTGCTGGGAGGAGGTTAGTTCAGCGGCGCCCGCTTTTCGACGATAGCGGGTGAGTTATTCTTCCAGAAGTTTTCCGTTTAATTCAATCGCAATCTATTACGCGGCGAGGGCAACGGCGGCCCCGATAGGCAGGATCAGATCGGGCGAATCAACAGCCTTATAAGTGTCGCCGACCTT
>WNFI01213343.1_pt1 | contig 11524 bp, 9 predicted proteins | sample 5400471 | NCBI WGS metagenome assembly WNFI01 (sample SAMN13153348, study PRJNA577476) | soil metagenome | isolation source: 100 cm saprolite on Douglas fir-dominated hillslope | place: USA:California | collected 2013-09-17
TGTCATCATGCGCGCCGCGCCAGCTCGGCCGGGCCGCGTGCGCGTCGCACTCATCGGCGCAGGCAACTTCGCAGAAGCCATGCACATGCCGAACTTGCTAAAGCTTCGAGAGCAGTTCGAGCTCCGCGCAATAGTTGCCCGCACGGGAACCAACGCAAAATCTGTGTCGCTGCGTGGCGGCGCGTCATACGCGACGACGGACATTGACGCCGTGCTCGAGGACAACGACGTTGACCTCGTCCTCATCACAACTCGGCACGACACGCATGCATCATTGGTTCTGCGTGCACTGCGTGCCGGGAAGAACGTTTTCGTGGAGAAGCCTTTGGCTCTCCTTCCCACTGAACTCGATGAGATCGCATCCTTCTTTGAAGGTCGTGATCACCCACTACTCATGACCGGGTTCAACCGCAGATTCTCGCCTGCTATCTCGACTGCTCGCCGCGTGCTGGAAAATAGAGCAACTCCGATGATCGTGACCTATCGGATGAATGCCGGATATCTGCCGCCCGAGCACTGGGTACATGGGCCGGAAGGTGGCGGTCGCAACATCGGAGAGGCTTGCCACATCTACGACCTTTTCGGCGCGCTGACGGGAGGGCGCGTCGTGGACGTGCAGGCACGAGGCATCGAGACGCACGCGCGCCAGTGGTCGCGTAACGACAACTTCGTCGCGACGGTCGGCTTTGACGATGGCTCGGTATGCACGCTCGCGTACACCGCGCTTGGCGCGCGGGACCACCCGAAAGAGCAGATGGACATCTTCACCGATGGCAGTGTGCTCACGCTCGATGATTACCGGGCGCTGGCGGTCGTCGGCGCGCGCCGTGAGCGCTGGAGCTCGCGCACTATCGAGAAAGGTCATCGTGAGGAGCTCGAGGCACTCGGGCGATGCCTGCACGATGGAGGGCCGTGGCCGATCTCTTTGGAAGACCAGCTCCAGGCCATGCGGATCGCGTTCCGCGTGGAGGAGCTCATTCGGTCGAGTGTTGCCACAAGGTGAGCGGGACCCTGCGCAAGGCCCTGTTGGCGATTGCCGCGAGGGACGGCGCGAAATTAGCAGCCCGGCGAGCCACGCCCACGTCCGCTGGCATCGGCCGTACGTCGATGCCAAGTACGGCAAACACTTTCGCGATCCGCGCGCTGAGGCGCACTAGCGGGGCTTGATCCCGGTTCGACTCCAGTACTGGTTGCATGTCGCACGGCGCGCATCGCGGATGAGGCCGCGAAGCGTCGCACGTCGTGTGGTGAGCGAAGGCTCAGCCGAGCTCGAGCGTTTCACCGCGCATCGACGCGCGGCACGCTTCGACGAAGAGGCGCTGTTGGCAGCGACCGGTGCCGAGAGCATCTCCGGGCTTTGGCGGCGACTCGAGTCACGACCGTGGGCGTCATGGCTGCCGACGGAGGCTGACCGAGCATCGATTCCATCCGCCCAGCGAGATGAGATCTTCGCGCGGGCCGAACGCGGCCTCGCACATACGGTCGATCTCTTGGGCTCTGGCCCCGTCGATCTCGGTTTGCGCGTGGACTGGTCCATGGATTACCGAACCGGTGCTCGTTGGCCGTCCCGATACGCGAGGCGCCTTGACGTCCTCGACCTATCACGTCCAACTGATGTGAAGTTTCCGTGGGAACTTTCGCGGATGCAATGGCTGATACCGGTCGCTCAGGCGTATGTCATGACTCGGGACGAGCGGTTCGCTGCGGGCGTTCGCGACATCATCGATCAGTGGATCGCGGCCAACCCATATGCATTCAGCGTGAACTGGTCCGTCACGATGGAGGTTGCAATCCGCGCGATGACCCTCGCGTGGTTCTTTCACGCTTTCCATGACAGCGAATCTTGGGCTGATCGCGCCTATCAGTCGCGGTTCCTGCGCTCGCTGTACCTTCACGGCGACTTCATCGCACGGAACCTCGAGCGCTCCGATGTCAATGGCAATCACTACACAGCTGATGCCTCGGGGCTCGTGTTCACGGGCCTGTTCTTCGGTCAGGGCGAGGAGCCCGCTCGATGGGTGGGCGTTGGCTGGAAAATCCTTGAGTCTGAAATCGAGAGACAGGTCTATGCCGATGGTGTCGACTTCGAGATGTCGACTGCCTACCACAGGCTTGTCATGGAGCTCTTCCTGTATCCAGCGCTCTTCTGGGAGCGCTCCGGCTTCACCGTGCCCGCGCGCTATCGCCAGCGCCTTACGGCAATGGCCCTGTTTGTCGCCGCCTACTCGCGTCCGGACGGCACGATTCCGCTGTGGGGGGACGCCGACAACGGCCGAGCGCTCCCCTTCGGCACCCAAGCACTCAACGACCACCGCTACCTGGTCCAGTTGGTCGCTCGGGCTTGGGATCCGCCGGAGCTTCGTGGGCTGCGCTCCGGTCCCTTGGACGAGTGCGGTTGGTGGTTCGGGCCGGATTGCGCACCGCCGCAGCCTGAGCCGGGCGCCTTAGATCGCTCGGTTGCGTTCCGCGGAGCGGGCGTCTACATAATGCGCGCGCCCAGTGATCACGTCTTCATAGATTGCGGTCCGATCGGCCTCGGCGGACGCGGTGGCCACGGTCACAACGACTGCTTGTCTCTCGAGGTGGTGCTCGATGGGGCGCGCCTCATCGTCGACGCTGGCACCTACACGTATACGGCATCCGTGGAGTGGCGGAATCGCTTCCGCAGCACCGCCTTCCACAACACGCCAATGATCGACGGGGCCGAGCAGAACCGATTCGTTCGACCGGAGTTCCTCTGGATGCTCGAGAACGACGCCCAGCCCTCGGTCGAGGGCTGGCAAGAAGGACTGGACCTCGACCTCTTCCGTGGCAGCCACGCTGGATACGAACGCCTGCCCTCACCGGTCCGGCCGACTCGCACTGTGGCGCTCGACCGCGCTCGCCACGCCGTGGTGATCGAAGACGTCTTCGTTGGCGCGGGGCTGCACCACGTCGCCGTGCCGTTCCACCTCGCCCCTGACGTCGACGTAGAGGCACATAACCAAGGCTCGATCCTGCTTCATAGCGGTGACCGTCGCTACATCGTGGCGTGGCAGGACCAGGCCGACTGGAGCGTGACAACCGAAGCATCCTGGGTATCTGAGTCGTATGGAGTCAAGGCGCCGTCGCGGCAAATCGTGTTCACTCGTGATGGCCCGTTAGTGAGGCTGGGCGTGGTGGTCGCTCTCGAACGACCTGATGGCCTCGATATCTACGAGATGCTGAGGATGGTGTCGAGGTGACGCTTGGCGTCGGCATGACGCTAGTCGTCCGAATCTCGCGTATAGCGCTTGGCCTTATCACAAGCATCCTCACCGCACGCTTTCTCGGACCAGGCGGCAGGGGCGACTACACGCTGGCGGGGACACTTGCCACGCTAGTCGTCCAGTTCGGGAACCTCGGCCTCCCGTCCAGCAATACGTATCTCGTGGCAAAGGAAAGGGGGCTATTCGGCGGACTCTTGTCGAACAGTGTCGCCACCACCGCGCTGTCGATACCCTTAAGTGCAATCACCGTCTGGGTGGCGTTCTCATTTGATGTTCGTGCTGGCAATTGGCTTTGGTTGGCAGCGGCCCTCGCCCCACCAAGCCTATTCATCCTTCTCGGAACAAATTTGCTCGTCGGCATGGGGAACATCGGTCTCTTCAATGCATTCGAGTTCACGTCTTCGGTGATCGTCGTGCCGCTCATCGTCGTCGCCGGCCTAGTCGGCAGCGGGGTTGGCGGCATCCTCTTTGCCAGCGTAACTGCGGCCTGGATGACGGCAATCGTGCTGCTCGTCGTTCTCCTGCGCGGACATGCACGCATCCGTTTCGACCCCGCCGTCTTCAGGGCTGGCGTGCGATTCGCGGCGAAAGCCTACGTCGTAACGCTGCTCAGTTTCCTCCTCCTCCGCGCGAACGTCTTTCTTCTGGAGCGGTTCGCTGGCTCTGCGGAGCTGGGGCAATATTCCATTGCATCGCAGATCGCCGACGTCCTGATTGTGCTGCCTTCGTCTGTAGCCCTCGTACTGTTCCCGAAGCTTGTCGCGGACCGGGATCGTCGCTGGTCGATGCTGGTGCGAAGCACGCGAACCACGGCGGCGCTCATTGTGGTCCTCTGCATCGCGGCAGCTGCCGTCGCCTCACCCTTCATCGGCTTCGTCTTCGGCGCTGCTTTCACTCCGGCGGTGCCGATGATATTCAGTACTGTTCGTTCTCGTCTCGATCGTGACGATCGTCGAACGCAACCGAGAGCTGTTACCGGCCGCAGTGCAGCCAAAGCCCGCATGACCTCGCTCGTCCTGAGCTCGGCGCCGCTGTCAGAGGATTACCGAAAGCGGCTGCTGGATACAGTTGATGAGCAACTCGTCTTCACCCATCTCGCCGAAATCCGTCGGCAGTCGCCGCTAGCCGCTCTCAAACGTCTGCGGGCGGCGGCGACGCAGACTTGCTACATCGCAATCGAGGACGATTCAAGCCGCGCCGTCCTTCCGATCCTCCATGCGATTGGCTCCGCGACGTGGCCTCGAAGGCTGCGGCTAATCCACGAGGACCTCTCGACTTCCCGGCTGTCATCGGCGCGGTTTCCTCTCGCCGTCGCAGCAATCTTTTCCGCCTCTGTTAAGGGCGCGATCGCCGCACGGAAGGCGGCTGCCGAGCTCGAGCATCTACGTCGCGCGGCACGCGTCGAGGTCGCGACACCTTCACCGCGTCGGCTGCTGTACGTCAATGCAAATCTCTGGTTCGGCCTCAAAGTCGGTGGTTCTGTGGGTCACGTCGCTGGCGTGGTGAACGCGTTCTCACGTCGCGGCCTCGACGTCTCGCTCGCAACTTCACCCGATCCGGTGATGATCGCGCCATCAGTGCGCGTCACGCGTCTGGCTCCGCCCGCTTCGCTCGGGCTGCCGTTTGAGCTGAACTACTACTCGTTCCAACGCTACGTTGTGCAATCTCTCGCGCGAGAGTCGGTGGACCTCTGCTATCAGCGGCTCTCGATCGCTAGCTACGCCGGCGTCGTGTTGTCTCGTCGCCTCAAGGTTCCGCTCGTGATCGAGTGGAACGGTTCGGAAGTTTGGATCGCGAGGAACTGGGGACGTCGGCTCCGATACGAGGCGCTCGCGCAGGCTGCGGAGGACGTTTCTCTGAAACACGCGCACGTCGTCGTGACCGTCTCGGCGGCATTGCGCGACGACCTTGTCGAACGCGGTGTCGAGCCTGACCGAATCGTTTGCCATCCGAACGGCGTCGATCCCACGACCTTCGACCCCGAGCTCTTCTCCGCGGCCGACCGCGCAGCGTTACGCATCGATCACAACATATCCGAGTACGCCACCGTAATTACTTTCCTGGGGACCTTCGGTCGTTGGCACGGTGCAGACGTGCTCGCGCGCGCGATCCGCAAGCTCGGTGACACCCGTGCAGACTGGCTCGCCAAAATGGGCGTCCGGTTCTTGTTCGTCGGCGAAGGCCCTACGCTCGCCGACGTGAAGGACGCACTTCGTGATAGCTCGGCCTCCCCTTTCGTGTGCTTCACCGGCCTCGTCCCCCAAGCCAAGGCACCTGCGTACCTTGCGGCGTCGGACATCGTCGTCGCTCCGCACGTCCCGAACGCCGATGGCTCGCGATTCTTTGGTTCTCCAACGAAGCTTTTCGAGTACATGGCGATGGGGCGGGCGATCCTTGCGTCTGATCTCGATCAGCTCGGAGACGTACTCTGCGACGGCATCGACGTGCACAGACTTACTGGGCGGAGTCTGGGGGACGACAGTTCGGCGACCGCTATCCTGGTGCCTCCTGGAGACGCGGATGCCCTCGCCAGCGGCATCGAATTCCTAGTAGATCGTCCTGCGTGCCGCGGCATTCTCGGCAGGAACGCACGACAGCTAGCGCTGCGCCGGTATACGTGGGACCATCACGTTGCAGCGATCCTCGAGCGGATGGAGCTCATCGGGTCATCGCCTCGAGCGACGTGAGGAAGATCCGTAGGCACGCTCTGCTATTCCTGCCGATGCTGGCCTTCCGATCAAGACCGATGCGGCCCATCGAAACGCGGTTCGCTAAACGGACGCGCGTCTAGTGGTCGATTGCTGGTCGCTGCTCAGAGCAAATGATGTCCAAGTGAGCCTGCCCCCAGCGTTAGGACACACGGCGGCCCTTGAAGTACCACGTTGAGACGAGGGCCGGCGGAAGGAGATCCGCGGCACGCAGGGAAATCCGAACCAGTGGAGGGAAGAAGTAGAAGAGGAAGTAAGTCAGGTCGCCGCCGAACCATGCTCCGTTCGATCGAGCGTCGATAACGAGCCCATTCTCCTTCAGAAGTCGCTGGAAGCCACCCAGCGAAAAGAATTGAACGTGCCCGCAGTCGACGTTCGACACGGGTAGAGCGTTGTTCGATGCGTCGACCGGAGGCCGACGAAGGATGACCCGTTTGACCATGACCCCGAACTTCACGAAGGATCGGACCAGCCACAAAACTGGTACCAGGATGCCCCGTCGGATCAGGAACTGTTCGACTTCGAAAGGGCCGTAGCCATTGGGAATCGAGATCAGGACCATACCTCCGGGCGAGACGCAATGGAGCGCGGCGCCGAGCATCGCCCTTGGATCGCGGACATGCTCGAGTACGTCTGAAAGTATCACCGCATCGTATGGATGATCGGGCCGATGGTCGTCATATCCCTCTATCAAGAACCGGACGTTCGCGAGATTTGCATTCGAGCGCGCAGCCTCGACCGACGGACCATGTATGTCAATTCCTGTCACGTCGAATCCTCGCTCCGCGACGGGCAGCGAGACATTGCGTCCATTGCCGCACCCAATGTCCAGCACGCGGATCGTCTCTGCCGGGGCTTGGCGCTCGAACTGGTACTCCTTCAAGCACCGAATAAAGAAGAGCGCCTTTTTCCTATGTCCGTGCATGAACTCGCCCATTGTTCGCAGGTAAAAACCATCGTCTGACGACTGTTCCGTACTCGCGGTCACAGAACTCACTGCGGCATCACGAAACTACCGTCCTCACAAGCTGGACCGGACGCCTCCGTCGTTCTGAATAGACGTAAGACGCATGGACGCGTCGCGCGTCCGTCGATCGGAGGTTGTACCCGCATCATCGGAGCCAGCCGGAACCGAACGCGACCGAGAGCCGACGATCGACCTGAGCCCAGATAAAATTGTTCCTCCTTTGACTGAATCGAGAATCGATCATGACCTCCAGTTTGGTATTTCGCCCGGGGGTCCCAAGAGATGGAAACGAGCATGGTCGTGGCACAGACGTACGCAGACCGACGCAACCAACCGGCTCATAAAGTGTGCTTGACTTTTCCGCTCCGCTGCGCGTGACTGGACCGCGTGATTCTACGCCGAAGGCGCATGTTCGCTTTTCAGTTGCGTCGGGGAAAAGGGCATAGTGGCCTCGGTTATGGATGAGACCGGCGATGTCTTTGACACCACATCGCTAGCGGCACGGAGTGTGATCGACGCCGATGCCGGCATCCTCGGGGTGTTCGCGCGACCGATGGCCGACCAGACTTGTGCGGCCCGCCTGCTCTTGGGGCGGCCGGACCATTGGTCCCGCCGCGGCGGGCACAATTGTCGCCCGTTACACGTGCACTGCACGTGACGCCATTACCCGAAGTCGATCGAGAACGCGACAAAGCGGGTCTTGGGATAAGCGACGCCGCCAAAACGCTTACCGCGCGTATCGTTTCGCGGAGGATCCTCCTTTGGCTTATCGCCGTTGGCTGGCTTGTGTGCCTCGCCGCCATCGCCACGCTGAAGCCGGGCGAGCTCCTCGAGCTAGTAGTGCTGAGCGCTGTGGCCTCCTTCGCGTGGTGGGTCGCGCGAAGCGGTTCGGGCGCGGCGCCAATCGCCCTGGGGCTATTCCTCGTCCCGCTCGTCAACACGTGGCCGGCGCGCGTGCTCCAGCTCGTGCCCGACCGGCTCCAATGGCCACTGCCAGCGTTCCTCTCGGTCGGGTCAGTGTTGATTGCGCTGCTGATCATTGTCGTCCGTCCGCACTGGAAATCCCTGCCGGTCCGGCTCGTGGCCGTCGGAATGCCATTTCTCCTAGCAGGCGCGCTCAGCACGATATCGGCTCAGCATCATCTTGACGCCTTCGGACAGGCCTGGCTCGCCTTCGCCGTGCCGATCGGCCTTGGCCTGCTTGTGGCGAGCACCCGGGCGACATGGACTGCGGCGACCACACTGCTCCTGGGCTTTGTCACGCCGGCGATCGTCGGAATTGCAGCCTACGTGCTGAGCTTCGGTGTGCCACTGTCGGGCGCCGATCTTGTCAGGGCCAAGGCCGAGTTGTACCGGCCGCACCGCTTCCAGGACCTCACATACGGGAACGTCGGGCACATCGGTGACCTTGCCCTACTGCTCCTGCCGCTCGCGTTCCTTGCTCCGGTCGCGTGGAGGCGCGACCGCGTCATGCGCGCCGTGTCGACGAGCGTCGCTCTCGTGATTCTCTGCGTGCTCGTCCTCGTGCTCAGCCGCTCCACCTTGGTGGTCGCACTAGTGATGTTGGCCGGGGTCGCGACGCTCCTTGCCATCCGCGGCCATTGGGGCGCCGTACCGCCTGCCGCCGCCGTCGCGATAATCGCGCTAGTCCTCCTCTTCCGTGGCCGCTAGTCCGCCTCAGTCGCCATCCCCCGTTCCACAGTCCCCCGTGGCCGCTAGTCCGCCCACGATCGGCCCAGTCACTATCGTCGGGAGCGCATCGGATACCTCGACATCCGATCGTATCGAGGCTATCCGCCAAGCGATCAGCATCGCCTCGGCCCACGTGCTCTTCGGCGTCGGAACCGGCCAGTACGTCCGTTTCGATCCGGCCCACACTGCGCCGCATTCGTTGCTTGTGCTCCTCATTGTCGAGAATGGCGTGCTCGGTGGCCTTGGGCTGGTACTCCTGCTAATCATCTTGTCCGTGCGGCTCTTGCGAATCGCCTGGTCGAGGACGATCGACGACGGTGCGCTGCTGCAGCTCGGAGCAGTTGCGGGCGCGTTCGGCTTCATTGTCAAGGGGATTTTGGCGGGTGTCCCCCTCGCCCTCGGCACCATCGATGTCTGGGCGGTGTGCCTATGGTGCCTTATTGCGATCGGGATGACGTCGGTCCATCCTGGCCCGCTGTCTGAGCGCGCACTGGTTCTCCCGGTTCGGCGTGTCGCGCCGGTCGCGGTCGTCTTCGCGGTGCTCTTAGTCGTTGCCATCAGCGCATTCCCACTCGCCCTTGAGCCTGGGGGGGCTGACCGCGACGGGGTGATACTCAACTCGCTAGTCGATAGCGCCGACCCATCTGGTCCCAACGACTGGTATCGCGCGACCCCCCAGCTAGAGGTCACAGGAAACCGGCAGCGAATGGAACTTGTCTTGTCGCAGCGTGCCGATGTGCAGCCGCTGGTAATCTCGCGGCCGGTTGCCGTCTTTCCGTCGACCTGCTACGACGTCTCCGTCTCGCAGGTCAAGTCGACAACGCCACTGGTGATCGAGCTCGAAGACGAAGAGGGGCGCCAAGTCATCGAGACGATGCCTCTGTCGTCTGGCCTATCCGACAATGTGCACTTTCGCGTCCTGTCTGGCGATCGCTTCCGCGTCTCGATCCTCCTAATCGGGCCAGGCCCGATCGACGTCGACATCGGTACGGTCCGCATAAACCGCCTCAGCTCGTGTCACTAATTGAATGCCGTGACGATCAAGATCGGCAGCGCGTGACCGATCCTTATCGTGAGGGTGCTGCGAAGACAGCCGAGGAGTAATAGCGGTCGTCTGTCTCGCTAGCAATGCTCATCGGCTGCCGCCGAAGTACTCAGGAATGGTCGTCAAAAGTTGCCACCTCGATCAGGAGCTCGATCGCCTATATGCTGCAAGCCGGCTTCCGCGGCAAGCACTTGCAGCGCATGATGCTGGTCGGCGGCGTCATGCTGTTCATCTTGTACTTCGCGATGGTTGTCATCCCGACGTTTAACGTCGCCCGGGGCGCCCAGACGCTGATTGCGCAGCACCAGTCCGCTGCCTCTCCGCCCGCAGCTTTGGCACCCGCAGCCCGCCCGCCTACAACCTTGCCGACCGCGGATAGGATCTGAGGCTGCGCCTTTGTGAGTCGCGATTTGTTAGCCGCCCTGCGACACCATTGTTTTGGAGGGGTCAAGCGCCCGTGCCGTGGGCTTCCGACACGTTCCGATGACATACCAGCCACCGATTCTTCCGAGTACCTCTAGGACACGAGTTGGCACGTGAAGCCGATGTATCACCGGGACGTCCCCGACGCGGAAATGGCGCGTGAAGACCTCCGCGGATTCGAAGCCGGCAGACTCGAGTAACCGGCGCACCTCACCGGGTGAGTAGGCCCGAACCAAGGGCCGCGCGCCCAAAGCTGAGCCCGCCTCAACTGATGCCGACAGGACGCCGCTCATCGAGCCGCCGCGGAGTAGAACTCCACCCAGTATTCCATTCATGAGCGCCTGAGTTATCCAGTAATAGAACGACCGTCGGTTGTAGAGGAGCACGGTAAAGGTTCCGCCCGGACGTAGAACGCGGAGGCATTCTGCCAACGCTGCATCGATGTCCGGGGTGTGGTGAAGCACGCCGTTCGACGAGACGACGTCGAAGCTGTCATCGGGAAACGGCATCGATTCCGCATCTCCCTGGACGAACCAGGCTGAGAGGCCGGTTGCTGCTAGATGGAGAGCAGCCAGCTCGACATGCCGGGGCGTGAGATCAATTCCGACGACGCGCGCGCCTCTTGAAGCGTACTCGTACGCGTCGATGCCCTGTCCTGAACCTACATCGAGAACGTCGAGGTCGCGCGAGGCGGAGTAGTGCAACGCCTCGGATATCCACGGTGCATAATCGCGCCTGCCTGCCACCAGTTCGTCGAAATATGGCTTCGACCCAGGCGGGAGGTCGGGGACTGATGGCCCGCATGGGGCTACTGTCCAGCAAAGTACCGCCTGCTTCTTCGCCTCAGCCGCGTCCATTAGGTCAGTTTATGGTCAACTCGCTCGGCGCGGATTACGAGGAGTCACAATCTCCTAGATAGTACAAAAGGGGCAGCAACCAAAAAGTATCTAAGTGCAGCAGACTGGGCGAATTGGCATCCAATCCCCACAGCCGTTGCGTCGCTCCAGACTGATCCGCCGCGTTTGCCACGTCGGCCGGCTCCAGTTGGTTCAACTAGAACTGAACGTCTTGTTCTTTAATGGCTTCTATCGGGTCAACAATCCGAGATTCTTCCACTTCCGGCACCGCGGGTGCCCAGACAGATTGCTTTAGAGCCCGCACGAGTTCTGTGGAGCGCTGTTCCTTGGCCAGCTCAACTAGGCGGTTGATCGTCCATTCTAGGTCTCGACTCGCGGTCGGGACAGGGGTCACTACCTCACGAATCGAGGCGTGTGTTGTGGAGCGCCAACCCTCTCCTGGGCCCAGAAGATCCTCTGCGAGACGCTCGCCGTGACGTGCGCCCGTGAACACTATCTCGATGTCCTTCCCAGGCCTGAGACCGCGAGAGCGAATGAGGGCGTTGGCAAGGTCCAGGATTTTGACTGGCTCGCCCATGTCGAGC
>WNFI01282105.1_pt1 | contig 11521 bp, 6 predicted proteins | sample 5400471 | NCBI WGS metagenome assembly WNFI01 (sample SAMN13153348, study PRJNA577476) | soil metagenome | isolation source: 100 cm saprolite on Douglas fir-dominated hillslope | place: USA:California | collected 2013-09-17
CAATGTCGCCGCCCAGGGCATTCATCTTCGAATGGAACTCAATGCCGCCTACGCCATCGCCAAGGTCGATGAGCGAAGCACCGGCATTTTTCTTCACTACGCCATTAGATTTCTTGGCCACCTGAACCGACCACACACCCTCTGCAACCGCAACCGGCTTGTATTGTCCGGTGCGCAAATCAAAATACGCACGGCCTGAAGCGGAAGCAGGATCGTCCTTGTACCAACTTTTGGCTCCGGCAGCCAGCAGTTTCTCCGCGTTGGCCGAAACCGGCTTACCTTCCTTCTTCATGCGGGCGACGGTCGGCTCCACGCCGGCTAGGTCCCATATCTCAAACGGCCCGACTTCCCAGTTAAAACCCATGCGCATGGCCTGGTCGATCTCCACCACGGTGTCAGAGATTTCCGGGATGCGGTTGCCGGAGTATGTCCAAAGATCGGACAGCGTTGTCCAAATGAACTGAAGGGCCTTGTCACTTGGATCGCCGGCTAAGACGGTGCGCAAACGCTCACCCATGTCCTCAATATTTTTCGCCATCTCCAGCGCGGGAAACTTGGGTTTCTGCACGGGATGGTATTCCAGGGTCTTCCAGTCGATGGCGAGCTTCTCTTCGCCTTGCGGACTTTTGATCTTCTTATAAAAGCCTGACTTGACCTTGTCGCCGAGCAGTTTGCGCTCCAGCATCTTCTGAAAGAACTCAGGCAGCTTAAGGTCAGAGCGCTCGTCCTGTACGTTCTTGCTAAAGTTCGTGACCACGCTGCCCAGCACGTCCAGGCCGACCAGATCGATGGTGCGGAAGGTGGGCGCTTTGCTCCAGCCGCCACTGCTGGTGAGCGCGTCCACTTCCTCGATTGTCAGGTCCATCTGCTGCATCAGGCGAAAAACATTCAGCCCGGCAAATGTGCCAATGCGGTTGGCGATAAAGTTAGGCGTGTCTTTGGCAGTAACAATTCCCTTGCCTGTGCGTACGTCACAGAAGTGCGCCACAGTCTCAAGCGCGGCGGGATCGGTTTCCGGCGTGGGAATAATCTCCAGCAAGCGCATGTAGCGCGGTGGATTAAAGAAATGCGTGCCGAACCAGTGTCGGCGGAAGTCCTCACTGAACCCCTCAGCAATGCTATGCACCGGCAGGCCGCTGGTGTTGGTGGTAACCAGGCTGCCCGTCTTCCGCACGGCTTCCACTTTCTTGAGCAGGCCGCGTTTGATCTCCAGGTTTTCCGCCACGGCTTCAATGATCCAGTCGGCGTCGGCCAGCAGTTTCAGGTCGTCGTCAAAGTTGCCGATCGTGATCAGCCGCTCCAGGCCCTTCTCGAAAAACGCAGCAGGCTTGGACTTGACCGCCGCATCCAGTCCCGCGGCCACAATCTTGTTGCGGGTAGCTTTGTCCGGATTCTGCGCGGCATCAGCGGGAACAATATCCAGCAGGACGCACGGCAGGCCGGCATTGGCGAAATGGGCGGCGATTCGCGCACCCATGGTACCTGCGCCCAGCACCGCAACCTTATTAATGCGCTGGTGGACCGTTCGGGCGCTCTGCCTATCAGTTTGTGGCGCGCCGTTGGAACTGCTGGAACTGCGAGTTTGGGGTACGGCCGGGACGGCAACATTACTCATCTGAGCATCTCCTGGCTATGGGTGGTACGGGTGAGTAGACGAGTCCTGAGACGTTCAGATCATAACAGTTTTCGCGACTCGGTTCGGCGCTCCAGATAGCCATGTGCAAGCGAATGACTCCGTAAAATCGATTCGGGAAAAGCGCGCGGAAGCATGCGGCAGGGGGAACGCAAACCGGTGAAACGCTCACACGCAACGAGCCGCTACTATGGTACTGAATGAATGTTCATTCAGTCAACAGTAAACTCTTGTTTTCATTATCTTCCGAAAGCCTGCTCCAATTTTCTTTAAAGAGTGCCTTGATTGGTTGAGAGTTTCATTTCCCGGGTTCTTGTCGCAACTTTTTAAGATATCTTAGACACGCTCTGGAAACGGCAAAGGCACGGCCGAAGCCGTGCCTTCATCCGAGAGACTTCACTGATCGTTAAATTTACCTATGGCCGTGACCGCCGCCGTGGCCGCCACCACTACCATGTCCGCCTTCACTGTGGGAGCCGCCACCACCGCGGGTTCCACCACCATGGCCGCCGCCCTCGTGGAAACTGCCTCCCGAGGATCTGCCACCTGGAATGATTCCCCGCCCCGGAAGCTACCTCCGCCGTGGAATGACTCACCGCCTCGGAACCTGCTTTCGCCGCGGAAGCCGCTGCGGTCGTGGCCGCCGCTGAAATGTTGAAATCTGTCGTGATCGAAATCGCGACCGGAGCGGCGTCCTTCAAATCTGCGGTCGCGGTCAAATCTGTTAAAGCCGTGGTCATGGTCAAATCTACGCCATCCACCAAAGCCGACGAAGAACTCTGGGTGCCGATAGTAGTAGTGATACCAGGGACCAGCGCCGATAAAGTAACCATCCGCAAACCATTCCGGACCCCAATATCCGTAGGGGGCGCACGCGTACGGGGAGTAGTCGTAGTACCCGTACTCGCAGACCGGCTGCGCGCCAAACTGAACACCGATCGAAACCTGAGCTTGGGAGTATGTGGCTGGAAGCGCGAGCGCCGCCAGCAATACAAGATATTTTAGAGAACGCATGATACAACCTCCTGCAAATCCGGAAGCGTCGATCCCATTCTCGAACGGATTTGAGAAACTTTTCCGACGCCTCATTTCTGAAACGCCTGTCTATCTATTAGAGCACCGGTTGGGGGCGAAAGTTACTGTTTTGTTTTGTAAGTTAAAGTCAAGTATCTAATAGATTTGCATTAAAGCGTCAACGCAAGCGATCCGAGCACTCAAGAACCAAGCCCAGTGGGAGTATGTCAACCGACATCCAGGTGTGGGATGGGGGGGCGGGAAAGGGATCGGTCCTATTGAAATAGTTGCTTCTTCGATTCCTGCTTTTTCCGGTACTTTAGCCGCAAGTAAGACCAGTGTAATGAGTTTAGAACAGCCTTCCCTTGAACCCTGCTATCCTCCGAATGAACCGACATTTTCAGTCCTGTGGGCATAAGGGCTTTTTGGCTTTCAGCCTCATCCTTTGGAACCCATGCATAGGAGCAGGTCGCACCATCAATTTCGCAGAGAGTTCCGAACAGCACTCCCTTTTGCCGAGCAATACCACATTCGAACAGTTGACGGGCCGGCTCCTCGTTGCTTCGTGGCGCTGGCACTCTGACGTAGAGTAGCGGACCACCAGTAAGGATAACGTCGTCAGGTTTCACCCAGACAACTTCCTGCTGATATCCGTTTTGTGCTAGAAATCGGCGAAACTCCGCAACCGCTTCCTGAAAACTCTGGCTCACGCTACCGGCCCCAATCCTGGTCGCCGCCAAACTTCATAGCAAATTCAAGTCGACACATGCTCCATTGATCTTGGCATCGCAGGGTGGCCCGCGCCTCAGAGAGCTGACGTTCCCGGAGACACGCAACGGTCCGCTGGTTTCGGTCACAATCAGGCTTGGACCGGTATTGTTGGTAAAGGTGTTGCCCACAATGATTGTGCCTACCACTGTATCGCCAACCACGGCGCCGCCGTTGCCGTTGCTGCCGATCCAGCCATCGTTAAAGGTGAAGTCGCGGACTCCGTTCACGACCATACCGATATCGCCATTGGAGTCAACGTACTCGCCGACGTGCCGGGCATCCGAGATGCCCGTAACGGCGTAGACGAGTCCATGTCCGTGGTTCAGCCAATACTCATTTCCGTTGCAGGCGGCGCAGAAACCAGCGCCGACAAACGTGACACCATTGCGCACATTCTCACCAAACCAGTTGTCACGCAGCGTGACTCCGAAGGACCCGATCTGCGCTCCGTCGTTCGCGCATCCGAGCACGTAACTTCTTTCCACGAACAGCAGGTTCTGGCCGTCCGACACCAGGCAGTTGAAGGCTGACTTCAAATCAACAGAAGAGAGCCGGAGAACGCGGTCAAGAATTGCCTCGAATCCCAGTGTTCCGCCAGTCAGACGGAGAGCTGTGCCGCTGTTTGTCGAGTGCACGATCGTAAGGTTCTGGATCGAAATAGTTGCCGGTTTAGTCACGTCAACCAAGAAGGTATCGCCCGTGGGGCACGTGTCATTGATGATGGTCAGGCCGCGTCCCTGGCCTATCAGGGTTGTCGTTTTCGAGATGACCACCTGACCGGAACAATCAAGGTCAATCGTGCCAGCGGGGAGGGCGATAGTTCCACCAACGGCGACTTGCTGTTGTAGAGTTGGCGAAAGATCAGCCTGGACCCGGTCACCACCACAGCCACTTACCAGTAGAGCAACAATGATTGCAAAGAAAGCGATAGTTTTCATGACCGTAGCTTCTTTCATAATCTTATTTTCGAGCAGTACACTGGCAACAAATGTCGCAACTTGCTCAGATCAAGAGCGTTCTAGAAACTCTACACCAATGTTGCTCTCTCTGGCATGTAGAAGCGTTTTCATTGAGAAAAATCTAAGAACTTTCGGCATGTGAGTTGGAAGATCGGGCCGAAGTCATCCTCGATCAGAAAACCCTGACCCGCCCTACATGGTCAAAGTCGCTTCTCCGTCCCGCTCTTCGTGCATCTTGGTCAGCAGACGTTCGACAAACTTGGTGTCGAAATTGCCGGCCCTGAAATCTTCGTCGGCCAGGATGCGGCGATGCAGCGGGATCGTCGTAAATATTCCTTCGACAATGAACATTTCCAGCGCCCGTTGCATACGCATGATGGCTTCCGGCCGGTCTTTGCCGAAGGTGATGAGCTTGGCGATGAGCGAGTCATAATACGGCGGGATCACGCCTTCCGCGTAAGCAGCGGTATCAACGCGCACACCCAGGCCGCCCGGCACATGGAATGTCTTGATCTTACCGGCGGAGGGTGTGAACTTCTCCGGATGCTCGGCGTTGATGCGGCATTCAATGGAGTGTCCGCGCTGGCCCCTGCGGTCCATCTTGGGAATGATGTCTTCAAGCCGGGCATCATTGGCGAGCAGGATCTGCGATTTCACCAAGTCGATGCTGGTCACCATCTCAGTGACTGGATGTTCCACCTGGATACGGGTATTCATCTCAATGAAGTGGAGGCTGCCGTCTTCATCCATCAGGAATTCAACCGTGCCGGCGTTTACGTAACCAATATCGGAGAGACAGCTTTCCAGCTTCTTGCCGATCCGGTTCCTCAGTTCTTCTGTCACCCGGTTGGAAGGCGACTCTTCCAGCAGCTTCTGGTGGCGCCGTTGGATGCTGCATTCGCGTTCTCCCAGGCTGATCACGCGCCCGTGCACGTCACCCAGCACCTGGAACTCGATGTGGCGCGGGCGCTCGATGAACTTTTCCATGTACAGGTTGCCGTTGCCAAAGGCCGCGGCGGCCTCGGCCTGGGCGGTGTTGAACATGTTTTCCAGTTCATCTTCATTACGGATGACGCGCATGCCGCGCCCTCCTCCTCCGGCAGACGCCTTTACAATCACCGGATAGCCGATCTGCCGCGTCCACTCGCGGGCTTCGTCGGCGCTGGCAATCACGCCTTCCGACCCTGGCAAAATCGGAACATTCGCTCTCTTCATCGCCTGCCGTGCCTTCTCTTTTTCACCCATCAGGCGGATCACATCCGGAGGAGGACCGATGAACTTGACGTGCGAGCTTTCACACACTTCGGCAAAGTTGGCGTTTTCGCTCAACAACCCATAGCCGGGATGGATGGCGTCAACGTTGGTGATTTCCGCTGCGCTGATGACCGCCGGGATGTTGAGGTAGCTTTCCGCCGAACGCGGCGGGCCAATGCAGATGGCTTCGTCGGCAAAACGCACATGCAGGGAGTTGCGGTCGGCGTCACTATAGACGGCCACCGTCTTGATGCCCAGCTCTTTGCACGCGCAGATCACGCGCAAAGCAATTTCACCGCGGTTCGCAATCAGTATTTTCTTAAACATTATTTCTGTCGCTTCGCTCCACCGCCCGTGATGTCTGTTCTTTCATGGCTCCAGTTCCCGGCACAGCACAGTTCGGCGAGCAAGCCGGCTTTCGCTGCTTTGCCCGCCAGTGGATTCCTGGTGGTTTCGCTTCAAACCTGAGAGTGTTTTGACAGGCGTGAAAGAAATGCATCTATTTGCTTGAGCGGATGGCAAAGAGCGGCTGGCCGTACTCTACCGGCTGGCCGTTGTTTACCAACCTTTTTATGATCTCGCCGGCCGCGTCGGACTCAATCTCATTCATCAGCTTCATGGCCTCAATGATGCACAGTACCTGGCCTTCTGCCACCCTATCACCTACATTCACAAAAGGAACAGAGCCGGGTGCAGGCGACTCATAGAAAGTCCCGACAATCGGAGACTTCACCACATGCAGCCCCTCATCGGCCGCCGGAGATGGCTCAGCAGGCACAGGAACAGACACCACGGGTGGAACAGAATGCGCCGCAGCCGCCGGGTAGGAAACCGCGGAGGTAGAATGGGAAACGACCGGCGCGTGCGCATTCGCTCCGCGCTTGATCTTTACTTTCACATCCCCACGTTCGAGTTCAAACTCGGAGATGTCCTTTTCTATCAGGAAATCAATCAGCTCTTTCAGCTCTTTCTGATTCATGAACGTTTATCGGCTCTCCCCGAGCTAAAGCGTGATCAAGTCCTTGGTGGTAGGCGTCAGGACCTCGTGCCCAGACTCAGTAACCAAGACCATATCTTCGATTCGAACTCCACCTTCATCAGGTATGTAGATGCCCGGCTCAATCGTGATGACCATTCCAGGCGCAAGCTTCTGGGTTTGCCCCTTGGCCAGACGAGGCGACTCATGGACTTCAATTCCCACTCCATGGCCGGTTGAGTGGGTAAAGTAAGCGTCGTACCCTGCTTTTTTCAGTACTTCACGCCCAGCCCGGTCCACTTCACCGGCTTCAACGCCTGGCCGCACAGCTTCAATCGAGGCAAGCTGGGCTTTCCGTACCGACTCGTACATTCGGCGATGCGCCTTGGAAACAGGGCCAGCATGCACGGTACGGGTCATATCAGAACAGTAACCGGCGAGTATAACACCGTAATCCAAGATTATGAACCCGCCAGCAGGAATGGGCTGCGTAGAGGCCCGACCATGAGGCAGAGCAGAGCGCGGTCCCGCCGCCACAATGGTATCAAATGACATCTTTTCCGCCCCGGCCCGTCGCGCCTGCAGCTCTAGTTCGCCAGCTACTTGCGTCTCCGATACTCCAGGGCGAATCACCGACAAGGCAGTTTGAAACAGGCTGGCCGCCAGAAGCACCGACGCGCGTATCTGCCCGATCTCGTCATCATCCTTGGTCATGCGCAGCCGTTCAATCAGCGATGCTACCGGTGTGAGCTTTATTTTTCCCCGGACCAGTTGGCCAAGCTGTTTGTAGCCCGCGTAGGAAAGATGCTCTGCTTCAAAACCTACGACCTTGATTCCTGCCTTTTGCGCAGTTGCACAAGCCTCCGCCATGGCCGGTTGCCGGGTAATGACCACCTTGGCGCCCCGGACCTCCTCGTGCGCCTGCTGGGTGTAACGACCGTCAGTATAAAAGGCCAGCTTGGGGTTGCGTCCGCTCGCATCGAAGAGCAACACGCCCGCAGATCCGGTGAAACCGCACAGGTACCTGATATTAGGTAAGTGCGTGACCAACAGGGCTTCAACTCCAGCAGCGCGAAGTTTGGACGCAAGTTTTTTCTGCCGGGCTGCGTAATTCATCATTCCTGTCGCTCCGCTTCAACCGTCGCTCGAGTCTACATCTGATTGTGACTCGTCAGCTCCTGCTGTAGCGGGCACTGCACCACCGCGTGCAATGGTGGCGAGTTGGGTACCCAACTCAGCGGGATCGGCTTGTTCCCTCTTGCCTGCATAAGTGTCGCTCACCTGCCCACCGTTGGTTCATGAAGGCTGCGCGGCCCTGCATGGAAGCAAAGCTCTCGGGAAAATCTTGGCAAGGAAACAAAAACAAAGCCCCCAGGGAACAATCCTGGGGGCTCTGAGGCTGCGATTCTATGTCTGAATGATTTTCGGAGTAATGAAGAAGATCAGCTCCGCGGTTGAGGTATTCACGTTGGTATGTTTGAACAGATTACCCAGGATCGGGATGCTGCCCAGCAACGGAACTTGCGAGATGGCCACGCTATTCTGGGTCTGGATCACGCCGCCGATTACGACCGTACCGCCGTCGCTGACCAGTACTTGCGTGGTGGCTTGTTGCGTGTTCAACGTCGGGTTCAACTGGGAACCGCTCACACGACTGAAATCAGGAACGGTGTTTTCCACATCCACATTCAAAAAGATGGTGTTATCCGCCGTGATCTGCGGTGTGACTGTCAACCGCAGGAAGGCATCGATATAGGTCACCGTGGGTGGACCGCCCAACTGTGCTTGCGTGACGATGGGGATGCGGGTGCCCTGGCGGATCAGGGCCTGGATATTGTTCTGAGTTACCACGTGCGGACGGGAAAGGATCTTCAATAGACCGCGGCTTTCCGCCAAACTCAGGATGAAATCCAGCCGGAAGCCCGCGGTAAATGTGGTCAATCCAATTCCGCTGGTTGATTGAGTGGCACCGAGGTTAGAGAACAACGGAATCTGTCCACCTGTACCGACCAGTCGTCCCGTACTCGGGCCTATCGTTGTTTGAGGCGTGATTGTCGAGGCATCTGGAAGCTTTTGTGAAGTAATGATCGGGCTAACACCGTTTCCCGGATTACCGAAAATAACGTTGTGCCCGTTGGCAAGACCGACTCCTAATTGGGTACCGATATCGCGGGCGAACGTCCTGGTGGACGCAACCACGCGAGCTTCAATCTCCACCTCAGGAGTCTTGCGATCAAGCAAGCGGATCAACTCTTCCACCTTAGGCAGAGTGCTGGGAATATCTTCAACGATCAAAGCATTGCTGCGTTCATCGGCTACAACATCACCACGAACGGAGAGAAACTTCTTGATCACAGTAACCGCGTCCTTGGCATGGCCATAACTCAGATAGCGAGTGATGGTCTGCTTGGGTACGGCGAGCGCCTGCGCTTCCTGTCCCGCCCTGCGCGCCTCTGCATCTATCTTCATAGTCTCCAGCGTGGCGATACGCAAAACGTTCCCCTGGAGCGTGCACACCAGGTTGTTGTTGTCCAGTACGATGGCCAGCGCCTGGTCCCACGGTACGTCGTCGAGAACAATTGTGACCGTGCCATGGACTGATGGATCCAATACAACATTCAATCCGCTGATCTCATGAATGAGCCGGAAGAAGTCTTTCAGATCAAGGTCTTTGAAGTTCATGCCAAACGGCTCACCGGTATAACGGCCGCTGGTGCAGTTGCCGGTGACAGGTGCTGAAGCAATCACGGTTGAACCTGGCTGCACCGACTTCTGTTGCTGCTGCTGCAAGGCCGCGTTGATGGCAGCAGGCTGGGCCGCAAGACGGGCACTGGCTGCAAAAGGCGGCTGGTTGATGCTGGGAACATTGGCCATCTGACCGGCAAAGTGGGACGCCGCCTGGTCCGCCCTGGACAGCGTGGCCTCCGCTTTCGCGTCTTCAGTTTTCGAATCTTCAGTTTTCGAATCTTCGGGCTTACCCGGCTCTTTTACGGAAAACGCAGGAGCAACGATAACCAGGCTCTGCGCAGTCGCCGTATCGGCGGTTTTGGTTTCGGGGCTTTTGGGCTCAACCTGCGCTGGCATAGCGGCAGATTGCTGCACCGCTGGCTGGAGCACGGGTTGTGAAACGGCAGATGTAGTGGCAACTGCTTCTGTCGCAGCCGCTCGCGGCGTTGCTGGGACGCTGTTGGAGCCGCCTCGCAGTTTGACCACCAGTTTGTTGCCGCTGGGAACGACTTCGAAATCTCCCATAGCCGCCATGTCCACTACCACACGCGTCGCCGGCGGCGCAGATTGGTATCGAGCGGCCCGCACAGCTTTTACGTCGTTGCTGTTAACTTGAATGTCGCGCGAGCGGCCCTGAAGCACGGAATTCGGAATATCCACTACGACGCGGTCCGGCTGCGTCAGTTTCATGGTCTTCGCCGTCATGGGACCGGTACCGCTGATCTCGATGTTCAAGGCGTCTTTGCCGCGGGCGACAGAAATATTGTTGATGCGGCTGATGGGGCTGATGGGGCTGCTTGTGCGCGCTGCGGCTACGGGAGCAGAAACAGAACTTTCCCTGCCCGGCGCCACGCTGGCGTCGCCCGTCACACGTACTTCCAGTCCGCCTTCGATATCGCTGACGTTCACCTTGGCGCCTGGCGCAAGATTCACTTCCAGACGGGTCACCTCAGCGCCGCTCGTCGAACGATATCCGACAACGCGGTAGGACCGTACTCCGGGAGCAACGACCGCATGGACCTTCGCGTCCGGATGCGCAATCGAAACCCCTGCCAGGTCAACCAGCATCAAGTTGTCGGTTGGACGATACTCGGTATGAGTAAATGCCCCATTCGCAAGGACTGTGATAACGACGGCACTGTCCTGGTTCTTCACCAGAACGCCCCCCAGTTGCGAAACGGTAGCTGTTGCCATCGTGCTCATTACCATGGCCAACAGAGCGGTTCCTAGCAGTTGCTTTAGCCTCATCTCATTGTCTCCCATGCGGCGGTCAATTGCTCCGCCGGACGTGCGCGGCGTTGCTGGGCGCCTCACATACACTTTTTCAGCCGCTCAAAAACTAGCCCATTCGTTTCTTGACGGCCCTACTACCTAACCTGAGGCTCAGACCTTCTTACCCGGCCTTCACCCAATCAACACTTTTGTCCCGCTTATGACGTCGGGACCAATTTTTTAACTACCTCACGCGCGGTCTCGCGCCCCAAAGCATCCTTCACGAATTCGCGGAAGATGATGGAGTCGCTGGTAATCTTTTCCACGCTGCCGTTGAATACCTGATCGTTTTCTCGCAAGAAATAGGTGCGATGCGCGCTGTTGGCAACCACCGCCATCATCTTGCCGGTAAGGTCCTTCACCGTGCCTTGCAACACCAGTTCCGGAATGGAAAGACAGCGCTTGCCAGTCGTGCAAGTCGGCGTCGGCACGACGTTGCCCAAATTGCGGAGTGGGCTCACAAAAGGGTCCCGCCGTCCGCGGGCGCCTAAGCTCCTGGTGGTCGAAGGCTTGGTTTTTTCCGCCGTCGTCGGCGGGCCCGTCACTTTCACCGTAGGCGGCATGCTCTTAGTGGCAGCGCTCGTGGCGCCAGTCTTCGTCGCGGCGCCTTTCACACCCTTGGCGGGTGGCTTCGACTTAACTGTAGTTGCGGCCGCATTAGTCTTCGCGGTTTTCGTTTGCGACAGCGGCGTTACCACGGGCTTGCCCTTAATCGTCCCGGCCGAAGTGGTCTGCCCGGTCTTTGTTTTCGTCGGCAAGCTGCCGCTTTTTACGGCTGGCTTGGGAGACGGAGTAGGCACTGCGCTTGGACCGGTAGCCGCAGTCTTGGACGCCGACTTCTGATTGTTGGTCGCTTTCACCGTTGCCGCGCTACCGACCACTGGTTTAGCACCCGAGGGTTGCGTGCCCGTCTTG
>WNFI01063862.1_pt1 | contig 11520 bp, 9 predicted proteins | sample 5400471 | NCBI WGS metagenome assembly WNFI01 (sample SAMN13153348, study PRJNA577476) | soil metagenome | isolation source: 100 cm saprolite on Douglas fir-dominated hillslope | place: USA:California | collected 2013-09-17
CATGAGGGTCCAGTTTCGAATCGGTCTCGGACTCGCTCTGCTTGGCCTGGCCCTGATCTGCGCGGTTACATACTCAACGGTACTGCCGGGTGCCTCGACCAGCATGGGCGCGGGGCGTTTTTTCATACTCGGCTCAGGCTTGATCGCGGGGCTCCTCGGCGTCGGTCTATTGGGCCGGAGGGGCAGACTCGAGTGGGGCCATCTGCTGTTGCTGGCAGGGATCTGCCTCTATACCTGGACCTTGTTACTTTCTACCAAAAATAACTCGGATAGCTTAGTCGAGGAAGTCATCCTCCCGCGTTTATACGGCACCTTTCTGCTCTCGTTTGGCATTTTTTCAATTATTAGACAACGGTGGGAAATTTTCGACCTCAAATTCATGGGAGCGGTCATCAGGCTTCTCGCCTCCCATTGGGGGATTGGGGCTATTGCGATCGCTCTGGTACTGAGCGCATTCAATGAGGTCATTCGCGGGGGGGTTATCGCATACGCGTTTTTTTGGCTCATGGGGATTGGGATCGCTTTGTGGCTATTTTCCCCCAAGGCGAGAGTATCGACCGCTGTGGCGTCCGCCGCGACCATTGGTTTTTCGCTGGTGGCGGTTGTGGGTTCCTGGCTGGTCGCGTGGGACCACCCCGTCCAGGAATGGATCTGGGCACTTACTCTGCTCGTCCTTGCGCTGAATGTTGGGCTGCTGAGCTTCTGGCGGGCCCGCCACCTCGATGCGTGGAACACGATCGACTGGGGTATCCTCGTCAACGAGGCCGGATATGGGTTTGCAGCAGTACTTGCGATACTGATCCCTGTGGCTGTGGGGGGTTTGAGATTCTCTGTGTTTCGGGGCAACGCATACGATGCAGAGAATTATTTTTCGATGGCGGCTTACCTCTCCCGAATTCCCTATTCTCGTTTTCAGGATTTGAACCTTTTGTTCCGAACGAACCCGACGATTTTCTGGGCGTCCTCATTCTTGCGAACCCGCTGGACAACCTCCATGCTGATGGCCTATACAGCCCAGTTGGCCCAGGTGCCATTGTACCGATTTGATTTCGCCTTCTCCGCGCTTCCGTTTGCACTGATCTTTGCCCCGCTTTTCGTCCGGATGCGGGAGACACGCCTTGGAGACGCCCGGGCCCTGTTGTTATCCTTTGGCATGGTCGTGGGGTATTACGCTCAAGTTGTTCTGGACAGCCGGGCGGTTTCATTGTGCACCGCCCTCCCGGTACTTGTTGCTTTGGTGCTCTTGATCGAGCGGATCTGGGAGGACAAAAGTTCGTATTCCCTGCACTGGCCCTTTTTTTTCGGTGAAGGGCTCGTGCTCCTCTTACTGACGATGTCTCTGATCCTGCTCTACGTGGAGATACTGGCGATCGTGGTCCCTGGGATCATTTTGATGGGCATCTATTTTGTCCTGCATAGGGAACTCCAGATCAAGAAGACTGTCACCGCCCTGGTTGCCGGGCTCGGAGCGGTCCTGCTGATCTATATCAGCCTGCCGCTCTACATTCATTTTCTGATCAGCCAGGTTGCGGTTTCCCAAGGTCTATTTGTGAGCTGGCAGAACGACTATTTTCAGTGGCTGTATTCCGACTTTCCGGCCGGGAGCCTTGGGTTGAATCCCTACCAGCTCTCTCCTTTTGCCTCAGCACTGCTCCACCTTTTTGCTGGGCTCGTACTGCTGCTGCTTGCCTCGAGCTTGATCCTGCTTGTCGCCCGGCGCAAAGAATTAGAAACCATCTTTCATCTGAGCAGCCTGCTGGTCATCGCAGGGGGCCTCGTCTTTGTCTATTTCTGTTTTCGCGGGCAGCTTTGGCAGGCCGGCAAGATCTTCACGTACACCTATCCGTTCCTGATGATTTCGCTGGCGGCCATCCCGCTCGCATTGGAGGGGACGGTGAATCTAAGGTTCGGTCAGGCGATCCCCCGATCGCTGCTCCTCTTGTGGCTGGTCTCGCAGGCTGGATTGGGTCTATACCGCATGGTGGTGGTTGGCTATGGATTTGAATACCCTTATCATGTACAGGTACAAGGCACGGGGCATACCACCCTGACTTACCGAACACAATATGCCTGGGATATCCAGGCGTTTTTGAACCAGGTTTCAGCAAAAGTGGGGCCAACCATATGGGTCTCGGCCAATAGCGTCTATCAGGATATGTATTGGGCGCTGGCAATACCAGGGGATGCGCACGTAGAGGCGGTCGAGCCCTTTGTCGGCGGAGGCACGGACACAACCGGTCAAACGCTCGCGAATATCACACGCCGGGCGCCAGATGTTCTCTTGATAAGCAACCCGATCTGGGATATGAACCCGGCATCCACCCAGATCAAACCACTGGTTCGCGACGCTGAGTTTTCCCTCGTCACATTTCCCAAGCCGCTGCCGTCCACGCCCCTGATCGTTGGCCTGCGCAGCGAACCATTTATTAAATTAGGCCGCCAAAAGACCAGTTTTGTCTTGGAGACGCAGGAGTGGATGGAGTTTTTATCGCCGGCCGAATGTCGGGGGAAAGTTTCGGAACGAGCAACACTGGGACCACAAGATGATTCCCGGATCGATCTGGTTGTCACTTCGCAGCCAGCGGGTTCGGTGGAGCGGATTTCCCTCGGTCGATCGGAGAGCGTGGATATATCATTTCCTCTCGTGGTGGGCTACAATCTGATTTCCATCCAGATCCCCCCGGAATTTCAAGGAAGTGCATTTACCGAGCTCCGGATGGATGGATTTTCGTGTCCATAGCGCCTGACACTCCATGAGCGCCGCCTGTACCAGGAAGGGCAGAGTGCCTGATTATTTTCTCCCTTCAAGGATCGCCGGTATATGACTACCCAGACCAAATGGCCCAAAATACTGCCGCCGCTCACTGAAGAGCAAAAGCGCATTTCTGATGAATACATGGATTATTGGCATACCGTTCTGCCATCCCAATATAGTCTGATCGATAAGTTCAATCACAGGTATCCTCTGCGCCACTTGCCTCCTGGCTTTGTTCACACGCTTGAAATTGGTGCCGGGTTGGGTGAACATCTCAAGTACGAAACGCTCACCGCGGAGCAGCGGAAAAATTACATTTGTCTCGATGTACGCGCCAATATGGTTGAGGTCATTCGACAGACCTTTCCTGAGGTCCAGGCCCTCGTTCATGACTGTCAGGTGCCTCTGACCGTGTTCGCGGACGGGTATTTCGATCGAGTTCTTGCGATTCATGTCCTCGAACACTTGCCGGATTTGCCGGCCGCAATCCGGGAGGTCTATCGTCTGATCAACAAGGAAAAAGGGCTGTTCTCGGTCGTCATTCCGTGCGAAGGCGGGCTGGCGTACGGTATCTCCCGCCGCATTTCGGCCCAACGCATTTTTGAACAGCGTTACCAACAATCCTATCAATGGTTCATCGAACGCGAACATATCAACCTTGCGAACGAAATTCAGGAGGAGCTTGCTCCGTATTTCCAGATACAGGAGCGCATATTTTTCCCATTTCCATGGCTTCCGATCCAGACGCTGAATCTGGTGATCGGGATGACATTGAGCCCGCGTCCTGCTCCATTATTGCCGAAAGCCTAGGGAAGGAAACACTCTTGCACTACTTTGTGACCGGATGTGCTGGTTTCATTGGAAGCAATTTCGTGGACCGCTTGCTGGCCGATGGGCATACTGTCAGTGGCTACGACAATTTTTCGACTGGGAATCAATCGTTTCTTTCCGATGCCCTCGAACACCCCGCTTTTCGACTGATCCATGGCGATACGCTGGATCTGGATGGTCTGGTCGAGGCGATGCGTGCCACGGACTTTGTACTTCACCTGGCGGCCAATGCTGGAGGCGATGCGAGCCAATCAGATACAGCGGATCGCTTTTGCTTCTACAGGCTCTGTATATGGTGAAGCCGGGGTTATCCCCACGCCAGAAGACGCACCCTTTCCGCGCCAAACTTCGCTCTACGGAGCCTCCAAATTGGCCGGGGAGGGGCTCATCCAGGCATATTGCGAAGGGTTCGGCTTCCAGGGCTTTATCTTTCGATTCGTCTCGATCCTGGGTGAACGATATTCGCATGGGCACGTCTTCGACTTTTACAGCCAGCTCCTCAGAAATCCGAATGAACTGAGGATACTCGGTGACGGACATCAAAGGAAATCGTATCTCTACGTCCGGGACTGCATCGATGCGGTCTTGATGGTGCTGGAGCGGGCGCAGGACAAGGTGAATATCTATAACCTGGGGACCGAGGAGTATTGTGAAGTGAATGATTCGCTCCAGTGGATCTGTGAACATCTCGGAGTCAAGCCACGCAGGACGTATTCGGGAGGTGAACGGGGCTGGATTGGAGACAACCCGTTCATTTTCCTCGACACTGCGAGAGTACGCGCCCTGGGCTGGAAGCCGAAATTCAGCATTCGCCAGGGGATTATTCGAACCTTGGAATTTCTACAAAGCAATCAATGGCTTATGGAGCAACCTTCATGAGAGTTTGTGTACTGGGTTTGTGGCATCTGGGCTGTGTTACAGCGGCTTGTCTGGCATCGGGCGGACATCGGGTGACGGGACTGGATCTGGACGAGGATCTGATTGCGAATTTGAATATGGGTCAGCCGCCCGTATTGGAACCAGGCCTGGAAGAGTTGATCAAAAAGGGTCTGGCCTCAAAAACGCTGGACTTTTCCTCGGATCCAGCCCCCTCTATTTCTAACGCTCAGGTGATCTGGGTGACCTATGACACGCCTGTAGATGATCAGGATCGCGCGGACGTGGAATCCGTGGTCGAGCGCGTAAGCCGCATATTCCCGTTTCTCAAGAGCGGGCAGAAGGTGTTGATCTCTTCGCAGGTGCCCGTCGGCACGACCCGGAGGGTGGAAGCGCTTCTGGCCCACGCACGGCCCGCGGTTGAGGTTTCGTTTGGCTATTCACCTGAAAACTTGAGACTTGGCAGCGCCATATCCCGTTTTCTGCAGCCAGATCGGGTCGTGGTGGGAGTTCGGGATGAACCCAGCCGGCGGGAATTCAAGGAGTTACTCTCGCCCTTTACCGAAGACATCCAATGGATGTCCGTTGAATCGGCCGAAATGACCAAACATGCTCTAAATGCGTTTCTGGCAACTTCGGTTACCTTCATTAACGAAATCGCTTCCGTGTGCGAACACGTAGGCGCGGATGCGCGGGAGGTCGCACGCGGGCTGAAAAGCGAATCTCGCATTGGCCCGAATGCGTATCTCGGACCCGGCGCGGCCTTCGCCGGAGGAACCCTGGCTCGCGATGTCTCGTTCCTGATCGAGCTCGGTCAGGAGAACCATTTGCCGCTTGAGCTCGTCTCGGCTGTGCGCGCCAGTAACGACGCACACAAAAACTGGCCGCGCCAGCGCCTCCTGGAATTGCTGGGGGGCCTTAGGGACAAGTCGATTGCCATCTGGGGGCTGACGTATAAACCCGGTACGGATACGCTGCGTCGTTCCAGCGCGATCGAACTGGGTGAGTGGCTTCTGGAACAGGGGGCCAAAGTTCGAGTGCATGATCCCGCCATCCAGAGGCTTCCAGAGCAGTACGCGGCCCTTCATCTATTTGCTTCGCCCCTCGAAGCCGCTCGAGATGCCGATGCCTTGGTAATCGCCACCGAATGGCCGGACTACCGCGCCGTTTCGATCACAGAGACCCTGGCAGTCATGCGAGGTCAGGTCGTCCTGGACGCAAACCATTTTCTCGAACTCCCGGCCGCGTCGATACGCGGGATTAAGTACGCGACGGTCGGGAGTCTTCTTGAGATATGAATCTATCGCTTGAAGGTCGGACAGCTATCATCACCGGTGCAAGTCTGGGGTTTGGCCGGGCTGTTGCCCGGGCTTTCGTGCAGGCTGGGGCCAGTGTGATGGTATGCGCCCGCGAGGAATCCGACCTCTCAAAGGTTCGGGAAGAACTGCTGAAACTTCGCAAGGGCGTGCAGAGGGTGGAGTCGCTCAAGGCGGATGTGTCCAAACCGGAAGATGTGAGTGACCTCATCGCGGCTTCGCTGCGGGCATTTCCCCAGGTACACATTCTGGTCAACAACGCGGGAGTGTACGGCCCCAAAGGTCCGATCCAAGACGTAGATTGGGGCGAATGGGTTCACGCAATTGAGATCAACTTACTGGGCTCGGTCTTGATGGCAAGGGGGATGCTGGCCCATTTTCATGAGCATCACTACGGAAAGATCATACAACTTTCGGGTGGGGGCGCCACAGCCCCCTTGCCGTTTCTCAGCGCCTACGCTGCCTCCAAAGCCGGGATCGTGCGTTTCATGGAGACGCTGGCCGAGGAAGTGAGGGGCCAGGGCATCGATGTGAACTCGATCGCGCCCGGAGCTCTCAATACGCGCTTGCTGGACGATGTGCTGGCGGCAGGCCCGGAGAAGGTTGGCAAGGCCTTCTACGACCGTGCCGTCCAGCAGCGCGATCAGGGCGGGACCCAGCTCGAGCGGGGTGCCCAGCTCGCAGTGTATCTTGCATCCGGGAACAGCGATGGACTGACCGGAAAGTTGATCAGCGCGGTATGGGATCCGTGGGAAAGCTTCGGGGGGCACCTGCCCGACCTCCAGAAAAGCGATATTTATACGTTGCGCAGGATCGTCCCAAAAGACCGCGGCCAGAATTGGGGAGAGTCATGAACGGCGTCCCAGGTGTTGCCATTCTTGGCTGCGGTGTGATCGGACAGAAACGTTCGAATGCATTGGCCGGTGCAAAACTTGTGATCTGCGCCGATCTGGATGCCCAGCGCGCGAGATCGCTGGCAGCCGGCTTTCCCGGCTGCGAGGCAACCACGGACTGGCGCGCCGCGATAGCGCGTGAAGATGTCGATCTGGTCATTGTGGCTACCACCAACGATGCTTTGGTTGAGGCCGCGCTTCTGGCTGTACACGCTGGCAAGCATGTGCTGGTCGAGAAACCTGCGGCCCGCAATGTCGCGGAGCTGGACCCGTTGATCGAGGCTGTTCAAAACAGCGGCGTGCAGGTGCGAGTCGGATTTAACCATCGGTATCATCCGGCACTTGTGAAAGCCCGGAAGCTGGTGGCTGAGGGAGAACTCGCGGAGTTGATGTTTGTGCGCGGCCGCTACGGGCATGGAGGCCGCAAAGGCTATGAACAGGAATGGCGTGCCAACCCGGCGCTCTCCGGTGGGGGTGAGTTGATCGATCAGGGCGTACACTTGATCGACCTGTCGCGCTGGTTTCTTGGAGACTTTGCCGACGTCCAAGGCTTTGCCCATACCTATTTCTGGGAGATGCCGGTGGACGACAACGCGTTCATGATCCTAAAAACCGCCCGGGATCAAACTGCATTTTTGCACGTGAGCTCCACAGAATGGAAAAATATGTTTTCGTTTGAGATCTATGGCCGTGCGGCCAAACTGCAGATCGATGGGCTGGGCGGCAGTTACGGTTTGGAAAAACTCTCGCTCTATAAATTGCTGCCGGAAATGGGGCCGCCTGAGACAACGATCTGGGAATATCCACGCCCGGATGAATCGTGGACGTTGGAGTTCGCTGAATTTCTGGAAGATATTCGCCTGAACCGCCCTCCATCCGCGAGCCTCGGGGATGCACGTGCTGCCCTGGAGGTAGTGGAAAACATCTACAAGAGTTCCGGCTATGATCATCACGCGTAGTCCACTGCGCATTTCACTGGGGGGTGGCGGCACAGATCTGCCCTCGTATTATCGTCAATATGGGGGATTTCTCATCGCCGCGGCCATTGACAAGTATGTGTATGTCACGGTCCTGAGACCGTTCACGCCTGGAATATTTCTGAAGTATTCACAGCTTGAGAAGATCGGTGCGGTGGATGATGTTCAACATCCGATTCTCCGCGAGGCGATCCGCTTGCTGGATTTCAAGACTCCGCAGATCGAAATCACCACGCTGGCTGATATCCCGTCCGGGACCGGACTGGGGTCGTCCGGCAGTTTCACGACGGCTCTTCTGAAGGCCCTCTTTGCGCATCGCCGCCGTCTCTTGCTGCCTGATGAGCTGGCCCGCCTCGCTTGCCAAATCGAACTCGATATCCTCAAGGAACCCGCAGGAAAACAGGATCAATACATATCCGCCTACGGCGGGATCACCTGTTTTGAGTTTAACCAGGATGATACGGTGAATGCCTATCCGCTGCCGATCAAGATGGATACTCTCCTGGATCTGGAAGACAACCTGCTGCTCTTTTTTACGGGATTCGCCCGTAGTGCATCCGGGATACTGGTCGATCAAGATCGGCGCAGCAAGGGAATGGACCCTGAGATGCTTGACAATCTGCATTATGTAAAGCGGCTGGGCCTGTCCAGCAAGGAAGCGCTCGTGGGGGGCCGCGTTTCTGAATTTGGGGCACTCATGCACGAGCACTGGGTGAACAAGCGCAAGCGTTCCAGCGGCATCAGCAATCCACAAATCGACGAATGGTATGATTTGGGCATGAAAAATGGAGCGCTGGGTGGCAAGCTGGTCGGGGCGGGCGGGGGCGGCTTCCTGATGTTTTACAGTGAAGATCGGAATACCTTGCGCACAGCCATGGCAAAAGCCGGTTTGGAAGAGGTCCGATTCCGCTTTGATTTTGAAGGGACGAAGACGTTAATCGGATAGATCTCTACCCGGTGATCATTCTGGCCGGGGGTGTCGCTACGCGTTTGCATCCTCTTACTGAAAAAGTACCCAAGGCTCTTCTGGAAGTGGGCGGGCAGCCTTTTATCATTCAGCAGCTGAAACTCTTGCGCTCACGGGGATTCCGCGAGGTGGTCATCTCTGCCTGGTACAAGGGAGAAATGATCCAGAGTATTTTAGGCAGCGGAGAAAAATTTGATATCGAGCTGAAGTTTGTATTCGATGGCGAACGTCCGCTCGGTACAGGCGGAGCAATTCGCCGGGCGATGAAGGCCGTCCAAGGTCCATTTTTTGTCCTGTATGGTGATTCGTATCTGCCATGTGACTATGCAGGAGTCCAGTCTGACTTCATGCGATCGGATCAGCCGGGATTGATGACTGTTTTCAAGAATGACGGGAATTGGGATGCCAGCAATGTGGAACTGAAAAATGGCCGGATCATTTCTTACGACAAGCAGCACCGTTCCCCACGCATGAATTACATCGACTATGGATTGGGACTATTTCAGCCCGGAGCCTTTGCATTTTTGCCGGATGGACAGAGTGCGGACCTTGAGGCTGTATACCAGAAACTGCTGGGCGAGGGCGACCTGCTCGCATATGAAGTAAAAGAGCGATTTTATGAAATTGGTTCGTTCGAAGGATTGCAGGAGTTGGACGCGCTGCTGAGACGTTCTCCGGAACAGTTCCTTCAGAAGGCAGAAGGATGAACTTTACACAGGAATATCTTGAGGAAGCCATCCAGATCCTGGGAAAATTGGATGTCGGCTTGATTGAAAAAATGGTGGATATCCTGGTCGAGGTACGGGACCGATCAGGCCGCTTATTCATCCTGGGTGTGGGGGGGAGTGCTGCGAACGCTTCCCACGCCGTCAACGACTTTCGGAAAATTGTGGGCCTCGAGGCGTATGCGCCGACTGACAATGTTGCAGAACTCACCGCGCGCACCAACGATGAGGGTTGGGCATCGGTTTTCAAAGGGTGGCTGGAAGGCAGCCGCCTACACCCGCGGGATGCCATTTTGGTCTTTTCCGTGGGCGGGGGAAATGTTGAAAAAAACATCAGCCCCAACCTGGTTGTGGCTTTGCAATATGCCAAGGAGATCGGTGCGAAGATCATCGCTGTGGTGGGGCGGGATGGCGGATTCACCGCACACTCAGCAGATGCCTGCCTCATCATTCCAACAGTTGACCCGGAGCATGTGACTCCTCATACAGAGGCATTCCAGTCTGTCGTTCAGCATCTCCTGGTTACACATCCGCGGCTGAAATCGAAACCAACCAAGTGGGAATCGCAAGTCTGACCCCTCAGATGGACACTGACGTCTCTGCCCGCGCTGCGGGCTGCCGGTTATTTGTTGGTCGGGATCACGAATCAGCCCGATGTCGCCCGGGGCCGGCAAACCCGCGCGGGAGTGGAGGCATTGAATGCGTGGATCCAGGAGCGCTTGCCGGTCGAGGAAATCTTTGTCTGCTATCATGACGACGATGATCAATGTGATTGTCGAAAGCCCAAGCCGGGCTTAATATTTCAGGCGGCCCGGAAATATGTTCTGGACCTCACTCAAAGCTGGATGCTCGGGGACCGCTGGAAGGACATTGCTGCAGGTCAGGCGGCCGGGGTGAGTACGATTTTTGTAGATTATCATTACGATGAAGCATATCGATGTCCGCCCGCCACGTTCGTGGTTGGCGACACGCTGGAGATCGAGCGGATCATCCTGAAAGGGTCAACGTGAAGAAACTTGAAGAGCTCGGAGTTAAGATTTTTGCGGATGGTGCCGATCTAAAAGGCATGCTCGAAATGTATGACCAGAGTTATATCAAGGGCTTTACCACCAATCCGACCCTGATGAGGAAAAGCGGAATTAACGATTACGAGAGTTTTGCCCGTCAGGTTCTCGAGCGCATCTCCGATCGCCCGATCTCGTTCGAGGTCTTTTCCGACGAATTTGAGGAAATGGGCCGCCAGGCGCGAAAAATCTCCGCCTGGGGCCGAAATGTATACGTCAAGATCCCCGTCACGAATACGCGCACGGAATCCGCTGTGAATCTCATTCGCCAGCTGTCCTCGGAAGGTATCCAGCTGAATATCACTGCCCTGATGACCCCTGAACAGGTGAAGCAGATTGCCCCGGCCCTAGGGGGTCAGATCCATGCGTATATCTCGATTTTTGCGGGTCGCATAGCCGATACCGGCCGCGACCCTCTTCCCCTTATGAAACGCGCGCTGCAGGCGATGGAGCCATTTCCAAATCAAGAATTGATCTGGGCAAGCCCGCGGGAACTGCTCAACATATTCCAGGCCGACGAAATTGGTTGTCATGTCATCACCGTGACGAACGAAATTCTGAAGAAACTCCCCCTGCTAAACAAGGATTTGGATGCGTATTCCCTGGATACGGTCAAGATGTTTTTTTCCGACGCCCAAGCGGCCGGCTACAAATTATAGGAGGGCCAAACTCCCCTTGATCGGCTATTCTCCAGCGGGCAATCAAAAATACCTTTCCCGCCGCAATTGATGCACCCGAGGGGTAGGATGGAAATCTTGTGATAGGCGCGATCGGGTGAATATGATCGCGCCTGAGCGGCTCAATTGGAAATGATCGCCCTGCTTTATTACATAGCCCTGATCGTTCTCATCTTTGCATCGGCGACTGCGCTCTCGGGCGCGGTGGGGATCGTGATGGGCCGACTGATTCATATCGATCTCCTGCACCGGGGCAGCCTCTATCTCGCCCCCTGGCTCGGACTAGGCTGCGCCATCGTTTTTTTGGAGATCTGGCATTTCGTATTCCCGGTCAACGCTCTCGCCCTGCTCATTCTGGTTGGCGCGGGCCTGGTTTCGATCATCGGGTTGCTCTGGCAGCAGAGAAAGAACTTGAGCCTTTCTCATATTCAAAAAAGCG
>WNFI01122169.1_pt1 | contig 11520 bp, 15 predicted proteins | sample 5400471 | NCBI WGS metagenome assembly WNFI01 (sample SAMN13153348, study PRJNA577476) | soil metagenome | isolation source: 100 cm saprolite on Douglas fir-dominated hillslope | place: USA:California | collected 2013-09-17
ATCCCTTTGCGGGGAAACAGCTTGCATGGCCTCGATGAATTCACCGCGACCCTCGATCACGAGGCCATTCCCGCCGTTTGGCTGACCAGCCGCTCTCGTCTCCAGTTCGACGATGCCCGCCGTAAACATGGCCACACCCAGCCCTTCATCGCCGAAGACGGCTGCGCGGTGTATCTTCCGGAGGGCTATTTCCACCTAACTCCGGTGTCCGATGCTTCCCGCATCAAGAAAGCCGCCACCGTGCGACTAGGCCGCTTTACGTGCATTCCCATCGCGGAAGCACTGCCCGCCGCCGCTGACGCACTGCAATCCCTGTCTCAAGACGTCGGCGTGCCAGTTGTAACCCTGCGCTCGCTATCCCCTCGAGAGCTGGCGCAAAACACGGGCCTGCCGCAACGCGAAGCCGAACTTGCCCGTCAACGCGATTTCGACGAAATCTTTTTCTTTGCTGGCGCCTCGGATGAGGAAGTCGCGAAGTTTCTGGCGGAGGGGCGCAACCGCAACCTGCAATTCCGCCAACATGGCGTTCTCTGGTCCGCCGCGATCGGTGCCAGCGTTCAGCGATGCATCCGGGAACTCTCCAAGCTTTACGACCGGGCGCTTCGCTACCATGCCCACACTCTTGGGATCGCCACAAGCGACATGGCTGCCGGGCTCTTCCCTTATTGCGAACGCACCATCGTGCTGGCGGACCACAAGGCCGGAGGCGCTTCCCTCGACCAGACCGACAAGCCTCATGCCCAGCATCTCCCACTGCGTGCCCCGGACCTTTGGGAATGCTTGCTCTCGGCTGTCGCCGGAAAAAATTAGAAGCGTGGGGAAAAATGTTGCGCAAAAGCGCGTCGATTTACACACCACCCACTCCTATTGAATCTCCGTTTTCTCTGGGTTGTTACACAAACCATCTATTTTCCGTAGGATAAGCGGGTTAACACTCCCGCGAAATCTTGGCCCCTGGATTGCCCTAACTCTATCCGGCAATCGCTACGCCCCCCGGCGCTGCCGACTCGGATTCATGAAACAAAGGTCAGGCAAGCTGAACCGAGTACTAGGAGACCCCTTACCATGGCTTGGCTCAAGAGCGTGTTCCACCTTCCCGCCAAGGAATCCAGCATCGGCCTTGTTCTGATCCTTTGTGTCATCTCCATGAGCTGCATGTCCATCGCGCTGGTCTGGCAGGCGCAGATCATCGCCAACCAACGCGAAGCCATCCAGTGGCTCGAACAATTCAAATTCGGCAGTTAGTCCTGCTCTCGCATGGGACTCGCTCCACGGCGCAACCCCCTCTCGCCTTTCGGGAAACTCCCGCGGAAAAACTGAATTGCCGCACGCCTTTATTCCATCAACAGTTGAGGAAACATTTTCCGGAGACATTCTCGGCAACCTGTGATTCAATAGTTTCACAGGGGATTTCACTAGGGAGAATTGCCTTGAAACGTATCGTTGGATTTCTCTTGTTAGCATCGGCGCCGGCGCTTTTTATCTCCGCTCAACGGGGATCGGCCATGCAGTCGGCATCGCAGAATAGCGCGAGTTCTAATCAGGCGCAGGGGGCCAATCCAGCATCCTCGCACGACCGCCACCACCGCAGGCACAGCAACAGCAAGCATCACCGCCACCATCACAAGGCTTCGGAGAAACACTGATTCGAAAAAATCCGCGCGGAGAACAAAAAGGGGGAGCCGGGCGGCTCCCCCTTTTGCTTTTTTACTGTGTCGTCTCGGAAGCGCGCTAGAAGCACGTATGTTTCACGAGCGACGCGCACCGCAAGAGCGGTGTGATCAGCTTTGGTGCAGCTCTAAGCCCGGTGGAGTCATTGTCCCTCCGGAGCTCCTTGAGCTCACGTTTTGCTTGTACTCCTCGAATTCGTCGAATGCAAGCGAAGAGAGGGTGAACACACGATTTCCACAGCGCCCGGTGAATGGGAGACAAAAGATAGAACAACTATTTAATGAAGAGAGTTTCCCGCAACTGGTCGCGGCCAACGAAAGATTTCATCGTCCGGAAGCGTGAAAAGAGGTCCTGAATCTCGCGGTTCTGATAAACCCTTTGCGGCGGGCAGATGATCGGAGTGCCAACCACCTGCAACGTGTTGGAATCCGCCACTCGATAGCGCTGAAATCCTTCGGCCCGCGGGTATTGCAGGTTTTCGGCCAGGAAGCGCGCCGCACGTCCGCTCGGCGTCATGTCCAGAGTCTCACAAGCACTGGCGTCCTCGCGCAGCCGCTTCTCTTCATCGGTAAGGAATGCCTTCCATCCGCGCAGAAAATCTTCCGACGAAACGCGAAAGCCGCGCTCAATAAAGAAACTCAAGGTGGTCTGCCAAGCGGGCCCCAGATCAAGCAGCGTGCCTCGGCCGAGCCCGTCGAGATTCCACAAGAATTCTTTCAAGCCATTCGAAACCCGCGTGGACTCAGGCGATTCCGGTGCACGAGCAGCGCCGCCGGTGGACATCGGCATAGCGGGAGTGCGCGAACGCGAGTTTGAATGCAGCGGAAGGGAAATGCCGCGGCTCGAGCCGTTTCCCGTTCCCAGGCCGAGTTTATGGAGGAAGCTCATTTTCAATCAGCCGCCGTTCCGGAATTCAGCGGGGCCGTGTCGACAGCTTTGCCGGTGGCTGTTGCCGCGGAAGCCTTGATTTCTGCGGCTTTGTTTGGCTGCTTACCGGCTTCGACTCTTCCGCGCAACAGCGCGCCGTCCTCGATGGCCAGGCGATCCGTTTGCACTTCTCCGAATACCTGTCCGGTGCTCCAGAGCTGAACCTTGTCGCGGCCAGTGACTTTTCCTTCAATCTTGCCGCGCACGATAACTTCGCGCGCGCTCACGTCCGCCTTCACATGTCCATTGGGTCCGACGGTCAGACAACTGTTGGTCGTGAGACTCAGTTTTCCTTCCACCACGCCGTCAACGAAAAGATCTTCGCTACCCGTGAGTTCACCTTTGATTTTTATTCCCTGGCTGATGCACGCGGCCGCTCGCGAAGATGTCGGCAGCGCACCGGACGGCGTAGGCGCGCTGGCAGGGGCAGGGCTAAACGAACTCGCAGGAGTTGGCGCAGCGGGGAGATTGCTTGGAACTACTTCAGGCTTGGCATCATCTTTTTTCCACATCGGACACCTCGACTCCGGGAACTGGATTTTCGAAGCCGCCGATCGCAGGGTTGGGTGGCACCGCGACTCTGAAGAGTGAACATAGTACACGACTTAGTGGCTGTAAACAAGAATGGCGGGTAGCAAATCTAGGGTGTTTCCTGAACGCCTATACCACTAATGGTGGATTTAGTGCTCTCAATTCCACTACGGATTGCGTAGCCTTACCTGTCTCACTTTTTCCACTCATTTCCCACAGGGTCACCAGCATCCCGGCGACCTCCTGTGTTAACTCTTTGATTGATTCACGCTTTTCCCACCAGTGCTGGGGATCAAAGTCGCCGTCGCGCGCACTCGCGACGCTCACTTCCAGGCCCGGTGGAAAAATTCGCCGGAAGATATAGCGCACTCGTCGCGTGTGATAATTCGATGTAACCACAATCACCTTCCGCCATTTTTTTTGCTTCACCAGCCGCGCGAGCGCATCGGCTTCTTCCAGCGTGCTTTCCCCGTCATGCGTGAACCGCACCACTTTATCTTTCGGCACTCCACGCTCCACCAGATCGTGTTCGATCAACTCCGCGATCCCCGCACTGGGCCGCAGGCGTCTCCCGCTCGCCACTATAACGGGCGCCTTCCCTTCCCTAAACAATTGCACCGCCCGGGTGGCTCGATCGGCATAGAAATTGTCGTCGCCCAGAACGATGAGCACGTCAGCTTTGTCCAGCGGATCCTCAATGATCCAGGTTTCCGCCGTAAAGCGGAGAAGGGGGCGCCTGACGAGATACAACAGGAAGCAGAAGAGCAGGAAAAACAGTAGAAGGAGCAAATTGAGGAAGATGCGGCCGAGTTCGCTCTGATTCGATTCGCCCTGCTTCATGAATTGGGGTCCAACGCTCGCAAAGTCGCGGCCGCCTGCTCCGGCATTTCTGCGTTGAAATACACCTCTTTGATGCTGTAGGACTTGCTGGTCTTTTCCACGATCGGCAAAATTTCGATGTGCCAGTGGTAATCGTCGGGCAACGTCTTCCAGTAGCCCGCCAATTCGCCCTTTTTGTTCCTGGTATTGGGTGAGGTGTGCACAACCAGGTGATAAGCGGGCGCCACTTTCTCCAGCCGGCGCAATACCCGCCCCAGCAGCGCCGCCAACTGCCTGCGGTTGGAACCGGGCCGCGGCTGTTCAAATAAATGGTTGTGTCGCCGGTGCATCAGCCAGACTTCGTAGGGCACTCGCGACGCATACGGGCATAGCGCGTAATACTCGCCCTGAACGTCCACGATGCGCTTGCCCTGCTTCTCTTCCTGGCGCACCGTGTCGCAGAAAATACAGCGCTCTTTATCTTTGTACCATTCATGCGCGGAGCTGAGTTCGTATTTGACTCGCCGCGGCACGAAAATCGTGGCCGTTACCTGCGAATGCGCGTGCGGCCATTCTTCTCCCGCCATCGCGCCCTGATTCTTGAATACACTCACGTATTTGAATCGCGCGTCCTTCTTCAAATCCGCAATGCGCGAGGCCCACACCCACAAAACTCTTTCAATCTCTTCGTCGCTGAGCTGCGACATCCTTTTATCGTGCAGCGGCGTCTCCACCACTACCTCGTGAGCGCCCAGCGCCACCATCTTGTCGTACATTCCCTCGGCCACACGCCCGGGCTCCCCTTCCACGTGATAAAGAGGGTCGGGGTGCGGTACCACACGCACCTGCCAGGTCCCTTCCGCAGGCCACGTCAGAATGAACTTCAGCTTCTCGAGCTTGGCCGGCTCCAGCGGACATTCCTCTAGGACATCGCCGCGTGCTTCTCTCTGTCCCAGGATGACCCAGCTTTGTGTGATGGGATCTTTTCGAAGTTCCATTCGATATCTTTAGCGGGTGTAGCGTGCGGGGGTTGGCCCCTGTTCGAGGCGGTGGCGATCCCAGATCGCGCCTTCGCGCGTGAAGTAAGCCATTTCAAAATCCTGCGTTAATTCTAGGGCATCCACCGGGCAAGCGTCTTCACAGAGCCCGCAGAACATGCAGCGCGAAGTGTCGTACGTAAAATTCGTCAGCACTTTCCGGCGCGTGGCGTCATCGCGCTGCCAGCCCACCACGATTAGGTTTTCCGGGCAAGCTAACGCACACAAATTGCAACCAATGCACAGCGTTTCGCCTGTTTCGGGATTATTGTTCAGCCGCGGCGCGCCACGATAGCGCTCCGCCACCATCGGCCGTTCCAGCGGATACTGCTCCGTGACAATATTCTTGGGATTCTGCGCCTTGAAGGTGACCGCGAGGCCCTTCAGAAAATCCACTTGAAACAATCGATCCAGGAGTTCACGCATGCGCCTAGTTTGTTTCCCCCCTCCCCAATTGTCAAGCAACAGCTTTTCTCCTTTCTCTCCGCCATCTGCGTTCAGTGGGCTCTCTGTGTTAATTCCGATTCCTTTCTTCGCACGTGTTAATCTGTCGCCAAAGATGGAAAGCGATATCCAATTCATGCAGGAAGCACTAGCAGAAGCCCGCGCCGCTGCCGAAGCCGGCGAGGTCCCCATCGGCGCCGTCCTCGTCCGTGACGGCAAAGTCCTCGCCCGTTCCGGCAACCGCACCATTCGTGATTGTGACCCCACGGCACACGCGGAAATGGTAGTCGTTCGCGAAGCCGCCCGCTTGCTCGGCAACTACCGCCTCGCCGACACCACGCTCTACGTCACCATCGAGCCCTGCAGCATGTGCGCCGGCGCCATCATCCAGGCCCGTGTCCCCCGCCTCGTCTACGGCGCCGACGACCCAAAAGGCGGCGCAGTCCGCTCCTGCTTCGAAATCCTCTCTCACCCGCGCCTCAACCATCAAGTCGAAGTCACTTCCGGCGTCCTGGCCGCCGACTGTGCCTCTATCCTCCAATCTTTCTTCGCCAATCGGCGCTAAGCGATAACTTTCCCCGCATCTGGCCGTAGCCGCCACCCCCTCTCTCTGCTAAAATAAGCTGTCGAACGACCGCGGAGAGGTGGCTGAGCGGTTGAAAGCACTCGCCTCGAAAGCGAGCGTGCGGGAAACCGTACCGTGGGTTCAAATCCCACCCTCTCCGCCAAAAAGCCCCTTCCCCAAGCACTCATGATCCTTCGTACAGTTGAGCAGGTCCGCCGAATCTTTCTCGTCATCGCTGGATTTACCCTGCTTTTGGCCGGTGGCGTTATGCTGGTCACCCCGGGGCCCGGAATCGTGGTGATTTTTCTCGGCCTGGGTTTGCTCGCCGCGGAATTTGTCTGGGCGCGACGGCTGATGGATCGCCTCAAACACGAAGGCGGACGCTTGGCGGATCGCTTCGCGGGCACCAAGAAATAAAGACACCGTTCTCCGCGAAGAAGAGTAACTGAACATTTTCCTGGAGGGCACCTTGTCGCATCGCATGCCGCAAATGTCCGCAAACTGGTTTGGCAAATGGGCGCTCATCACTGGAGCAAGCGCCGGAATTGGCTTCGCGCTCGCCGAAGAATTAGCGGCTGGCGGAACAAAGCTGGTTCTTACCGCCCGCCGCAAGGATCGCCTCGACGAACTGGCGCGCCGGTTAACCGCGACTTACAAAGTCTCCACGGAAGTATTTCCCGCGGACCTGGCCGATTCGAACGCTCCGGAAAAGATCTTTGCTTTCACAAAAGAAAAGGGCCTGGAGATCGATCTACTGATCAACAACGCCGGTTTCGGCCAATACGGCGAATTTCCCTCGGTTGAAAAACAGCGTCTGCTCGACATGGTCCAAGTGAACTGCCATGCGGTGGTCCACCTGACCCGTTTGTACTTGCCTGAAATGATTGCGCGCCGCCGCGGCGATATCCTTATTCTCGCTTCCACCGCTTCCTTCCAGGCCGTTCCTTATATCTCGACTTACGCCGCCACGAAAGCCTTCGATCTGCTCTTCGCCGAAGGCCTTGCCGAAGAGATGAAACCCTACGGAATCCGCGTCTGTGCTCTTTGCCCAGGCTCGACCGAATCCGAATTCCACACCGTTTCGGGTCAGGAAAAATTCAAGCGCAATGCCGAAACCGCCGAAAAAGTGGCCCACACCGGATTGAGAGCCCTCACTGCCGGCAAGAGCTATGTTATCTCCGGCCTCGGAAATTATCTCGGCGCTCACGGCGAACGCCTTGTTCCCCGCCGCTTCGTCACAAAAATCGCAGGCAACATGTTCAAGCCCGAGAAAAAATGATCCGACGCTGTAGAGAGCGGTGGCTCGCCGCCGCTCTTCTTCCGTCTTCGGACGAAACTACGTCTCCGCCCTCTAAGTTTCTACATCTCTCAAACACTCTGCCCGACACGCGAGGCCCCTTCCGTCCGTCTAACCCATTGTGAAAACAAGGACTTTCAGGCCTGCTACCCAAGGCAGTCCCTTCGAATGGGAACTTTTCCACCTCCCGTCGGGAAATGCTAGATGAACGCAGCCAGGACGTCTGATCAGGAGAGACGAGGATCGCCGACCTAGAGAGAGACGACGTTCTGTTGCGGCGGGCCGCCAAGGGCGATGAGGAAGCTTTCTTGCTCATCTACCGGCGGCATCAGGCGCCCATGTACCGCTTTGCCTTGCGTATGACCGGAAACACCTGGGCCGCGGAAGAAATTGTGCAGGACGTTTTCATGACTCTGATGCGCGACCCGAAAAAATATGATGCCACGCGCGGGGCGCTGGGAGCTTTTCTTTACGGAGTGGCGCGCAACCGTGTAATGAAACATCTCGAACGCTTGCCCCGGGAAGTCGCGCTCGAGGAAAAGAACGAGGACGGCACCGGCTCCGGAATAGTCTTGCAGGATGCCTCCACCCCGGCAATTTGGCTGGAGAAACGCGAACGCATTCGGCAGGTGCGGAATGCCGTGCAGGAATTGCCGGTGGAGTTTCGCGAAGCCGTGGTGCTGTGCGAATTGGAAGAATTAAGTTATGAAGAGGCCGCGCAAATGGCCGGATGCCCCATTGGCACCATTCGTTCGCGGCTGCATCGCGGCAAAGCTTTGTTGATGGCCAAGCTGGAAATGCTTCGCGGCGTGCCGCGCCGCGCGAGTGTGGCGCGATGAAAGATTTTTTCATGCAAAGGAAGCAAGAGATGAAGTGCGAAGAATTCGAAGCCATTGGATTGGACGCCGAGCGGGACACTTCTTTGGGCGAAGCGGAGCGCGCCGTTGCGCGGGAGCACGCCGCCACCTGTTCACATTGCGCCGCGCTGCAGGATTCCTGGGAAGCGGCAGGAATCGAGCTTCGCGCGCTCGCGGAAGACACCGCGATGGTGCAGGCCCCCGCACGTGTGGAGATGCGTTTGCGCCAGGAATTCCGCACGCAGCATGTGACACTAAGAGTTCGCCGCACCGCGGTAGTTGCGGCATGGGGGCTGGCCACCGCCGCTGTGCTGGTCGGCACAGTGAGTTGGGTCAATTGGCGCAGGAACAGTTCGAATGTAGCGGCGGACCATTCGAAATCTTCACAGAGCGCAGCGAATTCCGCTGCGAACGGCGCGAACTCCGCGAACAATCACGAGGTGCCGGCGGTACAGCCGGATTCCGCGGATTCCGAAACGCTTATAGCCGACAACGAATTGAGCGACTTCACGCTGCTCCCGGGAACTTCGCCGGCGGATACCTTGGATGCCGCTATTTTGCGCGTGCGTATGCAACGCAGCTCGTTGGGCGCGCTGGGCCTGCCCGTGAATGAAGAACGCGCCGGCGAATGGATCCAGGTCGATCTGCTCGTCGGAAATGACGGATTGCCGCAAGCGGTGAGGTTGCCGCAAGAGTGATTGTTGGGACGGCAGTTTTGGGGAGATTTACGAGATGATTGACGCCGCGGCTTTCTGGCAAAGAAGTAAGACTGCGGTGCGCGGTACGGAAAACATCGCGTGGCGTTTTTGGGCAATGCTGCTGGGGGCGTTGAAGTCAGGCATCGCCGAAATCGCCACCGCAAATAGTTCGCGACAGTTCGGGAGAGAAGAGGAGAAGGAATAATGAATCGTAGATTAACCATGAGCTTGGTTCTCAGCGGCATGCTGGCAGTGAGCGCCGGCTTCGCGCGAGCGCAGGAAGCGCCGGCACTTCCACCTCGCGGAGAGATGCTTCGCGGCGGCGGGCCGGGCAGAGACTCCATGCCTCCGCCCATGGGTGACCGTGTCGAATTAATGGGCTTCGAAGGAATGCGCGGCGGAAAGCTGGTGACCGGCGCGCCGTTCAGCGGAGTCGCCGTTACCGAATCGACGCAAACCCTCGCGGACGGAAACCATATCACCCACAAAACACAGTCGAATGTCTTTCGCGATAGCCAAGGACGCGTTCGCAAAGAAATAACCTTCTCGGGATTTGGTCCGATGGCGGCTTCCGGAGAACCGAAGTCATTCGTGGTGATCAGCGATCCAGTCGCGAAGTCGAACTTCGTGCTCCATCCGGATACGAAAGTGGCAGAACAGATGGGCCATGCGGGTCACGAAATGAAAGGGCTGGCAAGGAGTAGCGCGTTCGAAGAGAAAATGCAGGCCCGCCAAGAAGCGGAAATCGCTGCCGGCACTTTAAAAAAAGAAGATCTGGGTACCCAGGTGATTGGCGGAGTCAGCACGCAAGGAACGCGACTGACGCACACCATTCTGGCAGGTCAAATCGGCAATGAGAAACCCATCCTCGTTGTTCACGAGACCTGGTTCTCCAACGATCTGCAAGTTGTAGTCATGAGCAAGCGGAGCAATCCGATGGGCGGCACAACCACGTACACGCTGACGAACATTCAGCGCACTGAGCCCGCAGCTTCGCTTTTCGCGGTGCCCTCCGACTACACGGTGAAACAAGGCGGCCCGGGAAAGCGCGGGATGGGCGAATTTAAGCGGGGAGCGCCGATGCCGCCTCCGTCGGAAAACTAAATCTCAACAGACGATCTTCTCTCCTGAAGACGGTGCGCCCTTTTCGCAGCTGCCCCCATCACTGCGGAAGGGGCGCCGCCGTTTTTGGAAAGAACGGAAGTAAAAAGATAGAGAAGTAAAGAAGTAAGGGAAAAAATTCTCCGCGAAGTCTGATCGCCGGGAGACGCTCCTGTCCCCGATTCCCTCCCGATTCCCGTCCCCGATTCCAAGGCACCATATATCGTGCCACTACAGAGCCAAGAAAAAGAGCGGCCCATCTCGGAAGGCCCGCTCGCCGGGAGATATATCGTCTCAGGGCTGGTTCATACTCGATGAGTGGGGACCGGACAACTTGTAGCGGAAGTGCTGAATCACGGCCGAGAGGAATGTGCGGCCGGATTCGCGGACAGCGTCGGCTGCCTGATTTTGGGCATCGTGCCCTAGAAATAGCGCTACGGCGATTGCAATGATCAGGATGCCCGAAACTACGTTGCGCTTTCGCAGGACGGAAAAGAGAATCGCGACGGGAAGTATGCTGATTGTCGGGTGGAACAAGAAGGCGTAGCCCGGCGTCGCGTGGCCAGACAATCCGCCGATGCCGTATGCGAACGAAACAAATCCCAGAGCGTAGGACCAGACAGCTCCGATTACCAGACCAACGATGAAGCCCGGGGCGGCATCAACGACTTTGTCAAGCATTCGACCGTTCATGATGTCCATATCAGACTTATTGCTGCGCGACTGAAACTGCCGCGACGTTACCGTTCGATGTAACCCAAACTTGCTCTGGATCGTTACTGAACACGGGAATGCCCGAGTATGTCTGCAGCGGCAGGGACCATTTCTTTCTGCCGTCGGGAGAGAGCGCATACGTTTGACCACCAGACGTGCCCTGACTGGGTAGATACACGGTTCCCTCGGGACCAACGGTCGGTGGAGTAATAAAATCTTCGCCTGGCGTGTCGGGGTGGAATCGCCATTTTTCTTTTCCGTCTTCCGAAATGCAGAACAGGCCGTGCCGCGCCAGGTAAACGTCTCGGTTCTTAGAGACGGCCGGCCTGGTCATCCACCACCAATACGAACTTACCGGTGCGGTGTATCTCCACAGCGCTCTTCCTTGCGGGCTAATTGCCACCAAGTCGCGTCCGCTAATAACGTAAATGCGGCCATCGGCACCGACGACAGGGTCACTCAAGCCAGCGAAGCCGTTTTGCTGCACGCTGGTACTCCATAATCTCTCTCCCGATGGACTGAACGCGAGGACTATGCCGGTGTCCGCATTCACGTAGATCGTGCCATCCGGGGCGATCGCGGGAGTCTTCAAACCGGAGTAAATCGTTCCATCCAGTCCCACGGAAGGGGTGAGCAATGGATAGGCAGACGCGATAGCGGGAGCAGGACGTTCGATGTCGTCGCGATGCCAAAGTGTTTTGTGGCTGGGAGAAATCGCGTAGAGACTGTAACCGATAGACGCGTATAGCGTGCCATCCGGTGAAAGAGTGACGGCCTGCGGGTGCGCGGGAACTGGAACTCGCCATAGGATGTCTCCGCTCGCGCTGACCTCTTGGATTTCTTGTTGCGCGTCGGTTGG
>WNFI01662916.1_pt1 | contig 11520 bp, 11 predicted proteins | sample 5400471 | NCBI WGS metagenome assembly WNFI01 (sample SAMN13153348, study PRJNA577476) | soil metagenome | isolation source: 100 cm saprolite on Douglas fir-dominated hillslope | place: USA:California | collected 2013-09-17
CGCCAACTACCTCCTCAAAGGCAAGCAGGTTTACGTGGAAGGCCGCCTGCACACCCGCAGTTACGACGATAAAGACGGCAAGAAACAGTACTTCACCGAAGTGGTGGCCGAGGATGTGATCCTGCTCGGCGGCCGCACCGGTGAAGCCGCCGCCAGCGCCGGCGATTTCGCCTCGAGCGGCCCCGGCCCGGTCTCCATGCCGCGCAGCCAGAGGCCGCCAGCCGCACCACCCGCGGAGAACGTCAGCCAGGAAATCAGCGACGACGACGTGCCGTTTTAACAGGCAGTGAGGCGCTCGTAAGTGGGGCAATAATCGTCGATCTGCAAGAGTAGCCAGCGGTAATGCAGCAACTCGAAAAACAGTCGGCTCTCGTTCGTCAGAAGCCAGAGCGGCTTGCCACCCTGCCAGGGAGATCAACACGACCAAATTGCGGCGCGCTCTCCTTCCTGCTGTTCTTACAACTCTTAACTACGGCCTGTAACGCGCACTTGGCTAGCGATGCACGGGAGTGTGAGAAGAACGTCAATAACAACCCCGATCTGGCGTTGCAGGGCTGCACCGCCCTCATCTTGTCGGGACAACTCTCTGAAGTGGACCTCGCCAAAGTTCTTAACGACCGGGGCCTCGCTTATTCGAACAAGGGTAAGTACGATCAGGCCATCCAAGACTTCGATAAGGCGATCGCCCTCAAGCCTGAAATACCCGAAGCTTTCAACAACCGCGGCCTCGCCTATGAACAAAAAGGCGATTACGACCACGCTGTTCAAGACTACGACCGCGCAATTCAGTTGCGACCCGGCTACGCAAGTGCATTCAACAACCGTGGTCTAATCTTCGCTGAGCGCAAGGGGGATCACGAACGCGCGATCCGGGATTTCGATCAGGCCCTCCGGCTCCGCGCGGACTACGCTGAGGCGCTCTCCAATCGAGCGCATTCGTACTATGCAAAGGGCGATTACGATCGCGCCATCCAAGACTACGACCAAGCCATCAAGCTGGAGCCGAACTACACCGGGAATTTTTTCGACAGGGCTTCAGCGTCCAGCAGCAAGAAGGATTATGGGCGCGCCCTACTCGATTTGAACCATGCCCTCCAACTGAAGACGAAAGACCCAAGCTTGTTGTACGCCCGGGGAATAACGCAATTCTTTTTAGGGCAGTTCCGATCTGCCAAAGGCGACCTCTCCCTTTCCCTGAACTTGAGGCCGGAGGATACATACTGCGTAATTTGGCTCTACCTCGCATGTTCCAAGAGCGGCGAGGATGCGAAGAACGCACTGAGAAAGTACAGCGCCGTGCTAAAGTCTTCGGACTGGCCAGCCCCGGCAATTCAAATGTATTTGGGAGCGCTTTCACCCAAGAGTCTGCTGTCGTCGGCTAGGGATGCCGATGGCAAGAAAGATAACAAACAGTCCTGTCAAGCCTACTTCTACATCGGCGAAGACGCGTTACTACGTGGCAAGTCGGCCGACGCGGAAAAATTGTTCCAGGAGTCAATTGCCGCAGGATCGCCGAGCTCATTCGAGTACATCGGGGCGAGAGCGGAGTTGGAGCGCATGAAGGCTCCGCAGTCTGTGAAGGCCACCTCGCACTGATGCTGAGCGTGCGGGTTGGGTTACACAAGCGCCGTAGTTCATTTTTAGCGGCACTGAACGTCGGGCTTCTCGGTCCTACTTGTCCGCCCCCTTCGCCGGATCTCCGCGCTCGGTGAAATTTTTCAGTCGCGTGACTTGCTCGGTCAGCATCGCGTCCACCGGCGCGGCCCAGGTGTTCATGCCGGCCGGCAGGTAGCCGGTGACGTTGTAAACCAGTTCCAGCTGGGTACCCCCTTCGCCTGGAGACAGCCGGATTTCCATGTTGCCTGTGGCCGCAATCGACTGCAGCGGCCCGAGGGCGCCCGTCATCCCCAGCACTTTTCCCGGCACCACGTGCACCACTTCCATGTGCCGCACGCCACCGCCGGCGGGAAGTTTTTCGCAGAAACACCCCATCGGTTTTTCTTCGATGCTCAGATTGCGCGAGCTTCCGGAGTAAGTGTGCTGCGAATTCCACCACTCGCCGACGTGGATCAGCGCGCGGTAAACATCGCCGGGAGCCGCGTGGACGCTGAGGGCGATTTTCACGGTGAAACCGCCGCTTGACGAGTCGGCTACCTCAGATCTCGCACAACGTGACGCAAGCGCCAGTGCAACGATGGCAAAGAGCACGCTCTTTCTCATGATTCCCTCATCTTCTCACTGGATTTGACGCCGCCGCGTGTCGCCTCAGGCTTGCAGCGCCGCCGCCGCAAAGTGAAGCAGATCGCCGCGCTCGCGCGCCAGGCTGCGCAGGCGATCTTAGTCGCCGGACATCTGGCTCCGAGACAGCGCGGGTTCTCCCACGGTGTACGTGACAACGCCGTACAGACCGACCACGGGGAGCGCGAGATTGCCAGCAAACCGAACGCTCGCAACAAACGTGGGCAAGAGTACAGTTGGCAGAATGGGGTTGTAGCATCAAAGGGTAGTGTCCGCGTGCGAAACCGCGAGGTGTATAATTCCAGCAGGAGCCAGAATTGCCATGAAAGCTACACGCAAGGCTGTCTTATTCTTGGCATGTGTTCCGCTGCTAGTCACAGCCAAGGGTCCGACGCTCAAGATCACAATCAAAGGATCAGATTTGGCGTCGACTATTGAGATTACGGACAAGGGAATTCTCGAAAAATTCGACGTATGGGCAGGTGCGGGTGTTGAAATCAACGGTATTCCCCACACTAAGGGTTTCATTGTTGATTGGGCAAAGGGGCCGGTTGCCGAGCCACCGGCGACATTGCAACGATACGAAGTTTCGTTTGACGTAATTCACCAGCGGCCGAGCACCTATGTAGTGTCCTATGCCTATAACCCGGCGACGGGAAAGGGATACGTCTACCTGCCTGGAAAGGGCGAAGATTTTAACGCATCCAATACTTTCCTGATTTTTCGCGGCGTAGAAGGGAACTGGCTTTCCGCAACCGACACGTGGACAGAGATAGCCAAGCCTCTCATTGAACGAGCCAAAAGGTAGGCCGCGTTGCTAATTAGACCAGCACTCTTCGGTAGCTTCTTTCGTGAGGCTGCGCAGGTGATCGTAATCGCCGGACATCTGGCACAACTGAAATACCGAAAGACACGTAAGCTGGTTCGGATCGGTCTCGCGCAGGTGTGCAAGCGAAACGGCAATGGCTTCGGGGTAGCGCTCGAGGCGCGTGAGCAGAGTCACTAGCGTCTGAGCCGGCGCCGTGCCCACGTCGTCGGGATTCGACGTAGCAATCTTGGTCTCGAAATGCGCGATGGCCTCGTCCATCTTTTCCCCAATCAGCGCGCGCAGGTAAATGGCGTGGCCTTCGAAGCCATCCTCGAACGGCGGCTCGCCTCGAAACTGGAACATTGTTGACAGGTGCTTGCCATATTCGGCCAGCTCCACCGCCAGCGCGATCGTTTCGCGATCGGTGAGATCCAGGCTGAAGCGCAGGATGGAAACCAGGTGCGAGGTGTCGACGTAGTAATCGTACTCGCCGAACAGCCAGTCGCGTCCGGCCATCAGTTCCGGTAGATGGCGCGTTTCGGGCGCCGCCCCTTCCGCTTTCGCGATGGTGCGCTGGATGTTTTCGACCACGTCGTGATGCAGGGTGCGCACCAGCAGCCGGATGCAGTCCTCGCGCGTCTTGCGGTCGGGGTATTGTTCCAGGAACGTGATGGCGCGGCAGATCCCATAGTTGCCCAGGATCAGCTCGAACCCTTTGCGCGGATGCACGCGCTCGTGGAGCGCAATCTCGATGACCGGCTCCTGGTTTTCCTGCGGCTGCAGTTTCTCGATGGCGGCGGCAACCGGCGCGCTATCCCCAATGGCGCGAAAGTAGGGCCAGGCGCGCGCGATGTCGCCGTCGGCCAGGAACAGCCCGCCGACTTCGCGCGCGGCGGCCATGAAATCGCGCTCGTGCACCACGCGCTTGGCTTCCGGCAGGTCTTCCAGGCGCTCGTTCTGGATCAGCGGCAACCCCAGCGCGTGCCGGCTCTTCATCAACCGCGCTTCAAACACCAGCGGGTATTTCTTCTCCTCGCGGAATTTCTTGATCAGGAGATCGAACCCTGCCTCGGGTCCGCGGGCTTGGAGCGTGCGCTCGAGCTTGTCGAAGGAATCTTCGGCCATGGAAAGCCCATGATAGCGCGGGAGAGTTCAGCAACGACTCGCGGGTCCCCTCCCCAAGACGGCGTAGCCGCACCCTACAAGTTTGTCGTTACCCGGCGGAGCGTTCCCATGACGCGCTGTTTTTGTGGCGCGGGGCCGCGCGTTTTTTGCGGGCACCTGTGGCATTTTGTGAAGCGCCGAACTACGCCGGGCGCGTCAGTTTCCGTCCGGACCACGGGCCAGACGCGAAGCTCATCAGCACATGTCCTTTTCAGGACATAACTGGACAGATCAACGCAGCCGTTGTGATAACATAAGCCCCACATGTCGAAGGCGACCGGAAGATGGCAGATGGTCCCGATCTGGCTGCTGTGTGCCTTCCTCTTAGCGGCTTATTTAGACAAATTACCCGATCCTCCAGCGTTGGGACCGCACGGAAATGAAGCGAAAGCAGCTGGTCTCAATGACCACCGCGAGGGCCCCCTTAGTCAGAGCTGCGGGTGGGCTCGGTCCCTTGCGCCTTCTTTGGTCGTCGTGCGCTGGGTCGATTCCGGAAAAGTATTCGAAGCTGCCCGTCATATTCCTTGCGCGACGCAGATGCGTCAGGCGTCCGACTCCTCTCCTCCAGCCTGCTGACACCGTTTCTGCCGCGCCACCCGGATAGCGGCTCCACTGTACCCGGTGATCGTCTATGGCGCGTCAGCCCAGGTATAACCTGGAAGTATGCCTGCAGGGATTCCTGAAGTCCGGATCTGGCTTCAGTTCTTCGCCTGCATGTCGGCCTGGATGTAACTGTACAGTACGCCCGCCATGGCAACGGCGTCTGTGCTTGAGAGGAGAAGCATCGGTGCGAACTGCGGATGTGATACGGGGCTGGGGCAAGATTTTGAAAGGAGAGCCGCCTTCACTTTCTATTGAGATCACGCGCGAATGCCCGCTCCGATGTCCGGGCTGTTACGCGTTGGACCGCCTGAAGCCGTTGCACTTGTCGATCGTGGGAGGCGACCCGCTGGTCCGGTACCGGGAACTCGAGACGCTGGTTCCACTGCTGGTGGATCGCGGGATTCATGTGCAAATCGTCACCAGCGCTTTCCGGACGTTTCCCGCGGAGTGGACCGCGCACCCGCACGTCAACGTCGTTGTGTCCATCGACGGGCTGCAGCCGGAGCACGACGTGCGGCGGGCGCCGGCCACGTACGATCAGATCCTGAAAAATGTCGCCGGAAGAAAGATCACCATTCACTGCACCATCACGGGGCAAATGATGAAGCGGCCCGGGTACTTGAACGAATTTCTAAAGTTCTGGACGCCGCGGCCCGAGACCAACAAGGTGTGGTTCAGCCTGTTCACGCCACAGGTGGGCGATCAACTGCCCGAGATGCTGACTCCGCGGGAGCGCGTGCAGGCAATTGCGGACATGTCCGGGTTACGCAAGCGATATCCGAAACTCGACATGCCGGAAGGCATGATCCGGCAGTTTGCTTCCCCTCCACAGCGGCCCGAGGATTGCGTGTTTGCGCTCACCACCACGACGTTGTCAGCGGACTTGAAGACTAAGATCACTCCCTGCCAGTTCGGCGGGAAGCCCGACTGCGGCTCATGCGGGTGCGTCGCGTCCATGGGCCTGGCCGCCGTCGCGGCCCACAAATTAGGCGGCCTGATTCGCGTGGGTGCGATCTTCAATGCCTCCATCAAGATTGGTAAGGCCCGGGCAAATCGCGCCGGACCACCGGGGCCGCGAAATGAGTTGCCGGTATTGCCATAAATAGTAACGAGACTAGGACATGTTGCGCCTTATGATTCAAGCTAGGAGACATCGACTCCCATGAGCGGAACGGCCGCGGTACGATTTCCCGATATCCGATCTGCGTTAGATCCCCTGGTTGGGCTGTCCGCTCGTTTGGGCCGCGACCCGCTGCTCGTGCAGGCCAGCAGCGGCAACACTTCCATCAAATTGGAGGGCGTTCTGTGGATCAAAGCGTCCGGCAAGTGGATGGCGGACGCGGACCGGCAACAGATGTTCGTTCCCGTCCCCCTGGCGGAGGCCAGAGAGCAATTAGAGGGGCACACAGATCTCGTCGTGGATCCGTCGCAATCGGCGGCCCAATCCATGTCTGCTTCGATCGAGACCTTCATGCACGCGGTCCTGCCGCATCGCGTGGTGGTGCACGTGCATTCGGTCAATACCATCGCGTGGGCGTTAAGGCAGGATGCACAGTCCGAGCTGGCTGTAAGGCTTTCCGGATTACGCTGGCACTGGATACCCTATGTGCCTTCCGGACGCCCTCTGGCAAAAGAGATGGAGAAGGTCGTTTCCCGCCGGCCCGACACGGATATCTTCGTCCTGGGTAATCACGGCCTGGTGATCTGCGGCGAGGACTGTAAGACGGTGGACGATCTTCTGGGTGACGTCGAACGCCGTCTGGCGATCACTCCACGCCGCGCTCCAGTGGCAAGAAAGGCTCTGCTGGAACAGCTCGCCTGCATTTCGCCGTGGCGCATGCCGCAAATGGAGGCGCTCCATGCCCTGGGTACCGACGCCACTTCCCGGCGCATTCTGAGGGGCGGCGTCCTCTATCCCTGTCAGGCCATCTTCCTGGGGCACCCGGCGCCGATGATTCCCTGTTCGATTCCCGTTTCCGACGTGCGCGACGGGATCGGCGGGCAGTACGCCCACCGTCCGTTCCTCATCGTCGAGGGTAGCGGTGTCATGCTCAGCCAGGAGATTACGCGCGCGGAGCTTGCTGTATTGAACGGCCTGGTCGAGGTCATCCAGCGCATCGCGCCATCCGCTCCCGTGCGATACCTGGCGCAAAGCGAAGTCGCCGGCGTCGTCAGCGGAGACGGTGTCCGTTATCGGGCCTCGGCTGAAAACAATGAAAGCGCAAACGGCGCCTCGCGCGAATGCTTCCAATCGAGCCGGTGGAACAGCGAAGAACTCATCGGAAACTTCCACAGCGGATGGCCCTTCGGTAACGGCTCGGGGTCGGTGACATCCACCCCCGCTCCCGCCAGCCGTTTACTGTCGAGGGCCTTCACCAGCCCGCCCATGTCGTAAAGACCGCCGCGGCTGACCGCGATGAAATAGGCGTCCTTCTTCATCAGTTCAAATTCCTTCGCGCCCACCATCTTGTTGCTCATGGGTGTGTGGGGCGCCGAGACAAAAACCACATCGGCGTCCGGCAGCACTTCATCCAGCTGGTCCGGCTTCACCACTTTCTTGAGAAACGGGCTGAACGGCTTGTCCTCCGGGTCCACGCCCACTACATTCATGCCGAACGCCCAGGCGCGCGTCGCGATCTGCATGCCGATGCCTCCCACCCCGATCACCACCGCATTCCGCCCGTTCAGCTCGATACCCGGGAAGGGCCGCGGCGGCTGCCACAGCTCGTGCTGCTTGTTGTCGTAGAACGTGTAGAGATCGCGCGAGAGCATCAGCAGCATGGCGAAGGCGTGGTCGGCGATCTCGATGCCCTGCACGATCTTGTTATTGGTGAGCACGATGTTGCTGTCGCGCAGATCGTTGCCGCCGGATTTGAACAGCACCGTCTCGGCGCCTGCGCTCATGATCTGCACCCACTTCAGTTTCTTGCCCGCGCGCACTTCCGCCGGCGTGATGGCGCCCACATACGCGTCGGCGTCGCCGATCTCCTGCATGGCGTTAGCCTTCGTCACCCCCACCACCCGCACCTGGGACGACGCGCTCTGCAGGTCTTTGACAAAGTCCTCGCTATCGGTCTCGACCAGAATCTTCTTCGTTTGGCCGGAGAGCGTAAACGAGCACAGCGCGAAAAACAACAGCAGCCCGCGTCCGGTTCTGGCCGGCTTCATGACGTTTCGCAATTCATAAATCAGCATCGATTCTCCTCACGGGCCGGTCGCGCCGGCCACTGCATTATTGCGATTACCCCAGCCCCGCGTCCCGCAAAAACTGTGCCGATTCCTCCGGCGGCGTGGGATTGATGTAAAATCCCGAGCCCCACTCGAAGCCCGCCACCTTCGTCAGCCGCGGCATGATCTCTATGTGCCAGTGGTAATGCGGCATAGGCGCCTCCTGCGCGGGCGCGGTGTGGATCAGAAAATTATACGCCGGCTTCTCGAGCGTCTTATCGATCTTGCGCAAGGTCGTACGCAGCACCCACGCCAGATTCTGCACGTCCGGCGCCTGCACGTCTTCAAAGTGCGATTCGTGGCGCTTGGGCACAATCCAGGTTTCGAACGGGAAGCGCGCGGCGTAAGGTTCAATAACCAGAAAACGGTCGGTCTCGGTCACCAGGCGCACAGCCGCCTGCGATTCCTGGCGCACCAGGTCGCAATAGACGCAGCGCTCTTTGAACTCGTAGTACTGCTTTGCGCCGTCCAGCTCTTCTTTCACGCGTTTGGGAATCACCGGCAGCGCGATCAGCTGCGAGTGCGGGTGCTCGAGCGACGCCCCAGCCGCCTCGCCATAATTCTTGAACAGCAGAATATAGCGCAGCCGCTGGTCCCGTTTCAGGTCGAGCACGCGCGCGCGAAACGCCCAGAGCACGTCTTCCACTTGCTTGTCGCTCATGGTGGCCAGCGTCGCCGTGTGATCCGGAGTTTCGACAATCACTTCATGCGCGCCGATGCCCGTCATCTTATCGAACATGCCGTCGCCCGTGCGCGTCAGCTCGCCTTCAATGCCCAGCACCGGAAACTTGTTCGGGATCACGCGCAGCGACCAGCCCGGCTGATTCGGCCCCCCGTTTACGCGATAAGCCAGCACTTCGGGCGGCGTTTTCTGTTCGTTGCCAGGGCAAAAGGGGCAGAAGCGCGTGGGCTGGCCGATGACAACCGGCTCGCGGCTGAAGTCCGACGGCCGCCGCGCGCGGTCGGTGGCAATGATTACCCACCGGCCCGTGATTGGGTCTTTACGAAGTTCTGGCAATGAGTGAGAACCTTGTGGTCAGTTGTGAAAATGATGCCGTTACGAAACGCCCGACCGTTAAGCCGGCGACCCGCTATTATAGCGTCCGCCGCGGCCCGAAGGCATCCCGCAGCAGTTCAATCTTCGGCGGTCGCGTCAGCAGCACGCTCACGATATCGAACCGCACCAGCGCCCAATCGACCTGCGCCCGGCGGGAATATTCGCGCGCGGCGCGCTCGATATACCTCTGCTTTTCTGGATCGACCGCGCGGTCCGGCGTGCCGTAATCGTCGGTGGCGCGCGATTTCACTTCGATGAAAACCAGCCGCTCCCGCTCCCAGGCGATCAGATCCACTTCGCCCGCCCCCGCCGACCGCGGCCGGAAATTGCGCGCCACAACCGTGAACCCCTGCCCTCGCAGAAACCGGTGCGCCAGATCCTCCCCGCGCCGCCCCGCCGCCAGATCAGGATCGATGGCGCGCCGCCGCGCGCGTTGTCGGAGACCGTCAGCCAGACGGTAAAGAACCGAGAGCATGTCAGAGAGGAAGTAGCTTCGGGCGTCATGAAATCTCGCTAAACTCGCGCCGTCAGCCTATCCGCGGCGCCCGACTCATCGGCGATGAGCCAACCGATATCGCGGTTGCTATGATCGGGAATAGAAACCCTCATGCCCCAAGGCGGCCGCATACCGTCCGGAGGTGCACATGATCCAAACGCTGATTAAGAATTGGTGGTTACTGGCATTGTGTGGCGTTCTTGACGCGATCATTTCGATCATCTACTTAGTCATGTACGACGCTGGCCCGGATGGCCCCCTGACTTTCCATGGGTGGAGTGGCACGGTTGCGTCTCTAAGTACACTCGCACTGGTGGCGGGCGCTTGCACCATCGCAGCCGGTATTTGGAGATCCGCAAGTGGCAAATCCTGGCTTCTGGTTATGAATGGCCTTGCTTTTAGAACAATGGTTCTTTGGCTTGATCGGTGCGGGCTCGGTTGGTTTTGCTCTGGCGTTTCTTGCTTTGGTGAATCGCTGGATTCAACTGGAACGCAGGCCTTTTCACCCTTCGGTTTTCCTGTGGCTTTGCGCTTACTTCGGGTTCAGCGCAGTCTGTATGCTGGGGCTGGCACGGCGCTTGCGCAGCGAGGGTCTTTCCCAATCCGGCCAGTGGAAAGACTTGCCGGCATTAGGAAATCCAAAACACGCACATTAAGCAGCCGCGCCAGCCGCTATACAACCACCGGCACAAGTTTCGATTCAATGATGCGCTGGTCCGATGTCACCAGGCGTAGACGTTCGACACGCGCCGTCGCGACGATGGCCCGATCCGCCGGATCCCGCAGGCTGCCCAATGAAGCGACTTCGACAGCAACATCATATGTCAACGGAAGAATTTGGAAAACTCCGCCTGCCCGCACATGATCGAAGAACCCTTCGACCGTCATCTTCAGCTCAAGCTTGCCTTGGCTGGTAAGAACAGCGATCTCCAGCAGCGAGACTGCGCTCAGAGCGAGTGGCTCCGCCTGGCGAACTGCGGCTTCAAGCACCCGGAGCTGCTCTCGCGACAACTTCTTCGCATCAGTCAGCCACCGAACCACGATGTGGGTATCCAAAAGGACGCGAGGCTGCAAGGTTTACCCCTGATCCTTTTCAACGACCTCCCAGAGGTTGGACATATCAAGGTTCACAATATCCCCCACGATGCGAACCTTTCCGGCCAAACTGTTGCGAGGCGATTTCCACGCGGTCTTCTTTGCCGGACCGAGAACCGCCACCGGGCGCCCCCGCCGCGTGATCGTGATCGGCTCGCCGTGCTGTTCGATCTCGGTGAGGTAAGCCAGGCACTTGGCCTTAAACTCCGTCGCGTTCACCGTGTGGTTCTTCATAAGCTCAAGCTCAGGCTAGCACGAATATGGTCATCTGACCACTTGGGCCGCCCATCCCCCTTAAAACACAAACGGCACAAACCGCTTCGTGCGTTTCATGTAGCTCCGGTACGGATCCCCAATAGTCGCGAGCAGCGCCCGCTCCTCCACGCCGACGCGATACCCGTAGACGGCCAAGACGGCGCCCATCAACACCACCAGCCCGATCCAGTTCCCGAGCGCCAGTCCGATGCCGAGAAAAAGAATCACGCCCGCCGTGTACGACGGATGGCGCACGTAGTGGTAAGCGCCGCGGTCCACCACCGCTTGATCCGGCTTAACGATCACCGCGCCCGTGAAGCTCGCCCCCAGCATCCTCCAGCAATGCCGCCGCAGCAGGCTGCCCGCGACGATCGTGGCCACCCCCGCCCAGAACAGCGCGAAGGGATACGGGAGCCTGCCCGCCGGCACGCCTGCCGCGATCGCGAATGCAGCCAACATAGCGAGCCCCTGGCCGACCGCAATCGCCCGCTTCGAACCCGCGTCCTGCGCGCTCGTCGCCGGTTCGCTCTGCCTCGAAATGATCCGAAACTCCGGCGCAAACGCCCAGAACATTAC
>WNFI01143357.1_pt1 | contig 11519 bp, 10 predicted proteins | sample 5400471 | NCBI WGS metagenome assembly WNFI01 (sample SAMN13153348, study PRJNA577476) | soil metagenome | isolation source: 100 cm saprolite on Douglas fir-dominated hillslope | place: USA:California | collected 2013-09-17
CGGCACGCCGTTGGCCGGGTACATGCCTTTAGATATTGCGTGTCCGCTGCAAAGGGCCGACAATATCCGCAATCACGATTACAAGAAGAGTCCGGCCGGCAAGCCGGTGAGGAGGCGACCATGCTCTCAGTGATGAAGTTCAAAATCATCCTGTGGGGAATGGCACAGCTTCTCAAGTATGCGGCCTGGCGATATCCCGCCTTCCGCGCGCGGCTTAAGGAATGCAATCTCGTCGGGCAGCTCAAAGCGCGCGATGAGGAGATCGGCCGTTGGTACGCGATCCGCGACGGGAGGATAAGCTCCGGCGCGGGGCTGCGCGCCGACGCCGACGTCACGCTCGGCTTCAAGACGGCCGCACTCGGCGCCGATCTGCTCATGCCGCCGGTCAACTGGCTCGATCAGATCAATGCGCAAAAGGATTTCAAGCTCACTGTCGATGGGCCGGAGGATCTCAGCAATTGGTTCGCGCAGACCATCATGATGAGCCAGAGCGTCGGCTTGAAGATCGGGACCCGGCTCGCCGACGGCACGATGCGCTACTGCAACATGACCAACGGCGGGCCGGTCTTCGTCCATGTCAAGGACGGAAAGATCCTCCGCCTGACGCCGATCGATTTTGGCGCCGACGATCCTCAACCTTGGACCATTGAAGCACGCGGGCTGAGATTCACCCCGCCGCGGAAGACCACGCTCGCGCCGCACGGCCAGAACGCCAAGTCGATCGTTTATTCGCCCGATCGCTTGCTTTATCCGATGAAGCGCGTCGACTTCGACCCCGACGGCCAGCGTAACCCGCAAAACCGGGGCAAGTCGGGCTATGTTCGCATCTCTTGGGAGGAAGCGCTCGACCTCGTCGCCGGTGAGATCCAACGGCTCAAGCGTACCTACGGTCCCGGCGTCATGGCGGTGTCGCACGGCTCGCATCACACGTGGGGCAATATCGGCTACTACCTCTCCGCGCTGTTCCGCTTTCGCAACGCCGTCGGTTATACGCAGATTCATCACAACCCCGACAGCTGGGAAGGCTGGTACTGGGGCGCGGTGCACCACTGGGGGTACACACTGCGGGTCGGCCAGTCGGAGACCTACGGAACGGTCGAGGACTGTCTCAAGAACTGCGACATGATCGTGTTCTGGGCCGCCGACCCCGAGAGCACCAGTGGCTCCTATGGCGCGCAGGAAGGCACCGTTCGCCGGCAATGGCTGAAGAACCCGAGCCTCGGCATCAAGGTCGTGCACGTCGATCCGTACTACAACGCGTCGGCGCAATTCCTGCCGGGCAAATGGTTCGCGCCCAAGCCCACGACCTCCGTCGCGATGGCGATGGCGATCGCTTACGTCTGGATCAAGGAAGACCTCTACGACAAGGAATACGTCAGGACGCATACCGTCGGCTTCGACAAGTGGAAGGCCTATCTCCTCGGCGAGGAGGACGGCATTGCGAAGACGCCGGAGTGGCAAGAGAAAGAGACAGGCGTCCCGGCAAAAGACGTGCGCGCGCTCGCGCGCGAATGGGGCAAGAAGCGCGTCTATCTCGCGCCGGGCGGCTGGGGCAATGGCCACGGCGGCGCTTGCCGCAACCAGACCGGCATCCAATGGGCGCGCGTCATGGTGTGCCTGACCGCGATGCAGGGCTTGGGCAAGCCGGGCGTCAACATGGGTAACTTGCAATGGGGCTGCCCGCTCGATTTCCAGTTCTACTTCCCCGGTTACGCGGACGGCGGCATGTCGGGCGATCTCGAAAACACCGCGATGCCGGTCGAGCTCTATCAGCGTATGCCGCAGTTGCCGAGCATGGCGACGACCTTCCAGCGCATCCCGCGGCTGCGCACCCCCGAGGCGATCGTCGACGGCAAGGCCGAAGGCTATCCCTGGGTCGGAAAATCCATCGAGCATCAATTCGCGAAGTTCTCATACCCCGCGCCCGGGCACGCGCCCGTGCGCATGATGTACAAATACGGCGGCTCGATTCTCTCGACCATGAACAACACGAACCGCTGGGTGCGGATGTATCAGTCGCCCAATCTCGAATTCGTGGTCAATCAATCGATCTGGTTCGAGGGCGAGGCCAAGTTCGCCGACGTGATTCTACCCGCGTGCACCAATTTCGAGAGGGTCGATATCAGCGAGTGGGCGGGGCTCGGCGGCTACGGCCATCACGGCCAGCAGCAACTGAACCACCGCGTCATCATTTTCCAGGCGCCGGCGATCACGCCGCTCGGGGAATCGAAGTCAGATTTCTGGATCTTCAACGAGATCTGTAAGCGGCTCGGTCTGGCCAACTATTTCTCGGAAGGCGTCAATGAAATCGACTGGGTCAAGCGCGTCTATCTCGCGTCCGATCTGCCCAAGGTGATCTCCTGGAAGACGTTCGTCAGGCGCGGCTACTACGTTGTGCCTGCGGAGAAAGAGAAGCTGCGCGCGCCAGTCTCCTTCCGCTGGTTCTGGGAGAACCGCAAGAAGGACGTGCCGGAGGCACAGCCGCTTCCCTCCGACTACACGGAGGAATATCTGCGCGGGCTGCAGACCCAGTCCGGCAAGCTCGAATTCGAATGCAACAGTCTCAAGCGCTTCAACGATCCCGAGCGGCCGCCGATCGTCAAATACGAGCCGTCGTGGGAAGGGCCGCATTCGGGGGAAATGTACCGGCGCTATCCGCTGCAACTCCTCACGCCCCATTCGAAGTACTCCTTCCACACCCAAGGCGACGGCAAGGACTCCTTCCTGCTCAACATCGAGGACCATCGGGTCAAGGTCGACGGCTATTATTACTGGATCGTGCGCCTCAACGCCGAGGACGCCGACGAGCGCGGCGTCAAGAAGCATGACTTGGTAAAAGTCTTCAATGATCGCGGCGCGGTGATCTGTGCGGCGCTGCCGACGCAGCGGCTGCCGCGCGGCGTCTGCCACGGCTACGAATCGTCGGCGATTTACGACCCTATGGGTGAGCCTGGCAAATCGGTCGATCGGGGCGGCTGCCTCAATCTGCTCACGCCAGAGCGCACGCAGACGAGTTCGACCCACTCCATTGCAGGCGCGAACGCGCTCGTTCAGATCGAGGTGTGGGATGGGCGCACCGAGCACATGTCGGAGACGTTCGCGCGGATGGAGAAGGACAAGGAGGTGCGTGAGACGCTCAAAGCCGCGCACCTCGTGCCGGCTAAATAAAAAGAGACGAGTAGCGAATGGCGAGTCGCGGGTAACCGAAGAGAGGTTCCGCCCATTCGGGTATTCGCCGGGAGGTCACGCAATGCAAAAATGGAACATGATCATCGACGTGGCCGAGTGCACGAATTGCAACCTGTGCACGCTCGCGGTCATGGATGAATATATCGACAATGCCTGGCCTCCTTACAGCGCGCCGATGCCGAAGCACGGCCACAAATGGATCAATATCCTGCAGAAGGAGCGCGGGCAGGTGCCGATGATCGACATCGCCTACGTTCCAACCATGTGCAATCACTGCGACAACCCGCCGTGCATGGCGAAGGCCGGCGACGCGGTGAGGAAGCGGGACGACGGGATCGTGCTCATCGATCCTGAGAAGGCGAGGGGACGCAAGGATCTCCTCGACGCCTGCCCTTACGGGCACATTTGGTGGAACGAAGAATTGCAGCTTCCGCAGATATGGCCGTTCGACGCCCATCTCCTCGACCAGGGGTGGCAACAGACCCGCGGCCAGCAGTCGTGCCCGACCGGCGCCATGCGTGCCATCAAGGCCGAGGACGAGGAAATGGCGCGCATGGCGCGCGAGGAACATCTCGAAGTGATGAAACCGGATTTGGGCACTCGCCCCCGCGTCTATTACCGCAATCTCTGGCGCTATTCGAAATGTTTTATTGGCGGCACGCTCTCGGCGGAGACGAACGGCGTGGTCGATTGTGTCGAGGGCGCGAGCGTCCGCCTCATCAAGGATGGGCGAACGGTTGCGGAGACAACGAGTGACGATTACGGCGATTTCAAATTCGACAAGCTCGACGAGAATTCGGGCACGTATCTCGTCGAGATATCCGCGAAGGGCCGGAGCAAGACCTCCGTCGAAGCGCGTCTGGGCGCTAGCCTCAATCTCGGCGAAATCAGGCTCTGATCTTTTCATTGCGGTGCGCGCACGATGGTTGACGCGACGCCGCTCATCTTTCTGCAACTCGGCCCCGCGTATGAGGCCCTCTTTCCGTGGGCCGAGGCGCTGTTGCGTGCCGTCGTGGGATTTGCGCTGGTCCCGCACGGGCTGCGCAACACCTTCGGCATGTTTCCGTCGACGGGCGTGTTGTCGCACAACTTGGGGCAATTGGCGCAACAGCTCGACCGCGACGGCTATGGTCCCGGCAAATTCTGGGCGCCTGCCATCTCGCTGACGCAGCTGGTTGCGGGCCCGATGCTCGCTCTCGGCTTATTCACCCGGCTCGTGGCCTGCCCGATCGTCATTTTCCTCATCGTGTCCAATTACGAACGCTGGCGCGTGGGCGGATATTTCTGGAACAAGACCGGCCTCGAATACACGCTCATGTGGACCGTCGCCGCCCTCTATTTCTTGGTGCATGGCGGCGGTGCGATCTCGCTCGATCATCTCCTCATCGGGCGAGAATTCTGACCGCCAGCTCGCTGGAATACGCCGGCCGGTTTCGTTACTGTACTGTACGGAAACGCGACGCTACGCTTCCGACCGCTGATCACCACGAGGAGCTTTGCCGTGAACATCCATACCAAGAGCAGCCCAGCGACCACGATCTCCCCGGCGGAATGGCAGAGCCGCGTCGAGCTCGCGGCGGTCTATCGCCTCGTCGCGCACCATGGGTGGGACGATGTCATTTACAACCGCGCTAAGGGTCGCGACGTGTCCAGATAACCCCTGACATTTTTCTCGCCTCAACCGCCCTAGAAACCCGCGTTGGCATTGACTTCGTCTAGCCTCGTCGCCATGTGTCTACGACAAGGCGCGACAGTCAAGCACAGGCTATTTTTGCCGTTTTGGCTACCCCGGTTACCCCGACACTCAGGGCGAATGTCACATGGAAAGGCGACTTCTTACTACCCGCGCCGTCGAGGCCGCGAAGCCGAAGCGTGATGCCAATGGCAAGGCGGTGCGGACCGAAATCCCCGACGCGGGTTGTGTCGGCCTCTATCTCGTCGTGCAGCCAACCGGCACGCGCTCATGGGCGTTCCGATATCGTCGGCCGGATCGCACAAGCGTCAAGCTTACGCTTGGCAACGGCGGCATGTCGCTTGCCGTTGCTCGTCACGCCGCAGGCGCCGCTCGACATAAGCTCGAACAAGGAACGGACCCAGCGCCACAGCGGGAGCCCATGGTGGTCAGCCACACGAGCGGCGACACCATTGAGTCAGCAATCGCGTCGGGTCGAGGCGATTGCAGGCAGCGGTCGTGGTTATCTGGCCAACAGAACGCTTGGTGTTCTCTCTAAATTTTTCAATTGGCTGGTTGCGCGTGATGTGCTCGCGTCCTCTCCGGTCACTGGTGTTGAGCGACCGCACAAAGAGAAGGCGAGAGCCCGCATCCTCAGTGATGAGGAACTGCGCGCGCTGTGGCTCGCTTGCGAGGGCGATGGACCGTTCGGCCAAGCACTAAAATTGATGATCCTGACCGGCGCGCGCCGGAACGAAGCCTCGCACATGCGCTGGTCGGAACGCAGCGGCGATAACCAACGGCTGTGGACGTTGCCGCCCGAGCGCACCAAGAACGGGCGCGAACACGTAATCCCACTGTCGTCGCAGGCAAGGGAGATCATCGAATCCATGCCGCACTTTGCCGGCTGCAACTTCGTATTTTCGGCGGACGGGCGCAAGCCGATTGTCGGATGGGCAAAAACCAAGACGCGCTTCAGTGCCAAGGCGGGGATCGTGGCAAAGAGTTGGCGGCTGCACGATCTGCGCCGCACCGCCGCATCAGGAATGCAACGGCTCGGCATCTCGGTGCCGGTGATCGAGAAGGCACTCAACCACATCAGCGGCACGTTTCGCGGCATCGTCGGCGTCTATCAGCAGCACGAGTATGCCGACGAAATCCGCGCCGCCTTGCAGAAATGGGCCGACCACGTCGAGCAGCTTGTGGCGTCATGAAAGCGCTGAAATCAAAATTCTGGGAGGGACGCAGCCGCGACATCAAGCCGACGCCCGCTGCGCTCGCTTTGCAATCAAAACTCTGGGACGGAGTCGATGGCTGCGACATCAAGTTGACGCACGCCGAATGGAACATACTCGAAATAGACGGCGCCGGCATCAAGCCGAACCGCGACGTGTGCAAGGTGCTCTTGGAAGTCTTTTTGAAGCAAGCACAGAAGGGGAAGCGTGGACCAAAAACCGACCTGGAGGCTCACGCTTTCCGCCCCAAGGCCATCGCTACGCTGAGAGCACTGTACGAAATCAAAGGCAAGGCGCGAAAAGCGGCGGTCGACCTCGTGATGCAGCAATATGGTGTGAACCGCCAAGAGGTTTTCGAAGCCTGCCGGGCGTTCCCGAACGCGCGCGCTGAAGCGGAGGGTATGCAGCATTGGCCGGGGCTGCAGTGGTGGATCACCCATTATGAGCGGGAATGGGCGGCCCCTAAGCGTCGGCGCGGGCGGCGTCGAAGCGTCGTATCGAGTGCTAATAATTCCCCGAAATAGCAGCACTCCTTTTTTGTTGGCCTAACCTCCGCTCGGTCTTATGTCCGTCGAAGTCATTGCTCGACAGGACAATCCCGATGACCGACGAAAGATATCTAACCCGCCGCGCGCAGGGCGAGCGCTACGGCGTGTGCGCTCGGACGATCGTGCGCTGGGCCGACGATCCCGCGCTCGGCTACCCCGAAGAGATCGACATCAACGGCAGGAAATTCCGTGCGCTGTCTAAGCTAGAGGCTTGGGAACGCCAACGCGCCGCGATTGCCGCGAAGATGCCGCGCAAGCCTTGGTCTGCGACGCCGGAAGGCGGTGTGTCGTGACATTTGACCTTGCCGCCGATGGACTTCCCAAGCGCCCGCGCGGACGCCCGAGCCCTGCGGCTGAGGCTGCCTATCGGGAGCAGGTCGCCGACTTCTGCACGCTGATCCGACAAATGCATTTGATTTGAGCCCGTGTCCGCGTGACCGCACACCAAGCGATGTTTATAGCCGGTTATAGGCGGCCCGGCCTAAAAGCCCGTCTAACCTTTGAAAGGTGTTAAAATGTCTGCTCAAACTAAAGTCCAAATCGTCGACACCGCGCCTCAGACCGAGACGCCGGCGAATAAACCTGATCCGTTCGATCTCAAAAATCTGCAGCTTGATCAGAGTTTTGCAGAAACGATCGGCGTCAAAAAACTGCTGACGACTATACCCGCCAGGAAGCCGAACGATCAGGACTGGGTGCGTGTCCATCCCGACCAGGCTTATCGGAATAACTTCGCCATGATCGAGTTGCGCGATGAGCGCGAGCTATATCTGGTGACACACGCGATGGCGGCCGAACTGGCGAATGAATGCGCCCCCTACACCCTGTTCACGGCGATCAACCGGCAGGGCGTGGTGCGCATTTGGCCTGTTCGGCTTCCCGGTCTCGACGGCAAGACTAATGAATGGTGGCAGTCGGCACGGGAAGCCGCCGAGTTGGCCATGAGTACGTGGACGCGACTCAAGGCGAACATGTCCCTTGGCGCATATGAGATGTTCACGGCCGAGGCGACCATTGCGGAACCGGCGTGGCCCGATCCCATGCCGTCGTTCCAGGAATTGCTGCGGATCGCTTTCGGGGCTCGGTTGATCGACAGTGTCGATCATCCGCTCGTGAAACGTTTGCGTGGCCTTTCCTAAATGTTGGGAGAGCTTCCGTTCCGCGCGGTGGTGGCTCTCGATTTTGAGTTCATCGCCGAACCGGGTGAGCGACCGGTGCCGGTCTGCATGGTTGCCCATGAGTTGCGCAGCGGACAATGCTGGCGACTATGGCACGACCAATTCGGACCGGCACCACCATTTCCGACGGGGCCGGATGTCCTCGTGGTTGCCTATTATGCGAGCGCGGAATTTGGTTGCTACCACGTTCTGGGCTGGCCCATGCCCGAGCGCATTCTTGACCTGTTTACCGAATTTCGTGACCTCACTAACGGACTGGAGACCCCTAGCGGTTCGAGTCTACTTGGCGCTCTCACCTATTTTGGCCTCGACAGCATCGGCGCCACTGAAAAAGACGAGATGCGTGCGCTGGTTCTGCGCGGCGGTCCTTGGTCAGTGCAAGAACGCGAAGCCATCCTGAACTATTGTGAAGGTGATGTGGTGGCGCTTGAGCGCTTGCTGGCAGCAATGCTTCCACGCATCGACCTGCCGCGTGCGTTGGTGCGCGGCCGCTATATGGCTGCCGCCGCCGCCATGGAGCACAACGGCATTCCGATCGATGTGCCAACCCTCGAACTTTTACTGGCGCGGTGGACTGATATTCAAGACGACCTGATTGCGGTGATTGACGTCGATTACGATGTGTATGATGGGCGCACATTCAAAGCCGATCGGTGGAAGCATTGGCTTATCCGCAACGGCATCCCCTGGCCGACGACCGAAACCGGCGCACCGTCTCTGACTGACGACACTTTTCGTCAGATGGCGAAAGCGTACCCGGCGGTTTCCCCTATGCGCGAATTACGCAGCGCGCTTGCCGAGCTACGGTTGTCCGATTTGGCTGTCGGCCATGATGGCCGCAATCGTACGATCTTATCTGCCTTTCGATCTCGGACCGGACGCAATCAGCCGAGCAACTCGAAATACATCTTCGGGCCGAGCGTGTGGCTACGCGGGCTGATCAAGCCGCCGCCTGGGCACGGCATTGCCTATATCGATTACTCGCAACAAGAATTTGGCATCGCAGCCGCCTTGTCGGGCGATGCCGCGATGCAAACGGCCTACTTGAGCGGTGACCCATATCTCGCGTTTGCAAAGCAGGCCGGCGCGGTCCCGCCGAATGCCACGAAGGAAACGCATGGACCTACCCGTGAACTTTTCAAGCAATGCGTTTTAGCCGTGCAATATGGAATGGCGGCGGAGAGTCTCGCCCTAAAAATTGGGCAGCCACTCATTATCGCACGCGATTTACTGCGCTCTCACCGCGAGACCTATCGCACATTTTGGCGCTGGTCTGATGCGGCCGTCGACTACGGCATGCTTACTGGCTCGCTCCATACGATCTTGGGCTGGCACGTGCACGTCGGCGAGAACGTTAATCCGAGATTCCTGCGCAATTTTCCCATGCAAGCCAATGGCGCCGAGATGTTGCGGCTCGCTTGCTGCCTGGCGACCGAGCGCGGGATTGAAGTTTGCGGGCCGATCCACGACGCCCTTTTGATTTGTAGCCCGCTCGACAGCCTCGAAAAGGACGTTGCACGAACGCGGGCAGCCATGGCCGAGGCGTCCCAGATTGTGCTCGGCAGCTTCGAGCTTCGCACCGACGCAAACATCGTTCGATATCCCGACCGTTACATGGACCCGCGCGGCGTGAAGATGTGGGACACTGTGATGACCCTGATTACCCAGCGCCCACAAATGGAAGGCGCGGCGTGATGGTGGACGTGGACGACTCCCTCGACCTGGAAAAGCTTAGGTTACCTGAAAGGGTGGTGGAGAAGGGGTTGGCCGCCGCCAAAGCAAGACGCCGTCGCGCGCAATTCATTAAAGTCCCCAATAGTTGGGTTGAGGCGCTGCGGGACGCTCGTTGGATCAGCACCTACCGGGTGGCTCTCTACTTGCTTCACCGGCAGTGGAAAGATGGTGGTGGACCGATCCCACTCTCCAACGTCGCCTTAACCTGGGTCGGTGTGTCACGTTGGGAGAAATGGCGGGCACTGGCGGAACTTGAGCAGGCCGGGCTCGTTAAAGTCGAAAGAAGACCACGTAGAGCACCTCTGATCACAGTGCTTGCCCAGCAATCATGAAGCGTACACTCGCAAGCTCTTGCCGCGCATATGCGTCGAGATTTTGCCAATCATGAAGCGTGTACCAACAACAGGGTCTAGTCTTATCTAGTCTATGTTTGTCTTATAATAGAATCAGGGTAGTTCAGCGGTCCCATATCATGGACGCAGCGAATACGCGGCGCGGCGAGATCGGTATCCGAGACCTGGTTGCGGCGCTTTACTTTTCCTGAGGAGGATCGCGCGCTATTGACCACGGCGAAATGGGACGGCGGCCGACGTTGGTTTCGATCACCTAATGTCGTGTGTCTGGAGACGTATCGGCGCCGGTTGCGAAAAAAGGGGCAACCCCGCTTGAGAAGCGCGATTCGAGCCTGGTATTCCGGTTCACCCGCGACCACAGAGCGCCCGAGGCGTGCCGCCCCGGCGGCGGTCGAGCGCGGCGAGTGCGACTTGCGAGCGCGGCTTGCGAGCCTGAGTCCGTCTTGGAAAGACCCGTCACAATATGCCGAGGAGCGATCTGAAATCGTCGCCAGCATGCGGCGAATTGCCCGGCGGGGGTGACGTTTCACTCGCTTGTCGAGGGCTTGCGAAAATCGAGACTGTGGCTCGGGATATTGCAGAGTGGCCGGCGCGGCCATGCCGCCACTCCTCCGGAATCTCCGCGGGGAAGTCGGGGCCTCGATAGGCGCGGCCTTCACGCCACGCTTGGGGAATTTTACCGTTGTACATTATATCCTTGTTTTCCTTAGCCTTTTGAACTTCAACTCGAATAGAGAAAGACCGGTCATAATTTCGATTCCTTCGATAGCATCAGCACTTAACGTTTGGCGGCCAAGTCGAAAAAAAATTCTCTATCTGACTTGCCACTGCGAGGCGGCGGGCCCGGCGATGGAGGCGGGTGGGGGCAAAGAACCTTGAGACGGGGGGTACGCAGTCAAGGCACTGTTAGGTGGTCAGCGCGCTGTCGCCCACAACGGAGTAGGGGCCGTTGCCTCGCTCGTGCGCCTAGCGGGGACCTACCACAACGACCAGTCTCGACGAGGCGGTCGCGCTGGCTGGTGTCTCGGCGGCTGCGGCTTGCCGTAGCAGCGCGGGCAGAGGTGCACCCACTGCGCAGATCGGCCACGCCCCGGAGTTATCACGACATCTCAAATACATGGCTCGCCCACGGATATCTGAGTTCGAGTCCTACCACCCCATAGCGCCCTCTCAGCACGCGGCAATGGTGGAGCTGACGGGATGGGCCAGGTGTTATCGGTCAAGGCGGTGACCCGCGAAACCCTGTTTCGTTGACAAATCCCCACTGAGCCCCGCCTCAAGCGGGGCTTTTTTCTGAACCGGTCATGAGGTGGCAGGCGAGACGGCTGACGTTGTCATCGACAACAGCAACTGCGCGGGCGTGTCGAAGCGAAACTTCTCCCTGTCGATCCGCTCCAGTTGTTCGGCGAGGGCGAGCCAACCGGCCGCCACGTTTAAGAATGCGCTCTTTATAGACGGGGCGCCGCGCGCTGATGGAACTTTTCCCCGTAGGCGACATTATGCAGGCATGCGGACCTTACTATCGGTTTGTAATGTGGAGTCGTAAGTAAGCGGGCCTAGTGGAGGCTACGTGCGAGTACAGTTCTGGGGAGCTCGCGGTTCGATAGCCA
>WNFI01683449.1_pt1 | contig 11519 bp, 8 predicted proteins | sample 5400471 | NCBI WGS metagenome assembly WNFI01 (sample SAMN13153348, study PRJNA577476) | soil metagenome | isolation source: 100 cm saprolite on Douglas fir-dominated hillslope | place: USA:California | collected 2013-09-17
AGAAGACGAGGTGATACACGGCGAGCGCGATGAGCGCGGTCTTGTGTTTGCGCAATCGGTTGGCAGTGTATCCCGGTTGCTGGTGGCCGGTTGCTGGTGGCCGGTCATGGTCAGTACCAGTGCGAAAGGCGTTTCACGCGGAGGCGCGGAGACGCGGAGAAGGAGGTCGCGGAGAATTATCTATGTCTCTCTCCTCCGCGCCTCTCTCCTCCGCGTCTCCGCGCCTCCGCGTGAAACCGGTTTTCGTAGCCCCTGGCAGTCTGCCGACCACCGGCAGACATCAACCGCAGCGCGATAAACTCACCCCATGCCAAGCAAGCGTCTCCTCATTGCAGCCGATGTCGATCGCACGCTGATCGATCGTGTGCTCGTCGACGCCCGATTCGAAGTCGACCTCAAGCCGGTCAAGAGCGAGGAAGCGCTGGCCGCGATCGTCGGCGACTGCGAGATCCTTGTCACTCGCGCCTACAACCGAGTCACCCGTCGCGTGCTCGAAAGCGCCCCGCGGCTGAAGCTGATCGCTCAGGGGACGTCTGGCACCGACAACATCGACGAGGCCTGTGCCCGCGAGCGCGGGATCCGGATCATCAGCCTGCCCGGCGAGAACGCCAACGCCGTGGCCGAGCTCGTGATCGGGTTCATGATCGCCATGACGCGCACGGTGCCCCGCTATACGCGCGAAGTCGTCGCCGGCGTCTGGCAGCGCGACGACTGCGCGACGCGACACGAGCTGGCGCACTACACGCTCGGCCTCATCGGACTCGGCCAGGTCGGGATGCGCGTGGCACGGCTGGCGCGCGCATTCTCGATGAGGGTGATCGCGTTCGATCCGTATATCAGCGACGAAGCGTTCGCCGAACGCCACGCCGAGCGCGCGGCATCGCTAGACGACCTGCTCGGCATCGCCGACATCCTCTCGCTCCACGTCCCGCTGACCTCCGAGACGCGCCGGATGGTCAGTGAGCCTCAGATTCACGCGCTACGCGTCGGCTCGTATCTCATCAACGCGTCGCGGGGCGAGGTGCTCGACCAGCACGCAGCGCTCGACGCGCTCACCTCCGGCCATCTCCGCGGCGTCGCGCTCGACGTCTTCGATCCCGAGCCTCCATCCGGCGGCTTTCCCGACGACCCTCGCCTCGTCCTTACACCGCATGTCGGCGGCTGCACGCACGAATCGAAAGCAGCCATCGGCGAGAAGCTGTATGAGCGGATCTGCGACTGGCTGGTGTGACGGTTGACAGATCCCGCTGGGCGTTCCGAAAAACGGGATTTCACGCGGAGGACACGGAGGCGCGGAGAAGAGAAAGGCATATTCTGAAGAGCAGCTCGTCCACCGTCGTCCATCAATCGACAGCCACCCTATTCCGCCAGACCGTACCGATTGACGGTGCCGAATGCTGGTGGCCAAGAGTGCTCTTCAAAATATGCCGTTCTCTTCTCCGCGTCTCCGCGTCTCCGCGTGAAACATCCCCCCGTCAACCGGCCACGACTTCGCCATCCCGCCATACCGTCCGCACCAGATTCACTCCGAAGTGATAGACGAGGTGCAGGTAGGACGGCGCGTCGAGGAGGACGAAGTCGGCTCGTTTGCCCGCTTCGATCGACCCGGTCTCGTCGCCGAGGCGGAGTGAGTGGGCGCCGTTGAGGGTTGCGGCCGTGAGCGACTCCTCGACGGTCATCTTCATCCGTAGCGTGGCTAGCTGGACGACCGTCTGCATCGACTCCGTCATCGAGGATCCTGGGTTGCAATCGGTGGAGAGCGAGACCAGCGCGCCAGCCTCAATCAGCTTGCGCGCGGGGGCATAGCGCTCCGACATCAGGAAGAAGCTGGTCGCGGGAAGGAGGTTGGCGACCGTGTCGGACGCCGCGAGCGCGGCGATGCCGGCGTCGCTGATATGCATGAGGTGGTCAGCCGACGCGGCGCCGAGCTCCGCCGCGAGAGCCGCGCCGTCCGTGTCGGAAAGCTCGTCCGCATGGAGCCGCGGGATCATCCCGAGCTTCGCTCCGGCACGGAGGACCGCTTCCCCTTGTTCGCGGGTCAGGACGCCGCGCTCGACGAATGCATCGCAGAACGTCGCCAAGCTCATCCACGAGGTTGAGTCCATACCCGCTCTTTGCCTCGGCGGTCGTCGTGCCGTAACGAGCCATCGTCTCCGCACGCGCTACCACGTTCGCGACGAGCTCCTCCTCGGATGCCGCGCGGGTCGCACGTACGGTCGATGCGATCCCGCCACCCGCGGCGGCGATGTCGGCGTAGGTCTCCCCTTGCAGACGGCGATTGAACTCCGACTCGCGGAATCCGGCGAACGGGATGTGCGTGTGCGGGTCGACGAAACCGGGGATGGCCGTGGCCCTACGTCCATCGACGTCCCGATCGATACGTCCTCGGACTTCGGACGGTAGGTCTCGCTCCTGACCGACGTAGGAGAAGCGATCGCCATCGATCACGAGGATGGCGTCATCGATCACGCGCAGAGAGCGCATCGCCAAGCCGCGAACGCCTGTTCTGCCGATGGGAGTGGCAACCTGGCGCAGGTTGCGAATGAGGAGCATGCGTGAAGTCTATCGCGAGGAGTACGAAAGCAGATTTCACGCGGAGACGAGGGAAACTTCGCGACGCGAGTGAGGGGACGTAACCACAGAGGCGCAGAGATGCACAGAGGTTCACAGCGCGGCAAGCCGCAACCAAAGTCTCTTCGGGGAACGGGAAAGTCAAAAGCCGGGCACGGGCACGGGCTCGGGCACGGGCTCGGCTCGGGGGACCCAGAATCCTCGCGTCGCGCGAAGAAATCGAACGTTAGTAGTACAGAGAAAGGCAGGAAAGATGGACTAGCAACCGGAATCTTCGCGGCGCGAGAAGTCAGGCTCGTTCAAAAACATGGATTCGATCCTCTACCATCTCTTCTGCCTTTCTCTGTGAACCTCTGCGGCTCTCTGTGCCTCTGTGGTTACGTTCCCTCCGCCGAACCGCTTCCAGCTACGACGTCGGTTGCGTGCACGGCTTGGTGCCGTACAGCGGATCGACCGTAATGGTCACCTTCGCACCGTTGATCGTGACCGAAAGGTAGTGGTAGTAGGCGCCGTCGTTGCCGCCCTTCCCCTTCTTGCAGCCCGAGAGCGGCGCACCGGCGCCGCCGGTGACGATGAACGTCGGCTCGCCGCCGCTGCCTGGCGACGTGCCGCTCAGCGATGCGCCTGCCGGATAGAGGTAGAAACGATGGTCGTGCGAGGCGAAGACGTACAGCAGCTTCTTGTAGCCGCCCTTGTCGATGGCCTTGCGGAAGGCCTCGACCTGCGTGCCGTACGCGTTCGTCTTCTTGTCGCCGATCTGATGGCTGCCGGTGTCGTGGATGGGGCGATGCATGAAGAGGAAGATGTGCGTGACCGTGCTATCGCCATCGAGCTGGGCCAGGGTGGCGGTCAGCGCCGAGAGCTGCGTCGGCGAGACGTAGCCGTTGTAGTCGCACTGGTTCTTCAGCGTGACGTCGAGCGTGTCGTCCGTGTTCACGAGGACGAAGGCGGCATTGCCATAGCGGAAGAAGCCGTACGGCAGGCCCATGAACTGACCGTATTGGGTGAGCATCGAGGCGTTCGGCCACTCTCCCGAAGCGGTGCCGCAGGTGATGTTGGTGACGGTCTCATGGTTGCCGGGCGCGTTGAAGAGCGGAGAGGTCAGCTTGGCGAACGCGCCCTGGAACTGCACGTACTGCGACTGCAGTCCGGTGGATTGCTTGCCGTAGATCACGTCGCCGTTCCATACGACAAAGGCGGGTGGAGTCTTCTGCAGAGCCGTGACGATGTCGGCCAAGGGCTGCGTGAGGCCATCGCCCTGCTTGGCAGGCCGGTTGTCGCCGGCAACGACGAACGTGAACTGCGTCACGCCCGGGCTCGGCTGTAGCGCAGGCGCCCCGGTGGCGATCTGCTGAATCGGCGAGAACGTGGTCGAGGCGGCGAAGAGCAGCGCGGCAATCATGGTTGTCATTATGACAAGGAGAGCCACGAAACGGCTAAATCCCTACCCTGACCTTCATGGGTCAGTTCGAGTATGAAAGGCGTTTCACGCGGAGGCGCGGAGACGCGGAGAAGGAGCTCGCGGAGAATTGATCTATCTCCTCTTCTCCGCGATCGCTGCTCCGCGTCTCCGCGCCTCCGTGTGAAACGCCTTTCGAATCGAGACTGACCCATGACACCCGAACGTCGCGCGCCATGTTACAAGTCACTTCACATCCGGCTTGGCCGGACTGGTCAGTCGCCCCAGGTGCTTCTTGAACGACTCGAGATTCGGATCGCTGCTCGCTTCGGCGATCGACACCGCCTTGCGACAACTCTCGATCGCTTCCTCCTTCCGACCGCCGCCTTCCAGCGCATCAGAAAGGCTGTCCCACACGTTCGCCGATGTCGGGTAGAGCTGCGTGTTGTACCGGAAGGTCGCGATCGAAGCGTCGAGCTCCTTCAACTGGAGTTGCTGGTAGCCGAGCTCGTTGACGACGTTTTCCGGCGGAAGCAGGGAAAAGCCGAGGCGGTCGCCGAGCTTCGCATAGTGAGCCTTCATGTCGTCGAGGGATCCCTTGAGGCGATTCGTCGCGGAATCGCGAGGGAAGCTCCATCCGGCGAAAATCATTCGAAAGGCATCGAAGTAGCTCTTGATGACTACCGAATCGTGCGTCTCGTTCGGATAGACGGCAGAGTCCCAGCGCAAGGAACTGTCCTTGCGCGCGCGGAGAGCGCCGATGACAGCATCGAGATTGCCTTGCATCTCGGCACCCTCGCCTCCGCACGTCAGGAAGAGGGACCGGACCTTCACGTCCGTGCTTGTGACAAACGGCAGCAGGAGTGCGAGCTCCTTCCGGTCATCCCAGGCCAACCATGGGCTGGCGGCGATCACTGCTTGAAAAAGCGCGGGCTTCACTCGCATGGCATGGAGGGCGAAGTTGCCCCCGGCCGAATGGCCCGCGAGGATCCGCAGCGGCGCGGTGCGGTAGGTCGCTTCGGTCCATGGAATCAGCTCCTTCTCGAAGAACTCCAGGAACCGATCCGCATTGCCACTGGTCGGAAAGGGGATCACGCGATCGCCCTGCTTGAAATCGGCTCGCGTGGCGTAGAGGTCGCGCGTCCGGTCGACGCTCGTGACGGCGATGATGATGATCTCAGGCATGAGGCCGTTTCGTGCCAGAAACGCCGCCGTCGATCGGCTATGGGCAAAGTTCCACTGGCCGTCGGTCAGATAGAGGACCGGGTACTTCTCCACGCTCCGTGTATAGGAGTCCGGCAGCGACACAAGGACGGTCCGCTCCTCCCCCAGGATCTTCGAAGGCATCGTCAAACGCTCGCCTCCGGGGATGACGGTTGGAGCGCCGGCGACCGGCACGGCAGCAACCAGCGCGATGGCGGCAAATAGCAGGTTACGAAGCATCGAATCTCCTCCGTTTGTTCGGCGCTTGGACGGCGACAAATCGCGCGAGGTTAGCATCCGTTTGCGAGCCCGCACCTCGGCCTTGCTCCCGGGCGTCAGACGCCATCGGATGCCACCCGCCACCTCGAGACGACAGACCCATCGTACAGGCTCATGGGGTCGACGCGATCCCCTTGCTTAATTCCGTCTGCTCGCGGTACAAGCGTGCTGCCTGCTCATGTCGCCTATCGAGGACCTGAAAGCGGGGCGGTGGATGGCCGAGACAAGAAAAAGTGTCGCCGGTGAAAACGATCGGCTGCTCGCCTCGCTCCTGTCCGAGGACGACGAAGCTTCGCGCAAACGGACCATCGAAACCCTCCTGCTCGACCACGCCCGGTTCATCGTCCTGCGCGTGTTGAGGACCAACCGCCAGAACGTTCGCCAGGAGGATTTTGACGACATCGCTTCGACCGTGAACCTCCGCATCGTCCGCCGCCTCGGTCAGCTCGACCAGGATCCGATCGCGAACTTCGCCGACTATGTGGCCAAGGTCACTTATAACGTCACGTACGACTTTCTGCGCAGCCGCTATCCGCAGCGAACGCGTCTGAAGAATCGGGTCCGCTACGCGCTGTCGAAGGACGCCCGTTTCGCGATCTGGGAAGCAAATGGAGGCACCGCCGCGGGATTGGCCGCGTGGAACGGACGCGAGCCTGGAACCGTGGCTGTCTCAGCAGCCGAGATCCGCACGCACGCTGAGTCCGACCCTCAACGGACGACGAAGGCGCTTGCCGTCGTGTTCGCTCACTGCGGCGCGCCGATGCTGCTCGACGATCTGGTGGCTCTGCTGGCCGAGGCATGGAACGTGACCGACCTGCATCTGGCCGCGACCGACCTCGCCGCGCCACGGGCCGACGGTCCCGCGGAACAGTACGAGTCGCGGCAGTATCTGTCCAACCTCTGGTCCGAGGTTCGCTCGCTACGGCAACCACAACGCGCCGCGCTGCTCCTGAATCTGAGAGATGGTGACGGGCGAAATGCCATGGCCCTCCTGCTGCTGACCCGGATCACCGATCCTGACCAGATCGCCGAGGCCATCGGCATCACGCCCGAGGCCTTGAGCGGGATCTGGAATGACCTGCCGCTCGACGATCTGCGCATCGCGTCGATGCTGGGGGTGACACGGCAACAGGTGATCAATCTGCGAAAAGCGGCGCGGGCAAGGCTCGCGCGCAGAATGAATTTTGATCGGCGAAAGCCATAAAGGGGACGCGTGGTCGTCTATAGGCAATGAGGGGACACATCACGAGTCAGGAGCTGCATCTGGTGTCCGACGGCGCAATCCAGCCCGAATCGCTTCCGGAGATCAGTCGTCATCTCGACGCATGCCCACTCTGTGCGCGGCGCGCGGAGGAGCTCGTCGACATCCGCGCGCTGGCCGCCACGCTACGCGACACCCTCGGCGTGGACGAACATCCGGAGATGTCGGACCTCACCTCCTACGTTGACGATGAGCTCGACCCCACGGCGCGGGAGTGGATCGACACGCATCTGGAGTGGTGCGCCCGCTGCGGCGAAGACATCACCGACCTGCGCGCCGAGCAGCAGAACCTCCGTGACGGTTGGCACGCCTGGCAGTGGATTGCAGCGGGGATCTTCATGGCCGGAGCGATCGGTGCCGGCATGATGTGGCTGCAGAACCGATCGACAGTCCCGGCGTTACCGCCGAGGGCTCGGGTCCACGTCGTGCCCCCTATCGTGCCCCACGTCGCGCCGACTCCGCGCAGCGACGCCTGGATCGAGCTGGAGCAGTCGGTCCTGGCAGCCGGCAGGATCGATCCTCCTGCGATCCTGCGAACGTTGCGTCCCGCCACCCAGACTCTTCGCGGGAGCGAGACCGTTACCCAGACGAGGCTCAGTCCTGCCGGCGAGGTGGTCGCTGACGACCGGCCGGTGCTCTCCTGGACAGCGACGCCCGACGCTAAGTATGTCGTCATGATCTTCGCGTCCGAGGAGCCGGTGGCGACCAGCCCTGCGCTCACCGATACCCATTGGACGCCGCCTCAGCCTCTGCAGCGCGGAGCGACCTACTCGTGGCAGGTCGAAACCCGCGGCGCGAATGGCTCGTCCACGATCGCTCCAGCGCCGCCACAGCCAGAGGCACTTTTCCGCATCGTTGACGCGACTACTCTCGCCGACATCGACGCCGCCAGACGCGCCCATCCGGATGATCAGCTCCTCCTCGGCATCCTCTACGGCCGTGCAGGAATGCGGAGCCGAGCCCTCGCGGAGCTGGAGTCCCATCTGGCGTCGCATCCTGCGGATGCTCGCGCTGGAATATTGGCGGATGGCGTTCGGCGCTGGTAGACACCGCCAAGATCTTCCATCCATGGCGACGTCAGTGGCCTCGGTTCCGCACGTCTGGCGAGCTGTCCACGACGAACTTGATGGTGTATCGCGTTGGGTTCGCGGCGCTAACGGACTCGGCGAGACTGCCACGAGCCCAGCGAAGCGGTGGAACGATCGCCGGTGTCGGTGTGATCAGCATTCTGGACGCTTCGAGAGACTCCGCTGACGCTACGGGAAGCGCCGCGGTCGCTACTCGAGACTCCGCGAACGCTGTGATCAGCACTTCGGAGGCTGTGAATGGCCTCGGATACGCTACGTTCAGCGTTTCGGATGCCACGGATGGCGTCCCGGACCCCTCGGGTCGGGTCTTCGACGCTGCGATCAGCGTTTCCAACACTACGCGACACTCTTTCGACGTTACGATTGGGGTCTCCGACGCTGCGCGTGACCCCGTGGGACCTTAGCGTAGCAACCGCCATGCTTACAGGATGCTGCATCCATGCAGTATCGATCCAGCAGCCATGCCCTTCAGATGCTGTAGCCATGCCCTGCCGATGCTGTAGCCATGCATTACAGATGCAGTAGCCATGCATGGCCGATCCAGCAGCCATGCCCTGGAGATGCTGTAGCCATGCACCTCCCAGGCAGTAGCCATGCATCACAAAAGCCGTAGCCATGCATACCGCAAACAGTAGCCATGCATCGCGGAGGCTGTAGCCATGGATGATCAAAGCAGCCGCCATGCCCTCCAGAGGCTGTAGCCTTGCATCGAGGATGCTGTAGCCATGCATCGCAAAAAACGAGTCGTGCAGGGTCACGGGTCGCGGGTATGGGAAGTGAGCCAGGACCATGGGTCAGCGGGTTCAGAACCTTCAGCATTCCGGCGGATGTGAATGCCGACAAGAAGCTGGCGACGTCGGCCAGCGTACCGAAGGCGACCCTCGACAAGATCGCCGCGCCGGCTGGCAGCCGGCGGACCGGCCGGCAAGCTGCCGGCGCTCCGCGCCGTTACTCTGCCAACCCGATCAGCACGAACGGTGACCAGTAATACGGGTGGTGGTAGTGGGGGTCCTGCAGGATCTCCAGGCGCGCATCCCTCAATGCTTCGGCCTTCGCGTACGGCTGGCCGGCGGCGCGGGCGTGAAGCCAGCGGCGATAGAACGACTCCATGAGCGTCGCCGTCGTGGTCGAGCCGACGCGCCATTCGCTGGCCACGACCGAGGGGCTGCCGGCGGCGAAGAGGGCCCAGGTCATGCCGAGCAGGCCTTCACCGGCGTGAACGCCGCCACGCGCCGAGTCGCAGGCCGAGAGGACGACCAGATCGGCAGCCAAGTTCATCTTCATCATCTCCCGTGCCTCGAGCGCACCGTCCTCGCGGTCGCCTTCACGCCGGGCCAGCAGCAGATACGAGTACATCGGGTTCGCATCGTCGATGACCCCGTGCGTCGCGAAGTGGATGATCGAATACCCCGGCGCTTCGGCCTTGCTGCGCGACTCGAGCGCCTCGGCGCCGATGTAGACGGCGCGATCCTCCGGCTTGAAGAGACGGCCGATGGCCCGCACTTCGTCTTCCGCTTCCGGGATGGGAGGGAAGGTCGCGCCACGCGCGGCGTGATCCATCTGCTGCGTCTCGAGGCGCGGATTGGCAAAGCCGAGGAAGGCGTGACCGGCCACGACAGGAAGGTTCGGAGGGCGACGCGAATGCTCATCGAGCAGGACGGCCGCGGAGGGCGCGTAATGGAAAGCGCGAGTCTCGATGGCAAACCGCCCCTGCCCATCGACGAGCGTCTCGAACGGGATGCGCCACAACTCGCTATCAGGAATCACCGAGAAGACGGTCGCGTCACCGGCGACTTCCACGGCGGGTTTCAGCAACAGGTCGTTCAACCGACGGGCCGCGGACCGATAGGCCCCGTTGCGGGTTGCGAGCTGCGTCGCAAACTGATTGACCAGCATGGTCAGCTCCGGTTGCTCAATGGGCACGGTCCGAACCGTCAGCCGCGGCGGATTTCCGGACTGTACGATGAACAGAAGCACGTGGTGAGCGCTGACGACATACTCGATGAACGCCGCTTTGCCACCGGATAGCAGCGGCGCCAGCGAGGAGACCGCGTTGAGCTCGCGCGCCCCATGCGCGTTCCTGCCCGAGGAGATCCAGCAGTGTGCGCGCCTTCGCCTTCTCTGCCACCAGGAACGCCTCATCGTATCGATGATCCTCCACGAGCAGATCGACCAGCATGACGTAGGCGGCGGCGGTCGGCTCGAAGGAAAGCTCGAGCTGTCGCTCGCTGCCAACCATGCCGGCTCGCTCCTGCTCGCCATAGTCCACCGCGGCGTTCAAGGCGGCATAGGTGGCTGCACGGTCGCCGAGGGCCAGATGAGCCTTCGCCGCGATCAGCCAGGGGGTGAAGCGCGACACGGCCTTCTGCCTGACTCGCACTTCGATGTCGCGCTCCGCGACCTGGATGGCGTTGTCGTAGCGGTGCTGGGCGAGGCGTACGCGGGCCAGATTCTCCAGAATGAGCGCAAGGACGTCGTCGTCCTTGGTCTCCTTCATGTCGCTCAACGCCTCCTGTAAGGCGGCATCGGCTCCCGCCAGATCCTCGTTCTGCTGGCGGTCCGTGGCGACGTCGACGAGTACTTGCGCGGCAAACGGCTTCAACGAGCCGCTCGTGGCTCGCTTCAGGACAATGTCGGCGGCCTCTCGGAATTCGGCGGTACGGCCTTGTTGGAGGTAGCAACGCGCCAGCATCTCCGTCGCCGCGAGATACCCGGCCTCGAAGTGCACCTGCTCCGCGTACTCGCGGGCGCGGCTGAGATGGGGCACAGCAACCTCGAAGTCGTTCTCGGTGGCGTAGATCTCGCCGAGAGAGATCTCAACCTCATAGAGGTTCGACGTCAAGTTCCACCGGGTGGCGATTTCGCGGGTCATCTCGAGATAGGGGAAGCAGGCTCGGTAGTCCCCTTTCTCCTGATAGACCAACGACATCTGGGTGGCGGCGCGCGCAACCAGTCCCTGATCTTCGATTCGGTCTCGTGCCGCGATGATTCGCTCCAGAAGCGGAGCCAGGTTCAACGAGTTTCCGTCGCGCCACTGGTACGCCCTGCACAGATTGAGCAGACCCGATGCAATCGCGTCGGGATCGCCGAAACGCTCCGCGAGAGCAACTGCCTCCTCAACACTGTCGAGCGCTTTCTGAGGGGCCGGCGAAGGACCGACACGCTGGCCGACCGATTCGAGCGTATGGGCTGTCGACAGCACACCGTCGTCGGCTGTCTGGGCGGCTAGCTCGCGCAGAGCGGTCGTGATCCGGTCCAGACCGTCGAACTGACGCTTGTTGATGACCACCGTCGACTGCCTGCGCAATCCTCGGTAGAAGGAGGCATCCAGCAGATCGATGTTCTCGTCGACCAGTGCTCGGGCCTCGTCGTTGCTCTTGGCGGCAACAATCCGGTCGACGAGGGCGTCTTCCTTCAGCACCCAGCGATCGACCCGCCACTCATCGTGCTCGCGCTTCATTCCGATCGTGGCGTTCTCCATCGCCACGATCACCCGACCGTTGACCTTGCTCACCTTCCACAGGGCCGCCACCGCCGACACGTCGGCGCGATCGGCGACGATTCGTGGCTCGTCGGCGCGAAACAGGGCGAGCGTCATGCATTTGACACGCTGCTCGTTGACGAGATCGTTCAAGTGAACCGGCGCGACTCCATCGGCCCACAACCGTTTGAAGCCATCGGCGTCGCCTTCCGCATAGCTCAGGTAGAGGGTGCGGGC
>WNFI01155768.1_pt1 | contig 11518 bp, 7 predicted proteins | sample 5400471 | NCBI WGS metagenome assembly WNFI01 (sample SAMN13153348, study PRJNA577476) | soil metagenome | isolation source: 100 cm saprolite on Douglas fir-dominated hillslope | place: USA:California | collected 2013-09-17
TGTGAAAGAAAGACCGTCGATTATGGCTTCCTGGCTCGCTGTTACGAGCGGGGGAGGTTCCGGCAATTGCACAGCCACAAGACTAGGTGTACGCTGAGGATTCTGCCCGGTAGAAACCGTAAACCGCACTGACCCGTTCGCCTCGTCTTCTTCTTTGGTAACGCTCCAACTGGCAGGAAGCAGCAATGCGGGTTTTTTGAATTCTCCCACGATCTCTCCGCGATGATGAGAGTCGGCTCGAACGGTGAAGGTCTCTCCAGAAACGAGTTCGTTGCGATCAGAAGTAGCGTCCAATCGCAGTCCGGTGACGAGAGCCAGCGCCTTGTCAATTTTTTCACGCTTGCGCTTCAGGCTACGCGCGAGGGATATAACCGGAGCCGGGAGCTGGGAGGAGATCGAAGGTACCGGCACTTCATTTATTTTTCTGCCGGCGGCCACCAGCGAACTAGCGGCCGCCTTCCAATCGAGCCGCAGCGCGGCATCGCGCGCCGCTACCAGCGCGGCATCCACAGTGCGCATGAGCGGATCAAACCCCATGCTCCCAACTTCATAGTCTTCATCCAACGATCCAAGTCGCTGCGCAAGCAAGGCGGGATCAAACTCCCCGCCGTCTTCGCGATGGAGTGCAATGGCGCGCCGCAGGAACGGAGAGGCCAGAAACCCGGTGATTCCCTGCGTGCGATGATTTGCAAACCCATCGAGTCCAATTTCGCGCCAGGATTTTCCGTAGAGCGGCGAAATCTCATCCAGAGGCGGCATGTACCCTTTAGGGGCATCGCCTCGATCGAGATCCAGCAGGACTACAGGTCTTCGGTCGCCCCACGGTGCCAGATCCTCTTCCTCCGCAGCCGAGCCGCGCAATTTGAACGAAGAATCCGCGGCGAGTTGCACAGCCTTCGGCGTAAGCAAGCCCGTGGCCTGGTGATGCCCGTGGCCCCCGTGCACGCCTCCCCAACCGTTGATTACAATATTTGGACGAAATCCGCGAATCACGCGGACCATGTCTTCGAGGACCTGGTCGCCCCAAACACGTTCCGTTTCTTCCGGAGTTTTCGAATAGCCGAAGTCTTTGGCTCGCGTAAAATAAAGCCGCACGCCGTAACCCCGTGTTGCCGCCAGCAATTCCTGAGTGCGTATTAATCCAAGTTGCGGCGCTTGTTCGGGACCCAGATCGTTCTGCCCGCCCTCGCCGCGCGTCAGCGAAAGCAGCTCGACATCCGCGTGCAACCCGCGTGCAAGATACGTCAGCACCGCACTGCTCTCATCGTCGGGATGCGCTGTCACGTAGAGAATGCGCGTCGTAATCCGGGCACTCTCGATCGCCTCGATCGTTTCCGGCAAACCCGGTCCTGTCCCCGGTGACGGTGGAAATTGCGCCCATGCCGGAGCACACGCCAACGGGGTCATGACCCAAGCAATCAAGACGAGCATCGCCAAACGTCGAGAATAGGAATTCACGCGACCTCCGCCGCCAGACCAGCCAGAATCATTACAATGGACCCGCAACGGGAGGCTGCGGATTTCCAAACGGCCATTGTCTCACTTCCCGCGCCCGAATTAGAAACGCCAGCGCCCCCAAAGCGATCTCTGCGAGTCCCCATTTGCGTGTCGCCCCTGTCTGCCAGAACAACCATGCCCACCCGATCATCGTCAACACGGCCGGCATTGGATACAGCCACATCTTGAACGGCAATCCTTGCGTGCCCCTGCGCCGCCGCAACAAGATCACCCCGACCGCCTGGCCGATGAACTGCACCAGGAGCCTCATGGCGAGGATGCCTGCAATCGCTTGCTTCAGTTTCAGCGAAATGCTGAACAGAAATGCCAGACCAGCCAACACCAGGAGCGAAACGTGCGGAAAATGTTTCGTTGGATGAACCTTGCCGAACACCGGAAAGAAATTCCCGTCTTGCGCCGCCGAGTAGGGCACACGTGAAGCGCCAAGCAAGACGGAAAATGCGGAAGCGACAGCAATCCACAGAATCATTCCCGTCACAAAACGCGCGGCCGCCTGCCCATACAATCGTTCGACGAACAAGCTGGCGATAAAATCGGAATTCTGTGCCTCGCGCCACGGCACAACCCCCAGGATGCTCGTTTGCATCGCCAGGTACAGCACGGTGATTCCCAGCACGGAAAGAAAAATTCCTCGTGGAATATTCCGCTCAGGATCCTTGATCTCGCTGCCAAGGTGACAAATATTGTAGTAACCCCAGTAACTGTAGATCGTGCTTACCATCGCGGACCCTAGCCCCGCGAACCACACCCACGACAGATCGAAAGCTCCCGGCGGAAAATCAAACGCGATTTTCGCGCTGAAGTGTGTAGCCCCTCCCCAAATGAGCCACAGCATTGTCCCCACAACGCCGATCCACAGCAGGACAGAAATTCTTCCGATGGTCGTGATCCGCCGGTACAGCAAAATCACAATCAAGACGACGAGTCCCCCGGAAATCGCTTTCGCCTGCAGCGGCGTAAAGGGGTACAAATAACCGGCATACTTTGCAAAACCAATGGAAGCCGACGCTACGGACAGCGGGGCCTGAACCAGCGTTTGCCACACGAACAAGAAGGACATCAGCCTGCCCCACCGCTCCGGCCCATAAGCTTCGCGCAGAAAGACGTACGTGCCGCCGGCTTTTGGCATGGCGGCGCCCAATTCGGACCACACAAAAGCATCCAGAGTTGCGAGAAGCGCCCCCACCAGCCACGCGATCAAAGCCTGCGGACCGCCCATCGCTCGAATCACTAGCGAACTGACCACAAACGGGCCGATGCCCACAATCTCGATCATGTTCAGGGCGACAGCCTCTTTCAGGCCCAGGCCGCGCTCAAGACCGTTCTTCTCTATCTGATTCGCCATCGTCTTCGGTCCGCCGAGAATAACAAAAGCCGCGCCCGCAACCTAACCCAGATCCTTCAGCACAGACCGTTTCGATTTTCGGCACAGCGCCTCTTCGCGATATTCCCAGCAGGCTCTTCCGGCGTAAAATGGCAACGTCCGACCCTGGCTAGCCGTCTTTTCGTCTTTGGCCCAGCCGGATGCCTCGCGGAATTTTCTCTCTCTCTTTCCGCCTGTAGGCGAGTACTTCCCCTGCTTCGAATGGCCAAGTCTTGTGCGCAGGCCTCTATTCTGCGCAGCAAAGGAAAGGCAGCTCTCGCGATGTCCCTAACGGCTCCGTCCATTCCTCAGCCGCCGTTTCCTATCCCCGCTCGAAAAATCAAGGTGGCGCTCGTAGGGCTCTTCGCGCTCACGGCCCTGACCTGGCTTGGTTCACGCACTCTTCTCGCCGCGAATTTTCTGCCCCATTGGTATTGCTACCTTGGCAATCAGCGTTTGTTATGGTCGAACGTCATCGCCGATGCAGTCATCGGACTATCCTATGTGGTTATTTCTTCAACGCTAGCCTGGCTGGTGCGCCGTGCCGGCCCTGACCTTCCGTATCCTTATTTTTTCTGGGCTTTCGGCGTTTTTATCGTGAGCTGCGGCGCAACTCATTTTATGGAAGTGCTGACTGTCTGGAAGCCGGTCTATTGGCTCTCGGCCGCCGTCAAGATTGTCACCGCCACGGCTTCCGCAGGCACCGCGGTGGTTCTCGTCGTTGCCGCCGACGACATCGTGGAGTTCGTCCGAACCGCGCGCGAAGCCGCCGCTCGCCGCGGAAATGAACAGTTCCGTGCGCTGGTCAATGCTTCTCCCATGGCGGTCGTGAGCGCCGATCTTGAAGACAAGGTTACGGTGTGGAATCCCGCCGCGGAACGTCTGTTTGGATGGCCGGCAAAAGAGGTTGTCGGGAATATTGCTCCTTTCATGCCCCCGGAGCGGCAGGAGGAAAACAAGGAAGTCCGCGAAAAAATCATGGCAGGAGAAATGACCATAGGACTCGAAACCCTGCGCCTCAACCGAGCCGGCGAGCGCTTGCCCGTAAGTATTTCAGCCGCGCCTTTGTTCGATGAAGAGGGCAAGCTTGTTTCCATCATGGGCGTGTTTGAGGATATCCGCGAGCGCAAACGCTTGGAATCTCAGGTGCGCCAATCGCAGAAAATGGAGGTCCTCGGCCGTCTCGCAGGCGGAGTGGCCCACGACTTCAACAATATGCTCATGGTTCTTGGTGGATGCACCGAATTATTGGATCGGTCACTGCCTGGGGAGTCTCCGGCCCGCATGTATCTCGATCAAATCCAGCGCACGACAGAAAAAGCCGGGGCCATCACAAAACAGTTGCTGGCCTTTAGCCGGAAACAGGTGCTTGAAATCCGTCCAATGGATTTGCATGAGACATTGGCAGAATCCGAGTTCATGCTTCCGCGCTTGCTCGGCTCGGACATCGAGCTGACCTTTCACCATGGCGCCGCGAAGTCTTGGATTCTTTCCGCCCCCGCTCAAATCGAACAGGTTATCGCCAATCTCGCCATCAATGCCCGTGACGCCATGCCGGAAGGAGGCCGCTTGGCCATCTCCACGCGCAATACCGCACTCCTGCCCGAAGATGGCGCGGCTCCCGCACTTCCCGGGGATTGGGTCGTCCTTGAAGTGAGCGACACCGGTTCCGGCATCGATAAAGAAACGCGCTCTCAGCTCTTCGAACCCTTCTTCACCACCAAGCCCGCTGGCAAGGGCACCGGATTGGGGCTTGCCACTGTCTATGGCATCGTCAAGCAAAGCAACGGCCACATTCGCGTTGTGAGCGCTCCACGCCAGGGCGCGCTGTTCCAACTCTATTTCCCGCTCGTGGAGACTCCCGTTCAGGAGTCTCCACCCTCCTCCCCCGCTGGCAGCGCCGAGAATGCAACCGGCAGCGCCACAATTCTGGTCGCCGATGACGAAGTGGCTCTGCGTCACGCCGTGGTGGAGATCCTCCGCTCTTCCGGTTACACGGTTTTCGAATCCCAGACGGCTCCCCACGCGCTGGAAATCGCGGAACAGCATGTCGGCGAGTTGGACGTTCTCTTGACCGACGTCGTCATGCCGGTGATGCGCGGGCCCGAACTCGGAAGTGACTGAGCCTGCAAATTTCCTTTTGAGCGGGGGGCCCATGAACGCACTTCAAATTACTCGCCGCGCCGGGCTTCCTTGCCTCTTTCTGTTTGCGCCTCTCTCGGACGCGACGGGTGTCTCTAAATTCACTTTGCCATCCGAGACGCCGGCTGTCCTCGATAAGATTTATTCTTTTGACCTTGACGGAGCTATTGAAGCAGCACAGCACATGCAAAGCGAGCAGCCCGGCCACCCCCTTGGATTTCTGCTGGAAGCGGAGGCCATGTGGTGGCGGACTTGGTGTACTGCGGCAGAGTTCAAATTTGGAATGAGCGACGCCCGGCGCCGCCCCAAGCTCGAATCGGATCACCGTTATTTGGAGTTGTCTGCAAAGGCTTTGTCGCTCGCAGAAGCCCGCATCAAGCAGAGCGACTCGGCGGAAATGCAGTTTTATGCCGGAATGGCCGAAGCCTCTTTGGCACGGTTGTACGCGTTGCGCGCCGAGAATCGCAACGCAGCGCGCTCCGGCGTGCGTGCCCGCGAACATCTCTTGCGCGCCAAAGCTCTGGACCCCGATCTTGCCGACACTGATTTCGGCTTGGGTCTTTACAACTATTATGTGGATACCTTGAGCGCCGCGGCCAAGATTCTGCGATTTTTCATGGGCATCCCAGGAGGGTCGAAACAGGAGGGACTGCGCCTTCTTGAGCACGCCATCGCGCAGGGCGTCCTCACTTCCAATGTTGCGCGTTTTTATCTTGCGGTGAATCTGCATCGTTACGATCAGCAATATGAAAAGGCGCTCCACATCCTGACTCCACTCGTTGAAAAATACCCGGCGAACCCCCTATTTCAACTCGCCCGCGGCGACCTCTATGCCAAACTTGGTCGCAAGGAGCAAGCGTTGGCTTGTTATCGAGCCGCCAGCGCATTGCCTGTCCAGAATGCCGAGTGTCAGGCGCACCTGCGCGATTTAGTGCGATCCTCGATTGCATCTCTCGGTATCCAATAAGACCACTGGTTTCACGGAGCTGTAGCCCCAATTTACAACGATACCCGACGCTGCTCCCAGCATCCCATCAGACTATCTCCGAATCCACATTGACCTGTTCCCCATCTAGATGGTAATCATGTAGGGTTGCCTGAGTCCTCCGATTCATGGCAAAGTGCGGCCTCCTCAGGGGTGGAGTAAGGGCTGGGTGGCATTCCCCGGATCCTAGCTTTTCACGGTCAACGCGCAGCACAAATTTGGCATCTCACCCCCAAAGTACGCCAGCGCCACCGGCTCTCGCCGCTCGCGCAAGTAAGTTGGCCTCGGCATGACTGAGGCTGTCAGAAAAGATGAAGGAGTCTCAATGAAGCTGTCTTGGACAGCACCGGCTGTCGCACTGGTGGCGATTTTTGTAGTAGCTGGTTTAAGACAGTGGTGCAATGGAATGGCAAACCTCTTGCCACAACAGTCGCTGTGGACAGCACGGGAGCCGCCCTCGGGAACGCCGTCACCGCGACTGTCCCCGCGGCGTTGATCGCAATACCCGGCGTGGCCACTATCATCACCGTGAATCCTGCGTCCGGCGCGGGAAACAATGGTCTCTCCAATCCTATTGCCTTCATCATCAATCCTCCGCCGAATCCCGCGCCAGTACTTACGAACATCACTCCCAATACTAAAGCGGCGGGCAGTCCGGATTTCACGTTAACTCTAAATGGTTCAAGCTTTCTTCCCGCCTCTGACCCGTCGGGCGGCTCTCAGGTAAAGTGGAGCGGCGCACAGCAGTCGCAGCTGACTATCGTGGGCACTACAACTTCCAATCAGATCACGGCCACGGTTCCCTCGGCCTTGCTCGCAAACTCGGGCACCTCGAGTGTCGGCGTGAGCGTCACCGTCTTTAATCCGCCGTCTCCGCCTCCGGCGGGTTGTATGACGGCCTGTAGCGGAGGAGGTGGCGGCGGCTCGAGTGCTTCTGCAACTTTCACGATTTGCGGCAGCGGACAGTCTTCGTGCACGCCATTAGCGGCCGCAAAAGGCGCAAGTGCCGCGTCGGAAATAGTTGCCGAAGAGGCTCCGGCGCTGAGTCTTGATGGACGCTATGTTGCCTACACGGCCCTCCACAACGATCGTGCGCAAATCTTCCTGCGGGATACTTGCGAAGGCGCATCCACAAACTGCCAACCACGTAGCACTCTTCTGTCCGCGGCGGCCGACGGCACTCCGGCAAACGACGAAAGTCACACGCCTTCCATGAGTTCCGATGGCCGGTATGTCGCCTTTAGCTCGGCAGCGACGAATCTGGTGGAAAATGCGCCGCCAGGGCGCCAGGTCTATCTCCTGGATACTTGCGCAGGGGCGGGAGATTCTTGCAAGCCGTCCACGCATCTCGTTTCCGTAGATCCGAACGGAGCACTAGTCGGAACGGAAAGCGTTTTGCCTTCCGTGAGCTCCTCCGGACGCTTTGTCGCGTTTCTAGCTGTTACTCCGAGCCATTCCTCCACGACGGCCTCCGCTCAGTCGAAATCTCCCGCTAGCGGCATGAACAATAGTGGCTACCGTCAGGTATTCATCCGTGACACCTGCTTGGGTGTCACGAACTGCATTGCGAAGACGACGCGGATTTCGCTTCAACCGGGTGATGGGACGGCATCGGTCGCGAAACCCGCCGGCCCCGTTTTGAGCGGCAACGCAGGACATGTGGCAATCGTGGGCGCAAACGCGGCCACGCTCTTCGCTCGCTCGGTTGCTGTGGATGATCGCGTCTTTCTGGCGATTGCAAATCAGCAGCATTGATTTTTTGATTTCTCGGCTGCGTGCACCCGCAATTCCATAGGAAATTGAATTTACACGTGAACGCATCTTTGCGCGACATAACGAACACTGGCAGGAGCACCCTCATTACAGGGGCAGGAGGCTGCATCGGGTCCGCTCTTGCACAATCTCTCGCTTCTAGCGGGTCTCGATCCCTGATTCTTCTCGATCATTCCGAACAGAATCTCCACGAAATCAACATGCAGCTCGCGGCAGCCGGCAAGTCCTCTTATGCCGCCATTCTCGGCGATATTCTGGATGGCCCGTTGATGGCCGAGATATTTGACCGTTATCACCCCGAGACGATTTACCACGCTGCGGCGTTCAAACATGTTCCTCTGATGGAATCGAATCCCTTCGCGGTGGTACGCAACAACGCCATTGGCACCTGGGAGTTGGCGAAAACGGCAGCCCGCTTCGGCGCGGAGCGTCTGCTCATGATTTCCACCGACAAAGCCATCAATCCGCGCAGCATCATGGGAGCATCCAAGCGGGTCGCCGAACTGGCTCTGCTCCGCCTCGGCGGCGCGGAAACAGGCGCAAAAACGAAGATGAACGTCGTGCGGCTCGGCAACGTCCTGGGTTCCCAGGGAAGCGTTGGCCCGCTCTTTCAACAACAGATTCAGCGCGGCGGACCTGTCACAGTAACTCACCCGGAAGTCTCCAGATATTTTCTGGCTCTCGGCGAGACTGTTAAGCTGATCGCAGCTGCCGCGGACCTCGATGATTCCGGAAGTGTTTTTGTGCCCAAGATGCGTGAACCCGCCAAAATTTGGGATCTCGCCGCGCGTATGATTCGCGAAGCCGGTCTGGAAACTCCTCGCGATATCGAGATTGTCGTTACCGGGTTGCGCCCGGGCGACAAACTGCATGAAGAACTCACGTACGCAAATGAAGAGCTTCAACCATCGAAAGATGAGCGGCTCTATCGTGTAACCGGCGAGCGCCCCGAGCCTCTAATCGTGGATGCGGCCCTGCAAAACATTTCCGCGAGCGTCCAGGAGCGAAACCTCATCGCGCTGATTGACGCAGTATGCGGTCTCGTTCCCGAATACCAACCGAGCGAAACTCTTCTTGCGCTCTTGAATCCCTCGCTCGCCTGAGAAACCTTTGAAACGCAAGATCGCCGTCATCACCACTTCCCGCGCCGACTATAGCCATCTCTACTGGCCACTGCGCGATCTTTCCGCTCATCCCGTGGTGGATTTAAGGCTCATCGTGCTGGGTTCGCATCTCTCTCCCGAATTTGGCCACACCGTCCGTGAAATAGAGATGGATGGCTTCCCGATTGCGGCCAAGCTTGAGTGTCTGCTGAGTTCCGACTCCGACGTCGGCATGGCCAAGACCATCGGCGTCGCTGCGCTGAGCCTCGCGGACTGTCTTGGGCAAATGCGCCCGGACATTCTTCTCTTGATCGCCGACCGCTACGAAATGCTCGCGCCTGCTTCCGTAGCGCTGGCCCTGCGGATCCCCATCGCGCATATCGAGGGCGGCGAAATCAGCGAGGGCGCGATTGACGACGCCGTACGCAATGCCCTCACCAAGATGAGCCATATTCACTTTACTTCCACCGAGGAATCCGGGCGCCGCATCATTGCCATGGACGAAGAAGAGTGGCGCGTGCACCGGGCCGGCACACCGTCGCTGGACCACTTGCGGCGCAGCACTCTGCGCTCGCGTGAAGCTCTCGAATCCGTCCTGCAAATCCGCATCGAAAAGCCATCGATCCTTGTCGCTTATCATCCCGTGACCATCGCGCGGGACACGGTCCAGGAGGCCGCGCCACTCTTTGAGGCGCTCGCTGCTCTTTCCGATCAGGTTCTCTTTTGCTATCCCAACGCCGACGCCGGCAGCCGTGAGCTTATCGCCCGCACTCGCTCCTTTGCCGCCGCCCGCGTGAATTCGCATGTCTTCATAAATCTCGACGCTCTCACCTATTGGAGTCTCCTCCGTCAGGTGGACATTTTCCTGGGAAATTCCAGCAGCGGCATCATGGAGACTCCCTCCATCGCTTTGCCAACCGTGAATGTGGGCATCCGTCAGCAAGGAAGGGAACGCGCGCGCAACATTTTGGACGCCATGCCTGAAGTTCATGGCATTCTCGAAGCCCTTCGCACCGCGAAAAGCGCGGCGTTTCGCGAATCCTTGCGCGGCATGGCCAATCCTTACGGCGACGGGTTGGCCTCAGAAAAAATCGTCCAGGTCCTTACGACAGTCCCTCTCTCCCAGGAACTCTTGATGAAGCGCCACGCACACTCGCCTGCTACTGATCCCGCCGCCCGCGTTCAGCGGACGCCATGAGCATTCCTCTCTCTGCTCCCGACATTACTGAGGCGGACATCGCCGCCGTCAGCGCCGTGTTACGCACTCCCCGCCTCAGCCTCGGCCCTCAATTGGAAGAATTTGAGCATTCCGTCGCGCAGTGCGTCGGCGCCTCTCACGCCATCGCTGTGAATTCCGGCACCAGCGCCCTTCATTTGTGCATACGCGCGCTGGGCATCTCCGAAGGCGATGAAGTCATTGTTCCCTCTTTTGCTTTCATTGCCGTCGCCAATGTTCTTCGCTACGAGCGCGCCGTGCCCGTCTTCGTTGATATCGATCCTCAAACTTTGAATCTTGATCCGGCCCGGATCGAGGAGGCCGTCACCCCGCGAACCCGCGCGATCATCGTCGTACACACCTTCGGGTGCCCTGCTGCGCTTGATGAGATCCTCGAAATTGCCCGGCGCCATCAACTCCTCGTCATCGAGGACGCGTGTGAAGCTCTGGGCGCCCGATTCGACGGCCGCAAGGTTGGATCGTTCGGTCACGCCGCTGCCTTCGGTTTCTACCCCAACAAACAGATCACCTCTGGCGAAGGCGGAATGCTTGTCACCAACGATCCGAAGCTCGCGGCGCTCGCCGGAAAACTTCGCAACCAGGGCCGCGGTGATTCCGGGGCATGGTTACAGCACGAAGAACTGGGTTACAACTATCGCATCTCCGAATTGAATTGCGCGCTTGGCGCCAGCCAACTTCAGCGCCTTGAAACTATCCTCGCAAGGCGCGAAGCCGTCGCTCGCGAATATAACCGTCGGCTAATAGGCCAGCAGGATCTGCAATTGCCGCCCATCGAATTATCACGCCGCCGTGTCAGTTGGTTTGTCTACGTGGTGCGCTTGAACAAACGCCTCGCCGCCGCAACCCGCGACCTTATCATTCAGGAAATGGCTACGCGCGGCATCGCTTGCGGAAGGTACTTCGCCCCGATTCATTTGCAACCTGCTTACCGTTCGCAAACTCACAGATGCATGCCCCTCACGCACACGGAGTCCATCGCCCCGTGCACCCTGGCGCTTCCATTTTTCAACAGGATTACAGGCGCGGAGATTGATGAGGTGTGCCAAAAACTCGTTGATCTGCTTCGCTCTTGAGCTCTTCACCTTTCCGTTGCGGCCTCATTGAGGTCACGAGTCACCAGTCACCGGTTTTCGCCTTCAATTGAACCGCACTTTGATATCCGGCCGCTTCTCGAGGTGTACCGATTCGATGAACCGCACTTGCCGTTCATCCAGCGTCAAAATCATTGAACTTGTTCGCACACCTTCCCCAAAAAACCGCACGCCTTTCAACAAGTTGCCGTCCGTGACACCAGTACAAGCGAAAATCATTTTCTTCCCCGGCGCTAGATCTTCCGTGTCGTAAATGCGTTTCAAATCCTTCACGCCCATTTTCGCCAGGCGTTCCGCATGCTCCGG
>WNFI01039333.1_pt1 | contig 11517 bp, 10 predicted proteins | sample 5400471 | NCBI WGS metagenome assembly WNFI01 (sample SAMN13153348, study PRJNA577476) | soil metagenome | isolation source: 100 cm saprolite on Douglas fir-dominated hillslope | place: USA:California | collected 2013-09-17
GACGAGAAATTGAAAAGGTTCTGGAATGCGTACGAACTCTGGGTCTGCAACTCGATTTTAATTCTCCCGCCCTGGATTTTGGTTGCGGCGTGGGCCGGCTCACGCGGGCCATGGCGTTCCATTTCTCCGAATGTTGGGGCGTGGATATTTCGCCCACCATGGTGCGCTTAGCCAAAGAGTTCAACCAGGATGTTCCACAGTGCCAATTCCTGGTCAATGAAAAGGAGCGTCTGGAAGAATTTCACGATAGTCATTTTGGCTTCATTTATACCAGTATCGTTCTCCAGCATATTGCGGGTAAGTATGCTAAGAAATACGTTGCCGATCTGGTCCGTCTCCTGCGCCCCGGTGGCGTGCTTGTTTTCCAGGCGCTGGATGAATTTCGCAGCGGTCCGGTCATGAAGTTGCGCTTAAAGCTGGCTTTGCGTTCTCGAACACAACGGTTGACCGGCCGCAAGACAGAGAGCTATGCCATGGAGATGCACTGCTTGAAGGAGCGTACAATCCGGCGCCTCGTGGAAAATGCAAATAGCCGCGTTGCGGATGTGCGTCTTACCAACTCCGCCGATCCATCGTTCAACGGAGACCTTCAATACATGAACCGCGAGCCTCTTCAGGGATACGTGAGCAAACAGTATTGCGTGGTGAAGAACCCGTGATGAAAATAATGAGACTGGCACCATGGATGTTGGCAGTACGGGTGAACGATGAATGCGCGTAGGCTTTGACGCTCGTTGGTACAACGACGCCGGCGTGGGGACCTATGTCGCTGAGTTGCTCCGCGCGCTGGTCCGCCGCGCAGATTGTGAACTTGTTGTTTACGAGAATCCGGGGAACCTTGTCCCTGGCCTGGACGGTTTGACGGGCAAGAGAATTTCCATAAGTTCGGCAAAGTATTCGCTTGCCGCTCAGTTTGAACTTCGCCGGCGTATCCGGCAGGACAAACTAGACGTCTTCCACACTCCTTTTTATGTGATGCCTCTGGCCGCTCGATGTCCCGTGGTTGTCACGGTGCATGACCTCATTCCGTTTTTGTTTCGAATCTATCCTTGGCCCAAGCGCTGGATGGTCAAAATGAAATATCGTGCGGCGGCATCACGAGCGGCACATATTATTGCTGATTCGCAAAGTACCAACAACGATATCCAGCGCATATTGCGGGTCCCTGCGGAGCGGATCACAACTGTGCACTGTGCCGTTCCAAAAGACCAATTTCATCCTCGCGCCGGTACAGATGAACTCCAATACCTACAGGAGAAATTTGGCGTGCAACTTCCTTACGTGGTTGCGGCCAGTGCGCGTAATTGGCGTACCAAGAATCTGGCAAGCGCCTTGCAAGCCCTAGATTTGGCACGTGAGCAGAGCATGAACTTCCAGACCGTGGTCTACGGCCCGGAGGATGGTATCAACGCTCTGGGTGAGGAAGATCGCTGGCGTGGGCTCAATGTGCGCCGCGTTGGTTACGTCAAATCCGAGGACCTGGGCAGTCTCTTTCGGCACGCACATTTTTTTATCATGCCATCGTTGTATGAAGGTTTTGGGCTTCCCATCCTGGAGGCCATGTCTTGCGGCTGTCCCGTGCTGACGTCTAACGGTGGGTCCCTGGCTGAAATTGCCGGCCATGGAGCGCAAGTCTTTGATCCATTCGATATCGCCGGCATGGCCCAAGCGGCCGTGGCAATATTAAGTAGCACTGAAGAACTGGAGCGATGGAGAGTGGCTGCCTTGAGACGTTCTGCGGATTTTTCGTGGGACCATGCCGCATCACAGACGGTCTCGGTATATCATCATGCATACGCGCAGGGTCGTGCGCGGAAGAACTGAGTGCTCTAGAATTTAGCAACAGAGGTAGGCGTAGCATGCGAGCTTTGGTTACAGGAATCACCGGGCAGGATGGGTCGTACCTGGCTGAGTTTTTGCTGGAAAAGGGATATGAAGTCTATGGGATCGTGCGCCGCACCAGCTTGGAAAAATATGACCGCGTGGAGCGCATCGCGGAGCAGATTAAGTTTGTGGAAGGTGATTTGACCGATCAGAGTTCGCTCGACCAGGCTCTGGACCAAATTCAACCCGACGAACTGTATAATCTGGCCGCGCAGAGTTTTGTTCCGGTTTCCTGGAACCAGCCGGTGCTCACCGCGGACGTTACCGGCCTGGGCGCGCTGCGAGTTTTAGAAGCGATTCGCAGGAACTCTCCCAAGAATCTCCGCGCCGCGGCAGTGAGTTTGTCACTCGCAAAGTGGCGCATCAGGCCGCCAAAATCAAGCTGGGGCTGGCGGAAAAGTTGAAGATGGGGAACATTGACGCGCAGCGCGACTGGGGATTTGCCGGCGATTATATCCGCGCCATGTGGCTCATGCTACAGCAGCCCCAGGCCGACGATTTCGTGATCTCGACCGGCGAGACCCACAGCGTGCAGGAGCTTCTGCAGGCCGCGTTTTCCTGCGTTGGGCTTGACTGGAAAAAGTATGTGGAAATCGATCCCAAACTGGTGCGTCCGGCTGAAGTTGATTACCTGTGCGGCGATTCCACCAAGGCGCGCAAGGTCCTGGGATGGAAGCCCGCAGTCGCATTCCATGAACTGATAGAGATGATGGTTGAGTCTGACCTAGCGTCTCTTAAGCAGGCCATGGCAAATCGTGCCGTTACCGCGGGGGCGTGAAGTGTCGGCTTCCGCTGCTAAGCAGCTGGAGACAGGCCGGCAATTTGAGCCGATGCCCATGACTTCCGGGGGGCGCGCCCTCAAACGGATTCTCGATATTTTTTGTTCTATTCTCTTTCTTGTTTTGTTTTCGCCTGTCCTTGCTGTTCTGGCTTTTCTGATTAAGTGCCAGGATGGAGGCCCTGTCCTCTTTCGCCGCCGGGTAGTGGGTCCCAACGGTGCATTTGACGCTTTCAAGTTGCGCAGCATGCGTGTTGATGCTGATGAAGTTTTGCGTCGTGATCCCATTCTGTGCCAGGAGTTTGAAGTCAATTTCAAACTGAAAGATGATCCCCGCGTAACTCCGCTGGGAACCATCCTGAGAAAGGCCAGCCTGGACGAGTTGCCGCAGTTGTGGAATGTGCTCAAAGGAGAAATGAGCCTGGTGGGTCCCAGGATGATTACTCCCGGCGAGTTGGAAAAATATGGCGAGGCCGAATGGATATTTCGTTGCGTGCGGCCCGGACTTACCGGCTACTGGCAGATTCAAGGCCGCCAGCAGGTATCGTATGAGAGACGTGTTGAGATGGACCTTTTCTACGTGCACCACTGGTCATTTTTGCTGGACTTGAAAATTCTGTTGAAAACACCTATGAGAGTATTTCGTGGAGCGGGAGCCTACTGAATATGGCAAATGTGCTGGTAACCGGCGGCGCCGGGTACGTTGGTTCCGTTTGTTCGGCTGAGCTATTGCGCTTGGGCCATTCCGTCACAGTGGTCGATGACCTTTCCACTGGCCATAAAGAAGCTGTGCCTCCAGGGGCAGCGTTCTTCCCATTTGATATCGGTGACCGCGGTGCACTGCAATCGCTGCTGGCCAACGCCAGTTTTGACGCGGTGTTTCATTTTGCTGCCAAGGCGCTGGTGCCCGAATCTGTCCGCGATCCTGGCGTGTTCTTCCAACACAACGTTGCCTCAGGGATTACGATGCTGGAAGTTTTGCGCGCGGCGGGGATCAAGAATTTTGTCTTTTCCTCGTCAGCGGCGGTTTACGGAACGCCGCAACGGGTGCCGATTGAAGAAGATGATCCCAAGAAGCCGGTGAACTCCTACGGAGAAACCAAGCTGATTTTCGAACAGATACTCCAATGGTATGCGCAGGCGTATGGTTGGAGCGTGGTTGCCTTCCGTTATTTCAACGCTGCCGGGGCTACGCCTGAACTGGGCGAGCGGCACAACCCAGAGACCCATATTATTCCATTGCTGTTGCAGGTCGCGTCCGGCGAACGTGCGTCCTTTGACATTTGCGGGGACGACTACGACACGCCGGACGGCACATGTTTGCGTGACTACGTTCACGTCCTGGACATTGCTAGCGCGCACATCTGTGCGTTGAAGAAGATGAACCAGCCGGGAATGCAGGCCTTCAATATTGGATTGGGCATAAATTATTCGGTCCGCCAGATCTGTGATGCTGTGGCCGCGCTGACGGACCGGTCCATTCCCGTGCGTGTGGCTGCCCGCCGCCCAGGAGATCCAGCGGTATTGTGTGCCGCTTCCGGCCGGATCATGAGCGAATTGGAGTGGAAGCCCGTGCATTCCTCGCTCCAGGAAATCATTCAATCGGCCTGGCAGTGGAAACAGAGGAAGAGTTGAACCGTGCTGATCGTTCGTAGCCCGGTAAGAGTCAGTTTCGGCGGAGGCGGCACCGATCTTCCGGCGTACTTTGAAACTTATGGAGGAGCCGTCCTCAGCGCGGCCATCAATAAGTATTTCTATACCATCGTCGGGAAACGTACGGACGGCCGCATCCAAATCATCTCTTCCGATTTGAAGGTCTTTGAAACCTGGAATGACATCAGCCGCATCAGTGTGAAAGAAAGCGGGAGCGCGCTGGAGATCCCGCTGGCCGTGGTCAAGGAACTTGGGTGTGAAGTTGCGGTTGACCTCTTTCTTGCTTCGGAAATCCCTCCCGGCACAGGTCTTGGGTCTTCCGCCAGTGTTTGCGTGAATGTATTGCAAGCACTGACCAGCTACTTGAACCTTCCGTTATCGAAACATGAACTGGCGGAAAAAGCGTTTCATATTGCCAGCCACGTGCTGGGTAAGCCAGTTGGCAAGCAGGACGAGTTCGCCACCGCTTTCGGTGGCCTGAATTGTTTTGCCTTCAACCCCGACGGATCAACCCAGGTGGAGCCGGTGAAGCTGCGGCCAGACGTTATGATTGGCCTGCAACGGAAACTGATGCTGTTTTTTACCGGTACGGCCCGTGACTCCTGGTCGATCTTGAAGGAGCAAGAGACATTTACCAGACGACGGCACGGGAGCGCGGTGGAATCACTGCATCGCATCAAGGAACTAGCGGCAAGAATGCGCCGCGCGCTTGAAGAAGACGATCTGCACAAGTTTGGCCTGCTCTTGCACGAAGGTTGGGAAAATAAAAAGAGAATCTCCGCGCGGATTTCCAGTCCGGCTATTGACCGCCTTTACAGTCTGGCCCGGGAGAGCGGCGCCGTAGGCGGCAAGATCACCGGCGCGGGCGGGGGAGGCTTTATGCTGTTGTACTGTGATGAAGAGAACCAGGGATCTGTGCGAGAGGCCTTTGCCGCCGAGGGAATTCAGGAGATGAAGTTCGCTTTTGATTTCGCGGGTTCCCGCGTCCTGGTCAACGATCCGTTCGTTGGTCAGGATGAGAATTGCGCCGCGCAGTTTACCTTTGTGGCCGCCGATCAACAGGCGACCTGGAGTAGACGACAGATCTAACGCTATGCGGGCCCTCAAAGCAGTCATTTTTGATTTGGACGGCGTCGTTGTCGATAGCCATCCCGCGCACAAGCGCGCATGGACAACTCTCTTCCACTCGTTGCATGTGGAAATTTCCGACACGGAGATGGCATTCATTCTTGAAGGCCATAGGCGCGAAGACATCTTGCGACATTTCCTCGGAGATATTACCCCCGGCCAGATGCAGGAATACGGAGCCCGAAAGGAAGCTCTTTTTAAAGACTCAATGCTGGAACTGAAAACGATCAGTGGGGTCCGCGGTTTTTTGACCCAAGTGGAAGCAGCCGGATTGGCGATTGCTCTTGGCAGCTCCGCCAGCCGTCGCCGCGTGGAGGATACGCTGGATCGGCTAGATTTGAAGCGCTGTTTCCGCGTGATTGTTACAGGCGACGATGTTGCCCAAGGAAAGCCCGATCCCGCTATTTTCCGCCAGGCCGCGCTCGGCATGGGAGTTGCTCCGGAGAACATTCTGGTTTGCGAAGATGCGGTCGCGGGCGTTGAGGCTGCTAAGGCAGCGGGAATGAAATGTCTGGCGATTTCCGCGAATGGACAGGGCCATCTTCTGGAAAAAGCGGGCGCAGGCAGAGTTGTGCCGGATTTCACATCGGTCAGGCTGGAAGATCTTCGCGGCCTGTTTGAACCAGCTGGCGCGAAATAAAAAGAGTTTTACAAGCCGGCGAGCCCCAAGAAGGATCTTAACTTGGAACTCGCCTGCTTGCCTGAAGGAAGCAGCCAACGTTCCACGGCCATGGTGGTTGGCTGCTCTCCTCAGTTCGCGGGACGCGAACTTTTCAAACGGCTTTGGCCAGCGCTCTTGCGCCGCTCCGGATCACCTGGCTGGAAAAACGCTCCATCTCTTCTAATTGCGGGCTGAATTGAAGGAGCAGCAGGTCCACGCCGGCGTCTTCAAACTCGGCAATGCGTTCCGCCACTTCTTCCGGTTTGCCCACCAGGCCCGAACGCAAGCCGCGGTTGGAAACGGAATACTCTTCCAGAGAAACGCGCTGTTCCAGTTGCGTGTTGGCCAGCCATTGCTGGTAATTCTGGTAGCCGGCCGCATTCTGTTTGACGTCGGTAATGCGCTGCAACTCCTCCTGCGCTTCTCTTTCGGAATCGCGAACAATGGCATAGGCGGCCACGCCAAACTGCATCCGCGGCAAGCCGAATTTTTCGCGGCGCGCGGAAAGATCGCGGATCTTCTCGCGTATTTTCGCCGGTGGGTCGCCGTGCATCACGTAGGCATCGCATTTCTGCGCGATCAGGTTCTTGGCGGCTTCTGACTCTCCTCCGGCATAGATCACCGGCCGCGGACGGGAAACAGGTTTGGGCTGAAGCACCAAGTCGTCCACTCGGTAGTACTTTCCATGATATGTAACGTGATCGGATTTCCACGCCTGGTCCACCACGTCCAGCCACTCGGAAGTGCGCGCGTAACGGTCGTCATGCTGGTCAAACTGGACGCCGTACTTGCGCGCTTCCTCCGCCCACCAGGAAGAGACGACATTCAGGGAAACCCGTCCATTACTGATGTGGTCGATGTTGGCTGCCTGCTTGGCCAGAATCGCGGGATTATGGAATGTAGGACGCACTGCGACCATCAGTTCCAGCCGATGCGTCACCGCAGCCAGGGCTGCGGCGGTGGACCATGCGTCCAATGACGGAGCTTCTGGTCCTTTAATGTCATTCAGGTTCAATTCGGCAACCAGCGTAAGGTCAAACCCGATCTCTTCACTGCGCCGGGCCAGGCGGCTGATGTAAGGCCAAGTCGCCTCCATGTCCTCTTCTTCAACATTGCGCAGCCAGCCGCCGAATACAGGGAGCCAATATCCGTAACGCATTACGCGGCCTCCTTTTCCAAGAAGTCCACCAAGCGGACGAAAGGATCAAACCCCACTACCTTGGGCCCGTCGGCCACAAAGTTGGAGAGGGCGTTGATGTCATAAAAGTAGAGTTGGCCATCACGGTCGTCGATGATGTACTCCACGCCGCCAACTTCAATGCGCGCCTCCTGCATGATCCGCTCGACGGCGTGAATGATGTCGTCCGGAGGCGTGAAGCCTTCCACGCGCAAGCCGGTTTTGGGTGCGTCCACCGGGCATGCTGCGCGGGCCAAGTCTTGGCCGCCGGTGGTCCGGCAGATGTCCGCCGGGCAGAGGTCAAAAGTTTCACCTGTCAGGTGGACCTTGATGCCGTAAAGGAATTTGCAGCCCACCACTTCAACGCGGACAATGTGACCACCACGCGCGGGAATGAATTCCTGCACCAGCGCCGTGGTGTCCAAGCCGAGGTCGAGTTTGCCGGCGTTCGCGGCTTCTTCCAGTTGCTGGCGTGTATCAAACTTGGTTACGCCGGCCCCGCTTCCGCCAATATTGGGCTTGACCACGATAGGGAAGCGCAGCCCACGGGAAGCTTCCACGGCGTCGGCTTGGTTGTTGATCACACGGCTCTTTGGATAGGGCAGGCGAAGCGATTCCAGCAGGGACAGTTGCAGAGCTTTAGAAGTCTCGAAGCGAAACGCCTTCTGTCCATTCACGATGCGCTTGCCTCGTTGCTCCAGATGGTCCAGGTAGTAGAGCGTGTAAAAGATCGCCTGGCCGTGACCGCGTCGGTAAGCGGAAGGACTCATTCGGTTGAACACCAGCGAGTAGTTGCCCTCACCGTTAAGCTGCGACGGATCGAAGTGGTGCTGGGCCGCGTTGATTTTGACAAAAGGTGTGCCACGCCGCTCCAGCTCCGCAAACAGGGGCAGAAACCAATGCGGATGCTCGTAATAGATGGCGATTGGCTGCTTAAGTTTTGACATCTGCTGTCCTCTTTTCACTTTCTAAAGAAGCCAGCTCTTGTGAGCAGCCTGAAAATCGAAAGGCCGCTCGTTTTGAGCGGCCTCGGTGATCGAATCTGAACTTAATCTTTAAGAAAGATCGTCCAGCACCGGCCGCTCGCGCGTACACATACACATACAGCAACACATACACATGTTGCGGGCAGCTACCGGGCTGGTGAAGAAACGTTGCATTAAACTGCCTTTAGTCTACAGATTCAGGGGCCGGAGGTCAAATATAGGCACACAATCTGTATTATCCGGAGTTACGGCTAGATTGCGGCCCTGAGGATCAAAAGTCGCCATCAATGGACCAAAGTGGGCCGCCAGTTGTCTGAGTCGTAGTTCCGGGAGTGAACTCAATCCAGCCAGCGTGGTTCACCGCTGCTGCCATGTAGGTGTCAATAAACACATTGGTCGAAAACGTCTTCCACGGACGCCCCAGGAACAGTTCGGTAAAGCCAGTGGCTGGATTTGATTGGACGACTGAATTGATGAAGACAAAACCGCTCAGATAATTGGTGAACAGTTTGCTCTGGGCGGTGATGGTGGTTTCACCGGTCAGGGTGGCGTGCTCGTCCACATTGATAATGCAGTGATCAAAAACGGCGGCTGCGTCGCCGAAGATAAAATCCACATTGCCCTCAATGTAGCTGTTGTAGAAGTACTGTCTGGCCGGAGGGCAGGTTGTGCTGGAGCAGCCTTTGCTGTTGGCCCAGAGCGTATCTTGCCGGCCGATCAACCGGATATTGCGGAAGACGGCCTTGTCGGCGTCTACAAAGAGCGCCACGGCCTGCGCACCAGCGGTGGTGTCCTGATTGTGTTCCAGGTCAAAGGTATTCTGGATCGTCAGATTCTGAGCGAAAAATCCATTCCCGTGAGCAAACACCGTGGCCGACCCGTTCGTGCCGAGCGTTCCGCCGCTGCCATTGGACGTGCCGGCGGAATTGTCGAATGTAATCACCACATTAGACGGCGAAGCTCCCAGCCCAACCAGTCGGACGTTAGGTGTATTGATATGCACTACCTCTCTGTAGGTGCCAGAGTTAATGTTGATAGTGCCCCCGGTTGACGGTAAGGCGTTTACCGCCGACTGCACCGTACTGAAACTGCCCGACGCTCCTCCACCCACAGTTAGAACCGTACCAAGTCCGGGAAAAGCCGCAGTGCAGGAGAATGGCGCATTGCTGTTGGAAACCCGATTTCCCACGGAAACTGCGGTACCCACTGGCGTGAAATTTACCGGGCCCGGTCCCAGGGTGATATTGGCATTCTGTGCGGTCACGTCGCTGGACACCAACTTGTCAAAAATAACGTTGTCCATGGTAAGGCCGAGCAGGTGGGTAGAGTCGTGCCCTTCCAACATCACCTTGCCTTCAGTAAGAACATGCACGTTGTGTAACGAAATATTCTGAAAGCTGGGAATCAGAGAACCCGTTGCCGTGGTGTAAAACGGATTGAACTGAATCGGATGAGCAACATTCTGGATGCAAACATTGCTATAGCTTATGTTTTGCACCAGACCGCCACGGCTGGAATCAGACTTGATGCGGATGCCGGTATCGTTGCCGTCGCCCGCTGTTCCTGAGATGGCCAAATTGTTGACCACCACATTGCTCACGCCGGACTGGGTGAAGCTGCCGATGGAAACACCGTGACCGCTCCCGAAATAATTGTTGGAAATGGTGGCGTTGGAAGTCGCGGTATTGCTGGCGCCGATGGCGACATTATCATCGCCATCGCTGATGGACGACTCGGTGATGGTGAAATTACTGCCATTGCCCGGATCGATTCCGTCCGTATTGCGCGACGTGCCAGGCGTTTTGATGGTAACGCCCCAGGCAGTGAATCCTGAGCCGCTGCCGTAGGTAACATGAAACAGAGGCGCATTGATCAAGGTGATCTGATACAGCGTGAAGTTATTAGACTTGCTGACCTGAATCAGCCGGGGATTGAATTGGTTCGAGCTCAGCGTTTTGGCCTGGGCAGAAAGCTGCCACCAACTGGAGGTTAGGCCGGTCAGCGTGTTTCCGCCGCGACCATTGATGACGCCACCTCCCATAACGGCGGCATTGGCTGCGCCGCTTACCCCAATGACCGGCTTGCACCCGGCGCTGATCGCCGCGACGATTCCGCAGCTTCCGCTGGCAATGTCATAATCGCGCGGGTTAATGGATGCGTACACAGTAACTCCGGGGTCGATCAGAAGTGTGACGCCTGTCGGAATCGTAATCGGCTGAATCTGGAAGGCATCGTTACCATTCGCCGCCTCCAGCTCAACAGCTTGCCCTGAGGCACAAGTATTGAGCGCCGCCTGAATACGAGCGGTATCAAAGTGTGCATTGTTCGTGGAGCTTAGATCGCCGTTGGTGGACGCAATCGTCGCTGTGTGTACAGAGCAAACCGGTGGGATTACGGGCTCCGTAACAGTGCGTGCATCTTGCCCGTGCGCAGGCAGAACCGCAAGACTCAATAGGAACAAGCTTGATGTGAAGATGGATAAACCGGAACGTTGCGACATGGGAACCCTCCAGAATTGATGCAAGGATTTTTGAAATGCCTGCCAGAAAAAACTGGCCAACGGCGATGGGATCCCGCGATTGTCTAAGACCCAGATCGCACGGGACTCAAAAAGCCTAGCACCAGAAAGGGGAATCCATATTTTGATTTATTTTAAAGGTAGACTATTGTTTGGCTTAACGTTGTTCGGATCGCTGGATCGAAATCGTCTACTCCATTCCTTTTTTACGCAAGCAGCTTGATATTACTCAGGCTTCGTTCATCATCATGTGCATGATGACGGATGGCGTAGAATGAATTTTCTCAAATCAAGAAGGAATCTTGCCCGATAACTCGACTTAAGGAGCGGAGGCTTTACGATGCATGTTTTTTCTCGACGTACCCTGGCTGTTTTGGCCCTTGTGATCGGTTTTCTGGCAGGTCTGCATGGAAACGCTCAGACACCTGCTGCAATGGACGACAAAGCCCTGGCAACAGCATTAAAAGCCGGCGGCTTCGTAATTGTTGTTCGCCACGGCGCAACTTTCTCTGATCAAGCCGACACCGACCCTCTCCATCCTGATAACATCGCCGCGCAGCGCAATCTCAACGACAAAGGCAAGGCTCTGGCGACGGCCTTCGGCGCTGCTCTGAAGCAAATCGGCGTACCGGTTGGCCGCGTTTATACCAGCCTGTTCAACCGCGCCTATGAGACCGCGGTGCTGGCGGGCTTCAAAAACATTGAGAAGACGGCTGACCTCACGGAAGGCGG
>WNFI01611952.1_pt1 | contig 11517 bp, 11 predicted proteins | sample 5400471 | NCBI WGS metagenome assembly WNFI01 (sample SAMN13153348, study PRJNA577476) | soil metagenome | isolation source: 100 cm saprolite on Douglas fir-dominated hillslope | place: USA:California | collected 2013-09-17
ATGGAAGCTTGGGAGATATCCAAAGATCAAGACAGTAAGAAATGCATGTGCTGCAACGTTGCAATGATCTACCACGGCGAGCCAAATACATACTACTCCGCCGAAGTAACCGTGTTTCAAGCGTCTAGTGTTGCTGCTGCAAGATAGAAGCCCTATCATATTGACGCATATTTAAGCGGTCGTGTAGATCCACCTAGATGTGGAAATTCAAAAGCTGTGCAATTGAGCAGAAAAGCAATTCCTTTGTGCCTCAGGCTCGTTAGGCAGCGCAGGCCACGACCATAGCTTTAGTATTGTATCAACGGATTCCACTAGTTTTCTATCTCTGATGCTATCGCCGTGGCATGTACGCAACAATGGATTGTAAGTGTAGCATTTCTCAGGTCTATTCAGCTACTAGGACGATTCAGGGTCATGGAGCTTGACACATATATAGATACAATAGATACAATAAAATCGGTCAACTCCGTAGTTTACAGCTATGTATTTCGGAGTTGGCCGATCTATTGAAGATTCACCCTTGAAACCACAATGTATTAGTGATAGAAAATTAAATCACCGAAGTCGCTTCTGGCTTAAATCCAACGGATAGTTCGCGGGCCGCCTCGTTCGCTCGCCCCTTTCCTTTCCATACCGTCCTTCGTTATCATTGGGCGTTTCCTTCAACGCCCCGAGCAGTATCTCAGCGATGCACGGATAGGCCACAGCTCAGGGTCAGACATGAAGTGGCCGGCCCTGGTTACCTGTTGGTACTGCAATACCTTTTCCCCCAAATTTCAGGCGAGGCCAGGGTACCGTGGTAGATCGATGCGAATTCCGCTTGAGCTGGTACCGCTAACAATACATGGGAAGCTCTTAGTCGAAGAATTTTGCATTAGTTCTTCTCGCTTGTAGGCAAATTTGCGCAAAGGGAAGTTTTGAACCTCATCTCATCGACACTACAGAGAGGGTTCGTGATCGGTCTAGGTTCTCAAAGGCGCTGCTTAGCTATTCCTTCACCAGACTAGAGTCGTCAGTTTGTCACACCAAGATTCAGGAGGGACATCGCTATGTTTGCCTCAACTCCCGGAACATAGAAAAATCACCCCACAGAAAGCTTCAGACCACAGTTCAACCCTTATGACTACTATTATAAAGGTATCTGGCAGTCTGTTTCCCTAGGGTATAGCATGGTCCGTGTGCGAGCCAAAAATACCCGGTCTCATCTATTTCATATCTCCACGTAAGGTGGGGTTCATACATTCATAACAAGTCATTCCTCACAGCTCTTCGAGCCTGGTATAATCAATCTGCTCAACTGCTGTGGGGAAGGACTGGAAGAATATACGTGCAGCGATATGAGCCTGTTCGGCGTCCTGGTCGACTCTCTATGATCCTCGTTGCCAACTGACTGCTTGAAGTGATCGGCTGTTCAGCGTAGTAGCCTCTCCGTCCATATACTCCAGCTTGGTGACCGTCGTCAGGGATGACGTTCCATGTATCCGTGCTGCTCATCATGGATGGAGGGTGTAGAGATGCTGGAGGAACTATATTTCCAGTAGGAATGAGCTTCAGGGTTGCTGTTCCCACTGCAGCAAATTCGACTGCATGGACTTTGTAGCTGTCCAAGCTTGTGAAGGGCTTGTTCTGGTTTGGGACCTTATTATTTTTTACCCCGTGAGCAAGCCGACCTCGGCGTAGGCTCAAAGAAAGTCACATCTACAAGACACAGCAGGCAATTCCCAATGTTTGGTGTCAAAGAATCGAAAATTTCAAGCCAGTGTTTTGTGCCTCCCAACATCGTAAAAACATGGAATAAAACTTCTGGAATAAAATTTCCTAATAAGGAAGTTTTATTCCATGTTTTTACAGTATTAGAGGCGCAAAACACTGGCTTGCAATTTTCAGTTCTTTGACACCAAAACATCTGAAATTGCCTGCTGAGACTTCCCTCACTTCCTTGTGGTAATCACATCGTCGCAACCAAATCAGTTTTGGTTCAAATGGAAGCTTTGAATCTCATCCTCTCATCGATGCTACAGACTCCAGAGAGGGTCATAATCAATCTATATGATAGCACTCTAGAGATGGTTCTCGAAGGCACTGCTCCGCACACCAAGGTTCAGGGGGGACGTACCGTCGCCATACCGCCATGCTTACTGTAGCGAATTACTTTCGACTGCCACGGACTGTGTAGTAGTCCAAACTTGTAAGCTTCTCGTTTGGGACCTTATCATTGGCCGAGCGTGCGAGGCTTGTATTTGTGTTCTACTGGTTGCCCATGTGAAATGGCCACGTGCGACCGGATGTAACTCTAACTCGCACTTGTGTTTATCACTTTCGCCATCCTTGTGGATGCGGCTTTCTCCGACTAGCCGATGCAATTTCTTCCCCCACGGTGATCACATACAAATCAGTTTTGGTCCAAATGGTCAAACCGCGCGGAGTATAGGCGCGTTAGCTAGAGTTCACCTAATGTGCTATTGCATTGAATGTCCCAAGGGAAACACCGTCATGAAGCGTAACACCACATCCCTTCAATCTATACATCAAACACGTTCACTACTCGTGATGAGATGCCATTTTCTGTCTCGTACTTATACGCCCCTCCCCTAGGGACCCAAATCTCCCAAAGCCATGTCTCGTTGTCTAACTTGTCGCACACGCAAAAAAGGTTTGATTCTGGGTGAACAATCCGTCTGAGTTCCATTAAGTATCGTTATAGCTTGCTCCAAGGACTACGATGGGGGCTCATGTTCAATATGCGTCGGCCTTGAAATCCCCTGTGTTGGAGAGGGACGTCGGCCTCCAACATGGCAAAAAGTGTGTCGGTTTTGGTCACATCATCATCACACACTAACCAAAGTCGTATGGCTGTAGAACGTGGTCCTCCTTACTTTATGCCGATGCATGATATCCTACCAAATTAAGGAGAGACGTAGACGTCGGAGTCGTCCTCGCCGCAAGTCTAAGCTGGCTCATGGGCCTGCACCAACGTACTCGCAATCAGCTCCATCCGTCAGAGAACTGGTCACTGCTTTAGTCAGTTCCCTATCTGCCCTGTACCACCTTAATTACGCCGACTACGACCAGAACTTTTGCGCCATTACTTTCCTTGATGAAACAACTCGAGCTGTTGGTATCCCCACTGTCAGTCATTTTAGGCTACGGCGAGATGAATTTCTTGCTCATATCTAGTAGATGGAATCCCTCGTCGACGACATCGCCTCTCAACTCGGGTTTCCACTCCGCGCCAGCGTCACCGAGGCTGGCGGCTCTTCAGACCCGGGAGTCAACAACCCTCCGACCGCACAGCATTCCTTTAGCCAGCTCTCACCAAACTCTGCGCTGTACGGAGCAGATTCGTATGTGCTGGACCATCAACTCATCAACCACCCGTATAACATTTCTCACGCTGGTTCCGACCTCGGTTCAGGAGGTCCAAGTACATCTGCACATATGGGATATGTTGATCCCTTCGCTTGGTTGGTTAACGCCCTGACTTGAACATCACTTCATGCTTTTTATAAGTCGTTCGAAAATACAAGCGGGATATATGAACCTGCTTTACAGTGTGCAATACCAAATAATAATAATTTGTAGTACATCAACAAAAGGCTATTTGTGGGTCGCAGAATTACCTGATGCCCAATTGCTGCATTCGTTCCAGAGTGCACAAAGGATCGGGATGGCTAGGGCGGTTATTCCAGTCAGCGACTTGGCAGGGCGCACAAATTCGATTAGGCTGAAATGAAGGCATACCTTCTACGAGCTTCTCTTCTGATGTCAATGCACCAACAGCTCACTGCCACCAATCATCCTGTCAGGGATCTGGCGAAGCGAACACGCCATAAGGGACGGAGATGAATGATGTTGTTTCGGCCTTTGTGTAGCCCCCGGCTTCTTGAAATTATACACCCTGCTTGAGTGACCCTACTTTGACTAACATTTCATTGATTCTAAAGACCGATGATCCTATGAAATCTCCACCATGTCCCAAGACTGCCAATCCTTCCAGATAGTCCGACGGAGTCATTGATGCTGGATAGCATCGAAGTCCCTCTTCAACAGTCTCCTCGCTTATTCCTCAATATCCCATTCTACATGTAGCAACCCAACGTACGTCGTCATAGACAGACTCATAGTATGGTGGGATCTTTCAACGTCCTTAGAACGTGGTTCGGATGAACGGACCAGAGAAATATTGGCTTATTACTAGTAAGGAGTCCCGGGGCAAGGGGGCGTCACAGACTACTGATAATTCTTGCGCCAGATCTGAATTTTTCACGTTCATGAGTGCCATTTTCACCTCCCACGATAGATCGGGCAATGCGGAGACCCTTCCAATTCGTGGTGTAAGTATTCAGCTGATGGCTTCAATTTGCCTGCGCACAAGAACTTGAATAACTCAATGTTTGCCTCAGGAACCAATGTGATCATTTCGCAGACCGAGTAGGTGGGCGATTCTCCTAAAACGAGGTCCCTGAAGGACTAAGGGAACTCAAATTAAGATTGGTACAGAGATGGTGTGAGCTGACGACAGGAAAGCGAGGGGCTACAGAAAAACAGGTGAGCCGCATGAACTTGGAATGTGTACAGTCCCAAAATAGGTGGAGAACGGCGGTGATCGTTCTGCACTTGGGGTTGATGGTTATCACTTTGGTTCCTATCAGTATATTTGTTCCGTATTTGGGTAAAACCATATAGGTTTACATAAACACCCTGCTCAGTGCGTCCATTTGGGACTCTTCGGGGCGGCCAGAGAATGGCACCATTCGTGCGCGGGAGATGCCAAGTTAGGCAATGGATAACAACCAACAACTTGGTCGTGGTGCCTCAGGCTAGATACAAACTTTTATGAACCAAATGACTCACATCTACAATGGTGGTGCAAGTAGGACGTGCTCACTTATACATCGATGACAATCCTGACTCGCTCGCCAAGGCAAATTCAGTTTGTAAGCGGTCACGCCCGCATTGGGAAGGTAGTCACTGCGTTTAGAGGCAAAATATCCGCAGCGATATTCTGTGCTGAATATTCTAAGCTGATAAATCCACTGCAAAATTAATTGCTGAATGGAGATGCAGTTGTCACCTGTTGCTGCTTGTTGCTGCCTGCATCTGAACATATTTACTTGCATGGCTTGTTTTGCGCTCCGAGTGCTCCATCACGGAAGCTGCATCAAGAAGGATCAGCAAGTCCATCGAATCTAAGGGACCATCCAATTTATTGTACTCACCATACTTGGTGCCAAGATGTCAGCGCTCAAGGTATTGGAACTATTGAGGCGATTCAAGATTGAATGGTTTAAATTATGAGCAGCATTGTTCACCCACGGGGTATCCGCTATTTAGTTTGGGATTGTCTACACCGCACGCCCTGGAGGTCATTCGGAGAACACCGATCTGGTATGATAGTCAAAAGTTATATTCTTGTTGTTCATTTCCTGTGACCCAATGGCCAAGATTTGCCATACCCCATTCCTGGTTTTTCCGATTCGGTTTTTCATTTTAAGGGATCCAGTGACATAGATGTCATGACATTATTTTTTTGCGGGTTTAGCCGTGGTTTTTCGGTCTGTTCATATTCATCCGCGGAATTCCGCATGTTGGGATTGCAACGTGGCCACTATATCGCAATCTCTCAATTCATTCTTGCGCGCGGTCCAAACTACAGCCTCATCATCCCAAGGACCAAAAGTACTGTAATAACGGTCACCGCACGCGCGTGTGAATAATCCAACGACTGAATGTGTTTTCAATTCGGCCCAGGCATGGCTTGCGCCTTTTAGAACTTTCTTCCTCGTGGTGAAGCCACATCGATATATGTCTGCTGATCCTCCATACTGGCGCTTCTCTATGTTGAAAACATAACCCCGCGCGATGCTCAATAGATCAAAATTCCCCACCAACTTGCGCAAGACACTGTTTCGGGCTGTAACGCCTATAATAGAGGCTGGTTATGTTACCTCTTGTACCATCTCTGAACAACTGAAAGTTGGCTACATTTTAAACCAAAAAGGGCTCGCCTATACCCAATATATCCACATAACGGTATTCCTCCAAAAAAATGCATGAAATCAAAGGGTCGATTTCGAATGGGGATTTTCTCAATGCGGCTATCCACGTCACTCGCTCATTCGCGGAAGGAGTCTGCATCCGTGATCTCAACGATATGAAAGGTTCCAGTGGATAGTAACCTTTCATCTGCCTTCCATGTCGGTGCCTACTAACATCAATCTGGAAGTCAGCAAGCACACGTAGCTACATACACTGGGTGTACTTGTGAGTACAGTTTGTCTTGAGTACGGTCCGTGCACTTAGTACTTTCCCAGTCACGGGCGAGCTAGGATCCCCGACCCTCTCTTTGACAACTCCAATTCTATCCCAATACCTCTTTCATTTAGACATGGAAGGAGGACGCCAAACACCAATGGTCTCCACGACAGATACGCCATCATACGCAACGCTACACCGTATTCTCCTTCAACTATCTCCACCACGCCCCACATTCCTTCTCTTTTACTCCGCCCACCTCGCTAGCCACTGCTCCCACGACTCTGACCGGGTGGATCATACCGTTGAACTCTGGAACTGGTGCTATCATTCATGGATAGCAATGATGCCCCAACTCAAACGCCATAAATTTGGAAAGCATAGAACATGATAAATTTTGGAAAAAAGTCGGAGGTGGTGTTGGGGTGTACAGAGGCAAATATTTGACAAGTGAGGAGAATCTGGGAGGCTGGGAGAGCCGTGTGGGCTGAGTGCTTGTTGAGATGGATATAGCTCACTTCATTTCGTCACCTCGATTCCCTTTCTACACTCCCTCCCTCCGACCGTCCTTCTATCTTTGGGGCGTTTCCTTCAATGCCCCGAGAATTATCTGTGCGACGCACGGATAAGACACAGCTCGTTGAAGGGTCAGACGTGAAGTGGCCGGCTCTCTCTTGATGCCTTGGACATTTGGGTCATACAGGATGCGCGCAGGCACGATCAACCATTCTCTCAGCCCTGGAAAAGTTGCAAGCTATGCCGTATCTACGAGTACTGAGCTTTCCTTCCTCGTATTGATCGCATCGTCGCAACCAAATCAGTTTTGGTTCAAATGATCAGCCCGCGCGGAATGTAGGCGCGTTAGCTAGACGCACCTAAATTCGACCAACTTGCCATTGAATTTCCAAAGGTCTTCAATCTATACATCATGCTCACTAGTCGAATTCTGTCGTATTTCTAAGCCCCTCCCCTACGGACCCAACCTCTTGAAGCCATGCGTAGCTGTTTGACTTGTCGCATACGCAAAAAAGGTTTGATTTGGGCAAGCAATCCGCCTGTGTCGCTACTGAGTACCATGATAGCGTGCTCCGAGCACAGGGTTGGGAGTTCATGCTTAATATGCATTGGCCTTCACATCCCCTGTGTTGGAGAGGGACGTAATCCTCCAACATGGCAAAAGGTATGTCGCTTTCGGTCACACCATTATCACATCACACTAACTCAAGTCGCATATGTCTGTAGAACGTGGTCCTCCTTACTTTTTGCCGACGGATCATCTCTGACCAAATCAAGGAGAGACGTAAAAGTCGGAGTCGCGCTCACCGTAAGTCATCAATAACTCGTTATGCCCTAAGTTGACTCATGTGCCTGTACCAGCGTACTCGCGATCGACTCCATCTGTTCGAGAACTGGTGACTGCCTTAGTCGGCACCCTAGAGTCTGCCCTGTACCACCTCAATCACATGGACTACGACGATAACTTTTGCGCCATTACCTTCCTTGACGAAATGACTCAAGCTGTTGGTATCTCCATTGTAAGTCATTTTAGGTCGTGCCGAGATGAATTTCTTGCTCACATCTAGTAGATGGAATTCCTTGTCAAGGACATCGCCTCTCGACTCGGATTTCCACTCCGCGGCAGCACCGAGGCCGGCGGCACTCCAGATTTGGGGGTCAACAACCCTCCGACCGCAGTCGCTCCGCAACCTTCCCTATTTCCTACCTCTCTTCCCATGCTAGATCAACCCTTTAGCCAGCTCTTACCGAACTTTGCGCTGTACGGGGCAGATTCGTATGTGGTGAATCATGAAGCCCCAATCAGTCCTTCACTCATCAACCAGCCATATAACATTTCTCACGCTGGTTCTGACTTTGGTTCAGGTCCAAGTACATCTACATATATGGGATACATTGGCGGTGATCAAAACGTGGGTGCTGCATATCAAAGTCCCTTTCACATAGATACTCTATGTACTGAGTCACAGATGTCCAGCATCCGTGTTACACTCAATACCCTCACAATCAAGGGCGAAGGCACGCAGTGACAAAGATGTTATTGGGATGGGTGCATGGTGAGAGAATAATCGGTAGTCCTCAAAGCTAGGGTGTTTTTGTATAGCCCTAAATGATGGCCGCACGGGCCATTCGTAGCACTGTGAAATTGTGTCTTGTATAGAACCTATGATCAACAGGATGGAAAAGCCTGGTATAGCGATATATAATAACTTGACTTGTGTGCAGAAGCGGCTTCACCAGGCTACGTGGTAGCGGATAGACAGCCCCGGCATGTGCCAGGACTTCTGAATTTAGGACGACCGGGTACAAATACAAAAAAGGAGAAAAACATCAGGAGGAGAACGGGGATGGAGGAGGGTGACGCAGAGCAGGGCGAGCAAAGTCGTAGTACGTAGGACAGAGAGAAGAAGAAATATATACAAATGATAAAAGAGAGAACCAAGATGGCAAACGGCACGAGATCCACACCGTATCGTCAATGTCCGGGATCCTACTTACCGAAGGTAACCGAAGATCATAAACATCTTCACCAACGGCAAGACCGAAACACTTACATACAGCGTGATGCGACATATTGCGTACGGCGGACGCGGTACGGCGGACGCGTTATGATAATAAAGGCGAGTGGATTAGTATCCGTGAAAAGGCTAGCGGCACACAAGCCTTATTTAATCTCGTACCTCCATTAAATTCCAAAATTGTTAAGTAGAAATGAAAGTACATATTGAGCGGAGGATTATCCGATTAGGAAGACCTCCCAAGAAAGATTGAAAAGAGAAGGTGGAACATACTACTAATTGATGACACCGAATAGGAACGTCCACTCAGAGATGACGACGCGACGTTTAGTGTACGAGTGAAATGTCAAGCTCGCGGAATTCACGAACCTACAGTGTTCCGTACTTCAACGACAACTAGCTGCCCAGATATGTCGTAAATGAACAAAACGAACCACATGCAACCCGATTTAATAAGAGATTCGCTGCTTATTACTGTCATCGACTATGAGGATTTGGTATCCTTGCATGGGCACCCAAGTAAATTGGACACAGTTGTGCACCACGCAGTGGCTGCGATCGCAGGGCTCCATTCGATTTGAATTAAGGCTACGGCAACTACCTCAACCCTTCATCTTGCCTCTCCATCCTGCCATCTCAGAGAGCTCGCAGATGGCTTTGAGTCTACGAGGAGCAAGAATGGGTGTTTCCAAAGCAAAATAACTGTAGTCACACTTGGGACGTGGTGAAAGAACTCTGTGCCCTCAAGAACTTGAACATCCCCTGGACGTACTGGTGGAGATTCCAAACTGTACTGTTGGGGGAAGAAGAGCTGGGCAGCATTGACGGATGGACTCGTCCATGCCTTGAACGGCAGCTGCCATGGAACAGAGAACGACGAGGTTGAGAGGGTGAGCCCATCGATGGGTGTTTTCGCGTCTGAGGACAGCCTTGTCTTGTTCGGAGAGTTGGTCATACTCTCGAAGGCTGCAGGGAGTGTTGGATGGTACTATTGTAGAGGTGTTCGCATAGGTCTTGGGGGTCTTGAACGATGGTGGCACCCTTCTGGAGCTCGTCGATGTAGCCCATGAAGTTATGTCGAGCAGCAAGGGATTTGCCTAATGGGGAAGTGGATTGCCTAATGAGGAGGTGGATGAGCATGCCGCAAAGATGAGAAGAACGGTGGGGCCTCGCCTTGAAGAGGATTGGCCAGTCTCTTGTAGTCCTCTTGTTCAGCGCGGTGATCTCAATCTCTTTGGCAGTCATGTTGGGTGGACCATGTGAGACAGGATGTATCTCGTCCTCGCCTGAGGGGTGCTCATCGGCATCTGAGGGATGGCATCCCTCGGGGATCTACTTCTGCTCATAAGCTTGATTGGGAAAAATGGGGGCTCTGAACCCGTGGGCTTTCTAGCCGAGTGCGGCGCAGAAGCGCTGCAAGGTTATCCCTGGATAGATCATAGCCATGGTCCCGCGCTTCTCGAGACTAACTTATTGGTCTCAGCCTCGTGACTGCTCCCGCTCAATCATGATCTCATCCATCTGAGTACCTTGCACTATGGCGTAGCGCTGGCTTGCACAGCCATTTACCATTGTTTGTTATATGTCTACCTCGACTTTCTGCGACAACCATCCAGCTTGATTTGTTTGCTTGTCCCAATTGGCAATTTGGTCTTCTTTTTCATCATATTCCGAATTCGCCTGGGCTATGCGCGATTAATGCCTTTTGATCGCCCTGGGTTCCTTCCCTTCCCAGCTCATTCTTGTAAATAGTACTCAAATCGGAGCACGAAAATCAGGCGGGCGACGTCATAGGTCATCGATGCGTCCCTTACACCAAGGTACCTGGTTCCTGAGGCGAAGAAATGCGACAATGACCTGAAATGTCCACTCGCAACTCCGCACAGCCTGTAACAGACGAAAGCTGGTCGCCATGTAGGGAGATCATCTTCATCTCAGTTATGACAGAAGAGATCGGCTAACTCCGCGTAGCCTCAGTTATACAGCCACGTCTAACATCGGATGAACTGTATCATTAGCACACTAAAACCTGATTCACGATACGCGGCACGAGCCCATGTGCACCAAGATTTCCATTTGGGACTCTTCGGGGCGGCCGGAGCCATCAGTGCACGAGAGGCCAGGTTAGGCAATGGAAAATCCATCCTTAGAAGAGAATCGACGATCGTATTGGACGAAGGTGCCATAGCCGCACAACCATCAGCGAAGATTGAAGTGAGATACAGTAGTTTGATCACGAAGATTTTCTAAATGTTTCATAGGCGCCATGTCGAGTATGCAAGTGCTCAGGACCGTCGCGAGGTATTGGAACAGTATTGAGGTGGTACAGCCCGAAATGGGGCAAGTAGTAGGGCATGCAATGACAATCCTGACTCGGTCGCCAAGGCAAATTCAGTTTGTAAGCGTTCACGCCCGCATTGGGAAGTTACATCCATAAATATTAAATAGTATTCGGAATAGGATCATCAGACTTCTCTAGGCTGAGCTTTCGCTAGACCGCGCCCGTTGCAAAATTTGGTACCCACGGATGTAGGTACTCTTATCATGTGGCATCCGGCACGAGCTCATGTGCACCAAGATTTTGGATTGCATCCTTCCATTTGGGACTCTTCGGGGCGGCCGGAGCCATCAGTGCACGAGAGGCCAGGTTAGGCAATGGAAAATCCATCCTTAGAAGAGAATCGACGATGGTATTGGACGAAGGTGCCATAGCCGCACAACCATCAGC
>WNFI01124432.1_pt1 | contig 11516 bp, 18 predicted proteins | sample 5400471 | NCBI WGS metagenome assembly WNFI01 (sample SAMN13153348, study PRJNA577476) | soil metagenome | isolation source: 100 cm saprolite on Douglas fir-dominated hillslope | place: USA:California | collected 2013-09-17
CACTCATCCATAGACGTGCCGATCTCGCATGGAGAGCACTCTCTGTGGCATTAGAAATGGATGCTGCAGATTACATTTACGAAACAATTTCTGCCCATATGGACCCTATCATCCGCGCTGTCAATACATATCGGCGCCTTCAATCTCGCCTTCTATCAACTACGCGTGACTGCATTTATCAAGCCCTACAACGCTCCAAGAACCTCTCCGTGTTCGATCCACTATCAACCATACAGCCATCTTATTTAATTCAAACAGGCAGGCCTCACGAGATCCGTGTGCATGCGGCCTCAAAAATTCTCCTCTACATCCGTAGTTGCCTTCGTTCGTTGACAGCCGAAGAACGTGAAGCTATCGGACGCCTTTCTAGTGTGGAAGACACCGTGGTGAAAAGGGAGGAAGTCCTTGATTTGCTCGAAGGCCTTGCAGCAGATACCGATGCGGCTGGTGTCCCAAATCTCAAACTCATCACTCGCCTATTTGGAGCTCCTAACTCCCCGAAGGTAACTCGCCCACACGAACCAACTATTCAGGCGGCAGGGATAAAGCTCCAGGCCGTGAAGGTAGCCGTGCTCCATCCCAAGCATGGGCCTCCCTCAGAGTTTAGCCTCGATAAGGTGGAGATTATAGCCGCCCTAAAAAAGTCCGAGCTGCTTATGGGGTCATCGAAATCACCGAAGGATCCCCTTTCTGTTCGAGATAAGCAACGTTCGGTGGTTCAACATCTAGCGCTCTCGGTTGCGCTTGATGGTTCCGAGGTCCTCATATTGCCTCACATTCTCAACTTCGCTCAGAATCCGATTCCAGGTAGCTGCAGAAAAGTTGATTGTTGCCTTCATTATATCCCGCTTAGGCCTCGTCTCTTCTGTGTATGCCCGACCTCACCCCACTTCCCAAGGTCGCCCAGACCTATCCGCTAACGGATCCCTTTTCTTTGATTCGGTGGCTCTGCAGGCTCGTTCATCCATGGATAAGGACTCTCCAGCTCCGCAAGATACGCTAGCCGAAATATTGCTTAAGAAGACAGGGTTGAACTGTGCCTTGCGTCATGAAGTGGCGTCCAACCCTACCATCCGTGCCGCCCTAGCTATTGGTTGTTTGCAACTCTCCGTTCCTCGAAGCGCCATTCGCCTGAGCAAGTTTATCGAAGAATGGAAGGCGGATTATCTCCCCAGCTTTGAACAGACTATCCAGGCTTTAGTGTCGGAATTGCGGCAAGAGCCCACTGCTCCATCATCCCCAACGAGTATGAGGGATCTCGTTCCAACCACATATCTGCAACTTTCGATAGGAACGTGCGGAGTTTTTCTCCACGTTCTCCCTGGTACTTGGTTGTCGTGGGAGCTACTTGATACCGTAGCTCATCTGAAACTAGGAGTCGGTCTGGCGCTCTCACGTCATTCAAGTGCCCCATTTGGTCTCAGATTTTCCTCTCAGCGTATCAGTATTGCTACGCTCTCAAAAGGAGAGACGCTAGAAGACACGTCGGAGAAAAGTGGACTCAAGCTTGACCTTCCCCCAATGACCGTTACTGGCACATATGTGAATCGTGGTGTCCATATCTTGGTCTCTGCTGGATTCTTTTCCTTTATAGTCAAACCGTCTTATTGGGACACCCTGCTCTCGGTACAGCAGAAGTTTGGAAATGATATCAACGATCTGTTCCATGTCCTAGCAGATGCGCGGGCGAAGAGACCATCTACTCAGGGACAGGCCAAGTCACAATCTTCCTCGTCACAGTCATTGTTACAGAGTGGGGCTTTCAAAGCCAAGGGCTTCCGGATTGGCTTGGAAGGCCACTCCTCAACACTATTCCTCGAATGCGAGGATATCAGCGGTAGCTTGACAGACGGGGAAAGCAAGGGCAAAGGGAAATTTTGGCAGCTCAACGCAACAGGGCTGGCACTATCTCTGGCCCCAAGGTTCTACGCTGTATTGAAGTCCGAATCTGGCCGATTTGATGGAAACCGTCGTTCGGCTTTCGTTCAAATTGACTGCAAGGCAGAGGTCGATCGTCGCACAGCACAGAAATTCCTTAGGATCAAGGCGTCCAAGATTCACGCAATCATGCAACCTAGCTCGATTGGGGAGATTGGGGATTTTATTGATCATCTCCAGGCATGTCGCTTTTATACTCAGTGGCGCTTACTTGACTATCCAAATAGGCCGAAGTCCTAGGTCGGAAGGATGAGCGCGTTCGTGAACTTGCCGTATTTAAGGAGAAGACGCAAAGTATCCTCAAGGCGTTTGAAGTCAATGTTCGGGAGTCTTCCCCCCGCGGCGCAGTGGCCTGGTTCAAGGACTGTGCTACTGTAGTTAGCGTCAGCAATGTTGGAGTCGCGTTTCCCCTTGCCTTGGATAGCAGTATCGAAATTCCTCTTGGGAAACCACACCAGCATCCAGCCGTGTCAGCCTTCCTGTTTTCGGTTGAAACTGTCGAATTCGAGGATAAGAACACGGGTGACAGTCAGTTTAATATGAAGGGGTTCTCTTTCCGGTTCGTTGATCGGTCAGTAGCCTCCCCCTAGTCGACGAATCACGTTACAAAGATTTATATCATCGACTTCTAGGTTTAGGCATTCTGTTTCAGGCGACTTTATTGGAAATAGGCACCAAACTCGCAATTGTCTCGTATATCCCGATATGACCGCTCAGGTGCGGATCGAACAATCAGCCAACTCACGTCGCATTCGCGTGGGTGCGAATATCAGTGGCTTCATATTGGATCTCGAACCCTCAATTGCGGATCATGTTGCGTCTCTTGTTGATGTGTACAGGAGGGGTAAAGAACGCGTGGATCGCATATCGGTCAACGTCCCACGCAGTACCGCTATCCAAGACCCCAGACAGAGTTCGGAAAGGCTGGTTTCCGAACCGAATGAGCCAGTTCGGTCTACCTCCAGCTTCCTTCTATCCATGGTCTTCCTCAGTGGACAAGTTCGCATGCACAGTAGCTTTCCCAGGGCAGGCTCTTTACACGATAAAATGGGTCACATGCTTCCTGCATCTGTCGTCGAAATTTTCGATCTTCCTATGTTGTCGGCCTGGGGAGAGTACCGTGCGATGTCCGCTTCGCGGGGTGACACTACGGATCAGGACGCTGAGCCTTCATCACTTGTGCTCAAGAGCACGATTCACTCCAGCGAGAACACGTTAAGGCCAAGCTTACTCCCGTTTATCACTGAACTTGTCAACCATATCGAACGTCGCATGCGCGAGACGAGCTCAAGCAGCTCGTCGTTCTCCAACCGCAGCTCCGTCTCCCTTTCACCTCTGGAACCCAATGCCTCAAATGACAGCCCACCTGTCTCGGGCATGCACATCACCTTTGCCTTGCGCATAGACCAATCAAAGCTACAGCTCACATGCCAACCAGATGTCAATGTTATTGCGGGGGTCTACTGGGAGAGCGGAGGATTCCTCCTAAATGTCTCCAGATCTGGTCAACGGATGTCTTTCATAGGAAATGTTGGGGGACTAAGTGTTGGACTTAAGCACGGGTTCCTCAGCGAGGACTGTGTTCGACTCAATGCTCGCAATCTCGCTTTCTCCACGACTTTTACTGGAGCCGACACGGGTTCGAGGATAGAAGTGAACTCAATTTCTGTCATCGTCGACACAGAGGTTTCTGGGGGGTTGCGTTTCTCACGGTTCCAGGATGTACTATGTTTCAAGGCCGTGTGGCTCGATCGCATCCCAGTACTCAGCGCAACACCCAGCAGTGAGCTTGTTGATCAAACCTTCAAGGCGAAGCCACCACCAACGCCTAGTCCAGTCTCTACCAAAAACGATTTTACCATTGCGGTCCTGGTCCGCTTCCGGCGTATGGGTCTCAATGTGGACCTCGGGCAATCGATATCGTCTGTGAGGCTGGATATGGTGGATGTGGTCTTCCGGAGTACCATTGAAAAGATGTGCGCGGAACTTTCGGTGTCCATTGGTGATCTCAACATGTCTGCTACTGGCAACATTTCCGGTCACGCGCGTATTCCTGACTTCTCATTTAACACCATGCGTCGCAAGGCCCTCGTGTTAAATTCCTTTGACGGGCTGAGAGAGCCTAGGATGCTTGACACGTCACTAAAAAGTGGGGTGCTAGAGATGACATTGGAATCTGATTATCAGAAGATATTATATCTCCGGTGAGTTGTATGTATAAGAAAAAGACCAACCTTTCATGGCCTTTTCAGGTCTGAGCCTCTCAGTATCACTGTCTGGGATGACTGGGCGGATATGTCTCCCCAAGTGGCCGTTCTAGATCGATTGCTCCACTTGTCTTTCGTGGTCTCCGGGACCGAGCTTATCGCTGTGGGCTCAGTCGGCACCATCCCTAAGCTTTATTCCTATGGTTCCCGCTTTCAAGCAAATCTCCAGGAGCAACGAGAAGGCGCAGCGCGAGAGTCAAAAGCATTCCGCATGGCACATTCACCGAAACCAGTCAACCCCCTCTCAGCTTTTGCCAATGCTATGCTTCAGACCGCACGGACGCGTCTGCGCGAGAAAGAAGACAACCTTTCATACGTTGTACAACAGAGCATGCAGTTCTCGCTTGGATCTCTGAAGCTCGTAGTCTTTCCAAGAACCATGGAGGACAATGAGATGGCATCGTTCGGCGCGAGCGAGCTACGTGCCGATCTTGACCTCATCATCGAGTCTAATGATCTTCCCGCGAAGCGGAAGCTGCTTCTAGCCTTTGCAGGCATGTCGGCTTCTCGCGTCGGACCACTCAGTCATGGTGTGGTCCCCGACGACATTCGGACAGATGTGCGGAAATGGCTTGATGCATTACGCAAAAGGATGCCCGTCTCGACGATCTTCGAGCTTCCAGCGATGGACATGGACATGGAGAGCGAGGAAATAGGTGGTGTCCTCGAATATAACTTTGAATCAAAGTTTGCTCAGGGGGGCAAACCTACGGCTCGGAGGGAAGATATCTTCATCACGTTGAACGTCGCATTGTATTCATGGCTCACTCTACTGCGCAAGAATCTTGCACGCGAGATGAGTCAAGCTCAGGGGTCCGTCGACCGTCGCCAAGCTGCGGGGATTCCGACAGTGACTCCCTCGGGCACATCGACACCGGGACGCAGACGGACAATTACGGAATCCTCTACCCTGGATACTACGTCTCTCCCGACAATGTCGCAGATCGACCGAAACGTATCACCTCGTCCACGGGCTTTAACTGGCTCCAATGCCCCAATGGAGAGACACCACAAAACTACGCTCTCGATGTCTGCAATGCCAAGTAGAACCGAGACACTCGGCCCGCCGATTGAACTTGCGATGCCGTTCCATGCAGCAACTCTACCTTTAGACGTTGCGACTACTGCTTCCTCTAACACACAGCCACCCCCGAGCCCCATCGCAGCAGCGCCCTCCGCGGGACCTCCTTCAAGTCTCGTGTACCAACCACGGCGTCGACATATTGAGCGGTTGCAGATGCGGCAGTTGGGCGAGGCGACGCCAGATGTGATGCACCCTTTCTTCACAAAAAAGGCAGGCTTCAGTCTCGAGGACGCGCTACCGCAATACGTGCACGAATACGCGACCATGCCTATTGAAGAGATAACGCGAGCATTGTTAAAACTATACAGCCAGCAGTTGAGCCACTCAGCACCACAATAGGGGGCGGCGGATATAATTTATTACCACTGCTTCTAGTCTAGTAATTACGTTAAATTGATATTGCATCTATTGCATTGGCAGTCCAAGGGTACACTGGTACAGGATGCAGACGCAAACTACTTCGAACTTGAACCGCCTACACCGAAAACGCTGAGCATTGCAAAGCAACCGTAGAGAAGGCCAACTGGATATGCAACTAGAAGTCGCTGGTCGGACATGCGCAAAACGGCAACAAAGATGCCAGACGCGGCATAAGTACACCAGACGATAGACAGAGATGAAAGCATGTAACCCAGCATGCCACTAGGAGTTGCACGTCAGAAAGAAGAAAAACCAGAAGGATGGTTACGCACTCTAAGGTGATGACCACGCTGAATCCGCCGACGCCAACCATGGGGAGAAGACAGTACCCGAGCACAGAGAGTACCGTGTAACGTGTGATAGTACACATACGAAAAGAAGAAACGTGGCAAAGCAGAAGTAAAATATCAGGGGTCCAGTTAGGTCCGCATCATCCATTATGTGCTCGTTAACGCGGCGAAAGGGGTTCAAAACTGTCATGGACTTGGCTCCTATGTGAGAGAAGTTAATCCCGAGTTCTGAGGTTGACATAGTGAGACGGACGCACAAGAGTTACAACTGCGCACGCACCCTCAAGCAATGGAGGCTCGCCCTCAAATCCGCCGGTTCCGAACGCGGTCCACCATCCCCCGGTGGGCTGAATGTTGCCTGTGTATCCTGACGTTCCGGGTTGCACAATGGGGCCATGCGCAGCGACGTTGCCTTCAAGACTTGAGCGGGAACCAGGATAGAAGGATGACTGGTCATAAAACTGGAGTGGTACATTTGGCTGGTTCCCACGTCCGTAGTAATTGTTTTGCGAGGAGGAAGCCTCGTACGCTGCGCTGTCCTGCCACATTGCGTTGGAGTTTTGTGTCCGAGAGATGGACTGGTATGGGGGTGTGTGTGGCGGAGTTGGAGGCAGGTGACACGCGTCTCGGTTGACTGTTATTTGTCCTCCCTCACATCTCAATTGGCCATGGTATGTACCACCAATGGGCTTCCCAATGCCTCTGCTGACCTTTTTCGCCCCGAATATAGCCTCAGGTACTCCTTATTATTGCTTTGGAATCCATTCTCTAATGACCTTTCCAGAATGAGTATATCGAGGAGCATATCAAGCGGCACGGCCGCCGATTAGACTACCACGAACGCAAGTGCGCACTTCATCGCTCCATTCTCTTTTTTTCTTTGGCTTATATCGCACAGGCGGAAGCGTGAAGCGCGCGCCGTCCACAGGCAATCCGCTGTCGCACAGAAGGCCTTTGGTCTTAAGGCTAAACTTCTCCATGCCAAACGACATGCTGAGAAAGTGCAACTCAAGAAGACCCTCAAAGCTCATGACGAGCGTAAAGTCAAGCAGAAAGATTCTTCTAATGTACCAGAAGGCGCGCTCCCAACATTCTTGCTCGATCGTGAAGGTCAGAAGGACGCCAAGGCTTTGTCTACGGCAATCAAGCAAAAAAGAAAGGATAAAGCAGCCAAGTATGCTGTACCTTTACCCAAAGTCCGTGGAATTGCAGAAGACGAGATATTTAAGGTTATGCGGACTGGAAAGAGCAAGAAGAAGTCGTGGAAACGCATGGTCACCAAAGCCACCTTCGTCGGGGAAAGTTTCACTCGAAAGCCTGTCAAAATGGAACGCTTCGTAAGACCGATGGCTCTACGCTACAAGAAAGCCAATGTCACACATCGTGCGCCCTCCTTCGATTGTGCGCCCATATTTTGAGACTTATCCCTCAATCCTCTGCGCAGCGGACCTCAAAGCTACCTTCCAGCTTCAAATTTTAGGCGTCAAGAAAAACCCTCAATCTCCTATGTACACGCAACTTGGTGTTCTTACAAAGGGAACTGTCATCGAGGTCAACGTGTCAGAATTAGGAATGGTCACTGCTGGGGGCAAAGTTGTATTTGGCAAGTACGCGCAAATCACGAACAATCCCGAAAATGACGGCTGCATCAACGCTGTCCTTCGTGCGTTATCGCATCATTTCTCAACTCAAGTTATACTAATTATCGATTAGTCGTCTGATGACTTGATTCTCTTCTTCGTAGTGCGCTGTATTTTTAGCTTACTACTACTGCATCACACCCTGTCCCAAAAAATCCACATAATAATCATAATTAGTAACCGCTCCGTTAGACCCTAACCCTAGAGTGCGGACAAACTTTACACTCCTTATACCATCATGTCCCAGTCCCATTCGCCCTCCCCAGCCCCTACTGGGCCTTCAAATACGCGACATGCGCGAAATGCATTCGAGAAGCAACGTCAACAACTCGAACGCCTGCTAAAGGATCCTGCAAAGCCGGCATCGGTCCCCACACCACCAAAAGAAAAGGTGATACGAGCACCCCGTGATATGATGAAGAATGTGCAGGGTTCAAGTGCGGGTGCGGGAAGCGGCGAGTTCCACGTTTATAAAGCAAGTCGGCGGCGGGAGTATGAACGACTGAGAGCGATCAGCGACGGAGCTGAGAAGGTATGCCTTTTTCAAACCGCTCTTTAATGTCCCTGACTAGCTCGATAGGAATTGGTTGAGCGTGAATTTGAGGAGAGAAAGAGACAGCGCGAGGAGGAGGCAGAGGCTAAGACCGCAAAAAATCGTGCCAAGAGGCAGAAGAAGAAAGCGCGTGCAAAGGGGATGAAGCCCGCGGAGGGAGGAGGGAAAGCTACAGGCGCGAGCGAGGAGCAATCCCTGAAGAAGCTGCGGGTGGTGAATGGGAAGGAACTCGTGTTCCGAAAGCCGGGAGAGGAGAGCGATGAGGAGAGTGACGAGGAAGACCCAGGTCCACAACCTGGACGAGCTACTGCCGCACAGGAAGTTGTGTCGCCACCTAGCGTGCCGATTGCAGAGACACCTACAATCACGATCCATGAGGACTCTTGACCTTTGGTATGGTGTCATTATCTTTCCAACACCCCACATGCTACAGTACCATCGGGAATGTCGACCGCATGCTGTACGACCACCGCTACGTTATAAAAGCGCGGTGCTGCCCCTCCTTTCTGGCAATTGTGACCCCACCATGTCGCTTACGCTATAGGAATACAGTGGAATGGAGATTCTCCCTTAGGCCTGCTTATGGTTTTAAAACCGGGCATACTCGCACCCTGATTGTATCGCCCCGCTAATCCTAGTGTATTATGCTTCGTTGAACCTATAGCCAGTGACTACATGACTACCCACTACCCATTTAGTCCTACTGAACATACTGAAAATAAAAGGACTGTGTCATGAGAGCGACGTTCTTCAGCGTTCTTCAGCGCCACTGTCATGACTCGTGAGACCTTGAACGACAAATTTCCTTCAGCTCTCATGCCAGTGGCATCTCAGCAGCTTCTACCCGAAAAGCCTGCGGAAGGCGATGTTCTTCCTGATAAGGACCACGACTCGGATCATTCTGCGGCAGAATTTGACAAAATTGCGGTGCTCGGTCAAGCTCTCATTGATGCCGTTCTTGAATATGCGCCGATAGAGGACGTGCAAAAGTTGCTGGACGAGGACGCACCGCTCTGGTACCAGGACGAATGTGGATGGTCGGCGCTGCACGCAGCAGCGAGCGTCGAAAATGACGAGCTCGTCAAAAGCCTCCTCCAGAGGGGTGCGTTGTGGAATGCTGGTAAAGCCTGTTCTCTCACCCGCTCTTTTCGTATTTGCGAAATGCATACCTGAATAAAATTGGTGTGTTTTTCCCTTGCCTCCCTTGCCTCATGGCTCTATATTCGATCTATGCAGAACTTATTCTTCAGTTGCTATCCTCTCGGGGGGAAGAGTCCGATACCCTCGTGCTCAGAGAAGTGGACGATACTGCATTGTGCTCCACAGAGAAATTTTTGTCATCTCGTCTTAAATATACAACCGACGTGCATGGGCAAGAAATTTGTCTACTTCAAGACGGCGATGCCGAGATCGGTGTTATGATGGGTTGGGAGCGTGGAATCAGTGCGTTTTGTTTCTTATCGCCATGGTTTGTATGCTTAAGGGCGATAGTAATATTAAGTGCATGAAACGGTGCACCGGATGTGGAATGATCATCCCAATCTGGAGACAGGCTTGAGAGTTCTGAACGTTGGCTTTGGTTTGGGAATCGTGCGTGTACCCCTGGGCCGCAAGGATCGGGCTCATCAGTGATGCCATTGCAGATCGATTCATACTTCCAGGCGCTGCCAGTTCCGCCTTCGACACATGTTATCATTGAACCTCACCCGGATGTTTTGAGGTACATGCGCGAACAGGGATGGTATGACAAGAAGGGAGTTACAATCCTTGAGGGGAAATGGCAAGACTTTGTGGGCGCCGAGATGTTAGAGGGTACGGGGTTTGATGCTGTGTACACGGATACGTTTTCAGAAGAGTACGGAGGTGAGGGGGCAACAACCTTTATCATGGCTACCCTAACTCTGCTTCGAAGATTTGCGTCAGTTTTTCGATCATGTTCCAAAACTCCTCGCCGGTCCAGACGCCCGATTTAGTTTTTTTAATGGTTTGGGAGCGACCAGTAGGGTTTTCTGTCCTCTGATATATAACCATGACATGGTGCTGACTCCAACGCCTCTAGATGCTTTATTCTACGATGTTTATACTCACCTAGCGGAGCTCCACCTTGCCACAGTTGGCATTGACGTGGAGTGGACGGATGTCGACGTTGCCACGCAGGAAGCAGTGCGGTGGGGCGAGACTCGCAGATATTTTTCTGTGAGACTTTACCGACTACCCATTGGCAGGATTAGAAATCCCATACAAGGTTGATCGCCTTTCGACGGAAGCCTGTACTGTACATTTACGAAAATGCATCAGCTATTGTACAGTTATTGTATAAACACAATTGTATAAACACAATGGTGTGGCAGATTGATGTTGTAGATTGATGTTGTCTGATAACACAACACATCACATTACATAACACTCTAGCAACGATCAAGCGGCAGGTCACCGCATTTCCTTCTTTCTTTTCATCCCTCACAGACTGGTTTCTGTATCCGTTTACCCTCGACTGGCTCGACTCCCCAATCGTTGCTACTGACGCTAACAGCTGGTCTGTCGCAAGCTAAACCACCTCTCGCTTCCACCCCACGCACCCCACCACAAAATGAGCATTCCCGTTGTCTCTTCGCGGACCCCTGGTCAAATTGAGCTGGTTCGTCTCATGCGGCCAAGGGAGCCTTATGGGTCGTGCCTGACTCTTTTTTCTTCTTCTAGTATCTTTCCCCCAAGTCACCAGTGCCCAAGCTGCCCTATGAATTGCATGAGCACGTCAGTGCACTTATCGTTCAGTTGTTGTTCAAATTTCATAATGTCAGTTGTCACTAGGTCACTGCAGACGCGTGGGCAGCGCGCATTCCGCAGCTTATCAGCCTATGCAACCGCTATAATCGGCCTGTACTCGAGGGTGTATGGTTCATGTTCATGTTCATGTAAGAGTGCCAAATACCCCGTCGGTGCCCCTCTTACTTATGAATGCTGACTGGACTATCACTCGCTCTCTCCGCAGAGCTTCAATTGCAGTTCCAGCGGGGCTGCACGGTCCCATTTTACACTCGCTCGAGCAAAAAATGACTTTCACTGACGCCATAATCGAGACTCGTTTTATCTCCTTCGTTATTGCTATCGGAATGTTGATGCTGTTCTTTGGGCCTCATGTCGTGTGGAAATTTATGGGCCAAAAGCGTGCGAGCGAACTCGTCAAACGATGGGAGGCTGAAGACGCGCGCCCACATGGACCGGGGTCATTCGTCCCGGTTTGGACAGTGAAGCTTGCTGGTTATCTCTCATATGACTCGGTATGTTGATCGATACGCTTTTCCGTTCCGCGCCCCTTGAACT
>WNFI01090685.1_pt1 | contig 11515 bp, 5 predicted proteins | sample 5400471 | NCBI WGS metagenome assembly WNFI01 (sample SAMN13153348, study PRJNA577476) | soil metagenome | isolation source: 100 cm saprolite on Douglas fir-dominated hillslope | place: USA:California | collected 2013-09-17
TTCCGGGACGTCACGAAAGAGGCGAACCTGTCCAAGGTCGTTCCCGCCATGGGTCTCAACTTCGGCGACCTCGACAACGACGGCTGGCTCGATGTCTACCTGGGTACGGGAACCCCCGACCTGGGCATGCTCGTGCCCAACCGCATGTTCCGCAATGACGGAGGGCGCTCCTTCCAGGACGTGACCACTTCCGGCAACTTCGGCCATCTGCAGAAGGGGCACGCGATATGCTTCGGTGACGTCGACAACGACGGGGACCAGGACATCTTCGAGGAGATGGGCGGAGCGTTCCTCGCGGACAAGGCCAGGAGCACGCTCTACGAGAATCCCGGCAACGACAACGCCTGGCTCGGCCTCGAGCTCGAGGGCGTCCGTTCCAATCGGAGGGCCATGGGCGCCCGCATCAAGGTCGTGGTCGACGGCGGATCGGGGCCGCGCGTCCTCTACCGCACGGTGGGCAGCGGGGGGAGCTTCGGGGCCTCGCCGCTCCGCCAGGAGATCGGGCTCGGGTCCGCGACGCGTGTGGAGCGGGTCGAGGTCTTCTGGCCGGTGACCGGCGAGACCCAGAAGATCGAGGGTCTCGAGCCGCGCCATCGCTATCACATCCGGGAAGGGAGCCCCGCCGCCCGGCAAGTCGAATGGCCGGAGTCCACGCGGCGGCGCGCCTCGGCGCGATGACCGCTCCCCAGCTGCTGCTCGCCGTCGACGGCGGAGGCACCAATACCCAGGCTCTCCTCACCGACCTCGAAGGCAAGGTGCTGGCGCGCGGCCTGGGCCCGAGCAGCAACCTCCACAACGTCGGGTTCGAGAAGGGATTCGAGGCCATCGCCACCGCGATCGAAGGCGCGCTGGCCCAGGTGCGGGGAACGATGCCGGCCGCCGCCAGCGCGTCGGGCAGCGCACGCTGGCGGTCGGCCGGGATCGCCGCCGCCTGCCTCGGCTTGTCCGGCGTGGATTCGTCCGCGGACGAGGCCCAAGTGTCGCAGTGGGCCAAGGATGAGGCGCTCGCCCCGCGGTTCGCCGTGGTCAACGACTCCGAGCTGGTCCTGGCCGGGGGCACGCCCGACGGCTGGGGAGTCGCCCTCATCAGCGGCACCGGGTCGGTCTGCCTCGGGCGCACGGCGGAGGGGAAATCGGCGCGTGTCGGCGGCTGGGGGCCGCTCCTGGGCGACGAGGGGAGCGGCTATCACATCGCCAGCCTCGCCCTCCAGCGCGCGACCCAGGCGGCGGACGGCCGGGCCGACGCACCGGCCCTGCTGAAGGCGATCCTCCGTCATTGGTCCCTGCCCAATCCGACCGCGCTCATCCGCCACGTGCACGCCGAGACCACGACCATGTCGGATATCGCCAGCGTGGCCACGGTCGTGGTCGACCTGGCCGGCCGCAACGACGCCGCGGCCCTGGAGGTCGTGGCGGTGGCGGGCCGGGAGCTGGCCCTCCACATCGATACGATCGTCCGGATCCTGCGCCTCACGCGCCCGTCGCCCGCCGTGTCCTTCAGGGGTCGCTCAAACCAACCTGAAACTGAACATTCAATGCTCGCGCCCGCCGGCCGCGGCGCGGAGCTGCTCGTCGAGCTTCCGGTTCCACTCCGCGGGGGTCATCGACTTGAGCTGATCGAGCTGCGATGCGGCGAGCACCAGCTTGGCCAGGCCGGGCACGACCGCCAGCTCCACTTCTGCTCGGGCCGGCGACGACGCTTCCACCACGGCACGCGCGCGCTCGGTCCAGGCCGCGGGGGCCTGGGTGCCGCCGCGGATGGAGTCGAGGGCTTCCAGCCCCACCCTGCCCAGGGCGGTCAGGTCGCGCGAGAGCGGGCGCGCCTCCTGTCCGAGGGGCGACGCGGTCAGGATGGGCTCCAGCACCGCGTGATTGTCGCGCCAGCTCGTGAACATCGCCCGCAGGGCCGAATCGTCGCGGGTGGCGGGCGGGCTCTGCAGGTAGCGGTCGAGAGCCGTCTGGAAGGTGCGGATGGCCACGCTGTCCGCGCGCGCGGTGTCGACGAGGCGGTCCAGCGGGCTGGACGAGGTGTAGATGCGCAGCCCGCCGCGACGGTACTCCTTGACGGGGGTGACGAGATCGGCCAGCACGCGCAGCGACGTCGTGGGCTGGCCGCCCGTGAGCTTCTTCAGCATGGGCTCGTAGCTGGCGAGGTGGGTCAGGCCGAGCACGCCCAGCCGCACGCTCTCGATCTCGAGCCGCCGGTACATATCGGGTAGGTCGCGCACCTCGGGGGGGGACCAGAGCCGCTCCGCAATGGCGGCGGTGCGCGGCCAGAGGCGCGAGTCGATCGTCTCCGGCGACACGTACTCGCCCCACATGCAGGCTTCGCCGCCGAGGATGTGCCGCCGCTCGTCCACCGTGGGCGTGCTGGCGGCGGGGACCGGATCGTTCAGGTAGTGGTCGGCCACGGGAAAGAGAAGGTCCAGGTAGTAGCCGTTGGCGAGGATGCCGTCGTACCCCTTGCGGGCGTTCTCGGCCAGCGCCTTCGGGCCGCGCCAGGACTCGATGAGGATGTTCTTGGGCAGGTCCGGGCTCTGGATCTCGTCCCAGCCGATCATCTTCTTACCGTGGCGGGTAAAGATCTCGTTGACGCGCTTGTTGAAATGGGCCTGGATGCCGTGGGCGCCGGCCAGGTTGTTCCGGTAGATGAAGTCCTGCACGGACGGGCTGCCGTTCCACTGCCGGGGGGTGACCTCGTCGCCTCCGATGTGCATGTAGGCGTCGGGGAAGAGAGAGGCCATCTCGCCGAAGAAGCGGTCGAGGAAGGTGTAGACCTCCTCCTTCGAAGGGTCGAGGACGTTGTCGAAGATCCCCCATTCGCGGACCAGCGTGAACGGTCCGGGCACCACCCCGAGCTCCGGATACCCGACGAGCCAGCTCGTCGAGTGTCCGGGCAGATCGAACTCGGGGACGACGCGGATGCCGCGATCGCGCGCGTACGCGATGACGTCGCGCACCTGGTCCTGCGTATAGAAATTCCCGTCGGAGCCGAGCTGATGCAGCTTCGGATAGACCTTGCTCTCGACGCGGAACCCCTGGTCCTCGCTGAGGTGCCAGTGCAGGACGTTGAGCTTGACCGCGGCCATGCCGTCGAGCGTCCGCTTGACCACCTCGACCGGCTCCCAGCGGCGGCAGGGATCGATCAAGAGCCCGCGCCAGGGGAATCGGGGCCGATCCGAGATCCGCACCGCCGGCACGACCGGCCTTTCCCCGTCCACGCGGGTGAGCTGGAGGAAGGTCTCCAGCCCGCGCCGTGGACTCGACGACCAGCGTGGCCTTGGCCCCCGCCGGAGCGGCCGCGAGCGTGAGGCCCAGGGTTTCCAGGCGCCGGCGGGCGCGCGCGAGCGCCGCCTCGATGCGCGGATCGGCCGTGCCGACCGAGCCGAGGCTGAACCGGCGATCGAGGACGAGCTGTCCGGGCTGCCATTCCAGGCGGACGGGAGCCGGCATGAGATCGTGGGTCACCGGGGCGGCGTCCGCGACGACGGGCGCGGGGCTGGCGGCGGCGATCACGGCCGATCCGGCAAGAGCGAGCAGGCGCGTCCTCAGATCCATCGGCCGATCTCCCTGTAGGTCAACGCGCTGCCTGCGTTGACAGCCTTTCGAGCCAGGAATACTCTCACAAGCTCCTAGCGTGCGGAAGCTCTCCCTCGGGTTCCTCGTCCTCGTCGCCAACAGCGCGTACCTGGCGTCCCACGCGGACGCGACGCTCTTCTACTTCGGAAGCGTCGTCCTCCACCTCCTGCTGGGCATGCTTCTCATCGCCGCGGCGGCCAGGGAGCTGCCGGGTTGGCGGGCGTGGCCGCGCCCCCTGGTCTGGGCGGGGCCGCTGCTGGCCCTGGCGGCGGTGTCGGGACTGGCCCTTGCGGTGGTGGGCGCGACGCGCGCGCACACGGGGCTGCTGCGCGCCCACATCGTCGTGTCGGCGCTGGGCTCTCTGCTCGTGCTGGCCTGGATGGCGGCCCGTGTCGCGCGTGGCGCGCGCCCTGGCGAGCGGTTGGCCGAGGGTCTGGCCCTCGGCATCGTGGCCGTCGTGATCGGCGCGGCCGCGCTGGTGATCGTGAGGGAGCACCGGGACGCCCCGGAGCGCTATCGCATCGCGAACCCGGCCCTGCCCCCGGACAGCATGGACGGCGAAGGCGGCGGCGCGAAGGGCGCCTTCTTCCCTTCCTCCGCGCAGACCAACGTGGGCGGCACGATCCCGTCCAACTTCTTCATGACCAGCCACACCTGCGCCCGCTGCCACGAGGAGATCTACAAGCAGTGGTCCTCCTCCGCCCACCACTTCTCGTCCTTCAACAACCAGTGGTACCGCAGGTCGATCGAGTACATGCAGGACGTCGTGGGCACGCGGCCCTCGAAGTGGTGCGCGGGCTGCCACGACCACGCCGTCTTCTTCAACGGCCGCTTCGACCGGCCGATCAAGGAGCAGATCAACACGCCGGAGGCGCAGGCGGGGCTGAGCTGCACGTCCTGCCATTCCATCGTTCACGTCAAGAGCACGATGGGCCAGGGCGACTTCACCATCGAGTACCCGCCCCTGCACGACCTGGCCGCGAGCGAGAACCCCGTGCTGTCCCGGGTGCACGACTATCTTCTTTATACGGACCCGGAGCCGCACCGGCGCACGTTCCTCAAGAGCTTCCACCGCGAGCAGACCGCGCAGTTCTGCTCCTCCTGCCACAAGGTGCACCTCGACGTGCCCGTCAACGCCTACCGCTGGTTCCGCGGGTTCAACGAGTACGACAACTGGCAGGCCTCCGGGGTGTCCGGAGAGGGCGCGCGGTCGTTCTACTACCCGGCCAAACCCCAGAAGTGCGCGGACTGCCACATGCCGCTGGTGGCGTCGAAGGACCCCGCAGCCCGGGAAGGGAAGATCCACTCCCACCGCTTCCCCGCCGCCAACACCGCGCTCCCCTTCGTCAACGGCGACGCGGAGCAGCTGCGCGTCACGCAGGATTTCCTGCGCGACGGCCAGGTCACGGTCGACCTCTTCGGCCTCGCCCGCGTTGCGGAAGCAAAGGGCGTGGCCGGCGACGCCGTCAGCCAGGGACAGGCCAGCGCCCGGACCTCGGAACCTCAGCTCGCCTCGACGTTCGCCCAGGGCGAGGAGTCCGGTAGCTTCGGCGCCGTGCCGACGGTCCTGTCGCCTCCCGTCGAGGTGATCGCGCCCATCGACAAGGTGCGGCCGACGGTGCGCCGCGGCGATTCCGTGCGCGTCGAGGTCGTGGTGCGGACGCGCAAGGTCGGCCACTTCTTCCCGGGCGGGACCATCGATGCGCAGGAGGCCTGGGTCGAGCTGGAGGCGGTGGACGACAAGGGACGCGTGATCCTGCACAGCGGCGCGGTTGCGGACGAGGGCCGCGGGCCCGTCGACCCCGGCGCCCACCTCTACCGCAATCTCCTGCTCGACGAGCACGGGAATCCGATCAACAAGCGCAACGCCTGGATGGCGCGGTCGGTGGCCTACGTGCGCCTCATCCCGCCGGGAGCCGCGGACACGGTGCATTACCGGCTTCGCATCCCGGAGGACTGCGGCGACACCATCCGCCTCCGCGCGAAGGTGAACTACCGCAAGTTCTCGTGGTGGAACACGCAGTGGGCCTTCGCCGGCGTGCGCGATCCCGCCGACCCCAAACCCTCGGTCGGACCCGGCCATGACGACGGCCGATGGATCTTCACGGGCGACGCGTCCGGCGTGTCCGGCGGGATCAAGGCGATCCCGAGCATCCCCACCACGATCATGAGCAGCGCGGAGGCGACGCTCAAGGTGGCGGCCAAGGGGGCCGCGCTACCGCCCGACGCGCCGATGCTCGACAAGTCCGTGCGCGAGCGCTGGAACGACTACGGCATCGGGTTGCTCCTCCAGGGCGATCTCAAGGGCGCGGAGGCCGCCTTCGAGAAGGTCACGGTGATGGAGCCGGACTACGCCGACGGCTGGGTCAACGTCGGCCGGGCGCGCATCCAGGAAGGCAACATGGAGGGCGCGGAAGAGGTCCTGCGCCGGGCGCTGGAGAAAGACCCCGCGCTGGCCAAGACGCACTTCTTCCTCGCCACCGCGCTCAAGGCGCGTGGCCAATACGACGAGGCGCTCGCCCACCTGCGCACCGCCGCCGAGCGCTACCCGCGGGACCGCGTGGTGCGCAACCAGATCGGCCGCGTGCTCTTCCTGAAGCGCCAGTACAAGGAGGCCATCACGGAGTTGGAGAAGGTGCTCGAGATCGACCCCGAAGACCTGCAGGCGCACTACAACCTGATGCTCTGCTGGCAGGGGCTCGGCGAGGCCGACAAGGCCCGGCGGGCGCAGGCGCTGTACGTGCGCTTCAAGGCGGACGAGAGCGCGCAGGCCATCACCGGGCCCTATCGGCAGCTCCATCCCAACGACAACAACGAGCGCCAGGCCATCCACGAGCACCGCACGGCGGAGCCCTCGCCGGCACCGCCCGCCCGCGGCTACAGCGGAGCGGGACGGTGAGGCGGACGCGTCTCTCCGCGCTGGCCCTGTTCGCAATGGGTGCGCTGGCCCTGCCCCGGGCCTTCGAGGCCCCGGTGCGGTCCGCGTCTCCCTCCCCGGCCTCCGCCTCCGCCGTGTCGTTCAGCGATGCAACCGCCGCCGCCGGGATCCGCTTCAAGCACAACTCGGGCGCGTTTGGGAAGAAGTACCTGCCGGAGACGATGGGCGCGGGCGTGCTGTTCGTGGACCTCGACGGGGACGGCTGGCCCGACCTCCTCTTCGTCAACTCGAAGAACTGGCCGGGGCGGCCCGGTCCCGCTTCGCTGCCCGCGTTCTATCGCAACAACCGTGACGGCACGTTCACGGACCTCACGCGCGGGTCCGGCCTCGACGTCTCGATGTACGGGCTGGGCGGCGCGGCCGCCGACTACGACAACGACGGCCGGGTGGACGTCTACCTCACCGGCCTCGGCGGCAACCGGCTCTTCCACAACGAGGGCAACGGCCGCTTCGCCGACGTCACCGCGAAGGCCGGGACCGGCGGCGGAGGCTTCGGCACCAGCGCGGCCTTCTTCGACTACGACAAGGACGGCAAGCTGGACCTGTTCGTCACCAACTACGTGCAGTGGGCGCTGGACAAGGACCTCTTCTGCACGCTGGACGGCACCCACAAGTCCTACTGCACGCCGGAGTCGTACAAGGGGCAGAGCCCGATCCTGTACCGCAACCGCGGGGACGGCACCTTCGAGGACGTCACGGTCAAGGCGGGGCTGAGCGACCCCAACTCCAAGGCGCTGGGCGTGGCCGTGCTCGACTACGACGACGACGGCTGGCCGGACCTCTTCGTCGCCAACGACACCCAGCCCAACAAGCTGTACCGCAACGGGGGCAAGGGGACCTTCACGGACGTGGGCATGACCGCGGGCGTGGCCTTCAGCGAGTCCGGCGTGGCCCGCGCCGGAATGGGGACCGATGCCGCCGACTACGACGGCTCGGGCCGCCCCAGCATCGTGGTGGGCAACTTCTCGAACGAGATGATGGCGCTCTACCACAACGAAGGGACGGGGCTCTTCATCGACGACGCGGCCACCACGTCCATCGGCCAGGCCACCCTCCTGAGCCTCAGCTTCGCGGCGTTCTTCTTCGACTACGACCTCGACGGCCGGCTCGACATCTTCGCCGCCAACGGGCACGTGGCCGACGACATCCAGGCCGTGCAGGCGCGCGTGCGCTACGCGCAGCCGCCGCACCTGTTCCGCAACACCGGCAACAAGCGCTTCGAGCCCGAAGACGACCGGCTGGGCCCCGCCTTCAAGGTGCCCATGGTCGGCCGCGGGGCCGCCTATGCCGACTACGACGGCGACGGAGATCTCGACGTCGTCGTCACCGCCAACAACGGGCCCGCGCGCCTCCTCCGCAACGACGGCGGCAACCGCAATCATTTCCTGCGCGTACGCACGGTGGGAACCTCGTCCAATCGCGACGGCATCGGCGCGAAGGTCTCCGTCACTCCCGCCGGTGGGCCACGGCAATGGCGGATGGTGAAGAGCGGCTCGAGCTATTGCTCACAGAGCGAGCTGCCCGTCACCTTCGGCCTCGGCTCCGCCACCGGGCCCGTGAAGGTCGAGGTGCGATGGCCCAGCGGCACCGTGGACACGGTGGAGGCACGCGCGGACGAGCGGATCACCATCCGCGAGGGTCAGGGCCGCGTGCCCGAGCCCGGCCCGGGGCCGGCGCGTCCCGCGTCTCGCTAGCCGTGGCGCGTCACTGGTCGGGACGCCTCGCCGCCGTCGCCGTCTTCCCCGCGCTCGTGGTCGCGGCCGCCTCCCCTTCTCCCTCCCCGGCGTCGATCGAGGCGGCCTGCCGCGCGAACAACGTCGGCGTCGCCCTGCTCGAGCAGTACCGCCACGACGATGCGGCGGCTTCGTTTCGCACGGCGCTCGAGCTCGCGCCGGGACTGGGCCTGGCCCGCGCCAACCTCGCCATCGCGCTCCTCAACGAGCCCAAGCTCGAGGAGGCCCGCGACGCCGCACGCGAAGCGGCGGCCCGGCTGCCAGGCGTGCCACAGCCGCAGTACGTCCTCGGTCTCGCCGCGCGCGGGCTGGGCGCGACCGAGGAAGCCCAGGCCGCCTTCCGTGCCGTCCTGGCCATCGATCCCCAGGACGTCGGCTCTCGCGTGAACCTGGGCCAGCTCCTCCTCCAGGATCGCCGCTACCCCGAGGCCATCGAGCACCTGCGGGGCGCGGTGGCGGCGGAGCCGTTCAACGCGACCGCGGTCTACAACCTCGGCCTCGCCCTCGTCCGCTCCGGCCAGGCCGACGAAGGACAGCGCACGATGGACCGCTTCCGCGCGCTCAAGGAAAGCGGATACGCGACGCTCCTCGCCAACACGTACCCCGAGCAGGGGCGGTACGCGGAAGCGCTGGTCTCCACCGGCGCCGAGCCCGAGCTGGTGGACACGGCGACTCCGCCCGTCCAGTTCGCGGATGCAACCGACAAGTGGCTGCCGCTCCCCGGCGCCGTCTCCGGCCCGCCGGCGGTCGGCCCCGGTCGCGTCACGTTGGCCGACGTGGACAGCGACGGGGACCCTCGTGGTCCTGGGCCCGACGGGTCCGCGCCTGTGGCACAACGACGGCGCCCGCTTCTCGGATGTGACCGCCGCCTCCGGTCTGGCCGCTGCCGGCGCGGCCACCGCGGGCGCCCTCGTCGACACCGACCACGACGGAGACCTGGATCTCGTGCTGGGCGGCAGCGGGACTTCCCCCCATCGGCTCTTCCAGAACGACGGGGCCGCGCACTTCAAGGACGTCTCGACCGCGTCCGGCCTTGCCGCCGCGGCCGCCACTGGCCTGGCCGTCGTGCCCACGGACTTCGACAACCGCCGCGACATCGACTTGCTCATGGCCGGGCCTCAGGCCGTGCAGCTCTTCCAGAACGGCCGCGACGGCACGTTCCGCGACGTGGCGGGCGCCGTGGGCCTGGGCGCGGTGCACTCCGCCCTCGGTGTGGCCGCGGGCGACATTAATAAGGATGACTTCACCGACTTCGTGTTCGCGGTCGAGGGCGGGCCGGCCCGTATCGCGCTGAGCGACGGGAAGGGCCACTTCAACGTAGCGGACGGTCCGGAGGCGGCGCGTGACGCGCGCCAGATCCTGCTCCTCGACTACGACGGCGACGGCCTGCTCGACCTCGTCGTGCTGCGCGCAGACGGGCTTCGCGTGGTGCGCAACCTGGGGCGGGCGGGATGGAAGGACGTCTCTACAACCGCGCTTCCGGAATCGGCGCCGGCGAAAGATGCGTCCCCTCCCGTGGCGTTCGCCGCCGGAGACCTCGACGGCGATGGCCATCCCGATGTCGTCGAGCGTCTCGCGTCCGGCGCGGTTCGCGTCCTTCAGAGCCGCGGGGCGACAAGCCACTCGTTCGTCGTTCGACTCGCGGGGCTGGTCAGCAATCGAAGCGGCGTCGGCTCGAAGGTGACGCTGCGCGCGGGCAGCCTCCGGCAGCGCCTCGAGACCTCCGCCGCCACCCCGCCGGCGGCGCCGGCCGACCTCGTGTTCGGCCTCGGCACCCGCACGGCCGCGGACGCGGTGCGCGTCCTCTGGCCGGCCGGCATCCTGCAGACCGAGCTTCCTTCTGCGGATGCGGCCCCGGCCCGCGTCGCGACCCTCGCCATCAAGGAGCTCGACCGCAAGCCCTCCTCGTGCCCGTACCTGTACGCGTGGAACGGGCGCGCGTTCGCGTTCATCACGGACTTCATGGGCGGCGGCGAGATGGGCTACTGGGAAGGGCCCGGGCACTACAACCATCCCGATCCCGACGAGTACGTGCGCCTGGCGGACGATCAGCTCCGGCCCCGCGACGGCCGGCTCGAGCTGCGCGTCACCAACGAGCTCGAGGAAGCGCTCTTCGTGGATCGCCTGTCCCTCTTGTCCCTCGCCCACCCCGCCGACATCGAGATCTATCCGGACGAGGGCCTGCGGGAGCCCGCCCCGCGCTTCCGCCTGGTGGCCGTGCGCGACGTGGGTCCGGTGGCGGCGGCGACGGACGAGCGCGGCCGTGACGTCCTCGATCGCCTCGCGCGGCTCGATCGCCGCTTCGTGGACGATTTCCCCCTGCGGCGCGTCCGCGGCTACGCGGAGGAGCATTCGGTCACCCTGGACCTCGGCCCCGTGGCGGGCGAGGACAGCGTGCTCCTCCTGACCGGATGGACGGACTACGCGTTCTCCAGCGACAACGTGGCCGCGCAGCAGGCCGGCTTCGAGATGAAGCCGCCCGTGCTGCAGGTACAGGACGCGGCGGGCGCCTGGCAGACCGTGATCGCGGACCTGGGCGTCCCCGTTGGGCGGCCGCAGACGCTGGTCGTGGAGATGGCGGGACGATGGCGTGGTCCGGCGCGCCGCGTGCGTGTCGTCACGAACATGCGGATCTACTGGGATCAGGCGCGGGTGGGCACGCGCGCGGCCCTCCCGGGCGAGCCGGCGCGGCTGGAAGCGGTGCGCGCCGACCTTCGCGAGCGCGGGTTCTCGGCCGAGGTCTCCCCCGACGGCCGTGAGCCGTTCGGCTACGACTACGCGCGCGTCAGCGCTCGCTCTCCCTGGAAGGCCTTTCCGGGACGGTACACGCGCACGGGGGACGTCCGCGAGCTGCTGGCGGCCGTGGACGACGTGTTCGTGGTGTCGCGGCCGGGCGACGAGATCGCGCTGTCCTTCGACGCGGCCGCTCTGGCCCCCCTACCCGCGGGCTGGCGGCGGACGTACCTGCTGCACTCCGACGGCTTCAGCAAGGAGATGGACCTCCACTCCGCGACGCCGGATGTCCTGGGCCCGCTTCCGTTCCACGGCATGACGCGGTATCCGTACGCCGCGCCCGAGGTGTATCCCATGACGGCGGAGCGCGCGGCCCTCATCGAGCGCTACAACACGCGTGTGGTGCGGTCGGTCGAAGAGCGGCTGGAGGCGGCGGCGCGGTAGGCCATCGCTTCGCTGACGCACGGCGAGCGTCTACTCGTGATTCGTCCAGGAAATCCTTTTCTGACGTCAAGTTGTTTTTCTGACGTCA
>WNFI01301130.1_pt1 | contig 11514 bp, 11 predicted proteins | sample 5400471 | NCBI WGS metagenome assembly WNFI01 (sample SAMN13153348, study PRJNA577476) | soil metagenome | isolation source: 100 cm saprolite on Douglas fir-dominated hillslope | place: USA:California | collected 2013-09-17
CACCGCATCGGGCTTCTCCCGCTCGACGACCCTGTCCAGCCAGCGCCCGTCGAGCTCCATCTGGTAGAAGTTCGCGACTGACGGCACCTGCTCGCGCTTGCCGCTCGAGAGATCGTCGAGGACCACCACATGGTGGCCCTCCTCGACCAGCCGGTCGGCGACGTTGGAACCGATGAAGCCCGCCCCGCCGGTGACGAGCACCTTCATTTGGTCTTTGGCTTGTTCGCTCTCGGTAGGGGGCTGGCAGCCCGCGGTTTGGCGCCCGCATCGCCCCGTTTGCGGCTCGAAGCGCGCGGCTTGGACTTGCCGCGCCCCTCCCACTGCTTGACCTTGAAGATGGCTTTGACGGCGGTGTACGGCACCCCGATTCGGCGCTGCGCCTTGCGGGCGGGCTCGATCAGGTTGTAGATGACCCCGTGCGGACCACCCAGCGTGTCGCGGGCGGCGTACGCACGCAGGGCCTCACCGTCGCTGAAATGGATGACAACCTTGCCGAGGTCACCGCCGCCTACCTCGATCTCGTCCTCGGGCCCGCTCATGACGATGTATTTGAGGCTGCTGAGGGGGATCGTCAGCTCCTCGTTGTTGCTGGCGTCGATCGTCCGCGCTCGTAGCACAGGTTGGCTGAAATCGATCAGCTCCGTCTCGGCGGCCAGCACCTCGCCATCGAGAAACGTGAGGCGCACCTCAGGCACGGTTGCCGAACTCCATCGCAGGGATTATCGCTTGGCCGGCCCGACGGCGTCCCTTCTTCCCTCTGGGTGCCGGCTGCGTCCTCACGACGAAACGCCGACCCCTCGCAATCCGCGAAAATGTTGGGCCGTGACGGATCCCCTCGACCACATCCGCAAACTTGCCGAGGGGATCGGTCCCCGGGCCGCGACCACCAAGGCTGAGCGCGATGCGGCGGAGTACATCGAGCAGCAGCTCAATGACTTCGGTTTCAGCGTCAAGATCGAGGGTTTTCGCAGCGTTCGCAGTTTCAGCCACACGTACATCGCCATCTTTGTGCTCGCCATTGCCGGGTTCGTGGCAGCGGCCGGGTTCGACAAGGGGGCCCTCGGCCTGCTGCTGACGGGCATCGCCGGCGTCGCCTTTATCGGAGAAAACACCACCACCCTGCACCTGGCCAGGACCTTGATCCCCAAGGGCAAGAGTCAGAACGTCGTCGGGCGCCTTGCCGCACGGGAGATGCCACGCCGTCGTCTGGTCCTGGTGGCCCACTACGACTCGGCAAAGTCGGGCTTGATGTGGCATCCGGGGCTGGTTCGCGATTTCCGGCGGATCTTCGTGCTCCAGGCGATCTCGCTGATCTTGCTGCCCATCCTGGTGGGCATCCAGGGCGTCACCGGGGAGCGGCTCTTCGGGTATGTCGCGATCCCGTTTGCGGCGATCATCGTGGTGGGTCTGCTACTGCTGCTGCACCGTGAGCTCTTCTACAAGCATGTGGCGGGCGCCAACGACAACGCCAGTGGTGTCGGCGTGATGCTCAGTCTTTGACGTCGGTGCGGGCGAAATCAACTACACCACGGCCGAGGGGATGCTGCTCAAGCACCGGACCGGCAAGGACTTGACGGCGATGGCTGAGCGGGTGGCAAAGATGCCGGGTCTGAGTGTTTCCGCACGGCCATTCAGGGTCATGAGCCTGGACACCGAACCGGTGCTGCTGCGGCGCCTCGAGGCCATAACGGTGATTGGTACGCGCGACGGCGTGCCCCTGAACTGGCATCGCGGTAGCGATACATACGACGCGATCGATCCCGACGCGGTGGATACCGCCTATCGGTTTGTCGAAGCTATGGTTCGGCGCCTGATCGCCTGACCAGGCGCCGAAAGCAGGTCAGCTCGCGGTCGGGGTGCTCGGTGGCGTGGTCGCCGCGGCGGCCGGGGTGCGGCGACGTGCCGTGGTCCGGCGACGGGCCGCCGGCTTGCGAGCGGTGGCCGGCTTCTTGGCCGCGGGCTTCTTGGCGGCGGCGGGCTTTGTCGCGGCGGTCTTGCGGGCGGCGGCCGCACGCGCCGTCGCCGATCGGCGCGCGGTGGTGGCGCTCCGTCGGGCACTGGAGGTCGCGCTGGTGACACGCTTGCGAGCCCGCTTTGCGGTCCCGGTGGCCGCCTTCCTGGCGGTGGTCGCGGTGGATGCGCCGATGCCGGTGGCGCGGCGAATCTCCGCCTCCAGGGTGCGGATCCGCTTGTCCAGGTCGGACGCCTTGACGGCTCGACCGGACAGCGTTTCGATCTGCTTGGTGACGCGCTTCTCGAAGGACCGGTAGCTTCGCTCCAGGCCGCCAATGTTGGTGTTGAGGTCGCGCAGACGGCCCTGCAGGTTCTTCAGTTCGACGTTGTAGCGCTTCTCGGCGGTAGCCACCGTCTCCTGCACCGTCTTCTGCAAACGCTTAGCCGCGTCCTCAGCACGGCCCTGCGCTCCGGAGATGAGCTGCTGCCCACCTTCCACGAGATCGCGGACGCCGCCCCCGGCCTTCTTGGTCTTCTTGGATGACTTCTTGGCCATGCTCAGCTCACCTCCGATGCCGCGTGAAAAACGCGGCGGCAGCAAACGCCCATGATGTCAGCCGGCCATACCGGTGTCAAACGCCCGCGTCAAACCATCCCGAAGGTGGCGGCAAGAATTCGCAAATCAGCGGGTATCTGTAGGCATATAATCCGGAGATGCTGCACTGCGTCACGAGGTTGGAGCATGGCTGACCCGACTCCACGGCGGCCGCGGCGAGCCGCGGGCAAGCCCTCGACCAAGCGTCGTCCCACAACCAGGCGAGCCCGCGTTACGACGCCGGACAGTCCCACGCTGCGCAACGCCAACAAGTGGGTCGAGCTGGTCACGTCCTTGGTGCAGGCACCGGTGGGCCTCGCCACCAGCCAGGCCGATCGCATCATCGGGGAGCTGGTCAGAACCGGCAACCTCGGGCAGCGCGAAGCGGAGCGCCTACTCGGTGAGCTCAGGTCTGCGAGCGAGCGCGCCCAGGGCCGGGCGCAGCAGGAGTCCGCCCGCCTCGACCGTTTCATCGAGAGCCGCATCGAAGACGTCCTCAATCGGGTCAACATCCCGTCGCGGTCAGATATCGAGCGCCTCAACAACAGCGTTGACGTTCTAACCGCCAAAGTGCAGGCGCTGGTTGGCAGTAAGGACCGGGGAGGCGCGCGCTGACGCCGGGCCAGACTCATCCGCGAACGCGGGCGGCCGCAAAGCCGGGCCGGGCCAGGGCGTCACACCCAGCCGAGCCACCGCCGAGGCTGATCAAGAAGTACTCCAACCGCAAGCTTTACGACACCAGCTCACGGCGCTACATAACGCTTGAGCGGATAGGAGAGCTGGTTCGCACCGGTGAGAACATCCAGGTTGTCGACCGCGGCAGCGGCGAAGACCTGACCGCCGTGACTTTGTCGCAAGTCGTCCTCGACAACGAGCGCAAGCGCCACGGCGCGGTGCCCGAGCAGTTGCTGCAGCAACTGGTGCGGAACCCCGGCGAGGCGGTCATCGGTGCGGTGCGGCAAACGGTTTCGGCGGTGCAGGACCAGATCCAAAAAGCCGAGGAGCGCGTGCGCCCGGACGTGGCCGTGGAAGAGGCCCTGGAGAGGGCCTTATCGCGGACCCTCCGCGGTCTCAAGATTCCCAGCCAGAAAGACATGCAGCGGTTCGACCGGCGGTTGACCGAGCTTGCCGACCGCGACCGGCGCCGTCTACCATATCGGCGCGCTGCGCGCGCTCAACGACGCGCTCCTTGATCGCAGCGTCAACGATTTCGATATCTACGTTGGAACCAGCGCCGGTGCGGTGATCGGCTCGTGCATCGCCAACGGCATCCGCACCAAGGATTTGCTGCGGGCGATCTCGGGGCAGGCGGGCGAGGTCAACCTGCATCGTGGCGACGTCTTTCGGCCCAACGTCGAAGAGTTCGTGCGCAAGCTCGCCGGGCTTCCTGCGATGGCGGCGTGGGCCTGTTGGCACTACCTGAAAAACATCAGGGACATGGACCTGATCGATTTCGGCACCCTCTTCCTGGACTCGCTGCCATCCGGTTTCTTCGACTCTGAGGGGACCGCCGACTACCTGGCCAAGGTGTTCGAGGTGACGGGGCAGACAAACGACTTCCGCAAGCTCAAGAAGGACCTGCTGATCATCGCCACCGACCTGGATAACGGTGACCGGGTCGTCTTCGGGCGGGGCCACAACGACAGCGCCCCGATCAGCCGCGCCGCCGCCGCGTCGGCCGCGATCCCGGTGCTCTACAAGCCGGTCAAGATCAGCGGGCGTGAGTGTGTCGACGGTGGCCTTCGGGGCACCGCCAGCATCGACCTCGCCATCGAGCGAGGTGCCGACCTCGTCATATGCATCAACCCGCTGGTTCCGTTCGACAACTCGGCGCACAGCATCCCCAAGCTGGGCACCGACGCGCGCCGCGTCAGCGAGAAGGGTTTCTCGGCGGTGGTCAACCAGGTCACCCGTACCGCCCTGCACGCCGGGCTCCAGTACCACATCAAACAGGTGCGGCGCGCCCACCCCGAGGTCGACATCATCGCGATCGAGCCCAAGCGGACCGACGCGCGCATGTTCTTCGACAACCCGATGCGTTTCAGCTCCCGCATGCGCGTCGCCAAGCACGGCTATGAGTCGGTCATCGTCGAACTTGACGAGAACCACGATCGCAACAAGGAGGTGCTGGCCAAGCACGGCCTCACGGTCAGGCGCAACCTGGTGCGCGACCAGCTGCGCCTGATCAAACGGGCCGCCTACGACCCGCGGGTCATCTCTTACGTGCTTCAGAGCCGAGCCGACGCGCCGCTGACCGTCGGAGCCCGCGACGCCCGCTGGGACCAGCTGGAGTCGACACTGGAGCTGCTCGACCGAGAGGTCGCCCTCCGTCGCAGGGAGCTGCAGCCACAGTCTTCAGCGGCCGAGCCTCGGCGCCGCCGGGCGCGGGCCGTGCGGGCGGGGACCGGGTCCAACCGAGCCGTGCTGGCGAGATCCCGGGCCGGCTAGCCCACCGCGACCGACCGCCGGCGTGGGCGGCGGCTACTGACCGAAGGAGCTGTAGACCAGCGGTCGGTTCCTCACCACCGCACTGATATGGACGTCAGCCTGCTGGTCCAGGCTGACCGGTCCCCGGGACTTCAACTGCGTCAGGAGCTGCGCCGCCCCCGACGAGAGTTGTGCGGGGTCGCCGATGGCGCGGAAATCGTAGGGCGCCGTCAGCGTCTGGCCATCGATCGTAAGAGCACCGCTCTTTTCGCCGATCACGCTGTTCGCGGTCAGCCTCATCTCGTTCACCGACAGTGCCTCGGCGCCCAGCTGGCGCAGCGCATTGGCCAGGTCCTGCAGCTCGTAAGTCTGCATCGTGAAGCCGACCTTCATCTCCACACCCGGGCCGTGCACCGGGGTCGTGCCGTTGATCACCTGGAGCTCGGACAGCTGCCGGCTGAGCTGCTGCCGGGCGGAGTTGGGCGACGTCGCCGACGCCGCCAGCTGCTGCTCCTGGGCGCTCAGGTCGCTGCGCGCCTGCACCAACCGTTCGTTGGACTGGGCCAGCCCGGTAATCAGCAGTCCGAGGGTGACGTTGTCCTGGCTGCTGAGTAGCTGGTCGGCGGTGGCCTGCGACCGCACCTGGACGGTGAAGAAGAAGCCCAGGCCGAGCACGGTCACGAAGAAGATCGCAACCTGGACCCGGTTGGCGCGCAGGCTACCCTGCAACCGCGTACCTCACGATGAACGCGCCGTCGAAAGCCGGAAGGGTGAGGTCGCGCTCCGTTTGCCAGTGGAATTTCAGCTGGTAGACGTCGCTGCGGTTCTTCAGCTCCGAGAGGTTGTTGGCGTCCGACAGGACGTCGTTGAGGTGGTTGCCGCTGCCGATGGCTTCGAGGTGATACGGGGAGGTCAGGTGGACGCCGTTGAGCAGGACGTCGGTGCCCGCGACGTAGAAGCTGCTGGTGCTGACCACCCTCTGGCCGTTGACGCTGACGGCCTCCGCGCTGGCGGACCACAGCAGGTTGACCACATCCTGGATGTCCAGGTACTTGACCAGCCAGTCACGACGGTTGTTGCCGGTGACGTGGGGGTCGTTGCCGTTGGCCAGGTCAACCGAGATTCCCGGCCCGCTGATCTTGGTCAGCCCCGCGTTCTCTTTGAGATCGCGCGCCGCCAACTGGGACTCCTGCGCTTGCTGCGACGTCTGCGCCAGGCGGTCGTTGTCATGTTTGATCGTCTCTTCGATAGCCTGCAGCTGCCCGCGCAGGTTGACGTTGTCCTGCTCCAGGGCCCGGGCGCTGTTGACGAGCTGCTGGTCGCGGGCGACCCGGTTGGACGCGGGAACCAGCGAGGCCTTGAGCTGGGCGGTGACCGCCGCCGCCAGCAGGAACGTGACCACCACGATGGTCAGGCCGCGGGTGCGGCCGACGTTGTCGGGATCGCGCGGCAGGCCGCCGTCTGGATCGGACCTCAGCAACCTGTCGGCTCCATTCCAGCCACGATTAGCGGATCATATAGAGAGATGCTGGACAAGGACGAGAGCGCCTACGCCATCGCCCAGGAGCAATTCGACAGAGCGGCCGACGTTCTCGACCTCGACGACGACCTCCGTCGGGTGCTGCGAGAGGTCAAGCGCGAGCTGACCGTCCACTTCCCGGTGCTGATGGACGATCACGGCATCGGGATGTTCACCGGCTACCGCGTCCAGCACAACCTTGCCCGGGGGCCCGCCAAGGGCGGCATCCGCTTCCACCCGGCGGTCACCCTCGACGAGGTCAAGGCGCTGGCGATGTGGATGACCTGGAAGTGCGCGGTGGTTGGCCTGCCTTACGGTGGCGCCAAGGGCGGCGTCATCTGCGATCCCAAGCACCTCAGCGTCGACGAGCAGCAGCGCCTGGTACGCCGGTATGCGACCGAGATATCGATCATCGTCGGCCCCGAGTCGGACATTCCCGCCCCCGACGTGGGCACCACCGCGCAGCACATGGCGTGGTTCATGGACACCATATCCATGCATCGCGGCTACTCGGTTCCCGCCACCGTAACCGGCAAGCCTCTGGCGGTTGGCGGTTCGGAGGGGCGCCCCGAGGCGACCGGCCGGGGCCTGGCATTCTGCGTCATGGAGGCGCTCGAGGAGCTCGGCATCCGTGGTCCCGGCTCGACGGCGGTCGTCCAGGGGTTTGGCAACGTGGGCGCCGTCTCAGCCAAGCTGCTCAATCGCGAGGCGGGGATGAGCGTGCTGGCCGTCAGCGACTCCACCTCCGCGATCTTCAACGGGCACGGCCTCGACCTCGACGAGGTCGAGCACTACAAGGCCGCCAAAGGCACCCTGGCCGGCTGCCCCGGCGCCGAGAACATTGATCCCGAGGAGCTGCTGGAGCTTGACTGCACGGTGCTGGTGCCGGCAGCGCTTGAGGGTCAGATCACCCGCGCCAACGCCTCCAACGTGACGGTGTCGTATTTCGAGTGGGTCCAGGACCTGCAGGAGTTCTTCTGGGAGGAGAGCGAGATCAACCAGCGGCTTCACCACATCATGTCGCGCGCCTACAAGCAGGTCAGTGCCAAGTCTGGCGAGCTCGCGATCTCAATGCGGACGGCAGCGTATGCGCTCGCGGTTGACCAGGTCGCGCGCGCCACCGAGGTGCGCGGGATATACCCCTAGCCTCAGCCTCCAGCCGCGGCGGTCGACCCGGGGAGGTCAGCGACGCCCGACGCTGTGAAAGACGCCTTCGATGAAGGTGCAGTGATCCTGGAACCCGAGCCCGCGATAAGCCCGGTACGCAATGTCGTTACCCTGGCGTACGTTGAGGACGATCTCCCTGCAGCCCGCCTCGGCCAGAGCCAGGGCGACCGCGGTCGTCGTCGCCGAGGCCAAACCGCGACTGCGGTAGTCGACGTGGGTCAGGACGTTCCCGATGGCGCCGACCCCGAACTCCGCCGATACCACGTGGGTACCCGCCACCGAGACCAGCTCGTCGCCGGCGTAGATGCCGAAGTAGATGCCGCGCGAGAGCTGCCCGGGAAGCTGGTGGGCGTCGGTCCACATACCGTAGAGGCGCTTGACCGGCTCCAAGTCGTCGAGGCCGAGCCTGACCGCCTTTGGTCCGGATCGCACCTCGAGCCGGCTGGGCTCCAGGCGCATACGCCGCATCTGGTAGGCGCTGCTGACGTTGAAGCGCCGCTCGAAGGCGTGGAGCGCCTCGCCGCGGATACTGAACACGCCTGTGCTCGGCGGCGAGGAGAGCGATTCGATCGCCCGCCCGATCCCCTCCGGGTCGCCTATGCCAACGATGCTGAGCAGCCGCGGCAACTGGGCCTGGACCACGACGCTCCTGATTTCAGTGGGCGAGCCGCTGGCGACAAGGTCGGTTCGCACGCCCGACGCACCGTCTAGGTACCCGAGCGCGTAAGCCGACCAGGCGCGGTCCCGCATCAGGAAGTCGACCGCCTCATCGCGGCCTGGCGTGCGAACAGCGAGGTCCGTCGAGAACAGGGTCACCGGATCATGTTAGCGGCGTGGTTGGGAGGCCCGACGCCACCGGCGTCACGATGGAGGGCCAACTCGGAAGTGGTAAAATCCGCCAAAATCGAATCTCACAGGAGGCGTCATCAGAGACCGTAGCCCAGTAATTGGAGACCGGGCCGCCCGTCCCATTCAGATGGGCGCCCGACAGGATGGTGCCCGTATGCCCCGCGATCAAGCGTCGCGGGGTGTTGTTGTTAATGGGACAAGTTCGTGGCTCTAGAGACGGGCGTCGCCGCCACGCCAGGGCCGGCCGACCTGCTGCCCATCGGCCGCTCCAAGAAGGCGCGCCGGGCGTACGGCTTTGACGAGGTCGCCCTGGTGCCTGGCCGCGTCACGGTGAACCCCGAAGAGATCGACATCTCCACCATGATCGGCGGCCACCGCCTCGACATCCCCATCCTGGCGTCGGCCATGGACGGATCTGTGGACGTGAACTTCGCCATCGCCATGGGCAAGCTGGGCGGGCTTGCGGTCCTCAACCTCGACGGTGTCCAGACCCGCTACGAGGACCCCACCGACGTGCTCCAGCAGATCGCAGACGCGGCTCCCGATGAGATCAATGTCCTGATCCAGAAGATCTACCAGGAGCCGGTCAAGGATGAGCTGATCGCGCGACGGGTCTCCGAGATCAAGGCGGGCGGCGTCCTCTGCGCGGTCTCGACGATCCCCCAGCGGGCCGCCGCGCGGGCGCCGGTGATCGCCGAGGCCGGCGCCGACCTGATCTTCGTGCAGGGCACCGTGCTGACCGCGCGGCACATCTCCAAGGCCTACAAGCAGCTCTCTTTCAAAGAGCTGGCCGGGTCGTGCCCGGTGCCCATCGTGGTCGGCAACTGCGTCGACTACGACACCGCGCTGGAGCTGATGGAAGAGGGCATCAGCGGCATCCTGGTGGGCGTTGGCCCGGGGGCAGCCTGCACCACCCGCGGCGTACTGGGTGTTGGCGTTCCCCAGGTCACCGCGACCAGTGACGTGGCTGCGGCCCGCAACGACTACTGGCAGCGCAGCGGGCGCTACGTCCCGGTGATCACCGACGGCGGGATGCGCATCGGCGGTGACGTCTGCAAGGCGTTCGCGTCGGGCGCCGACGCTGTCATGATCGGCAGCATCTTCGCCGCCACCGAGGAGGCCGCCGGCCACGGGTTCCACTGGGGCATGGCAACTCCGGATCCCAACCTGCCTCGAGGGACACGAATCAAAGTCGGCACCAAGGCCACCCTGGCTGAGGTCATGGTGGGGCCGGCGCACGTTGACGACGGCTCTCAGAACCTGTCCGGCGCCATTCGCTCGTGCATGGGCGTGTGCGGCGCCCGCTCCATCCGTGAGTTCCAGGATGTCGAGATGGTGATCGCGCCGGCGATCGTCAGCGAAGGCAAGCAGGCGCAAACCGCGCAGCGAGTCGGGATGGGGGCTAAGTCTTGATCGCCATCGGAGGCGTGTGTCGAGGGTAAGCGTCCCCGAGCCGGCGGCTCCTCTTGACATGCCGAGAGTCGAGACAACCGAGGAGCCGGGAACCATCGAGCCCGGCGCAGTCCAACCTGGAGCCGCTCCGACCGCTCCCGAAACCATCCTGGTCCTCGACTTCGGCAGCCAGTACAGCCAGTTGATCGCGCGCCGGGTGCGCGAGGCCAAGGTCTACTGCGAGCTGATCCCGGGCACCGAGAGGATCGAACGGATCCGGGAGCTCAACCCGCGCGGCCTGATCCTCAGTGGCGGCCCGGCCTCCGTGTACGAGGCGGGCGCGCCCCACCCGGACCCGGAGCTTTACGAGCTCGGGGTGCCGATCCTGGCGATCTGCTACGGCATGCAGCTGATGGCGGAGGCGCTGGGTGGCGTTGTCGAGCCTTCGGACAAGCGCGAGTACGGAGCCGCCGCCCTGGTCGTCGACGAGAAGGCGTCGATCTTCGGGCGTATGCCCGACCAGATGCCGGTCTGGATGAGCCACGGCGACCGGATTACCACCCCGCCGCCCGGGTTCCACGTGCTGGCGCATTCCGGCAACTCGCCGGTGGCGGCGATGGGCGACGACCGGGGGAGGGTCGGCATCCAGTTCCACCCCGAGGTGGTTCACACGCCGCTGGGCAAAGAGATCATCCACAACTTCCTCTACGACGTCTGCCGCTGCAGCGGCAACTGGGAGCCGCGCAGCTTCATCGAGTCCGCGGTCGAGCAGATCCGCAAGCAGGTCGGCGACGGCCGCGTGATCTGCGCGCTGTCGGGAGGGGTCGACTCCGCGGTCGCCGCCACCCTGGTGCACCGGGCCGTCGGCGACCAGCTGACCTGCGTCTTCGTCAACAACGGGCTGCTCCGCCTCCAGGAGGGGGAGCGGGTGATCGACGTCATGACCAAGGGCCTCAACATCGACCTCCGGTACGTGGACGCCACCGACCGCTTCCTGACCGCCCTGGCTGGTGTCGTCGACCCGGAGCAGAAACGCAAGATCATCGGCCGCGAGTTCGTCGGCGTCTTCGCCGACGAGGCCCGCAGCCTCGAGGACGCCAGGTTCCTGGCCCAGGGGACCCTCTACCCGGACGTCATCGAATCGACCTCTCACGACACCAACCACGCGCACAAGATCAAGAGCCACCACAACGCCGGCGGCCTGCCCGAAGACCTGAACTTCGAGCTGGTCGAGCCGCTGCGCTACCTCTTCAAGGACGAGGTCCGGCAGGTGGGCCTGGCCCTTGGCTTACCCGAGGACATGGTCTTCCGGCAGCCGTTCCCTGGCCCCGGGCTGGCGATCCGGGTGATCGGCGAGGTCACCAGGGAGCGCCTCGACATCCTGCGCCAGGCCGACTGGGTGGTGATTGACGAGATCAAGCGTTCCGGCCTGTACCGGCAGGTCTGGCAGAGCTTCGCGATCCTCACCCCGATCTCGTCGGTGGGCGTGATGGGGGACTTTCGGACCTACGCCAACGTGGTCGCAGTGCGCGTGGTAACCAGTGACGACGGCATGACCGCAGACTGGGCCAAGCTGCCGTACGACGTCCTCGGTGAGATCTCCTCCCGGATC
>WNFI01555537.1_pt1 | contig 11514 bp, 13 predicted proteins | sample 5400471 | NCBI WGS metagenome assembly WNFI01 (sample SAMN13153348, study PRJNA577476) | soil metagenome | isolation source: 100 cm saprolite on Douglas fir-dominated hillslope | place: USA:California | collected 2013-09-17
GAAGCCTGGCACGAGGCTGGGATGCTTGGGCAGAAGCAGAACGTCTTTGATGATTTCATCGCTGCTGCTGAGTGGCTGATTGCCCAGAAGTATACCTCTGCCCCTCGCCTGGCGATCAGTGGGGGGAGTAACGGAGGCCTGCTGGTGGCGGCCTGCATGGTTCAGCGCCCCGATCTCTTCGGAGCTGTGGTCTGCCGCGTGCCGGTGATCGATATGCTCCGCTACCACAAATTCAGCGTTGGTCATTATTGGACCGCCGAGTATGGCAATGCGGAGACCAGCGAGGAGCATTTCCGTTTCCTCTTCGCCTACTCGCCGCTGCATCATATGCAGCCGGGGACGGCCTATCCTCCGACCTTCATTCCGTCGGCTGAGTCCGATACGCGCGTCTCACCGGCCCACGCCTTCAAGTTTACCGCCGCCTTACAGGACGCTACGGATGGGACGTCCCCAATCCTGTTATACGTGCAGCCGAAGTCCGGGCACGGGGTAGGCAAGCCGACCGCGAAAATCATTGAGCAATGGAGTCTCATTTTTGCCTTTCTCTTCCACCTCTTTCATTTGCCCAGCTTTGATGATCTGGAACGGCAGCAGGAGGACGCCCGACCTGATTTGCCCCGTTAATCAGAAGGATAACGTTGTTCAGATGCCTATCAATCACCACCACAGGTACAAGGAGGATTTCATGGTCCTGATTTTGCCACACGCTCCCCTTTCGCCAGAGGAGCATCCCACCAACACCGAGGGGCAAAGCACCCAGGTGTCGCACATAACGCCGCCTCGTTCCCTTTTCACGAATCCTGACGCTGAGCGCTCGCTCCCTTATCCGTTCCTGCTCCAGTTTTTGACCTTCTCGCCGATGGTCAACGGCGAGCAAACGCTTGGCGAAACCAAGACGGAAACGGGCGACGGCACTGGCCCCACCAGAGAGGATTCAGCAGACGATGAGGACGAGACGGACGATCCGAATGATCCTGGAACCGCCTCTGTCATCGCCGATAGCAATGATAAGGAGGACGCTGATTACTGATGGGTACCAAAACAGTGCTGGTACTTTCCCAACGGGAGGACGCGCATATTCCTCCCGTCCAGGAGGAGCTGGCCAGCATGGGCGCGAGCGTGGCCTTTTGCGATCTTGCCGACTTTCCAGAACGCATCGAGATGGCCGCGCAGATCGGCAGTGGCACGCCCTGGACTGGGCAGTTGATCGCCAGTGACCGGGACCTGCGCGTGGGTGTGGAGGACATCGTCAGTGTGTACTGGCGTAGGCCACAGCATTATCACGCGCCGGAAGGCTATTCCAGCCCAGTACGCGCACTCCTCGATCAAGAAGCCTATCGTGGTTTCCTGGGCCTGTTGCTGGGTGTACCTGACTCACACCAACCTTTCTGGGTCTCTGAGCCACAGGCGATTCGTGCTGCGGAGTTTAAACCATCGCAACTAGCGGCAGCGGCTGGGCTGGGCCTGCGTGTTCCCCGCACGTTATTGACGAATAGCCCTGCTGCGGTACGCGAGTTCTACGAAGCGTGCGAGGGGCGCGTTATCACCAAGGCAGTTTGGCGGGGCATTCTCGATCCACATGGGTCGTACACCCCTGGCCAACCGCGCTTTGTGTATACTAGTGCTCAGTTCCTTAAATACGGTAAGAAAAGACATGCCGATAGTGACGCCTGGCCTTGGGAGGCCGTCCCCAGATCCAAGGCTTGGCTCGCCGGTTGAGTTGGGCGGTGGCCACACGGGTCGCCTGTTCGATCTCCTTGGGGTTGGCGAAGCTCTGGCCGGCCAGGGCATCACGGCGAAAGAGACGCCACCAGCCTTCTTGCAGATTCAACCAACAGGCTCCTGTGGGAATGAAGACGTGGTGGAGGCGTGGATGCTCTTCCAGCCAGGTGCGCGTCTCCAGGCTATTATGACTGGAGAGATTATCGGTAATGAGGAAGATGTCCCCGCTCGGATTGTCCGCCTCGATAGCAGCGAGCAGCTCAATGTAGCATTTGGAATTGCGCGAGGCCGCGCAACGGGTGATTTCCTTGCCATCGCGTACCCGGAGCGCTCCATAGACCCAGGTTTTTTCAGGCCCCCGACCATACTCGAGCGGCGCTTTGATGCGATGGCCATCGGGCGACCAACCAGGGGCTGGCTCAAAGGTGCGTGGGACTACCGGTCCGAGTTCGTCGGTACAGATGGTCGTCGAGCCTGCGGGCGGGTCCGTGTACTGGCTGACGACCGCGGTCCTTTTGGGATGAAATCCTTGTCGCGCGGCTCGCTCCAACTGTGCGTGTTGCGCCACCGTACCCCTTCACGTAAAAGAATGCGGCGCACCTGACTGCGTTTGACTGGGATGCCTGCTTCTTCCGCTGCCCGCGCTAGAGCATTCAAACTCCACTGGGCCTCTTCTTCTTCCGCGCGAGCCACCATCGTTCCATCCCGTCGCGTGACCAGCTTTCCGGGCGGTGCCTGGTGTGCCAACGCGATCAGTTTGCTGTCGTCCTCAGCTCTCACAACTCCGGACGATTATGCGCGCATGCAGGATCCAGTCGGCTGGCCCGTGTCGGCTCCCAGCCAGTTTACGCACCCAACGCTCTTCTTTCTCATCCTGGGGTGCTCGTGCTCGCAGAAGCTTAGGCATGTCTTTGCTCCTCTCTGTTCTTCACAACCTCCTTTCTGATTCTATCACCACTTAAGGAACTGAGCACTAGCGAGGTAACGGCAGAGCATCTCAGCCTGCTTGAGGGGGGTCGGGCAACCGCTCATTTGTTCCAAGAGCGGGTGGACAAAGCTCTGGAGTTGCGGGTGGTTATCATCGGACGCCAGGTTTTCGCTGTCGAGATTCTCTCGCAAAATGCCGAGGCGTCCTCCCTTGACTGGCGCAAATCGTACAAAGATCTCAGCTATGGCGTTCACGAGCTTCCTCATGATCTCGAAATGGTGCTATGTCAATTGGTGAGGCTCTTTGGCTTACAGTATGCGAGCATGGATATGATCCTGACGCCGCAGGGGGAATACGTCTGGCTCGAATGTAATCCGAACGGCCAATACTTTTGGCTTCAGCCGCCAACGGGGCTTCCGATGGCCCGTGCGATGGCGCAACTGTTAGTTTCTCCCAAGGAGTACGGACTATGGTAAATGAGTGGCATGAAACCAGCAGCGAACAGGCGCGCGCTCGATTGGTCTCGGCGATGCGCAAAGAAGGCACAATTCGTACGGACGCGGTGGCGCAGGCGTTCCTGGCAGTTCCACGCGAGGCTTTCGTACAAGTCTTCTATGAGCAGGAACGTTGGCCAGGTCATCCGTGGCTGCCCCGCACGTCTGACTCGTACGCGGAGCAGGGTTCGTGGATTGACGCCATCTATCAGGATCAGCCATTGGTGACGTTGGTTGATCACCACAATACGCCAGTCAGTTCCAGCTCAGCGCCCTCGGTGATGGCCATGATGTTGGAGGCCCTCACCGTCTCGCCGGGAGCGACGATTCTGGAAATTGGAACAGGCAGTGGGTATAACGCCGCGCTCCTGGCCACACTCACTGGCGAAGCTGGGCTGGTCACGACGATTGAGCTGGAAGATATACTTGTGCGCGCGGCCACCCAGGCCCTCCGTCAGTCGTCTATAGGGCAGGTAGAGACGCGGGTGGGCGATGGACGACTTGGGATTCCGCCAAGGCGCGGCCTCTATGACCGGATCATTGCCACCGCATCCTCTCCTGACATTTCTCCTGCGTGGTACGACCAGTTGGCTCCTGATGGTCGTCTGGTTCTGCCCTTGCAGGGCTCGTTGGGGAAAGGTGGCTTCTTGACCACTGAGAAAAAGGCGGATGGAGAGGCTTGCGGTGTTTTTGATGCCCGTTCATTGCACTTTATGCCCCTGCGCGCGGTCGCGTCTCTGTTCAGCACTGAGCAGCGGCCCTCTCCCCTTTCCGTTCTGCTCCGCCAGCCAGTCACCCAGCATATCCAGATCCCCTCTGACGACACGGCGATGACCATTTTTGAAGATGACGCATTCCACTGGTATCTTCAGTGGGCACTGCCTGGCGTAACATTGATGAGAAGCACGATAACGCGCGGTCCATCCGAGGCTCAATCAGTGGTCACCTTCACGGACACAACAAGCACGGTGGTCCAGCTCTTCCTCACTGAGGGGACCTGGCGCGGCAACCAGCGTGGCGGTATTGCTCTTTGGGAGACAATCAAGCAGGCGTATGGCACCTGGGTTGACAAAGGGCGACCGGGGATCGAGACGTACTCCGTCGCGTCGGACGCTGGGGATCGACGCTTCCTTCTCCTGGGTCCCTGCGAACTGTTGCTCTAGTTCTGCCTCGCTTTCTGTAATCGGACCTGTTGCTCAATTGCGTGGAAACAGTCTTCATGGAAATCGAAAGAGCGAAATACGCTCATTACTATGCAAAAAAATTTCCCTTTTTAAGGAGAAGAAGAATGTCTCAGAGGTATTGGAAAAACTTCCCATCTTGATTTACCAAACCTTCTCATATGACCTCAAATAAAAAGCAATTGACGCATTGAAACATCTGTGCTATAATATTTCTAACTTGAGGCTCTGCCTGGTGCAACCTCCTTTTGGCTTGAGTGGTTCGCCCATTCGCCGCTTTGCGCAATGATTGCGTCTTTCGAAGACGCTTCGAAAGACGAACTGGGTGCTCGTAGTGTCCCCTCCCGCCTAGTCCGCTGTTTGGTAAACAGGCGTAGGTATGGCCAGGATGCCATGAAAAAAGCTAGGGAATGTCCAGCTTCTTTTCCCATAGCGCAAGGTATGAGAAAAGTTGAAGCAACTATGTACGCTATCCTACTATCCATCAAGACTCCATTGTTTTTGTGGCAGAGGACGATCTCTGGCTGATAACAAGGAGCGGGGGACGTGCTGAGCGGCTGACCGCCGGTGTAGCAGGAGTAAAAACACCACGCTTTTCGCCAGATGGCAAGCAGCTCGCCTTCGTCAGCCAGTTTGAAGGTCCAGAAGAGGTCTATCTCCTCCCACATTTAGGCGAAGAAGCAAGACGCTTGACGTTCCTGTCAAGTAGCTGCACTGTCGTTGGGTGGGTCCCGACGGGAGAAGCCATTCTCTTCGCCAGCAACACCGGTCAATACGTGCTCAAAGCTCAAGCACTGTATGCACTGAACCACCAGGGAGGCTTACCCGATCTCCTGCCCTATGGCCTGGCGAATGCGATGAGCTACGGGCCGACAGGAGAGGTAGTTATTGGGCGCAATATGGGTGAGCCGGCGCATTGGAAACGGTATCGAGGCGGAAGAGTCGGGCAACTCTGGTGCGACATTCGCGGAGATGGTCAGTTTCAGCGCCTGACACAAATAGAGGGCAACGTGGCATGTCCTTGCTGGATAGGCGAGCGTATCTACTTTCTCTCCGACTACGAGGGCTGCGGAAATATTTACTCCTGCCTCCCCAATGGGGAGGACATCCAACGCCATACTGACCATCACGATTTTTACGCGCGCGGTTTAAGTAGCGATGGTGAGCGCTGCGTCTATCACGCCGGAGGCAATCTGTACCTTTTTGATCCACCCAGTAACGAAGCGCAACGTCTCGAGATTGAACTACCGAGCAACCGACCCCAACGGAGCCGGAAATTCGTTTCGGCAAGCGTGTATTTGAATAGCTACGCCCTTCACCCCCAGGGGTACGCAGTCGCTCTGACTGCACGCGGGAAAGCCTTTTCCATGGCGCATTGGGAAGGGCCTGTCTTGCAATATGGCCAGGCTGAAGGCGTGCGTTACCGCCATCTGAACTGGCTCAACAGCGGTGAACGCCTGGTAGCCATTCATGATAGCGCGGGGCAGGAAGATTTGATTCTCTTTCATCCAGAAGAGTCGAAGAAGGAACCTCAAACTTTCCCGACGCTTGATCTGGGTCGTGTGCTCAGCCTGGTGGTTGCTCCAACGGAAGAGAAGGTTGCCCTGACCAATCATCGTCAGGAGATGATCGTGGTCGATTTGGAGACGGGCGAACAACGGGTCCTTGATAGGAGTCACCATGCGCCAATTGGCGACATCGCGTGGTCGCCCGACAGCAAATAGCTGGCATACAGCTTTGCGCTTTCACTTCAGAAAGTAGCCATTAAACTGTGCCGATTGGAAAGTGGAGAGACCTCTTTCGCGACTGAGCCAGTGCTGGAAGATCGGGCACCAGCCTTTGATCCCGAAGGCAAGTACCTCTATTTTATTGGGAAACGCACGTTTAATCCCGTGTACGATAATCTTCAGTATCTTGAGTTGAGTTTTCCCTTTGGCGAAAAACCCTACGCAATCATGCTCCAGCGCGACCTAACCTCTCCCTTTATTGCAGTGCCACATGCCTCCTCGAAGGATAAAGGTGAGGACAGTGACGAGAAAGAACAAGCCAAGCAGAATGGCAACGGTACCAATGGTGCAGGCAAGCCGGTAGTCATCGACCTGGAAGGAATTGAAAAACGCGTGGTGCCTTTCCCTCTCCCAGAAGGCAAGTACAAACAGGTCCGAGGGATGAAAAGGAAAGTGCTTCTCCTCTCTCAACCTCTGGAGACGGCTCTGCATGAGGATGCTGAAGAAGAGGGAACAGGCCAACTCGGGCACTTTGATTTCGAAACGCTCAAGTACGAGGGCGTGGCCGATGGGGTCAATGCCTTTATCATCTCGCGAGATGGCAAACAGGTGATGTATCAGGCCAAACGTCGTTTGCGGGTTCTGAAAGCTGGCGAAAAACCTGGCAAAAATGAGAACGGCGACCGACCGAGTCGAGAGAACGGCTGGCTCGACCTCGACCGAGTGAAGGTATCGGTCCAATCCCTGGCCGAGTGGAAGCAAATGTTTGCCGAAGCCTGGAGGCTCCAACGCGACTATTTTTGGGCGGAGCACATGCCAGGTATCGATTGGCAGGCAATATACGAGCGCTATGCACCGCTGGTTGAACGGGTCGGATCACGCGCAGAACTTTCTGACCTCTTGTGGGAGATGCAAGGGGAATTGGGCACATCGCACTCGTATGAGAGAGGTGGCGAGTATAGAAAAGGTCCCTCCTACGGTCAGGGATTTCTTGGGGTGGACTGGCAATACGATGTGAACAGTGCCCGCTACCGCATTGCGCATATGCTGCAAGGCGACCTTGCGAATAGCAAAGAGACCTCTCCTCTGAACAGCCCGGGGCTGAATGTCCGTGTGGGCGATGCGGTGCTCGCCGTCAATGGACAACGTCTGACATCAGGACAGAGTCCACTGGAACTCTTGGTCAACAAAGCGGGCAGCGAGGTCCAATTAACCATTGAAGATGGCACAAGTGGAACCACACGCGTCATCACCGTCAAAACATTAAAGAGCGAACGTGACGCACGCTACCGGGAATGGGTCGAATCCAATCGCAGGTTAGTGCATGAATGGTCACAGGGGCGTGTCGGCTATATCCATGTTCCTGGTATGGACGTACACGGTTTTGCCGAGTTCCAGCGCGGCTATCTGGCGGAACATGATGCGCTGGGCCTCATCATTGATGTGCGCTGGAATAGTGGAGGACATGTTTCGAGCTTACTGCTAGAAAAGCTGGCCTGTCGCCGTATTGGCTATCGTTTCTGGCGCTGGAAGTCGCCAAGAAGTTATCCCTTTGACTCGCCACGTGGTCCAATGGTTGCGCTGACCAATGGATATGCGGCATCTGATGGAGACAAATTTAGCCATGACTTTAAGTTGATGGGGTTGGGGCCGCTCATTGGTACCCTTACCTGGGGTGGCTTGATAGGCATCAGTAGCTATCGCTACCTGGTGGACGGCACCGCGATAAGCCAGCCGGAGTGCGCCAATTGGTTCCCAGATGTTGCCTGGCGCTTAGAAAATTATGGAACGGAACCGGATATCATCGTGGACAACACACCACAGGATTATCAAAAGAGTTACGACGCGCAGCTTCACCGGGCTTCGCTTTGTTCGGCCTCAGCCAATGAGGGACGTTTGCAATTTGTCCGAGAAAGCACGCCAGATCATACATCTGAGGCCAAAAGTCTCTTGTCCTGAGTGTGAAATGGTGCATGCGATCGATAGATGCTCTAAAATCCTTGTTATGTTTGGTACAATAAAACGCACCATGTGGCAAGATAAACTGTTAAATTCCATTTCTTCTTAAGAGGAGACAAATGAAGTCAATTTTATTCATTACAGGAAATCAGGACAAGGTCCGTGAAGTCAGTGCCTTGCTCCCAGCCGTTCAAGGTTTCGATATGGATCTCACGGAGATGCAAGAGCTTGATGCGCAGAAGATTATTGCGGCGAAACTTGCCGAGGCCCAGAAGCACCAACCAGGCCCATGCATCGTCGAAGACACCTCGCTCTATCTCGATGCCATGAACGGCCTGCCTGGACCACTGGTGAAGTGGTTCCTGAAAGCGATAGGCACCGAAGGGATCTATCAATTGGCCGAAGCATGGAAGAGCGCGAGGGCTACTGCTCGCACGCTCATCGGTTATGCAGAGGAAGATGGAGACGTCCATTTTTTTGAAGGCTCTATCTCTGGGATAGTGGTCCCGCCACGCGGCACCGATGGTTTTGGTTGGGATGCAATATTTCAGCCAGATGGGCAGAGCAAGACGTTTGCCGAGATGACTCCAGAAGAAAAAAGTCGGTTCAGTATGCGCAAAATGGCTGTAGAAGATTTACGGCTGTATCTTGAACAAAAGCAGTGCGTCGTCTCTACAGAGAGAAATTATCTCAGGGAAAGATAACGCATATGTTGGCTGTACATTGTATACCTCCTGGCAGGAGGCCAGTGCGTGAATCTGGGGTCCAACCGATGGCGAACGAATGGTGCGTTACAGCGGTTTCCAGAAGTGTTGGAACTGGGAGATGTTATCCTCTTTGAGGAGACAACAAACCCTCAGCCCATGCTTGCAGCCATGCCTCAAGAGAATCTGCCACGGAAGCCAGACCATACTCATGTGCATCCCAGATTCCCACGCGCAAAATGTGACCGGTGGTGGTATGGAGACAGATGAAATTGCCACATCCCTCGTCGCAAATGCGCAACACATGCCTCGGCCAAGTGGTATCAGCAAAGGTCCAGTCTTTCCCAGGCTGTACCTGGCCGTCGAGATCAAAGAATGTATGCATTTCGCTGCACTCCTGGTACAGCTCGACGACCGTTCTATCGATCTCAGAGGCATCTCCGATTAATCGTAAAAGGCCATAGTGAGGTCCGAAGCCTCCATTGGCGATCTGGCTATAGAGTGCGCGGAGATCGGAGGGAAGCGGGCAATCCAGAGGCTCTTCTGCTTTGCTCAGTTGCGCTTCTGTGACCGGAGAAAATGTAAAGCCGAACCTGCGCGGATCGTCTTCCGCAGCAGGGAGAGGCCAGTGCATATCGGGACCATACCAGTGCTGAATAGCACAGGTTTTTCGAATCACCTCGCACAATTCTCTTGGCTGCATACCTATCCCTTTCCAATATGTGAGAACATGTTGCAGCTAAGCTGCTCTCCATTCTACCTCTGACTTGACACGGAAGCAATTCAGCTCCATCTCATGCGCCCAAAGACTCCCCAGCCCGCAAGAGCTGGAAGGGAGCGAAAAGTGAAGGCAATTGCACATGCGTCATGTCCCGAAGTGACTATTGTAAACGCTACCATAAGAGAGGATCCGCATCCCCAAAACTGGTGGGAAGAACTATTTGAGAGAAAGAGGTGGGTGGAAAGGGGGGCGGGCAGAGTTCGTGAGGAGTTAGCCCTGCTATCCTTGGAAAAGAGGGTCGGCAGGCGAGGCGCTCGCTCCTGGCTCGATCTTACTCCAGAAGGAAGCAGGGGGGACACTGTGCTCTACGCGCTCTGCGGCATATCGGGGAGCGGCAAAACGACGGTGTTGGAGGCAACACTGCAACGCGCACCTCATCTTGGACACCTGGTCACGTCGACCACGCGCTCTCCTCGGCCTGGTGAAGTGCCGGGACGCGATTATCACTTCCTCAGCGCCTCCCGCTTTGCGACGCTGATCGAGAATGGGTCCCTGGTCTGCCCTATTGAGTATCGCGGGGAGTGGTATGCGACGGCCCTGGCGGATTTGGGCGCCTGTATCCACCAGGATACCCTGGCCGTCTTGCGCCCGGACAAACTGGCTGATCTCGCCGCGTTTACCCCTCTCTGTGGCATCTACCTGGAAATGGTCGGAAAGGCCGCACCGTACGCGGATGAGGATCAGATCATCGTGGCGCATCAATCCGCCTGCTGTACACGCCTTTCCAATATCCCTGGTCGCCTGGACCAGGTAGTTACGACGCTTTTGGACCTACTACAGGCACCGCAAGATGCATTGGTGCAGGGAGGTTTGTATGGAATTCAGAGAACCCGTTCCAACCATTATTGAAGAGCAACGCTCGGCGGATGGCAGTCTCAAACTACTCTGGCAACTGGCTGACGCTCGCACCGTCGAAAGCATCTACTTTACCTTTCAGGACCAGGTCTATACCTGTATCTCTTCGCAAGTTGGCTGCAATGTGGGCTGCCCTTTCTGCGCGACCGGGCAACAGCGTGTGCTGCGCAATCTGGCCAGCGCGGAGATCGTCGCACAGGTCGAGGGGAGTGAAGAGCGAGTGCGCGCTGCTGGTGGAACGTGGCCCCTCAATCAGGTTGCCCTGGCTGGCATGGGCGAGCCGCTGCTCAATTTTGATGCGGTGGTCCAGGCAGCAACGCTCCTGCGCGCGAAAGGGCTGGCCAGCGTGGTTTCGCTTTCGACGTCGGGGATTGTCCCGCGCATGCTTGAGCTGGCCGAGATGGCAGACGACGCGATCAATAAGCTGTTCATCTCGCTGCACGCCACCACTGACGGCGCGCGCGCACTCCTGGTACCCACGAATCGCAAATACCCGCTCTCCCAGGTGCTCGCGGCGGCACGCATCTACGCAAAAAAAACGGAGACGAAAGTGACTGCCACCTACCTGCTCTTCGCTGGTCTCAATGACACTGATGGCGACCTGTACCGCCTGCTGGATCTGCTTGATCCCACCCTGTTTGTGGTGCAACTCAGCGAGTGGAATCCGGTGCAGGGTGTCCAGCAGCCGTTGATGCCCTCGCCTCGGCTCGATTCTTTTCAGCAGACGCTCGAGCGGCAGGGGCTGGAGGCGTTTATTCAGCGTAGCAAGGGCCGTGAGATCGAGGGGGGCTGTGGGCAGCTCCGCTCGCGGATACTCGCAGGAACCCCAGGAGCATCACCAACGATCCCGGCCAGTTCCGTTGCGCGTCGGGCACCACTGTGAGATACTCGCAACAGTGCAGAACACCTGGTGCTTGTGTTTGGGAGAGGAAAACAACGTGATCTATCGTCAATTGCCGCGCGTCTTTTATCTGCAATCCACCTTGCAGGTGGCACGCGCGCTCGTCGGAAAATACCTGGTGCACCAGACGCCCGAAGGACTGGTGCGCGGGCGGATCGTGGAGACGGAAGCGTACGCGGGTGTCTATGACCCGGCCTCCCATACCTACCGCAACCAGCGTACCGCACGCACGGCCATTTGGTACGGCCCTGGCGGGTTTGCC
>WNFI01683407.1_pt2 | contig 11513 bp, 10 predicted proteins | sample 5400471 | NCBI WGS metagenome assembly WNFI01 (sample SAMN13153348, study PRJNA577476) | soil metagenome | isolation source: 100 cm saprolite on Douglas fir-dominated hillslope | place: USA:California | collected 2013-09-17
CGCGAAGCTGAGCGGGTCTTGCGTCAATATCGGCACTTGATTGACCCAGCCAACGATTCGTTCGGCTGATGCGATGACCAAAACGCTCTTAGCAGATGTCGAGATTATCGAGGAAAAACCGTCAATTCCCTCATGAATGAATTCTTAAACTTCGTAATTTAATTTATCCGGGTGATGTCGCCGAATGAGCACGCCCGGTTTAACTTCAAGGGCTTTTAAAACACAATAAGTCATGGCTGGCACCGAAACGTACGATACAAACGCAGTTTGCCCGCAATGTCGGACGATCATGGTCCACGTTGCAATTACGCCCCATCCTGTCGTGCGCAACATGCAGCGAAATACGTACGTTTGCTACTCTTGCAAACGGACGCGCACATATATGTTGCCAGGGACAACTACCCCACTTGTACGCGATGACGAGGCCGGCACGCCGTCGGTCGCGAACTACCAAGCAAGATAAGCTCCAACAATGTCCGAGCGCCGGAGAGATGACCGCGCTTCCACAAGTACACGCGGCGTCATCAAATTTGGTCCGGCCGGACAAGAAATGCCTTGCGCCATTGATGATCTAACCGCCCGCGGCGCCGGCCTTCGTGTCGGGACTGTCTTTGGCTTGCCGCGGGTGTTTCGATTGACAATCGATGGCGAGGTCATGACCCGGCATTGCCGGGTGATCTGGTCGGACGGCAAAAAACTTGGCGTTTCGTTTGAGTAGTGGGTCGCCCTCAATCCAGCACAGTTCGTTTCAAATGAGATATCTTGCCCACGCAACAAATGCGTAGAACTGCTCAGGAAAGGCGATGAAATAAAAGATCACCGCCGGGGGGGCCAACAAAAACAGCCAATCGCGCATTGGCGGCTCCTGTAACAAGGAGGCCATTATCTAAATAGACCACTTTCAAAGTGCTTTAGATGATGTCTCAAATTTTAAGCTTTGCGGAAGCCCGCGCTTTTTCTGAAGAACTATTCGAAGGTAATTCCAAGTTTCGTATCTGTTCTCCATACCGACCGGCAAGAGCGGCGGACTCCCTCGATAATGACGTCGAAATTTGCCGGAATTCCATACGTCGTAGACACTTGGAGGCAAGCTCCCGTGTCCGAGAGATTGCGGACCGCACAATCAAGCTTCGGCGCCTTCTCGCTCAGAATAATTTGCGCTGTCTTGAGGACGCGTTTGCGGAAGATGGTTCTTTTGTCTTGCACAGCCCGACGCCTGGAATCGCTTGCACCCTAAAGTGACTAGGCACCCCAGTCAAAGTCAACTATCAGATAAATCAGCATCATTTCCCCATAGGACCGCTGGGAATGACGCGTTGGCGCCGCCGGGGACTCGCCCTCCATGCGGCTAGTGCCCGAGCGCCGCAAGCTCGGCATTTTTACGTACAATTTCCTGTTCCAGCCGCCTAATGTTCTCGAAAAGACGCTCACTCGTCAGCCGCAAAAAATAAAACCCAAATTGCGGATTCTGAAAATACAGCTCTTTTACCTGCTGGTAGGTCGCAGTCAGCACCGCACCATCTTCGGTACATTCGATCGTCTGCGTGCGCCTGTTATCCGGCGCGAGGAGCCCGAGATCGCCAAACACTTGGCCAGCTGGGATTTCGATGTCCATTTCGCGAAGGCGATATCGACCACTCACGCTGTAATACATCGCTTCAGCCACGTCTCCCTTGCGGAAGACGACTTCCCCCTTGCTGAACCTGCGGTTGGACATGAAGGGCTTCAGCCAGTCAATCGACGTTTCACCGTACGAAGCCGCGGCCTCAACGTCCTGAATTAGTTTTCGCATTTGTTGCAATCGCACTGTGTTGAGCGGCAGCAGAATTAAATTCAATATAAGCGTCGGGTATATTCCGGTAAAAAATCCATAAACAATAAAGAGTGCGTTGCAGGTCATGCTCACGACGCGCAGGGGAATCATGGTTTTCATGGCGCACGTGACGATGCTTGACGCTACCGCCGCGTAGCCGAACCACATGGGCCATTCGGTATGCTTGAGAAATTCCATGCTCCTCCCCCGCCTCGATCTGTCGTCGCCCCGCTTCAGCTGCCTACCACAAAGCCAATGAATGCAAATGGCCTGCGCAAACTTAGCAGCGCCTTGGCGTTTTCCGAAGTGGGGAGTAGTTTCAAGCGAATGGACCTCCTGAACTATGGGACTTTCGAGTAGTACGCGGCTTTGAGCCAAGGACCGATTGATGGCCGAGTGGCGAATTGTGGTTGTCGGAGGTGGAATCGGGGGCTTATTTGCAGCAAACGCGCTGATCGCCCATGGCTTCCAAGTGTCGGTCTACGAACAGGCACCTGCCCTCAGCGAGGTCGGGGCTGGCGTATTTTTGACACCGAATAGCGTGCGCCAACTACAGCGGGTGGGTTTAGGCCCGGCCGTAGAAAAATGGGGAGCCAGAGTCGGATCAGAATCCCGATACTTCCGCCACGACGGAACCCCGATCGCCCCGGTGCAGGTCACCGATTCATCTGGCTGGAACGCGACATTCGGCATGCACCGTGCCGACCTCATCGAGCTCTTAGCGGGCGCGCTTCCAACCGGGGTCGTGCAAACCGGTCGCCGGTGTACCGGCGTTGAGCAGGACCAGGATAAGGCTCGGGTGTCATTCGCGAATGGAGCCGTCGTTGAATCAGATCTCGTCATCGCGGCAGACGGTATCCACTCAGAGCTTCGGCCATATGTATTTCCTCCCTCCCGTCCGGTCTTTTCCGGTTCTATCGCATACAGGGGTGTGGTCTCGCATAAGCTTGTTCCGCACTGGCCTACCAACTCGTGGCTGATGTGGCTCGGCAAGGGCAAGCACTTCCTCACGTTCCCTGTCCGCGCTGGCGAGCTCATCAACTACGTTGGGTTCGTGCCGGCGGACAAGGAGATGAAGGAATCGTGGTCGGCTCCTGGCGATCCCGATTTGCTGCGCCTGGAATTTGGCGGGTGGGACCCACGCATCGAGTCGTTTTTGCAGCAAGTTCAAACAACGTTTCGGTGGGCTCTTTACGATCGTGAACCGCTGGAGACCTGGACGCGAGGCCGGCTCACGCTGCTTGGGGATGCCGCGCATCCGATGCTTCCCCATCTTGGACAGGGCGCCAACCAATCCATAGAGGATGGAATGGCGCTCGCGACGATCCTCGCGCATACGGACCGGAAAGCTGCTCCGGCAGCCCTTGTCGCCTACGAGCGCCTTCGCCGCGAGCGCGTTGCACAGGTCCAACTTGGCGCACGCGAAAACGGTCTGCGATATGACTCAGCGTACGCCGATCTTGGCATCAGGGACGCCGAAATTGCCGCCCATGCGGCGTTCCGCAAACGTCTTTACGACCATGACGTGGTTCCGGAGGCAAAAGCTGTCGCAACGAGCCTGCCTTAGCGATCTTCCGCTCACTGCATCTTCACGTTCGCAGTTTTGATCACTTCGTTCCAGCGATCCACTTCCTTGTCCTTGTGCATAAACTTGGCTGTCTCGGCGACCGGACCGCCGACAATATCAGCCGATAGTTTTCTCAGATGATCCTGCACGTCGGGCTGGCGTAAAGCTTCGTTTATATCGTCATTCAGTTTTTCAACAATCGCTTTTGGCGTTTTTGGCGGCGCAACGACGGCATACCATGCGGCCGACTCAAAGCCCGGCAAAATCTCGGTCATCGTCGGCACATTGGGTAGCGACGCAAGACGTTTGCCCGACGCCACTGCGAGCAAGCGCAGTTTTCCACTCTGACGACGTCGTGCCGATTCCTTGCGTTGCGGACGTTGCTTTCCCCGGATTGGCTTTGAGGTAGGCAATGAACTCTGCGACAGTCGTCGCGGCGATGTTGTTCGGATTGACTATCAGCGCGTTTGGTACTTGCGCCACAACGATGACTGGCTCGAACTGCGCCGGGTCGAAGGCAAGGTTCTGATAAAGGTTCTGATTGATCACCAGCGGAGGCGGTGGCGCAGATAACAAAGTGTAGCCGTCCGGTTCGGACCGATAGGCGAGTTCGGCGCCCACATTTCCGCCGGCCCCGCTCCGGTTTTCAATGATAACCGGTTGGCCCCATTTGCGGGAAAGCCAATCGCCAATGACGCGCGGAATCGCATCGGCAGTCCCCCCCGCGGGAAAAGGAACAATAATTTTAACGGAACGGCTCGGATAATTCTGAGCCTGCGTCGGCGCGGGCACCAAGATGGGACAGGCAATCACGAGGGCGAAGGCCAGAACACCTCTGATTGCCAGCAAACGGTTCTTCGGCATGTGCCCCTCCAGAGGTGGCTATCTCAATGACGAAACCTTCATCAAAAACCGCGCTAGTTTTTCTTCGGCAATTCGACGGACCGCACAGGCGTCTCCGGAATCAGATTCCCATGCCGGCGTTTGTAGGTCGAGGTGCCGCTCTGGCGCCAATTGCCGGCGACCGCGGCATTTGCAAAATCGGTCCATTCCTCGTCCCAATCGCCAAGTTCATATCCGTGCCATGGAGCTTGCGGCACGATGTGGGGTAGATGAAGTTCTTCCCATATTTTTTTTGCTCGCGTCATGTACTCTTCGGTCGGCAATGCCAAAGGCGGCATGTCATGCTTGAGCGTCGCGTCGATCATTAGCGTGCCCTCGACAGCGGCACGCCCGGACTTCGGCCCATGTCCACTCGATCGATAAGGGACGATATGCACATCTTCCATGAAATTTGATCGATAGGCCAAAGACCAAAAGATCGCATCGGCATTGTCCGCTGAGATGTCCTCCGACACTGCAATGACGAGCTTTCCGCACTGCGCCTGTAACGTCGCCGCACCTAGCATGCCGCGCCACACTTCGGTTTTGGGCGTGCCTCTCTTAAATTGAAGAAAGATGACTTTGCGCAAATTGGTGAATGGCTCGTGCATGACCACGCGTTTAATGCCCCTTATACCGAGCGCGTGCCGTAGATGTTCGAGAAACATCGGTTCATAAGCAACCTTTTTGAGAACCGATGACTCGCTCGGCGTCACCTGACTGATAATTGATAGAAATACAGGCTTGCGCTTGCGCGTAATCGCCGTGACCCGCATCGACATGTTGAAATCTTCGAGTGCAACATGCCCGTGGCTTTCCCCGAAAGGACCCTCGGGTTCTAAAAGGTCCGTATCGATGATCCCTTCAATGACGATTTCGGAATCGGCTGGGACCACCAAATCGACGGTCTTGCAGCGCACCGTATTGACCGCCTTGCCGATGAGACCGCCGGCAACATTCATTTCATCGAGGTCGACCGGAAGTTTCTGCGGCCCTGTGAAGAGAACGGCAGGTGCACAGCCCACGACGATTGCGCAGGGCATAGGCTTGCCGAGCTTCTTATATTTCTGCCAATGCAAATATCCCCCGGCACCGCCGAGCCGCGAGGCCATACGCACCCCAAGCCGATCATTGGCTTTGAGCGCGGCGCGGTAGGTGCCCATATTCTGGATCCCGCTTTCCGGATCTTTGGTCACACACAGTGTTGCCGTCAAATATGGCGCAGAATCGAAACCAGGCGTGGAGATCGGAACGGGAAGACTCGCAAGCCCGCCACGTTCGGCCAGTAAGTCTTTGCCGGTCTGGATCACTTCCTGGCACGGGGCCTTGTCGATCAAAACCGGCGCGATGGGATTGGCCATGGCCTTCAGCCACAAAGCTCCGATTTCGTCCACCGATACACCGAGGCCTACCGCGTATATCTCTGGGGAGGCCGCGAGCCCGCCGACAAGGACCGGGATGTCGTAACTTTCCCCATGCGCTCCCACAACATTCGTGAATAGAAAGGCGCGGCGATCCTGCTCCCTCAAGCCGCCCTGAAATTGCCAGCGTGAGAGAGGGTGAAGTTCCGAATCCTTATCAATGCGGCGTTCAATGCGGGTGACCAGTCCACGCTCTGTTAGCAGCGCAATATGTTCCTGCAAATCGGAAGGCGCTTTTTGCGTCGTGACCGATTTCATTTGCGGATCTCCGGTACCGGCAAAACTCATGCCGGATCTATGAATGCTCAAAAAGTCGCGAGCTGGACGCCCTTACGTCGTACCATCATATTGTAATAGAAACAAAATTGGTCTGACATCTCTAGTCCTTCCTGAGCCATTCCAGCGTCCACGGAATTCATCATGACCCGATTGAAATCAGTAGCTGCCCTGCTCGCTGCCTTCTTCGCCTTTGCGTCGCCGACCACGGCTCAAGAGAACTATCCGACGCGTCCGATCCGTCTGATTGTCGGCTTCGCCGCGGGGTCAAGCGGTGACGTTGCGGCACGCATTATCGGCCACAGGCTCGGCGATTTGTTAGGGCAGACGGTAATCGTCGAAAACCGCCCCGGCGCCAGCAGTTTGGTTGCGACCGAATATGTCTCGCGAAGCGCAAAGGACGGTTACACATTATTATTTGCCACGATTGCTGCTGCGATAAATACGACAATGATGCCGAATAAGGGGCCGAATTTCGAGAAGGACATGGCTCCTATCGTCCTTGTCGGCTCAATTCCAAACATCCTCGTGGTAAACCCGACGCTCAACGTCAAAGACGTGAAGGAGCTGATCGCCCTCGCCAAAGAGAAACCGGACGAGCTGCTTTACGGCGCGTCAGGGCTTGGCAGTGGGCCCCATCTGGCGACAGAATTGTTCAAACAGATGGCTGGCATCAAGATGACCGGCGTTTTGTATCCGGGAAGCGCTCAAACCGCACTCGATCTAATTTCTGGCCGTATTCAAGTGATGTTTTCGCCGGCGTCCACCGTCCTCGGGTTTATCAAGGACGGACGCGTCAAAGCCTTAGCAACAAGCGAGGCCAAACGCGCAGGTGTGGCACCCGACCTACCAACAATCTCCGAGGCCGCCCTGCCCGGTTACAACACCGGCGTTTGGTTCGGCATTCTCGGCCCGGCTGGCATACCAAAATCAACCATCGACAAAATTTCGGAGGCGACGAACAATGCGTTGAAAGATGCTGAAGTGATCAAGGCACTGCAGACACAAGGCGTGGATCCGCGAGGCGGTAGCCCGGATGACTTTGCCCGGTTCATTAAGAGTGAAACGGAACGTTGGGCTCGCGTCATCCATGAGATGGACGCAACCAAGGACAATAAGGAAGGTCCCGCGCGGCCTTAATCTCTCGCGCACGCGAGTCTGACTCAGGAGCGAAGCCGTAGCGCAGCTCCAATCAAATACGGTGCGGAACGTTCAGGTGAACGCCCCTTCACGGTACCGTTCTTGGACGCGATATATTTTTTGACGTTTTCGGTGATGACGTCGCGGCGATCGACGCCAGCAAGTGAGCGGGGGATGGATTTCGAACAGTCAAACAGAATTGCTTGCTCGATCTTTTCGGCCTCAAGCTCTAGATCTTTAACGTGGGCTCTGAAATCTTCTAGTTCGGCAATACCGAGCGACTTGGTCTGCTGCCGCACTCCCCGCAGCGGACGGACGACAGTTTCATGCCAGGCAGCGACGGCCATCGAAGCCCTTGAGATATTTTCACTGCTCAAGATAATTCCCTGCGCGCCGATCCATCCGCAAAAAAGCAGGAGATTGACGTCTATTCCCTGCGCCTCTTGCAACGCCAGACATTCTTGGGCGACTTCGTTCTGTTCATAGACTGCGAGCGAAAACCGCCAAAACTCATTGTCGTATTGTAAACCGCAGGCAATGCTTTCAAGTGTATCGTGTCGGGCCAAATTACTTACTCATCGCTCACGAATTGTCGGCCTTCTCTCGGTTTTTCGGGCGCTCACGCTTGCCGGTCCAGCGGCGCGTCAATCCTGTGTCAATTTCAAAAAGATCAAGGACGCGCGCGAGCGTATGGTCCACCATTTCTTTGATTGAGTTTGGCAAGGCGTAAAACGCCGGAACCGGCGGATAGATGATTCCTCCCGCTTCGGTCACGGTCGCCATATTGCGGATATGCCCAATATGAAGTGGCGTTTCCCGCAGCATTAATACGAGACGCCGGCGTTCCTTCAGCACAACATCGGCGGCGCGGGAAATGAGGTTCGCCGTGTTTCCCGTCGCAATTTCGGACATGGTTTTGATCGAACACGGCGCGATTACCATCCCTCGCGTCGGGAATGATCCACTGGAGCAGGCAGCGCCGATATCATCATTAGAATACACAACGGAGGCCAGCCGCTCGAGCTCCGCAAGCTTGAAGCTGGTCTCATAAGCAAGCGTCATTTGCGCGGCGCGAGATACGATGAGGTGTGCCTCGACATTGCACGCGCGCAACAATTCGAGAAGCCTGACCCCGTAGATCGCTCCCGATGCCCCAGTAATACCGACAAGAAGCGGGGAATTCGAGGCTTTGATCGCCAGATGTTTCATAGGGCACACAATACAAGGAAATAACGCGGCCGGAGCACCATGAGTATTTCCTATGGTCAGCTATGCAGCAAGGCGTTTGAGCGATATGCAAAATGGTTGGATTTCCGTTCATTTTGCGATCAACTGCGCCCCAATCCGTGCCGCAATCTAACCTTCGATGACCGACAAAAACCCAGATTTCCGCTTCATCGGCCAACCGATGCCGCGCAACGAAGATGCGCGGCTGCTGACGGGCCGCGGCCAGTTTAGCGACGACTTCCTTTTTCCCCGCCAGGCTTACGCGGCGATCGTCCGTTCGCCGCATGCCCATGCACGCATCGTCCGCATCGAAAGGGCCGCAGCTGACAACATGCCCGGCGTTCTCGGCGTGTTTACGGGCGCCGATTGTCTCGCAGACAAACTTGGCGCAATCCAACACGACCCCCTCCCCAAGACAAAATTCGACATGAAATTGCACGGGCCGGGAGGGACCGAAATCTTCATAGGACCGCATCTGCTTCTCCCAGCCGACAAAGCACGGCACGTGGGCGAAGCCGTCGCAATGGTTGTTGCGGAAACTCAGGCACAAGCGCTGGACGCCGCTGAAGCGGTCGTCGTCGATTACGAAGTTCTGCCCAGCATTACGCATTCCGAGGACGCCATGAAGCCTGGCGCGCCGAAGGTGTGGGAAGAGGTTCGCGACAATATCCTCGTCGACACGCAATTTGGAGACGCCGCCGAGACCGAGCGGGTTCTCACAGATGCTCCGTACGTCGTTTCAATGGATTTCCATATCGACCGCGTGACCGGGGTGCCGATGGAGCCGCGCGCTGCGGTGGCACAATATGACGAAGCGAAAGGGCGCTACACAATTTATGCTGGAAGCGGCGGCGCAGTGCGACAGAAGCGCGAGCTTGCGTCCGTGCTAGGCGTCGACCCCGAGAACATCCGCGTGCTGTCTTATGATGTCGGCGGAAATTTCGGCACCCGCAACCGCGTATATGTTGAGTTCGGTCTCATATTGTGGGCAGCACGCAAACTTGGCCGCCCGGTCAGGTACACGGCCACACGCTCGGAATGCTTCGTCAGCGATTACCAAGGCCGCGACCTCGTAGCGAAGTTTGAACTCGCTCTCGATGAACGTGGGCGCTTCCTGGCGCTGCGCGCAACCAACATCAGCAATGCAGGGGCGCGCTGCGTTTCGCTATCACCCCTGAGTAAAGGGGCCGGATTGATTACGGGCAGCTATGATATCCCCGTTGCTTCACTTCGCGCGGTTTCCGTCTTCACCAATACCGTCCCGACTCAGGCCTATCGCAGTTCCGGCCGTCCCGAAGTCACCTTTGCAATTGAACGCCTGATCGACAGCGCCGCCAAAAGGCTCGGTATTGACCGCGTCAGCTTACGCCGCCGCAATTTGGTGCAGACAAAGGCCATGCCCTATCGAAACGCCGTCGGTATGCTCTACGACAGCGGGCGCTACGAGGAAAATATGGACCTCGCGATGCGTCTCGCCGACTGGGATGGATTCAAGGCCCGCAGGCGCGACGCCAAAAAACGCGGAAAACTCTTGGGGCTTGGCCTCGCCAATTATGTCGAATCCTCAATCGGTGCGCCGAAGGAGCAAACCCGCATTAAAATATCGGATCACCGTGTTGAGGTTATCATCGGTACCCAGCCGGCCGGCCAAGGCCACCAAACGAGCTTTGCGCAAGTGGTCGCGGATCTCATCAATGTACCGGTCGAGACCGTGCACATCATTCTTGGCGACACGGATGTTGTGAAGGCCGGCGGTGGCACACATTCTGGCCGCTCCATGCGCCACGCAGCGACAGTATTTTCTCTTGCCGCAACCGAGCTCATTGCCAAAGGCAAGCGCGCTACCGCAGTGATTTTAGACGCGCCGCCGGATCGAGTCGATTTTAACGACGGCCGCTTTATGACGAGAGACAGCAATCGCAGCTTCGATTTTTTCGAGCTGGCACAGGAAATGACACGCCACAAAATGCCGGAGGATCTTGCTGCCGGGCTTGCGGTCATCACCGATAACGAAATGCATGAGCCGGTTTTTCCGAATGGCTCCGCCATTTGCGAAATTGAGATTGACCCGGAAACTTGCGGCCTGCGGCTCGCCCGCTACACGTCGGTCGACGACGTGGGACGCTGCATCAATCCACTAATTGTCGATGGCCAAACCCATGGCGCAATCGTACAGGGCATCGGCCAGGCGTTATGGGAACAGTGCGTCGTTGACGGGGCGGGCCAGCCTTTGTGCGGCTCATTCATGGACTACGGAATGCCGCGTTCCGACCGATTACCATCGTTCGTCACCAAGATCGTCGAAGTACTGTCACCGACCAATCCGCTCGGCATCAAAGCGGGGGGCGAAGGCGGGACCACGGCGGCACCTGCCGCGATTGTGAGTGCGATCGCCGACGCCCTGGCGCCATATGGCATCGACGACATCAAAATGCCGGTGACGCCGTATCGCATCTGGGAGGCGATCCAAGGCCGAAAGACGCCATCGTCAGGTTAAAAGCTGCCTTGCAACGGGAGCTGGATGCCTTCAGGCTATACGAATAAAAAATCGGGGAGCGGAATCACCAAAATGAGATTCATCGGACTTTGTTTCTTCACTCTGTTGCTCGCGCTGAACGTTCGACCCGTCCTTGCGCAAACGCTTGCCGGCAAGACCGTCAGGATTATCGTTCCCTATGCTGCAGGCGGTACCGGCGACGTGGTGGCGCGTGTTGTCGGGCAAGCGATAACTCAGAAAACGGGCCAATCAATCGTTGTCGAAGACCGACCGGGCGCAAGCTCAATCGTCGGGACCGAATTCGTATCGCGCGCGACGCCCGACGGTACAACGATCCTGCTCGTTGAAAACCCTTTCATTCTGAGCTCGATCCTTTTTTCCGGCCACTACGATGCGGTCAGCAATTTCGAGCCGCTTTGCTATATCGCTGCGACTCCGGCGGTGCTTGCTGTCAGCAGCAAATCGGATATTCAAAATCTGGCTGATTTTCTGAAGTTGGCGCAAACCAAGCCCGGTGCGGTGTCATACGGCAGCACAGGCCCGGCCTCGATCGTTCACATCGCAGGTGAGCTTCTCAAGCGCGATGCCAAGGTCGACATGACTTACGTGCCGTATCCGGGTTCTCCACCAGCGATGAACGCTGCGCTCGCTGGAACGATTACGGCGGTGGTTGCCAATTATTCCGATCTT
>WNFI01282994.1_pt1 | contig 11512 bp, 13 predicted proteins | sample 5400471 | NCBI WGS metagenome assembly WNFI01 (sample SAMN13153348, study PRJNA577476) | soil metagenome | isolation source: 100 cm saprolite on Douglas fir-dominated hillslope | place: USA:California | collected 2013-09-17
CCGCCACCCGGGCCCGGCCACGATCAGCCTGGTCAACCTTCGCCAGCTCACACTCGCAGCCTGAAAAACTAAATGATCAACTTAGGCTAAGTGGCATTGCATCTTGACCGCACCGAGCCCAGTGTCGCTGCCTGCGTGGAATGCCGGCGAAGATGAGGAGGCATACAACAAGCGGGTGGGAGCCGGACCGGATTTTGTCTGCCTGGACCGCAAGCTCGTCCAGACGGAGCTGCATCCTGGCCGTGGCATCGAGCTGTGCGATCTGCTGGGCCCAGAGGGCGAGCTGATCCATGTCAAGCGGGCGGCGAAGTCGGCACCCCTGAGTCACCTCTTCGCCCAGGGCATGGTGTCGGCCGAGCAGCTTCTGTTCGACGAGCAAGCTCGGGCGCGCATCGCTGAGCTGGCAAGGGCGCAGAAGCCCGGTTACTCCTTGCCATCAGACTGGCAACCCCGCCATGTCGTCTTTGCGATAGCTCTCAAGCGGGGCTTGTCACCCGAACGGTTGTTCACCTTCACGCAGGTCGTAATGGTTCGCTGCGTCGATCGTCTGCACTATCGCCAGGTTAAGGTGTCGGTCGTTGGCATCCAACTGGACTCAGGACCAGACGCGCCGGGCGAGGACGACATACCAGGCTACGAGGGTTAGACAGGCCGATATGTGACGATTCGCCCTGAAAGGGGAGCTACCCTCCCGGACCCATATCAGTCGGGTATAGGGGGCTCCTCACCCCAAGCGGCACTTGCAGCATGATTCGCGTACCCATGACCGCCGCTTGATCTGGGCGCGAACGGGCTACTGATCGATGCGCTATTGGTGCCACGGTATATTAGACGATCATTGACGATCGTGCCTACGTACCGGCCATCGGGGCCATAGGCTTTGCCGTTTCGCATCCGCGCCACGTGTTTGCCAGACCGGGAAAAGAGATCTTGTCCCGAGACTTTGAGCGGCCTACCGTTTTTAGTGTAAATCATTTCCATCCTTGCTCCTGCTCATCCTTCAAGCTCAGTATGCAGTTTCTGCAGACGCTCGATGGCTTGGGCGACGAAGGCTCGCGCACAGGTCACGCAGTAATGCTCGTAGCTACGACCGACCGCTACTTTGAGCCGCAAGTCGCCTTTGGCGATACTGTGATTGCTGTTGTGCTGGCAAGCGTGACCCTTGAGAGCGCGATCGACGGACAATGGCAACGTTAGAGACTTTGGTCTAGCCATTGAACAGTTCACTTTCGATGGCGGCAACGATTCCATCGAGCCGCTCGGTTATCAGATCGATCTCGGCCTGACTCAGGTCGGAGCGCTCGTTTCGCCCCCGTCCCACGACCGCGTTGGCCTTCTGGTCCATCGCCGCCTTAACGACTACCCAGTTGCTCTGTCCTAGATGCTTGGAGTCGAGATCACGCCCTTCGGGATTTAGTCCGTGATCCCGCACGAGCTTGCCCGCTCGGGTCTTGATCGTCTCGTCCAGCAAGAGACGTGATGCCTGACGACGAGCCTGCCTTGTTACCGGTATGGGCTGGAGCTGGTCGGTCGCCCGGCCGTACTCCTCAGGAGTGACACCTGCCTGCTTCAGTAGGGTCAGCGCTTCCTTTAGGCGGCTGTCCGAGAGGAGCGGCAGCTCTTGGAGGCTGACTTGACCCGGCTCGGTGATCCGCACTGGATCGGCTGGGCGCTCTGAGCGTTCCATGTCCTCAGTCGGATCGACCACTCGCTCTGGCTCGTCACCGACCGGCACTTGCTCAGTCAAGAGCTTGAACCACTCCTGGTCGGCCTCCGCAAAGTCCTTGAAGTCGTCCCACGCCTTTACCGTGTTGGCACCAGCGTGAAAGACCACGGAACCGTAGTTCAGTGGATCGCCCGGCGCGTCCTGTTTGATGACACGCATGATGCGACCGACGAACTGCACGAATGGAGACAGGCTGGCGAAGATGCTGAACACGGCAGCCACTGACAGGTAGGGATGGTCGAAACCCTCGCTGAGCATGCGCACCTGGACGATGACATCGAGCTCGTGCCGGTCGAGCTTTGCGAGCACCTGATCATTGGCCCTGGAATCTTCACGGCTATGGATGTATTCAGCCCGCAGTCCGCGCTCGCGGTAAGCCTTGACGATCTGTTTGCAATGCTCCATATTCAGCGCAGATGCAATGATCTTGAGACGCTGTTCACCGGTGGCATCCCGCAGCCGTCTCAGTTCGGTGATTGACGCGTCAGCGATAGTGGCCAGCGTCCCCTTGGAGCTGACGATGCTGCGGCGGAAGTCGGAGTCTACTTCACCGAGCCGACGCACTTCGTCGAGATCGACCTCGACCTCCTGCCCGTCGTCACGCCGAACGTACCGCAGCGACGATGGGTTTAGCACGAGCCCCTTAATGTGCTTCACGAAACCGCGTTGCACTGCCCTGTAGATCGGGTAGGTGTAGATGATGTCGCCCGACATGAGGCGCCCGTCTGCACGTGTCGGGGTAGCACTGACGCTGATGATGCGGGCGGCCGGAAACTTCTTGCGCAGCACCTCCCAGCTTTCGGCCACATTGTGGTGACCCTCGTCAAATAGGATGAGATCAAAGTAGTCTCCAGGCAGGTCGGCCAGCCATTTGTTGTCGGTTCCGTTACGCTGGAGCTGCTGGATATTAGTGATGACGATATCGGACGCGTCAAGGTCGCTGCGGTTGGTAGATGTGCCACGAATCTCAGCTGGCTCCGGGTACTCGGGACCAGACAGGACTGCACACTTCCTGTAGAACATACCCGGCATGGTGGGGTTGAAGTCTGCGAGCAACTGAGCAGAGATCCGCAATCCCGGCGCAATTACCAGGACCTTCCGCGCCTGGGCAGCGAACGGCGCGAGCGTGATTAGGCCCGACTTGCCGCATCCCACCGGGAGTACGACGCCCGCCTCACGATGCTTCTCGGGATCGCTGAAGTGCTCACTTATCGCAGCATAGGCCTCCCTTTGCGGCTCACGCAGCTTAGCGTTGTCCATCACCTGTGGCGTGAGGCGATGAAACGGTGTTTCATTACTCAAATCGCTGCTCCTTGCCCCAAAGGGCATCTATCATTATCCATTATGCATACTTATCTGATACTAGCCAGCCACCAAGATCCTCTGTGGCTGATTAAGGACGAGTTGATTAGCTATCGACTGTGGAGATCACCTTCGCCGCCACCTTTTCGGCCAGCAACGGTGGCACAGCGTTGCCAAGCTGGGCCTGGATGCTGGCGCGGCTTCCCACCAGCTCGAACTCGTCAGGGAAGGTGAATAGCCTCTTGATCTCGCCGACACGCAACCGGCGGTTCTCCCAGTGGAAGGGTCCAACGTTCGGGCCGGGCTGCGCCTGGATGGTAGGAGATGGGCGCTGCGGATCGAGCTTCAGCAGAAATGACCAGTACCGGCTGCGCCAATTGAACAGGGGCTGGGGGTGGCCGCGCTCGGCTGTGTAGTACAGGTAGTTGTCGCCGGGCGGGATGTCTTGTAGCAGGTGCGCGTACTGGCCGCGGTGAACCTCGCCAGGCTCAGGTTCGCAGTTAAGGTCGGCCAGGGCCTGCCCAACGGTGATGTGTGGCGTGCTACCGCCACCTGACACCCGCTTCTCCCACATCCCGGTGTGGCTCGGCTCCGGCAGCTCGGGAAGCCGGGAGCCCTTGGGGACTCCAACGATGAATAGCCGCGGCCGGACCTGAGGGACGCCGTAGTCGGCAGCGTTGAGAACCTTGGCATGGAAGCTATAGCCCCCGTCCGCGACCTCGCGCAGGAGCCGCTCGTAAGCTGGTCGGCTGGCCTTGTTGTTGTAGGTCAGCGCATAGACGTTCTCCAAGATGAAGGCACGGGGCTTGGCCTCGGCTAGGACGCGCGTGTAAGCCTGCAACAGGCTGGCGCCGGGGTCGAGGCCCGCGCGCTTCCACTCCAGCCAGAAGCCGGACTTGGAGAACGGAGTGCAGGGTGGACCGCCGACGAGCAAGTCTGGGCGCTGGCCGGGCCTTAGCCCGGCCTGGTGCAAGATCTCGCGAGTGGGGGTATCGAGGATGTCTTTGCGTATGACCGGCGAGACCAGCTGGTGAAAGTTCTTCTCCATAGTGAGCGCGGCGTCGGTGTCGTGCTCCACCGCGGCCGCGACCCGATACCCAGCCGCCTCGACGCCGAGATCGAGTCCGCCCGCTCCCGAGAATAGGGAGATCGCCACCGGTCCGTCCGTCATGCCAGCCAGGATGGCATGCCCCAGTGACAGAAACGCTCCGACGCACCGAACGGGACGAAGGTGGTCGGTTAGGCCTTCCTGGGCTCCTGGTTCTGCTGGGCGAGGAGCTTGTTGAGCTGGTTGCGGACGGTGCCGCCGATGCGGAAGTTGTAGGCCCGCCAGAACTTGTAGAACTCCTCGGCGGTCTTGAATTCGCCCTTGCCGAGTCGGAGATCTTCCAGGCCCTGCACCGCCCCGATGTACTCACGCGTGGTTGATGAGCGCTTGCGGCTCCCGATGCGCCACGGTTCCTGGACGATCAGCTCGAGGTCATCGACGCGAGAGGCGCTGTCACGGTTCAGCGTGTAGATCCCAATGAGGTCGAGGTGTTGGGCGTACTGAGCGAAGGGCCTGAACGTGCCCGGCCAGTGGAGCGTCGGGTAGGCGAAGTACGTGTTGCCGGTGTAGAGCGTGATCCGGCTCTGCGTCTGGGTGGGCTGAGCCTTCTTGGGGATCTTGCGCTGGGCAACCTTGATGTCAACGGCGTAGTAGGTCCCGTCAAGTCCCGGCCCGGTGATCTCAAGATCCGGATAGACGCGCTCGCCGCCTCTCGTAGCTGTCAGCGCGCCACCGGTAGCCGCGATTCGGTCGAGCAAGAAGTTCACGATGCTGACCTCCAGCACGTTGGCCAGGGCTGCCGGCTCCTTGGGTAGCGGCAGCAGGTGACCATGGTCGTGCAGCTTGACTTCAAGGTCAGCTGCATCCGCGGCAGTCAGCGGCCAATTAGTGTTGCCAGCGATACGGAAGACACCGCGCAGGTCGTACACGTACTCGCTGCACTGCGCACGCAGCCATTGCTGCAGGTTGACGTAGGCCACCGCCCAATCCTGGCATCTCACTGGTGACTAACGCAGCTTGCTACAGATCAGCAGCCCGACCGGTACTTGGCTGCTGACTGAGTCCGATCCAACCCTGGGCGGATGCATCGTCCAGGGCACTGCTTCCAACGCTGCTGGTCAGGTCGTCGGGCATAGACTTACAATATCGAGTAAAGGATTGGCAGATGACAAGCGCTAACATGTCGAAGAAACTGGCGCCAGGGGCTTATTCTGCATTGAGCGAAGCGCTTGCAGTTATCTACTGGTACAAGCGCCCATTTGAATCTTTTCTCCGGGCAGCCTTGCGCGAACACCCAACCCTGGTGACTCAGCTCAACTTCGCTGAGACAAAGCGCGAGATCGCCTCGCGGCTGGTTGATCTGCTGTCCGAGGATGAGCGTCAGTATCAAGCGCTCACCGTTGGGCTCATGCTGCAGATCTCGAGCATGGACAGTTTTCCCAATCTGCGGGCTCAGAAGGATAGCGCGCAGCTGATTGCGGCGGCGAAGGAAGCCGTAGCTGAACTACAGATCTGGACCAAGAAACACGAGGAACTCGTGTCGGAACAGGCCAAGTTCGAGGAGGATCGCGCGAAGGCGGCGGCGAAGGCGGCGGACGATCGGGCGCTGGCGCAGAAGCTCGACCAGCTCAAGGCTAAGTTCTACGAGCTGCACGCGGCGACCAACCCTCAGCAACGAGGGCGAGATTTTGAGCTCTGGCTCAATGAGCTATTCATGGCCTTTGACCTTTTGCCTCGCAGGTCGTTTGTCCTGCAAGGTGAACAGATCGATGGTGCGTTCACTCACTCCACCGACAACTACATCGTTGAGGCCCGCTGGTGGAAGAAGCCGGTCGAGCGATCCGACCTGGCCGTGTTTGAGACCAAGGTTCGTGGTAAGGGCAAGAATGCGCTTGGCTTGTTCGTAAGTGTTAACGGCTTCACGTCCGGCGCGCTGGCTGCTTACAGCTCATCCACGCCCTTCGTCGTGATGGACGGTAGCCATCTGCTGGCTGTGCTCGAGCAGCGGATTGCGCTCGACGACTTGCTCGACCGTATGAAGCGCCACATGGACGAGACGGGCCAGTGTTATATGGCCATTTCGCAAGCCATATCAGGCTAGGTCGATAAGGCTTAAAACGGACTTAATCAGCAGTAGCCCGCGTGCCGACGGATGATGAAGCGAGCCGCTGCGACTGTCTCTTCCTCAAGTTCGCGCAGCTCGTTCTCCAGGGCCGGGTGCATGGGCTGGTTGTCGTTGATGGCCTTGTGGACCGCTACCACGGCCTCGACACCCGTCACACCGAGCTTGCCTAGCCCGTTCATGCGTGTCACGGCCTCGTAGTCTCTTACCTGAGCGAGGCGCTGAGCCTCCCAGGTTGGTGGCAGAAGGTTGCCATTTTCATCAAGGCCCAGGCCAATAGTTCGCGCCACGTAGGCGTTACTCGCGCGTCGATGACGCTCGCTTTGCTCTTCAGCCATCATTGCGTAACGTGCATCCTCCGCGATCTGTTTGCGTTGTTCACTTCTCCAGCTCATGCTGAGGCCTCCTTGTCGGCCATTCAGATCTGCCGCTCCTGCGTCGAACTGCCTCAGGTGCGCCGGAGTTCGCATGGGCTCTTTGGCGGCCTGACCCATTGGAATTCCTCCCTTTCGCCCTGGGAAGAGGAAGGTATCACGGACTGTCAAATCCCATGGGTAACGAGAATCACTCTTTGCGCTATGCGTATCTTTGGGATCAATTGTTTCTTCAGGTGGACTAAGCGTCGCAGTGCATTCTCTCGGTGTGCATCCCCGTGGAGCGTCTTACACGGAACACATCTGCCACTTCAGCGCGAGCAACCGCCAAGCCTCCAGGTCGCAATATGGCTGTGCTTGCAGTCTCTGATTAGGGCAGCATAATTACTCCATCCGCGAGACCGGGCCATTGCCTTACGCGGCAGTGGCCCGGTCTGGCGAAGAATGCCAGGCCCAAACCGAGCTGGAGGCTTGGCAATGAATAATTGGGGTGATGAACCTCCTTGGGGAGAAGGCCGACGAGGCGCTGATGCCTCGCCCGCGAGGCTCGACACACTGTTTGCCGCGATGAAGCACAGCGGTCCCTATGACCCTCAGCCGGTGGTCTTCGACACCCACGGATTTCTCCTCCTGGACGAAGCGACAGGGGTGCACGTCCCGGATGTCATGACGATCTACCTGTTCATTACGGCGATCCGAGTTGTGATGAGACCTGACTTCGAGTACCCGGAGTGGGAGTTCGAGGGCTGGGTGAGGGACGACAAGCCCGAGAGGACATGGCTGCGCGGCGTGCTGCGAGTGATCAAGGACGAGGATGACGAGCTGGAGTGCGGCCTCTACAGGCTTGAGCCAGGCGAGGAGTGGGGAGATCGTCCGACGCCCGGCGTCAGCTAGGAGACGGCAGACTTTCATCACAGGCCCGTGTTGATCGACGGTGGGGCCGCAGACTTGTGTCTGCGGCCCTCATGCTGGCCTGATGATGGAGCCGCATCGGTTGTCGGCCCTCGTAGTCGGGCTGGCGCGGAGCACGGGCTGCTCACGTGGTCCCGCACCTTCAACGCGGGTTACCATATCCCCAAGGTGGGTTGTCTCGTTCCTTCCACTCCAACGCTTAGGGAGTGGCCGTGACGAACAACCAAGATCAAGAGTTCGTCGCAGACGAACTCAAACGACTGGTGGGATGGGGTGCGCATCCTAGGCGGCTCGCCGTCCTACCTCACCTGAGGAGCCTGGCAGGCGTGGATAACGAGGTGCCACTGATAACAGCCGGGTACGTCATCCGGCGATTCTTGGTGGAGAAAATAAACGCTCTTTCAGGTTCCTACCAATTCGAAGGAAGGAGCATAGAGGCAAGCCACCTCAAGCGAGCATACAGGCTGTTGCTTCAAATCGACGGTACAGGCCAAAGTGCAGTTAACCGCAGGTACAGGGCTATCACTCTTCTGGGCATTCATTTCAGCATCGATCAGTGGCGACGTCCCACTGGACCTGAGCGCGAGCTATTCGGTATTCTTGCCAGCGAAATCACCAACCGGGAGCCAAGTCTCCGGAACTGACCACATGCGGCGTAGTGCCCTCCTGTTCTTGGACTCGCAGTCTGACGAACAGGAGGGCACTACCATGACCAAAGCGCCAAGCCTCGACCAAGACTGAACCACACCATCACCTCCGGGTCTAGGAAACTGGCCTCGGAGGTGATGTGTTTATGGGCGAGATAGAGCGGCGTCGGGAGCCATTTAGCCCCGACCCGGAGCGTGTGGTCTATCCGGTCGACCACATAACCAGTCAGCGGGCTGCGCTCGCTAAGTTTCAGGCCGAGGTTCGGATTGTGGTGGGCGCTCAGCTCACCCGGCGGATCGTAAACGAAGCGTCCGAACTGGAAGACCGCGTGCGACTGCGTGCCCGCGACGATGCTCATTACGCTGCTATGGAAGTCGCGGTGATGACATTCCTAGCCGACGCCATCGAAATTCGGCATCGGTATATGAACCCGGACGACCAATGAGTGCGTGGCTGATTGCCTCTGGCGCCATCGTCATGCTCGCCCTGGCCTACGGGCGAGGCTACATCGACGGCACGAGGCGCGGGCGCCATAGGCGTGAGGCGAGGCGCCAGGCGCTTGCCGCAGAGCGGCAGATCGACTACCTGTACGAACGGGCAAGACGACAGATCGAGGATGACGCCGACCGCTCTAAGTCACAGTCGGCGTCTGGACGTCCTCGGTGAAGAAGGCCCTGCGCCTGAGTTGGGCAGGAGTAGCCGTTGTTGTGGCGGTACGGGTGATGGATTGGCTACTCCTCCCAGCTTTGCCTCTGTTGCTCTCCATCGCCGTTGTCGGACTGTTGCTCTATGTCGCGGTGATTGGCCGCCGAGGCCTGTGAAAGCTGACAGGTAAATGCGCTGAGATGACAGCCCATTCCAGGTGAATTGCCTGATGACTGTGGACGCTCGACAACATATAACGGGTTGCACGTGGAGCCTGGCGTCCTCAATGACTTGAGAGACAAGCGTCATGTGTGTTGCCAGGTATCCACGTAATTAAACGAGGAGGGTTGTATGGCTAGGCGGATCAGGGTCAGGGGAATTCCGAGACCAGAACCTGATGTGCGGCTGTACGTCCTTGCCCTAATTGAGCTGGCTCGGCAACTCCAGGAAGAAGAGACCTCCAATAAAGAGCGCGAACGCGTCGTGAGATCGGACGCTCCGGCGGCGGAGGATCGGACGGATGACTGAGGCGCTCCTTATCGTGGTGAGTTCGGGCCTGGTACTGATCGCGGCAGTGCTGACAACGCGCGAGAACAGCCGTCGCAACTGGCAGCGCAGCCTGGTCGCCTACGCCCTGCGACTGCCACACGGCCTGGAGGCAGCGGACGTGGCGGCGTTCCTGACAACGTGTACGGGCCTGCGAGCCTCGCGGGGACTGCGGCCGTTTGTTGTGCGGGCGATTGTCCTCGAAGTGACCGCTACCAGTTACGGCATCACTCATCACATCTTCATCCCGGCCGCCTTTACAGACGTCGTATTGGCGGCGCTGCGGGCAGTTATGCCGGGCGTGGTCGCGGGACGCGACGAGACTTACAGCCGCCAGCGTGTCGGCGTGGCGGCAGAGGTTGGCCAGTCCGGCTGGCGCAAGCCACTGGTGACGGGCCAGGCCGAGCGGATCTCGGCCGCCATGCTGGCCGCTCTGCAGCCGCTCGCGAATGGCGAGCGGATCGTGGTGCAGTGGGTGCTTGCACCGACCGCGCCGCTGACACAGCCGGTAGTAGGTCAGCCTCGGCGGAGCGGCCCGATGCTAGGGCGCGTGCTGGAGCGACTGGTGAGCACGCCCCCAGTCGATTCGGCGACCGCGAAGGCGATCCGGGCCAAGCAGGCTTCGCCGCTATTCATGGCGACCGGGCGCATCGGGGGCGTTGCGGGTACTCGTAAGCGCGCCCGGGCACTTGTATCGCGGGTGATGGCCGCTCTGCACACAGCCAACGCACCTGGCGCGCACCTTTACCGAGCCTGGTGGCCGAGCCGGGTGGTGCGGCAGTGGATATATCAGCGCACCGCTCCGCTCGTGCGGCAGCCTTGCCTGCTCAATGCGGATGAGCTGGCAGGGCTGATGGCTTGGCCACTCGGCGAGGTATCCCTGCCCGGCCTGAGCCTGGGCGGCGCGAAGGCGCTCGCTCCAACGTCTGAAATTCCGCGCTACGGCCGGGTCGTGCTTGAGTCCACGTACCCCGGAATGGTGCGACCGCTGGCGCTATCGCTGCCGGACAGCCTGCGGCACCTGCATGTGATAGGGCCAACGGGAGCCGGGAAGTCAACCCTGATGCTCGGCCTCATCACTCAGGACATGCAGGCCGGTCGCGGAGTGGTTGTGGTTGACCCTAAGGGCGATCTGGTGAGCGACGTGCTCGACCGCGTGCCCCCGGATCGGACCGGCGACGTCGTAGTGTTCGACCCGGCTGATGAGGAGCGCCCGGTGGGACTGAACCTGCTGGCGCGACCGGGCGAGTCTCCGGAGTTGGTCGTCGACCAAGTGGTGAGCATTTTCCACGACCTGTACCGCGACTCGTGGGGACCGCGCACCGACGACATCCTTCGGGCGGCCCTACTGACGCTCGTCGGCGTGCCGGGGATGACGCTGGCTGAGGTACCGCTCCTGCTCACCGACCCAGGCTTCCGGCAGCCGCTCGTGGGACGGCTGGACGATCCGGTGGCCCTCGGCCCGTTCTGGGGCTGGTACAACGCCCTGTCCGACGGGGAGCGAACGGCGGCCATAGGGCCGGTGATGAACAAGCTGCGCACCTTCCTCTTGCGTCGCCGGCTGCGCAACATACTTGGGCAGGCTGAGCCAGTATTCGACTTCGATAACGCCCTGGAAGCTCGGAGCATCGTGCTCGTGCCGCTAGCTAAGGGGCTGCTCGGCGAGGAGGCTGCGGCCCTGCTCGGCTCTCTCGTGGTGACCCGGCTGTGGCAAGCGGTGCAGTCCCGCGCCGGACGCGAACCATCCCAGCGGCCCGTGACGTTCGCCTACATAGATGAGTTCCAGGACTACCTGCATCTGCCGCTTGGCGTTGAGGCGATGCTGACCCAGGCTCGCAGCCTCGGCCTGGGATTGACTTTGGCGCACCAGCACCTCGGGCAGCTCCCGGCCGCTGTGCGCGAGGCGGTGCTGGCGAATGCCAGGAGTCGGGTGATCTTCCAAGTCGCGGCCAGCGACGCCCAGGCCCTTGCGCGTGAGCTAGCTCCTGTTGTGAGCGCTGCGGACTTGAAGGGCCTGGGCCGCTTTGAGGTGGTGGCGCAGCTGTCAGCCGGGGGCCAGGTTGCCCGTCCGGTGACCGGTAGCACGCTGGCTGCCCCTGCCGTGATAGGCCAGGCCGCCGTCGCACGGCTGCGTTCGCGCGAGCACTACGGCGTTGATCGCGCGGAGGTCGAGGCCGCCGTCATCGCCC
>WNFI01306690.1_pt1 | contig 11512 bp, 10 predicted proteins | sample 5400471 | NCBI WGS metagenome assembly WNFI01 (sample SAMN13153348, study PRJNA577476) | soil metagenome | isolation source: 100 cm saprolite on Douglas fir-dominated hillslope | place: USA:California | collected 2013-09-17
CGCCAGCGCGCGCAATCCCGCAACCAGCGTGGGCGCGGGAGTGTTCAAGAGTTCGTCGGAGATGCAATACACCTGCGAATTCCGCACCGCCGTGGTGTTGACCCAGTCTCTTCCAGCAACCACCTTCGCGAGTGGCACCCGATCCCCGGCTCCGCACCAGGCAGCGATGATGACCTCAGGATCTTGTCGAGCGATCTCTTCGGCGGAGCATTGCGCACCGGGCTTGGCCAGAAAGTCACCACCGGCCGCATGCACCAGTTCGGCCACCCACGGCTGCGATGCGATCACGGGTTTACCCCACTCTTCGCAGAACACGCGCTTTCTGGGAAGGCTTGCGGTCTGGCGTCGCACGTCTTCGATTGCCGCTTGCATATCGCGAATCACTCTCACGCCACGTTCGCCGGCGCCGACCGATGCGGAGATCAACGCGATGTCGGTGTAGATGTCGTCCAGCGTGTGCGGAGCCAGACCAAGAAAGCGAATGCCCGCCTTAAGAATCTCCGCGACCGCGGCTTCCTGGTAGGGAACGGCAGCGATCACGAGGTCGGGCTTGGCTGCGAGAATCTCGCTCGCCTTCGACGTCCACGAGTCGGCGACGATCAGTCGATCGCTATTTCGCACCTCTGTGCGCGCCTCCGCTCGCAACTCTGTTCGCAACTCTGGAACCACATCGACACAGTACTTCGTGCAAGCCACGACGCGGTCCAGTTCGCCTACACTGGCGAGAATCACCGTCGCGCTGGGTTGCAGGCAAGCAATCCGCCGAGGATGATGCGAGTCGGGCATGCTCCCATTGTAGGCGACGGAAATGACCGACCGTCGTGCAAGGGGGATTCGTATCAGGGCACACCTTCAGGGGTGCCACAAGGCTTCAGGATGAATCCGCCTTCAGGAGCTGGGTTTCGGAACCCCAGTTTCTCGACATGCTGATAGCGCTCTCGCCGCATTACAATCGGCCTGTGTATTCCGCCGAGCTCCTGGACCATTTTCAGAACCCACGAAACGCAGGTGCGGTTGAGGCTCCCGACGCCGCCGCGCAATTGGAAAACCCTGCTTGCGGAGACATTCTGGAGCTCAGCCTTAGATTGGAAAAGACGAAATTGGACGGGAAGCGCATCGTCGAAATTCGTTTTCGCGCCAAGGGCTGCGTTCCGGCGATGGCCTGCGGGTCGGCGATTACGGAGTTGATCAAAGGCAAAAGCATAGACGAAGCCCGGCACGTGAGCCGCGAAGAGTTGGTTCGCAAAGTCGGTGGCCTGCCGCAAGCCTCCGCCCACGCCGGCCACCTGGCCATGGACACGCTCGCCGTGCTTTTGCGGAGCGTCTGAGCTGGAGTGAAGTCGTCGACTGAAACCCTGATTCTAAATCCAGTTTGAAATTAGAGAACCTCAGTTTCGAGCGCCGCGCGGATATGTACCTTAGCGGGCCAAAAGCAGGTCCTTCGCTTCGCTCAGGATGACAAACCTTTTTCAGGATGACAAATCTTTTGAGGATGACAAAGGTGTGGGAATGACAAAACTGCTGGGGCTACCGGCCAGCGTGATTTGCCTCCGGTCGATACACCTTCCAGCCGTTGGCGAGCGCAATCTCTTTCAGATTCGGAATGGAGTTGATGGCGAAGGGGTGAGTGGACATGGCTACCATGTCGCGGTCCTGGATCGCGGGACCCGCCCCCTGCGACGAAGCCGCAGGGAGCGGGCTACCCAGTTCGTAGAAAATCCGTTGACTGACGAGTTATTCGACGTTCGCCAGCGCTTGGTTGAGTCTGACAATATCGGCTCCTAGATCCTTGCCGTCCGTGCCCATGTACTTATAAGGGCTGGTCGACCGAAGCTTGTAGTTTCCGCCATCGCCATCCTTGCAGTTCATGAACTCGACGTCGCTCATGGATTGCGGGAACATGTTTTCGGCTGGCCACGCCGACGGGGGAAACGCTGGCGGAGGCGCAACCAGGGCGTTGTTGCGGAACGTCGAACTCGTGAAGCAGTTGGCGATGCTGGTGATGGGCACGTTGCTGAAGGCGCAACTGGATTGGCCGCCTCCCGTGTTCCACACCGGGTACCGGCCGGTAATCACTATGTTGTTGGTGAAGACCAATCCATACATCTGCGCGTTTGCGTACACGTTCCCCATGATTATCATGTGGCTCTGGGAATCTGGGAACGCGGTGACGTGATTGATGGTGACGGTGTTGAGCGGGTTCTGGGGCCAGCTGTTCATGATCTCGAACGCGGAGCCGCCGCCCACATATTTTTTGCTGAGGTCGTCGAGAACCACGTCGTGGATGCTCCAGCGAGTACCGGCGAGCGCTGCGCCTCCATTCTTGCCGTTGCCGGAGATGTCGGTTGCCAACTGCATTCCTGCTCCGGCATGCGCGACGTGGACATAGCGGACCGTGATGTCGGTCACCTGACATAGCGGGCAAACGTTGCCGGTCGGAGTGTGCTGGTTCTTGGGTGCGATCACAATGCCGTCACCGGTTTCGGCGAAACCTCCCCAGCTGTTTTCCATGAGGTTCGCCTCGACCAGCACGCGCGCCGCATTCTTTAGTTCGAGGTGATTCTTGACGATGAAGGGATTGCCATCGGGTCCGCCGATGAAGTTGGGGTTGCCCTTCATCCACTGCCACGGCTTCCAGAAGTGATTGTTGCGGATTTCGATGTCGGCGGGGGTAAAGGTGGCGCGGCCGCCGCCGAACAAGATGCCCTGGCCGGAGGCTTCGATGAAGTTGTTCTCGATCTTGAAGGGACCGTCCTGGGTGTTGCTGTTGCCGCCCGCCATCGCATGCGAGTCGATACAAGAGCCAGTGAGTGCAATGCAATGGAAATCGCTGAAGTAGGAATCGACGACCGCTACGTTGGTCATACCACTCAGGTTGATGCCGTTGTGAGTTTCATCCTGAGGCGCTCCATGCAGCCAGGAGCGATCGACCACAATGTGATCCGCCGTGCCCTTGCCCGAGACCAAACGAGCGCCCCCCGGGGGCGAGCCGGAACGGACCGTCGCCGCTCGTCTGAATCTGTACCTTCGCCATCACGTTCTGGGGGTTGGAGCAGGCATATTGCGGGCGCCCCACAAGAGATGCGACTCCGGCATAGCAGGGCGTGGCGCGGTGCCCTTCGGCCGGCAGAGCGCTATCGGGAGCGCTGGTGCGGATGATGATCCAGTGGTTGATGTTGCAGCTCTTGGCCGGCACGATGAATCTGCCGCTGAAGGTTGCGCCTGCTTGAAGCTCGATCACGTCGCCGCACTGAGCGTTGTTTAAGGCAGTCTGCAGATTGCCGCCGGCGTTGACGCTGATGATGGATCCGGGCGCAGGCGTGTCGGCCATGGCGCTGGGGACGGTAGCTCGTGGAAGTTCCGCCGGACCATCGTAATGGCTGGACGCGAAGGCGGCGGTGGTTAGTGTGAAGGTAAGCGCGACGGTTAGCACGAGCGCTGGGGAAAATCTGGAGTGACTGACTGGAAGAGTATTTTCCGTTTCAGACTTCGTCTTCATCCCTGTTTTAAGCATTTGCGTACCCTCGACTTAGAGATAGGGGATTAGTCGATGGTCCCCGCGCGGAAGCGTATCACGATGTGTCAAGCGGTTCTACTAAGTTCGCGGGGGTGGGGCGCTACGGCTGATAGACTGTCCAGCCGTTCGAGAGCGCGATCGCTTTCAGATCCGGATTGGGGTTGATGGCGAAGGGGTGCTTCGACATGGCCAGCATCTCGCGGTCCCAGATGGCGTTGCCGAAGGCGCAATCGGGTGGGGACTTGAGGACGGAGCGAATTGCCTCGGGCTTGGCGGGGCCGCTGGGAACTCTGATGAGCCGGTCGGTGATCGTGCCGTTCTCGACTGCGACTTCGGCGGCGAGGATGCGATTTTGCGGGATGCCGAAGTAGCGCATGCCGGAGCGGATGATCCACTGATTCGAGGAGGAAACGGCCCAGACGTCGGATCCGGATTCTAGCAAGCGCTGAACTAGCTCGCGCATCTCCGGGAGAATGTTGGGGGCGATGGCTTGGGCAAAATAGGCGTCGCAGGCTTGCTGCACTACTTCTTCTTGCAGTCCGCGGTGCATGGTTACCATTTCTCCGCACATGACCTCTTCGGCTACGTGGCCCGTTTTGTAGTCGGCGTAGCGGGAACGGGCCCAGCTTGCGACCTCTTCGGACACGAGGCCTTGCTGCAGTTCCCAGGCGAAGAAGCCTTCGCCGGCGTCTCCGGACCAGAGGGTGCCGTCGCAGTCAAAGGTGGCTACTCGCGGTTTTAGGGTGAGTACACTTTCGACGAATTCGGCTTGAGCGGGTGTGAGACTGGTCATGAAATATTGGGCCCTTGGTCGGAGTTAACTCGATGGCAGAAGCTGTGGCGGCAAATTCAGGGAAGCGTATTGTTCGGGAGTATCTATGTTGACGGCTACTAGCGGGTCGTCCACCGGAACGTACTCGATCTCACGCTGGTGTGCGTGCTCCACGTCGCGGGCACTCGATGTTTCCGGAGCCCGCAGAAACGCTTCCAGCATCTCGCGGCCCAGCAGAATTGGATGGCCGTGCTTGCCCTGGTATTCGGGGATCACCGCCCACTTCCTTTTTGTAGTGGCTTGTTCGAACGCAGATTCCAGCGTCTCCATCGTTTCGGTACGGACTGGCGGTCGGTCAACTAGCGTGACCATGGCAGCATCGCGGCCGCGGTTCAGGACCTCATGCAGGCCGGCCCGCAAGGAGCTGAACTGTCCGCGCGCCGGGTCGGGATTCACTACCAGCGACGCGCCATTCGCATACACGACGGGAGCCAAGGCGGCTTCATTCTTGCCGACTACGACCAGCACGACATCGACGTGCGAAAAGAAGAGACGAATGGCGGCGGAGAGGAAGTTGTCGGTGGTTGTTGTTGCCGAGCCTGCTGTGCCAAGGACGAGGATCACGCCGCGGCGGCCAAAGCCGCGATTAATTTTAGGTGCTTATGGCGCGGCTGAAGCCGCGCCCCTTCAAAGCAAAGTCCTGGACCGGGTTTGCGCAGCCGTTGAAGCCGCGCCCGTTCAAAGGAAAGTCTCATTAATTGAAGGTTGGCAGCTTCACCAGGTCGTCGATGGGGACTCTTTCCACGGGGTGTCCGGCCTTGCGCCAGGCGGTGAGGCCACCGGCGATGACGAACACCTTGAATCCGAGATCCTGTAGTTGGCGCGCCACACGGGCGCTGGTGGCTTCGCGCGCTCAAGTACAGTAGAGATAAATCTCTTGATCCTTGGGTAGATGCTTGACTTCTTCGATGAGGTTGTTGGGCTCGATGCGGATCGATCCGGCAATACGTTCGGAGTGTGCATCGTAGTAGCCGTGGCTGCGGACGTCGGCGATTAGCATGTTCTGAGCCGCTTCGGACGCCAGTCTGCGAGCGAGTTCCTCCGCCGGTATGCGGGGAATCGCGTCGAGCAGACGGTACTTGCGGTAAACCCAGATGCGATAGACAACGTAGGCGACTAGTCCGATGGCGAAGACAACCTCGGCGGCAAAGCCAGCGGAGCGCAGTCCGCGGGTGATGGCGCGCAACGCATCGCTGAAGAGATATCCCGCGACGGAGTACGCGCCCACGTACAGCGCCGCGCCGAGGGCATCGTATTGGAGAAAATCGCCCAGCCGCATTTTCATGCTTCCGGCGAGGGGCGGAGACATAGTGTTGATGCCGGGGATGAACTTGGCGAAGAGCAGCGTCTGCTTGCCGCGCCGGTAAAAATATTCCGCCGAGCGCAGAATGCACGTTTCCGGATTGGCCGAGAGCCGGCACAGAAAGCCGAGCAATGCCCATCCGCTGACTCGGCCCATGAAGTAGAGAAGGATATCGCCGGCGATCATTGTCAGGAGGGCTATGCCGATTAGTGAGAGCAAGTCGTTCATGGCGAAAAGGACATCTTCAGTATAGCAATTGCGATACGCCTACTTCGCGTGACGGGAACGTTCTGAGGGGGTCAAGTTCCGGATAGCCGAGCATCCATCCAGAATCGTTGTGTCCAGAAGAGTTGTGTCGCTGCAACGTGCCGCTCAGGCTATAATGGCGCGCACTCATGTCGCTCGCCTCTGGCACCAAACTTGGGCCGTATGAAATTCAGTCTCCGCTGGGCGCAGGCGGCATGGGAGAAGTCTATCGAGCGAAGGACACTCGCCTCGACCGCTCGGTCGCAGTCAAAATCTTGCCCAGTCATCTTTCTGATAACCCCGATGCCAAGCAGCGTTTCGACCGCGAAGCCCGGGCCATATCTTCTCTGAACCATCCCAACATCTGCACCCTGCATGATGTTGGGCATCAGGATGGCGTCGATTTCCTGGTCATGGAGTTTTTGGAGGGGGAGACGCTGGCCGACCGCTTGATGAAAGGTCCACTGGCGACAGAGCAGGTGCTGAAATACGGGATTGAGATTTGTGAGGGGCTGGAGCGAGCGCACAAGAGCGGCGTCGTACATCGGGACCTGAAACCGGGAAATGTGATGCTGACGAAGACCGGGGCGAAGCTGATGGACTTTGGGCTGGCCAAAGCGACTCCCGCGGGCGCAGCGCCGGCTTCCAGCCTGACCATGACGATTTCCGGTCCGTCGGCCGAGCAGCCGCTTACGGCGCAAGGCACCCTGGTTGGGACGTTCCAGTACATGTCCCCGGAGCAGACAGAAGGCAAAGAAGCCGATGCGCGCTCCGACATTTTTGCGCTGGGCGCGGTGCTGTACGAGATGGCGACGGGCAAACGGGCGTTCACGGGGAAGAGCCAGGCCAGCATCGTGGCGGCGATTCTGGCGTCGGAACCAACTCCGATTTCGGTGGTGTCGCCGATGTCACCGCCGGCGCTGGCCCAGGTGGTGAAAACCTGCTTGGCCAAGGACCCGGAAGAGCGCTTCCAGACGGTGCACGACCTGAAGCTGCAATTGAAATGGATAGCGGAGGCATCTTCCAGCCAACTGGCTGCGCCTGCCCAGATACGCGCCCGCCGCGCCCTACAGAAGCGCACGTTGCTGATTGCCGCCGTCGCGGGTTGGATTCTTGCCGCAGCCGCTCTCGCTATTTTCGTGTCAAGCCGCGGCCAACTTGAAGACGCGCGACGGCCGATGATTGCATCCTGGCTGCCGCCGAGCGATACGAAGTACGCAGGCGTTCTGGTCGGTGCGCCGGCGCTTTCCCCGGATGGCTCGAAACTCGCTTTCCTCACCGGTGATGCTTCCGACTCAGAGTTGTGGGTGCGCGATGTAAGCACCGGGACGCTGCACCAGGTGGAAGAAGCCGAGCGGCCAAGATTCCCCTTCTGGTCGCCCGATGGCAAGTACATTGGATTTTTTTCGGCGGGGAAGCTGAAGAAAGTAGCGCTGGCCGGTGGACCTGTGCAGGTGCTCTGCGATGCGCCCGAAGGGCGCGGCGCATCGTGGAGTCCGCGCGGCGTGATCATCTTCACGCCCAACATTTTCGAGCCCCTGTACAAGGTACCGGAGGGCGGCGGGACGCCCGAGAAGATCACCGAGCCAAAACCGGGTTGGACCCATCGCAACCCGTACTTTCTGCCCGACGGCGATCACTTCCTATTCGTTTCTCGCGAAGCGGTCGGGACGACTGGTTCCGTGGGTATGCTGTATGGCGCCTCGCTGTCTGGCGAGAAGCCGCGCCAAATACTGGAGCGCGCGTCGAATGTGCAGTATGCGGAGGGATACCTGCTGTACCTGCGCGAAACCGTGCTGGTGGCGCAGCGCTTCGATCCGAAATCGCTCAAGTTCAGTGGCGACCCCGCGCCCGTGGCCGAAAAACTCGACTATTGGAACGCGCGCGACGTCGCCGCCTTTACCGCCGCGCATGGCACGCTCATCTTCCGCCATGGATCGTTGCAGAAGACCCAGCCCATGTGGGTTGACCGCACGGGCAAGGAGCTGGGACGGTTTGGCGAGGTCGGTCTATATTCGTCGCCGAAACCCTCCCCTGACGGCGCCATGGTCGGGCTGGTACGCCCGGATCCCGACACAGGCAGGGGAGACGTTTGGATCGTCGACACCAGGCGGAACACGGTGTCGCGCAGCACATTTGCCGACGCGGCCAACATTACCTATGCGTTTTCTCCGGACGCGAAGAGGATTGCGGTCACCACCATCGCGGGAGCGATCTCGGGGGGAATGTGGATCCAGCCGACGAGTGGTTCCGGTAACCAGGAGAAGTTGGAGACGCCCGAGAGCTTTGTCACGGTGAACAGCTGGTCTCCAAGCGGCCGCTATCTTTTCTTCATTTTGCAGAACAATGCCACGCGACAGGACATCTATTACATTGATCTGAACGGCGACAGGAAATTGATACCTTTTCTGCAATCGCCTGCCAATGAAACGGGCGCTGTTCTGTCGCCGAACGACAAATGGCTCGCATACGCCTCCGACGAATCCGGAAGGTTTGAAGTCTATGTGACCGCATTCCCCACTCCCGGAGGGAAATGGCAGGTCTCCAATGGTGGCGGCGGTTCGCCTTCGTGGAGCGCGGATGGGAAGCAGCTGTACTACACCATCGGGGACAAGCTGATGGTGGTGGCAATTCAGAACGTCGAAACTTTCGAATTCGGAGCGCCAATCGCGCTGCCGATCCATTTGAATGAATTCGCCACGCTCGGACCGGCGGCGCCCGGCGAGCGCTTTCCTGCTCTGAAGACACTCAGCGGAGGCCAAGTGCACCCTCAGGAAGTCATCCTCAATTGGACCAGAACACTGAAGCAGTAGCCCACCTGCTACAGTTGTACGACTTCAGGAGAATCCTTTGTCAGCCGATAGCCGCCGCTACATCAATCTTCCGAACCGTCCGGCAAGCCTTCCTTTTAGCGATGCCGTGCTGGTGGGCGATACTCTGTATATCTCCGGACGGATCGGGCTCGACCCGGCGACTGGCGAGGCGCCAGCTAGTATCGATGCCGAGATGGAGCTTTTATTCGACGGCTTCCAGGCAGTGCTTCGCGAAGCCGGCATGACCATGGACGACTTGGTTTGGGTGCAGGTCTATGCGCCAGATGTTTCTTTGTGGCAGCAGTTCAACGCTGCTTATGTGAAGTTGTTCTCGCGAGAGTTTCCTGCGCGCGCGTTTTTGGGATCGGGCACGCTCTTGTTGAAGGGACGTTTTGAGATGCTGGGGATTGCGGTGAAAGATCGCTCCTAGCTTCTGGCCGCTAGCTCCCAGCCAACAATGTCTGCTGGTTTGCACACGGCATCATCGCCTAAAGCGAGGTTGCCAGAAGCCAGTAGCCAAGAGCACGCGTCGTTATTTCTCTCTCGCCACCACGAATTCCGGCGCCCACAAGAGGGCTCGTTTGATCTCCGAATCCGGAAATGTGCAGATCGCCTTACGCGCTGATTCGGCGTACCGAGCGGCCTCTTTGGAGGCGTATTCGAGGGACCCATAGCGGTTCAGGATGTCCAAGATATCGGCGTGCGTGACGCCATTGAAAGCGCGGTCGCCGAGGACGGTTTCGATTTGCTGGCGCTCGGCGGGGGTGCAACGTTCAAGCGTATGAATGACGGCCATGGTGGCTTTGCCCTCACGCAGGTCGCTGGCTACGGGCTTGCCCAGCACACTCTCTGAAGCGGTGAGGTCGAGCACGTCGTCCACGATTTGGAAGGCTAACCCGAGATCGCGTCCGTACTGGCCCAGGCGTTCTTCCTCTTGCCCGGTGGCGTCGCCGAGAATGCCGCCGACTCGCATGCACACCGAGAACAGGCACGCGGTTTTGCGGTAGATCAGATCGAGATGCTCCCGCAGCGAGATCAGCTTGCCGAGCTTTTCCATCTGGAGCAGTTCACCTTCGACCATCTGCTGCGTCAGTTCGATGAGCACGTCGAGGATGCGGAAGTTGCGCTCCTGCACCGCGATCTTGAAGGCCTGCATGTAGAGCCAATCGCCGGCCAGCACGCACATCGAGTTGCCCCACTGCGTGTTGGCGGCAGGACGGCCGCGGCGGAGCTGGGCTTCGTCGATGATGTCGTCGTGGACGAGCGTCGCGGTGTGGATGATCTCGACGACGGTGGCGAGCTTTACCGAGCCATTGCCCTTGTAACCGAAAAGCTTGGCGGAGAGCAGCAGACAATGTCGTCACGGAGAAGGTCGAAGATTTCTTTCCCGTTGATGGACGTCGTTGCGCTCAATGTCCTTAGTTGCTCCGTTAATTAGTTGCTGCGGTAATTCGTGAACTGCAGATCGATGCCAAAGTCCTGCTGCTTGACCATCGCGATGATTTCCTGCAGCGTGTCGCGATCCTTGCTGCTGATCCGCACTACATCGGCCTGAATGGAAGCCTGTGCTTTTTTCTTCGAATTCTTGACGAGCTTCACGATCTCTCGCGCCTTTTCGATCGGGATCCCCTGCTGCAGGGTGATCTTTTGTTTTACGGTGCTGCCGGCGGCGGGCTCCAACGCGCCGTAAGTCAGGCCTTTCAGCGGAACGCCGCGTTTAACGAGTTTCTGCTGGAAGACGTCGTTTACCGCCTTCATCTTGAACTCGTCGGCGGAGTGAAGCATGATCGCGTCGGTGCCCTCCATCGCGATCTGGGACTTGGAGTCCTTCAGATCGAAGCGCGTGCTGACTTCCTTCATCGCCTGCTGGATGGCGTTGGCGACTTCCGCGAGGTCGATTTTGCTGACGATATCGAAACTGTTATCGGGCATGGAATGTCACTGCAAAAGTCGATGACGGCTTTCTAAATCTCTAGATAGAGCAACAGGGATCGCTCGCCCCAAACATGTACTCCTGAGGGTAACAGAAGAGGGATTCTCTGCGCAGGCTGGGAGCCCGTGGTGAAGTCGAGGTGGTGCGCGAGCGAAACCTTTCGTGAATTGTTATCCCGAGCGAAGCGAGGGATCGGCATTTGGCGACGGACTGTATATCCCTCGCTTTGCTCGGAATGACAAAATCTAGTGAGGTGAAGAGTGGGATCTCACTTTCGCTACGGACTGCGCAGGGTCGTTATGCGCGTGCTTCTCGGTTTGCAGTTTCCGGCTCGAGGCCAACGAGGTTGTAGAAATTCTGTGCGGTTCGCGAGCCGATCTCTTCCGTGGAGAGGTTGCGCAGTTCGCCGATCTGGCGCGCTACCTCCCGCACAAACGCGGGTTCGTTGCGCTGGCCGCGATGCGGAATCGGGGCCAGGTAGGGCGAATCGGTTTCGATCAGCATGCGGTCGAGCGGAACCACTTGCGCCGCATCGCGGATTGGCTGCGCCTTGGGAAACGTGATGTTGCCGGCAAAGGAAATCATGAAACCCAGATCGAGCGCGCGTTGCGCGTGTTCGACGCTTCCGGTGAAGCAGTGAAGAATGCCGCCCAGTCCAGTGGAACTCCAATGCTCCGCGATAAGTGCCAGGCAGTCGTCCCACGCGCTCTCGCTATTGCCGGAGGGGCGGCAGTGAATGACGACGGGCAACTTCGCCGCCTTTGCCAACTCCATTTGCCGCACGAAGACTGTCTTCTGTATTTCTCGGGGCGAGTGATCGTAAAAATAATCGAGGCCGATTTCTCCCCAGGCCATTACCTTTGGATGG
>WNFI01550430.1_pt1 | contig 11512 bp, 7 predicted proteins | sample 5400471 | NCBI WGS metagenome assembly WNFI01 (sample SAMN13153348, study PRJNA577476) | soil metagenome | isolation source: 100 cm saprolite on Douglas fir-dominated hillslope | place: USA:California | collected 2013-09-17
GCGATGGTGGGCACCATCATCCGGGTGCCGGTGCTGGAGGCGCCCGGCGTGACGCGCATCGGCCGCTTCGGCTGGAAGGACCAGCACGCCAGCCTGCTCTCCTTCACCGCCGACGCCTTCCTCAACGAGATGGGCATGACCAGCCCGCTGCTGCCCAACGAGAACACCTCGAACGGCAATCCCGTGACCGCCTTCGAGCAAGCTCCCGAGCCCAACGATCCGGCCCTCCCCGCGGCGCCCAACGGCGCCCAGGTCGAGGCCTTCGTCCGCTTCATGCGCTCGACCAAGGCGCCGCCGCGCGACCTCCTGGCGGCGGCCACCGGTCCGGTCAAGGCTGGCGAGAGGCTGTTCGTCCTGGTCGCCTGCGACACCTGCCATACGGTGTCGATCACCACCGCTCCGGCCGGCACCTCGTTCAACGGCGGCACCTTCGTCGTCCCCGACGCGCTCGGCAACAAGGTCATCCATCCCTTCGGCGACTTCCTGCTGCACAACGTGGGGACCGGCGACGGCATCGTCCAGAACGGCGGCGCGGCGACGATGAACATGCTGCGCACGCCGCCCCTCTGGGGCTTGCGCACCCGCACCCGGCTGATGCACGACGGCCAGAGCCTGACGGTCAACGACTCGATCCAGCGGCACGGCAAGCAGGCGAGCTCGTCCATCGCCGCCTGGACGCTGCTCAGCCGCGTGCAGAAGAACCAGCTGGCCCGGTACCTGAACTCCTTGTGACGCGTCCGCGGACCGGCGCTGTGACGCACCACGGGAGCGGCGGAGTCCGATGGCGATGACCGATATCGCCGGCATGGCCGGCATGGCCGACCTCGCCGGCCTCGCCCGTGTCGCACATGTCTCCAATATCGCCGCCCATCTCTCGCCTACCGCCCAGCGCTTCCTCGAATACGTCGCGAGGGAGCCTGGGCGGGCGCGGCGCATCGATCACCTGGCCTGCGACTACCCGGATTTCCTGCGCGTCTATGCCGGCAAGTTCTATCCGCTGCAATCGTGGCCGACCTTCCTGGGCGGGCCGAAGCTCGCCGAGCTGCGCCGCGCCGCGATCGAGCTGACGCGCCTGGTCAGGGCCATTCCGGAGCGGCTGTTCGAGAACGACCCGCGGCGGATCGCCGCCGCCTACGGCATCCGCCACGAGGCCCTGGTCACCCTCCTGCTCGAGCCGCCCAACAACCTCGACGGCCTGCTGGTCCGCAACGATTTCATGGACCCCCTCGACGGCTTCCAATGCCTGGAGATCAACGCCGGCCAGATCGGCGGTTGGGAGCTGCGTTACTTCGACGACACCTACCGCTCCCAGCCGACGATCGCCCGCTTCCTGGAGGAGGAAGGGCTGCGGCCCTACCATCGGGACCCGGTGGCGATGCTGCTGCGGCACGTCGTCGCCCACAACCTCGGCAAGCCCACCGCCGCCGGCGGCAGCACCTTCGCCGATCTCTCGGTGCGCGACAACCAGGTCTGGCTCGGCAAGGAGCGGCTGCCGGTCCAGGCGATCGTCGAGCTGAGCCCGCAGCGGACCCCCGAGCCCATCTTCCGCTGCTTCAAGGCCGGACAGGTCGGCCTCTACAACGGCCCGATCAACCACCTCGCCGCCGACAAGCGCAACCTCGCCCTGCTGTCGGAGAACCAGGACTCGACGGTCTTCACCGCCGGCGAGCGCGACTTCCTGCGGCAGTGCCTGCCCTGGACGCGGCAGGTGAGCGCCGGCCCGGTCAGCTGGCGCGGCGTCACCATGCCGCTGCCCGACCTGCTGCTCGCCCACCGCGAGGAGCTCGTGCTCAAGCCGATCGGCGGCATGCAGGGGCAGGGGGTCACCATCGGCCGCCTGGCGACTCCGGACCGCTGGTCGCGGCAGGTCGAGAAGGCGCTGGCGCAAGGCCAGTGGCTGGTGCAGCAGCGGGTCGATTCGCGGCCCTATGTCTACCAGGTTGGAGAGGAAGGCTATGCCGTGCACGACGCCGTGTGGGGCGCCTTCTGCTTCGGCGAGATCTACGGCGGAGGCTTCCTGCGCATGATGCCGCAGGGCTGCGCGGACGGGGTCGTCAACGCCGCGCGCGGCGCCGCCTGCGGCATCCTCTTCGAGGTTTGAACCGACGCGCCGGGCTGGAGTCGGAGCGCCGCAACTGAGAAGGAATCGCGATGATCGAGAACCGGCAGATCTGTTTCCAGAGATCGAAGCTCCGCATCCCCGACGAGCTCCCCGAGGCGGTGGAGAGGGTGGCTCCCGGCCGCGTGCTGCGCTGGTACGTCGCCAGGGCGGGAGCCGAGGAGATCGTGGTCGAGGCCACGATCGACAGCGAGCGCCTGGGAGAGTCGCATGAGAGCGTCGCGGGCCAGCGCTATCCCGGCAAGTCGGTGGTGGTGAGCGTCATTCCCACCGGCGTCGGCTGCAGCATCGGCGGCTTCGCGGGAGACGCGGCGCCGATCACCCGGCTGCTGTCGTCGGCGGTCGATTACCTGGTCACCAACCCGAACGCGGTCAACGCCTCCGCCTTCATCAATCTCGGCGACAACGTCCTCTACGTCGAGGGATACTGCATCGACCTCTTCTGCCGCGGGCTTTCGTCGGCACGGTCGATCATCCCGAGGTGCTGGCCAGGGCTTGCGAAAGCCTGCTGCGCAAGGGCGTGGACGCGATCGCGGTGACCACCAACATCCAGGACCTGCCGCTCGACGACTACGCGCTGCACTTCGCCGGGCAGGCGCCGAACCCGCTGGGCGGGGTCGAGGCGATCATCTCGCATTCGATCGTCAACCGCTTCCGGGTGCCGGCGGCGCACGCGCCGCTGCTCAACATGAAGGACCTGGACCTCGGCGAGGCGGTGGTCGACGCCCGCGCGGCCGGCGAGATGGCTTCGCCGAGCGGGCTGGCGTGCGTGCTGCTGGGACTGGCGCGCGCGCCGCAGATCGCGCCGCGGCCCGGCAGCCAGATCCGCGACGTCCTGAACCTCAACAACCTGCGGGCCGTCGTCGCGCCGGGCGGCTGCCTGGGAGGGATCCCGACGCTGTTCGCCGACCGCGCCGGCATCCCGGTGATCGCGGTGGCCGGCAACGAGAGCCTGTTCGACGTGACGGCGGAGCGCTTGAACCTCGAGCACGTCATCCCGGTGGCGAGCTACGCCGAGGCCGCCGGCGTGCTGCTGGCGCTGCGCGAGGGCCTCGCCCTGCAGAGCCTGGCGCGGCCGATGGCGACGCTGCGCTACGCCTCCCGCCAGGCGTCCGCGCCGCGCCTCGTAGCGGTCGGCGAGGTCGGCGCGCGCGAGGCCTCATAGCGCCGGACCGATCGCCGCGCAGAGCCAGCCCTTGAGGTACTCGCCCTGCGGGTGGGTGATGGCGACCGGGTGGTCGGGCGCCGCCGCCAGCGGCGCCAGTAGCGCCACCCGCACGCCGGCCTCGACCGCGGCGGCGAACAGGATCTGACGGAACAGCTTCGCGTCCACCGCGCCGCTGCAGCTGAAGGTGAGCAGCAGGCCGCCGGGAGTGAGACGGGCGAGGGCCAGCCGGTTGAGGTCCTTGTAGGCGCGGGCCGCGGCGTCGACGTCCGGCCGTTTGCGCACCAGCGGCGGCGGATCGCAGATCACCAGCCCGTAGCTCGTCTCGGCCGTCCGCAGGTGCTCCCAGACGTTAGCGCGAATCCACTCGACCGTGCCCCCGGCTCCCCCGAGGCGGTTCGCGGCGTAGTGGCGGCGGCCCCTCTCGATCAGCTTCTCCGAGCTCTCGACGTGGGTGACGTGGCGCGCGCCGCCGCGCAGCGCATAGAGGCCGAAGGCGCCGCTGTGGGCGAACAGGTCCAGCACCGTCCGGCCGCCCGCCAGGCGCTCGACCAGCCGCCGGTTCTCGCGCTGGTCGCAATAGAAGCCGGTCTTCTGGCCGCCGGCGAGATCGGCGGTGAAGGCCAGCCCCGACTCCGTGAACGGAGCCTCGGCGGGAGGCTCGCCGGCGATGGTCTCGGCCGTGCCGGCGTCCGCCGGCAGCCCCTCGGCGCGGCGGGCCGGCAGCGCGTTGACCTGCAGCACCGAGCACTCCGGGAAGGGCTCGGCGAGCGCCGCGTAGGCCTCGCCCCGCAGGGCCTCCAGGCCGGCCACCGTGATCTGGCTGACCAGGGCGTCGCCGAAGCGGTCCACCGTCCAGCCCGGGATGCCGTCCCCCTCGGCGTTGAGCAGCCGGTAGCCGGTGGTGGCGGGAGGCAGCACCGCTCGCCGCAGGGCGAGCGCTTCGCGCAGCCGGCCGGCGAAGAATTCCTGGTCGGCGCGCTCCACCCGCTGGCCGAGCATGCGCACGCGGATCTGCGAGCGCGGGCTGTAGAAGCCCAGCCCGAGGCAATGCCCGGCGGCGTCGAACACCCGCGCCAGCGGCGCCGGCGCGGCAGGGGAGGGACCGGGGATCGGGGCCGCCGGCTCCACCGCCGCGATGGCGCCGGAGAAGATCCAGGGATGGCCCTCGCGGATGGCCTTGTCCCGGCCCGGCAGCAGGCGCAGCCGCACGACGGCGCCGGCGCCGCCCTCGTCGCCCCCGGCCGGCTCGCGGTGATGCGAGACCGGCACTTCCCGGAGGTCGGCCGGCTCGCGGTGATGCGAGCCCGGCACTTCCCGGAGGGCGCTAACCGCGGGCCCCCTGACCCGGCGACGGCACCACGAAGCGGGTGGCGCTGTTGTGCGCGACGCCCTGGGCGTCGGTGAGCACGATCAACAGCTGGTACTCGCCGGGCGCCAGGCCGCGCGGCGGCCGGAAGGTCGCGGTCAGGCGGTCCTTGCCCTGGGCGTCGGGGTTCTCCCGGGCGGCGATCCTGAGATCGCCTTCGCCGGCGTCCTTGCCGTCGGACCCCACCACCCTGGCCTCGGCCTTGAAGCTGCCGGCCGGCAGGTGGTAGCCGACCAGCGCCACCGCCGCCTCCTGCCCCGCCGGGAGCACCGGGCGCGAGGCCGGGACGTAGGCCTTCTCCTGCACCACGAACGGGTAGGGCGGCGACTCCTTCTTGTCGCGCGGCGCCTCGCGCACCATCAGCCAGCGCCCCGGGGCCTCGGGGAAGAACGGCGGCAGCAGCACCGCCGCCGGCTGGGCGAAGGCCGGCACCACCAGCGCCTGCTGGCGCAGGCCGTAGGCGCCGGTGGCGCCGTTGCGCACCAGCACCCGGACGTTGTACTCGCCCGGCGGCAGGTCGAGGTGGCCGAAGAACTTCAGGCCGCTCTGGCGCATGGCCGCCGCGACCTTCGCGAGATCGAAGCGCAGGCTCTGGGTGAAGAAGTCCTGGACCGCCCCCGACGAGTCGATGGCGTAAGCGTAGATCTCGGCCGGCAGGGCCTCGCCCTGGGTGCCGTTCATCAGGCTCGCCCCGTCGGTCTCGATGACCACCGGCACGTACGCTTTGTTTCCCGCGGCGTCCGCCGTCCGGAACGGCGCCACCAGCACCGCCGCTCCCACCGAGCCGCTGTCGCCGCCGCCGATCACGCTCTCCGCCGCCGCCAGCTGACGCTCGCTGCCGCTCTGCTTGCCGTACGGCTTGGGCGCGTAGTAGCCGGTGCGGAAGAACAGCTGCGCGCCCTTGGTGGCAGGGCTGTTCTTCAGCTCGACGCGCAGCTTGTGGTACGAGCCGTCGCGCTTCACCTCGTCGGGCTGGAAGGTCAGGACATAGGTGATGCTGGTCTTCTTCAGCACCTGCCCCATCGCCGAGCCGAGGTCGTTGAAGTTGCGGTACAGCTCGCCGCCGGTGTCGTGCGCCAGGGTGAACAGGGCGCCTTCGCCCGAGGCGCGCGTCGGTCCGAGGTCCCCCTTGGCGCGCAGGCCGCCGATGTCGACCGCCTGGATGACGCAATCGGCGCGGCGGAACTCGTCCATCATCTTGTCCAGGACGTTGGCGCCGCGGGTGCTGCCGAAGCGCTTCTCGTTGTCGAGCAGGGCGGCGTTGCCGTCGATCACCTGGTCCCGCATCGCCTCCTGCTCCTTCTGGTCCTCGGTGCCCAGCAGCAACGAGGTGTCGAAGCCCTCGGAGAGGTAGATCACCTGCTTGCGGCCGTGGACGCCGGCCATCAGGTGGGCCATGTCGGTGAAGGAGCGAGCGAGCGCGTGAACCACCGCCGTCTGCTGCTGGCGGGTGGCGCGCTCCGACATCCGGGCCGGACCCTCGATGGCGTCCAGGGCTTCCTGCAACCGGTCCGCTCCCTTCCCCTTCGTCGTCTCGAGCTGCTGGCGCATCTCGGCCACCATCAGGCCGAGCGGATCGGGGTTGCGGTCGACCAGCTGCGGCAGGCCGAGGGAGTCGATGGCCCTGCCGACCTGGCGGCGGTCGGAGGTGAAGCCGAGCACGATGCGCGGGCCGTTGGCCGAGCTGTAGGTCGCCACCGCCAGCAGGTCGGAGGGGTGCAGGGTCGGCAGCATGGCACGAACCATGTCGCGCGCCTTGACGAGCGATTTCGGCTCCGAGAAGGAGAGGTCGAAGAGGAACAGGAAATGGCGCCGCAGCGCCGGCGGGATGCTGGCCACGTCCGGCCCCTGCCGCGAGCCCAGGTCGAGCACCTCGAAGCCGGTCAGCGTCTGCTTCCGGCGGCCGTCGTAGACCTCGAAGTCGGCGGCGGTGAGCCCGCGCACCGGCTCGGCATCGTGCACCACGGTCACCGGCACCTGCACGACCGTGACCTCGGAGGTCTCGGAGAAGCCGCCGGCGGCCCCGCCCGCGGGCGGTGAGCTCTTCGGCGCCGCCGCCGCCCACAACCCGCCGCCGGGAGCCGGCCAGAGGGTCCAGAGAACGCCCAGCGCCAGCCCCAGCCCGAGGACCGGGAGCGCGCGGCGGGAGCGACGGGAAAGGGCAGACGCTATCGAAGGCATGACGGTTCTCCTCCTGCTTGTGGCTGCTCGATCGATTCCCGGCCGGTCGGCTCGCCCCTTGGCGAGACCGACACTTCCCTGAGGTCGCCCGCGGCTAGCCGCGGGCGCCATGGCCCGGTTGCGCCACCAGGAAGCGGGTGGCGCTGTTGTGGGTCGCGCCCCGGGCGTCGGTGAGCACGACCACCAGCTGGTACTCCCCTGGCTGCAGGCCCGCCGGGGCCCGGAAGGTGGCGGTCATACGCTCCGCGCCCTGGGCGTCCGGCGGCTCGCGGCCGTCGATGGCCAGCTCACCCATGCCGAGGTCCGTGCCGTCGGCCGACAAGACCCTGGCCTCGGCCTTCAGGCTGCCGGCGGGAAGATCGTAGCCGATCAGCGCCACCGCCACCTGCTGGGCCGCCGCCAGCACCGGCCGCAGCGCCGGCACGTAGACCTTGTCGTGCGCCACGAAAGGATAGGCCAGCGCCTCCGGCGCGCCGCCGCGCGGCGCCTCGTGCACCATCAGCCATCGCCCCGGCCGCTCGGGGAAGAATGGCGGCAGCAGCTGCGCCGCCGCCTTGCCGAGGACGGGGAGGGCGGGCACCACCAGGCCCTGGTTGCGGAGCCCGTAGTCGCCGCTGGCGGCGTTGCGCACCAGCACCCGCACGTTGTACTCGCCCGGCGGCAGGTCGAGGTGGCCGAAGAACTTTAGGCCGGTCTGATCGAGCAGCGGGATCACCTTGGCGAGCTCGAAGCGCAGGCTCTGGCTGAAGTAGTCCTGGATGGCGCCCGCCGAGTCGATGGCATAGGCGTAGACCTCCACCGCCAGGGTGTCGCCGGAGCTGCCGTTGAGGAGCGTCGCGCCGTCGGCCTCGATGACCACCGGCACGTACGCCTTGCCCGCTGCCGGCGACGACGGCCGGAAGGGCGCCGCCAGCACGGTGGTGCGCAGCACGCCGCTGTCGCCGCCGCCCACCACGCTCTCCGCCGCCGCCAGCTGCCGCTCGCCCGGGCTCTGCTGCCGGTAGGGCCTGGGCGCGTAGTAGCCGGCACGGAAGAACACCTGGGCACCCCTGGTCGCGGGACCGCTCTTCAACGCCACCCGCAGCTGGTGGTAGGAGCCGTCGAGCTTGATCTCCTCCGGCTGGAAGGTGAGCGCGTAGGTGATGCTGGTCTTCTTCAGCAGCTGGCCCATCGCCGCGCCGAGGTCGTTGAAGTTGCGGTAGAGCTCGCCGCCGGTGTCGTGCGCCATGGCGAACAGCGCGCCCTCGCCCGAGGGCCGCAGCGGTCCCTGGTCGCCCTCGGCGCGCAGGCCGCCGATGTCCACCGCCTGGATGATGCAGTCGGAGCGCCGGAACGCCTCCATCATCTTCTCCAGCTGGTTGGCGCCGCGGGTCGTGCCGTAGCGCTTGTCGGAGTCGATGTTGAAGCTCTCGCCCCGCATCGACTGGTCGGCCATCTGATCCTGGTCCGCCTGGCTCTCGGAACCTTGCAGCAGCGAGGTGTCGAAGCCCTCGGAGAGGTAGATGACCTGCTTGCGGCCGTGGACGCCGGCCATCAGCCGGGCGAGATCGGTGAACGACCGCGCCAGAGCCGCGATCACCGCCTGCTGCTGCTGGCGGTTGGCGCTGTCGGCGATCCGGGAGAGGCTCTCCAGGGTGTCGATCACCGCCGCCTCGCCGAGCGCCTTGCCCTTGGCGATTCCATGCTCGGCGGCGAACACCTCTCCCGCGCCGGCAGCGGCCTCTTCCGCGGCCATCAGCCCCAGCGGGTCGGGGTTGCGGTCGACCAGCTGCGGCAGGCCGAGGGTGTCGATCGCCGTCAGCACCTGCCGGCGGTCGGAGGTGAAGCCGAGCACCAGGCGCGGGCCGTTGGCGGCGCTGTAGGTCGCCACCGCCACGAGGTCGGCGGGATGCAGGGCCGGCAGCATGCCGCGCACCATCTGGCGCGCCCTGACGATCGACTTGGGCTCGGAGAAGGAGAGGTCGAAGAGCAGCAGGAAATGGCGCCGCAGCGCCGGCGGGATGCTGGCCACCGCCGGCCCCTGCCGCGCCGCCAGGTCGAGCACCTCGAAGCCGCTCAGCTTCTGCCGCTTGCCGCCGTCGAAGACCTCGAAGTCGGCGGCGGTGAGCCCGCGCACCGGCTCGCCGCCCCGCACGACCTGCACGGGCACCTGCACCACCGTCACCTCGGTGCTCTCGGAGAAGGCCCCGGCGGTCGGGGCGGTCCCGGCGGGCGCAGCTTTCCCGGCGACCGCCGGCGAGGCCCCCCCGGCACGCGCCGCCGCCGTCCACAGGCCGGTGGCCGGGAGGAGGCAGAGCAGGGCGGCGGCGGCGAGGCCAGCCCTCTTCAGCCTTGCTGGCCGGAAGGACACGAGGCGACGGCCATGCAAGAGCATGGAGCAACTCCTTCCATCGGCGATGGTGGTTTGAATGCCGATGATGGATTCTACACTACCTTACCACTTGAAAGGGCAATGAGTTGCTCTCTTTGTGCCCAGTGAGGCGGTCCGTCAAGGCGACCCGCAGGACGTAGTTGCCGGCCACCAGCCCGGTCGGCTGGAAGGTGGCGATCAGCTCGTCCTGGCCGGCGACCCCGCTCTTGGTGCGCTCGACCAGCGCCAGGTCGCCGCCGGAGAGGGGCTTGCCGTCGGCGGCGACGACGCTCCCCTCCAGGGTCAGGTCGCCCTTGCCGAGGTTGTAGCCCACCAGGCAGAGGCGGGCCTTGTCGGCGCTGCTCAGGGAGGGGCGGGCCGCGGGCACGTAAGGCTCGCCGTTGACGGTGAACGGGTAGACGACCGCGGTGGTGCCCTCGGCCTGCCTGAGGTGCTCCCGCACCAGCACCCAGTTGCGCCGCCCCTCGATGAACAGCGGCGGCAGCAGCACCGGCTCCAGCTTCTGGTAGGTGGGCACCGAGAGGGTCGACGAGCGCACGCCGGTGCGTCCCGACTCGGCGTTGCGCACCAGCACCCGCACCTGGTAGTCGCCGGCCGGCAGGTCGAGGTGGCCGTAGTACTTGATGCCGGTGCCGGTCAGCGCCTCGCGGCCCTTCTTGACGTCGAGCCCGATCTTGCGGGTGAAGAAATCGGTCATCTGGCCCTGGCGGTTGCTGGCGTAGGCGTAGAACTCGAGGTTGATGCGGTCCGCCTTGTCGCCCTTCATCAGGCTGGCGCCGCCCACCTCGATGATCACCGGCACGTAGGCCTGTTTCGCGCTGGCGCGGAAGGGCGCCACCAGCAGGCCGACGTCGAGGTCGGAGCGCGGCACCGCGCTGGCGATGCCCTCGGCGGCGAGCAGGTTCTTCTCGAAGGGGTCGAGGTCCTTGTAGGGCCGCGGCGCGTAATAGCCGGCGCGGTACGACAGGCGGACGCCCGCCGGCCTGACCTTGACCCGCAGGCGGTGGTAGGCGCCGTCGGCCTTGAGGTCGGAGCGCTGGAAGGCCAGCAGGTAGGTGACGGTGCTGCGCTGCAGCACGCGGTCGAGCTGCTCGCGGAAGTTGTTGGCGTCCTTGTACAGCTCGCCGCCGGTCTCGTTGGCGATGTAGAACAGCGCCTCCTGGCCGGAGACCTTCGGCGCGTCGGTGGCGTCGCTCGCGGCGCGCAGGCCGCCGATGTCGATCGCCTGGATGACGCAGTCGGCGCGCCGGAACTCCTCGAGCATGCGGCTCACCGCCGCCTGCAGCTGGGTGTTGCCGTAGCGCTGGTCGTTGTCCACCAGCTGCGTGTTCCCGAACAGGACGTTGAGCTCGTCGGCCTTGGCCTCGCCGCTCGCCAGGTCCTCGCGGCCCAGCATCAGGTGGCTGTCGAAGCCCTCCGAGAAATAGACCACCGTCTTGCGCCCCTTGAGGTTGGTGAGCGCCTTGGCCAGCGAGGCGAGCGACCGCGTATAGCTGAAGATCTGGTTGCGCTGGAAGGCGCGCTGATCCCGCTCGGCGGCGGCGCGGACCGCGATCAGGTTGTCGAGCAGCGCGCTGGCGGCGGCGGATTGCGCCTCCTGCCGCGGCGATCCGGCGCCGGACGCCCCGATCCCGGACAGCGAGGCCAGGGAGGCGTCGACGCCGACGGTCGCCGGCGGGGCGATGACGAAGCGCAGGGGATCGTTCGCCAGCTGGGCCGTCTCGTCGTTCTTGTTCAGGCCGAGCGTGTCGATGGCGTGCGCCAGCTGGGCGCGGTCGGGGGTGAAGGTCAACACCAGGCGCGGGCCGGTCTCCAGCGAGTAGGTGGCCACCGCCACCAGGTCGCTGGGACGCAGCGAATGGAGCACGAAGTCGCGGGCCGCGAGGCGCGCCTTGAGCACCGCCGTCGGGCTGGAGAACGAGATGTCGAAGACCAGCATGAAGTGGCGGCGGACGGCCGAGTCGAGGGCCTCCAGGTCGTCGACGGTGCCGATGGCACCGGGCCGCAGTGCCGAGGGGGACTGCTCGGGCCGCAGCGCATCCAGGTCCACCACCTCGAAGTGGGTGAGGGTCTGCTTGGCGCCTTCGTCGAAGACCTCGAAGTCGCGGGCGGTCAGGCCGCGCACCGGCCTGCCGTCGCGATCGACGGCGTTGACCGGCACGTCCACCGCCACCACCTGGGTGGTCTCTTCGAAGCGCGACGGCGGCGGCGCGGCGGCGAGCAGAGGCAGGGCGAGCAGCCCGACTCCGAGAACGAGACGGCGGCGAAGCTTGACCGGGACCATTGAATCATCCTCCTGGCGGGCGC
>WNFI01105054.1_pt2 | contig 11511 bp, 13 predicted proteins | sample 5400471 | NCBI WGS metagenome assembly WNFI01 (sample SAMN13153348, study PRJNA577476) | soil metagenome | isolation source: 100 cm saprolite on Douglas fir-dominated hillslope | place: USA:California | collected 2013-09-17
GCGTGGTGTTGGCTCGCACGTCCGAGCCGCCCTGCTTCTCGGTCATGGCCATCCCGGCCAGCAGGCCGGCCTTGCCGTCGGGAGCCCGCAGCCCGGGGTCGTAGGTCCGGGAGGCGAGCAGCGGCGCGAAGCGGGACGCCAGCGCGGGCTCGTGCCGCAGCGGCGGGATGGCGGCATAGGTCATGGAGATGGGGCAGCTGTGCCCGGCCTCGGCCTGCGTCCACACGTAGAACCTGGCCGCCCGCGCCACGTGCGCCCCGGGCGCGTCATCCAGCCACGGCGGCCCGTGCAGGCCCTGGCCGACCGCGGTGGCCATAAGCTCGTGCCAGGCCGGATGGAACTCGACCTCGTCGATGCGATGGCCGTACCGGTCGTACGTGCGCAGCACTGGCGGATGCTCGTTCGCGAGCCGGGCCAGTTCCTGGGTCTCGGCGGAGCCCGCGCGGAGGCCGAGCTCGTGCAGCCCGCTCACCGGCTTCTCACCGCCCGCCCCGCGCCGCCCGCTCTCAGGGCCCTGCCCGCCCTCGTCCCAGGAGGCGGCCTCCCGCCGCAGGGCCTCAAGCAGCGCCGGATCGTCGGCCACGTCGCGGGTCAGCAGGGGGACCTGATTGACTACCTCGTGCGTCACGTGCGGTATCGCGCCGGTCATGAGAACCTCCCTAGCCCCATTTTCGGCGTCTTCCGCCGGTGCCGCGAACGCGCGCGCCCTTGGAGGCATCCTTTTTTGCCCAATATACCCGATTCAAGCATTCCGGGTGAGCACCCCGCGAATGGCTTGCTTTCATGATCGTGGCGGCTTAGGGAGCCTGTTGATAAAGCCGCCTGCTGGACGGGCGCGGACGTTCGCCCCCCAGCGTGCAGGCTGGGGCTGTCCGGTTTCATCGCGGATAAGGCGTTTGGTCATGATGAAGACGGCGGCTCAGTAGACCATGGCCTCATAGTGGCGCTTGCGGCACCGTAGGCTGTCGCGTCGGCCGGGTCCTGCTCTGATGGGGCTTGGATGATCGCGACGATGAGGAGCGGGTAGCACCAGGTGAGGTAGCTGTAGAACCAGTAGCCGAGTAGCAGCTGCGCGCCGATGAGGAGCGCGGCGGCGAGGGCGGCGTGCTGCCGCACGTCCGGCACGGGAGCACGCACCATGGGTGAGAGCGCGAGCAGCACTAGCACGGCGGCCAGTACCGGCCTTGCCACGATCGCCACGTGCGGCATGTAGGTCCAGATGCTGAACTGCAGGCCTCCGCCGCGCTGTATCAGCTGGTAGCCGAACGTCGAATCGACGAACTGAGCGGGCCCGGAGGTGATGAGCGGCCAGGCGAGCATCCCGGCTAGCGAGGCGACGAGCGTCAGCGCGTAGCGCGAGCGTCCCCGTCTCACGCCCAGGAATTGGAATGCGAGCAGTGCCGGGAGGAATTTGGTCAGGGCGGCGGCCGCGATGAGCAGCCCGCGAGCGACTGGACGCTCCGTTGCCGCGACTATTGTCATACGCAGAGGGCGGCGATCAGCGCATCGTTGGTCTGCGCCATCAAGGAGAGGTCGGGGAACGGGTAGAGCAGGTACGCAAACATGAACGCTTTTGCAAGTGGGCGACCGCCGAGCCGCCGGCCGAGGGTTTGCAGTCCGGCGAGCGTCAGCACGTCGAAGCAAGCCGCCGGCAGCAGCGTTGCGAGCAGCGCCGACGCCGGCGGGAAGGCGACCGCGAACGGGATGTGCGCCAGCGGGAAGATGGCCACGAACGGGATGTAGGCGTAGTAGGCAAACGGGCCGTAGGTGTCGGGGCGGTAGAGTCGAAGCCCGCCGGGGCCCTGCCAGGACAGGGCTCCGTACAGGTGCAGGCCGTGCAGAAGGCGCCAGGCACCGAGCGAGCTCGCCTGCCCGACATCCAGGACGTTGCCCGCGGCGACGCTTCCGATCCGGACGAGCAGCAGGATCAGTATCGCCAGGCCCAGCCGCCGGGAGCTGATCGACGGGCGCAGTTCTGGCATCCGCCATTTCCCGTGACACGCGCCCAGCATGCGGGTGAACAGCCAGCCGAGGCAGCCGGCTGCCAGCCACAGGCCGGCTTGGGACAGATCGTCGCTGAGCAGCATCGCCACGGGGAAGAAGCCAGCGAGCGCGAGCAAGTCCAGGTGCTCGACTCGCCACGGGCGACGCCAGTCGAGCAGGCCAAGCACAAAGCAGGCCGCCGACGGTACCGCGATGAGCAGCGGATGCAACGTGAACGGGCCGCCGACAACCGCCGGGGTGAACCAGCCGCCGCCGTACGGTACGAATCCATGACCAACCGGCACGAGCGCGGCCAGCAGCCCCAGCCCGCAGATGAACGCGAACACCAGCAGACCGAAGACCGCCCGTTCGCTTGTCCTGACCGCAGGCCATCTGGGCCCTGCGCACTGGTGGGTGCAGTCCTGGTTCATCCGCGCAGCCTTACAGGATGCCGGCCAGCCAGCCTGGCCCTGACCAGCGCCACGCCGTCGGTGCCGCAGCGCATGCGGGCGGCGACGAGGACGGAGCTGATGATGTAGCGCGTGGCGCTCATGGCGGCGTCCTCCGGTTCAGTGACCGGCCCGCCTCATGGGCCGGTACCGGAAACGCTACGTACGAGCGGGCGTCGCGCCATCGGCCTGCGGGCTGACTTCCGGTCTGATTCCGCGTGTCTACCCGGGGTGGAGCCGACCCGCCTGACGTCCGCCCATACGGCAGCCGTGTCATGTCAAGATCGACAACCAGCCCAGGTTGAACGGCAAGCTAGGTGGCAATAGGCAAGCGTCCCCGAACCAACCTGAGTTTGCGCGCTGTCGCGGACCTCAGGCGGTATGCGCCAGGATGTCCAGGTTCTTGCCGCCCGTTCCTCCCGCCGGGTACTGCGGGAAGATCATCGGACTGAAGCGGAGCGTAGTTACCTCACCTGGCCACCACGATCATGAAACTGACGGGGTCCGCCGGGCTGGATCAACCAGATCATGAAACTGACGGGCTCAGGGCTCCGGCTGGTCGCGCGGTGGCGGCGGTGACCTGCAGATACCGCTCGAGGAGCACGTCGGCCACCTCGGGTGCGGCGCCGAGCGCGCCGGACACGGCCTCGGCGCCGGCGGCGAGCGAGGTCTCGCGAACCTGATCGGCGAAGAAGCCGGGGGCCAGCAGGTAGCTGGCGACGGCCACCCGCGGCGTGCCGGCCCGCAGCAGGCGGGTGACCGCCTCGGCCGGCGCGGGTGAGGCCGCCGACGCGAACGCGGGGATCACGCTGCGCCAGCCCCTGGCCGATTGCCACGCCGCCGCGACCTGGGCCACGGCGGCGTTCGCCCCGGGGCGGCTGGACCCGGCGGCGGCGAGGACCACGGCGGTGTCACAGAGCGAGCCGGAGGGCGCCTCAGGAGCGCCCGCAGGCGAGCGGGAGACAGCAGACAGCGAGCCGGAGGGCGCGGTGCCGCAGTGAAGGGGAAGTGGAGGGGGACAGTGAAGGGCGACGGGGAGGCGCGCGGGGCCCGCTGGCGAGCGGGAGAAAACACCGTGCGATGTGTCCGTCGATGCGCGAGCCGCCGCACCGGGCGCCGTCGTCGTCCCGGCCTCGGCGAGTCGGCGCTCCAGGGCGCCGACCAGGCTCGGGTGCGGGCCGAGCGGATCGCCGTAGCTGATCCGCAGCCGGGGAAGGCGGCCCGCGGCCTCATGGAGCACGGCGGGCAGGTCGGTATCGCTGTGGTACGCGGCCGTGAGCAGCAGCGGCAGCACCACTACCGCCCGCCGGCCGTTTATAGGCGGGTGGCCAGGCCGACGGGACGGCCCGGGCCCAAGGGCGTCCGTTATGGGCGCTATTGCCCATTCGGACGGTGTTTCCTCGGACGGTGCTTCCTCGGACAGTGCTTCCTCGGACAGTGCTTCGAGCACGTCGGCAACCGACGGCAGGGCGTGCCCCAGGTAGGCGGCTCGCACCTGCAGGCCCTCCAGCCCGGCGCGCCGGGCCCGGGCCCGCACCACGGCCATCAGGTCCGTTATGGCGGCCGCGGCCCGGGGATCGGCGCTGCCGTGCGCGACGGCGACCAGCGGCGGCGGCTGGCCTTGCGGAGACCCGGGCTGCGGCGGCCGGGACCGGGTCGGCCGGAGCCTGCCGCCGCCCGTCAGCTGTGGATACCGCATTCGGTCTTGCCGGTGCCCGCCCACCGGCCGCTGCGGGCGTCGGAGCCGGCCTCCACCCGGGCGGTGCAGGTCGCGCAGCCGATCGACGGATAGCCGTCGTAAACCAGCGGGTTGACGAGGATGCCGTTGTCGGCGATGTAGGCGTCGACCTGATCCTGGGTCCAGTCAACGATCGGGTTGACCTTGACCATCTCCCGCCTGGAGTCCCACTGCACGACGCGGGTGTCGCTCCGGGCGTCAGTCTCATCCTTGCGGACCCCGGTGACCCAGGCGTCGTAAGGCTCGAGGGCCTGCTCGAGCGGCACGACCTTGCGCAGGTAGCAGCAGAGATCTGGGTTGCGGCTATACAGCCGCGGGCCCATCTGCTCGTCCTGCTCGGCGACGGTCTGCGCGGGCGTGACGTTGATCACGTTCACCGGGTAGACCGCGGAAACCGCGTCCCTCGTGCCGATGGTCTCCGCGAAGTGGTACCCGGTGTCGAGGAAGATAACGTCGACCCCGCGGCGCACCTGCGACACGAGGTGCACGATCACCGCGTCCGTCATCGACGACGTTATGCACATCCGGTCGCCGAACGTGTCCGCAGCCCACCGGACCACATCCTCGGCGGGGGCACCGGCCAGCGCCTCAGCCGCCTGGCTGGCCAGCCTCTCCATGGGGTTGACGTCCTTCAGGCGCGCGGATGTCGTCACGTCAGTGGGGACTGGCCCGGTCGTGACCGGAAGGGCCGGCCTGATCACCTCGCGGCTCACCGGATGGCTCCGGTTCCCGCAAAGCGTAGCCGGAACGAGCGGGCGCAGCTACGGCAACGCCATTCGCCGTCCGCTTCCTGTGGCTCCAGGTCTTCCTCCCCGCAGTAGGGGCAATAGAACGGAACCGCGCGCTCCGCCGGGAAGCCCTGAATAGGCGGGTTGTTCACGTTAGATCCTCCTCCCTGGCCCGGGCCACCCAGGCGGCGAACGTCTCACCCTGCATCCGGCCGGCATCGAAGCGGCGCAGAACCCGCTCGACGTAGTCAGGCAGCTGCTCCGCGGTGGTCTTGAGGCCACGGAGCTTCCGGCCGAAACCCGAGCTTTCCCCGTCCCCCCCGTTGAGGCTGCCGCCCAGGTGAACCTGGAAGCCTTCCACTTGCTCACCGGCCGGAAGGGTCACCAGGGTCCCCTTGAGGCCGATGTCCGCGGTCTGGATTCGCGCGCACGAGTTGGGGCAGCCGTTGACGTTGATCGTTATCGGCGCGGTGAACCCCGGCAGGCGCCGTTCGAGCTCGGTGATCAGGTCGGACGCCCGCTGCTTGGTCTCCACGATCGCCAGCTTGCAGAACTCGATGCCGGTGCACGCCATAGTGTGCCTGCGGAACGCGCTCGGGGTGACCGGCAGGTCAGCGCGGGCGAGCTCGGCGGCCAGCTCAGCCGTCCGCGCCTCGGGAACGTCGAGTATCACCATCTTCTGCTCGGTGGTGGTGCGTACCCGGCCGCTGCCGTACTCGGTGGCCAGCCTGGCCACCAGCGCCAGCGAGTCAGCACCTCACGAAACCGGTCGGGGCCCCAGTCGGCCAGGAGGAACTTGAGCCGGGCGCGGTGCCGCAGCCTCCGGTAGCCGTAGTCGCGGAAGACCGACGTCAAGGCGGCCCAGACCTCGGGCACCTGGCCCGGGGGCACGAACGCGCCCAGTCGCTTGCCGATCATCGGATTCGTGGACAGGCCGCCGCCCACCCACAGGTCGTAGCCGGGCTGGCCGTCCGGGCCGGGCACGCCCACGAACGCGACGTCATTGATCTCGTGCATGGTGCACTGCACGGCGCAGCCGCTCATCGCGGACTTGTACTTGCGCGGCAGGTTGGAGAACGCGGGGTCCCCGACGTACCGCGCGGCCGTCTCGCGGATCTCCGGTGTCGCGTCCAGGATCTCCTCGGCGTCAATGCCCGCGAGCGGGCAGCCCAGGATCACGCGGGGCGTGTCGCCGCAGGCCTCGGTGGTGGAGAGCCCCACCGCCTCGAGGGCCTCCCAGATCGCGGGCACGTCCTCGATCTGCACCCAGTGCAGCTGGATGTTCTGGCGGTCGGTCACGTCGGCCGTGCCGCGGGCGTGGCGGCGTGAGACATCGGCGACGGCGGCCAGCTGCTCGCCGCTCAGCTGCCCCCCGTCGATGCGGATCCGCAGCATGAAGTAGCGGTCATCTAGCTCCTCGGGCTCCAGCGTGGCGGTCTTCCCGCCGTCGATGCCCTGCCGGCGCTGGGTGTACAGGCCGAACCAGCGAAACCGCCCGCGCAGGTCGGCGGGGTCGATCGAGTCGAAGCCGCGCTTGGCGTAGGTGTTGATGATCCGGTTGCGGACGTTCAGCCCGTCGTCGTTCTTCTTGGTCTCTTCGTTCTTGTTGAGCGGCTCGCGGTAGCCGAGCGCCCGCTGCCCGTCGCCGCGGCCGTGGCGGCGGCTCCTGGGGCTGGCTTGAACGGCGCGCCCGTGCTCCGTGCTGGCCTGAGCGGGGCTGGCTTGAGGTGGCGGCATTTCGGGTGCGTCCCTTCGGTTAGGGGCGCGTGCCGGGCGTCGCGAGGCGGCAGCCTGCGCGGGCAGGGCTAATCCTCGATCACGGGGCCGAGGGACGCTGCTCGCGGCACGCGCCCGTCAGGAATGACGGGCTGTGGTCAGCGGCCGCCGGAGACAGATCGCGCTCCCGATCCGAAGGAAATCAACGTGCCTGCGCGCAACGAGCATCGGATCGGCCGCTCCCAGCGTCACGGACTCATGCCGCGACCTGCGCGCCGCGGGCCTGACCTGGCCTGTCCGCTCGGGAACCTGCAGTCCGCGCCGACCCGGTGCGATGGCTGCCATGCTTAAGCCTAACCGCGCGGCAATCGCGGCTATTCCGCCGGGGCGGTGTCTCCCCGCTCGCTCCCGGGCCCCGCTTATCCTCGCTTCACTGCTCGCTCAGCGCCTTCAGCCTTGCCGGATCCAGCCGAGGCGCGGTTCGGTGCTCGGCTCCGGCTGCCGGTGCTGGCAGTCGCACCAGGTCCCGCCGGGGCATTCCTCATGGTGCTGCTGACGGCACGACGAGCAGATCATGCGTCCATTGTGCCGTGCCGCGCAGTGTCAGCCCTTAGGCCTACGCGGACGACCGCTGTTCAACGACTGCTCTGGGGAGCAAGCTCTGTAGAAGGTCAGGCCGCGTTCGCCCGGCGCATCCGGCGTCGCCGCTCAGCCGAGCGCTCGTCCTCGTTGAGCCCACCCCAGGTGCCGTACTTCTCCGGGCGGCTCACGGCGTAGTCGAGGCACTCGGCGCGGACCGGGCACGAGGCGCACACCGCCTTGGCCTTCCTCTCGCGGATGTCGCGCTCGGGCTGTCGCTCGCCATCGGGTCCGAAGAAGAGCACGACGTCCTTACCGCGGCACGCAGCATCGTCCTGCCAGCCCCAATTCGGCCGTGGCATCAAGACGGCCTGACGGCGTACCTCAGACATGAATAACTCTCCTCGACCCAGCTCACCGTGTCGTTCATCATCTAGCAGAGCGTCCGGCTCGCTGGACACACAACTACTCGCGTGATGCGGCATTCGCCCCGTCGCAATGTGCAACGCGCTGCATCGTCGTGGTGTTCCCGTTGAGTACGGTGCCCCATCGCCGGCTGCGCGCAGCGGCAGCCATGGAGCCGGCCGATCAGCGAGCCGACGCATCATCATGCCATCAGCGCTGGGGCCCGTGCAGGCGAGATCAGTAAACTCGCCGCCGCGTTCCGGGGCGGATATGCCGGATGGGAGGGCCGGCGGCGGACGCGTTGGCGCAGCCGTGCCAGACGCGAGGGCCGGCCGCGGACGCGTCGGCGAAGCCGTGCCAGACGCGAGGGCCGGCCTGCCGGCCCGAGCGGATGGCAGGGGGGTCCGGGGGGGCGAAGCCCCCCGGTCTGGGGGTCCGGGGGTTACCCCCCGGGCTAGCACAGTGATCACTAACTAGACAAAGCCGGTGGTTCGGGGTAACCATGGGCTGCATGTCGGCATCGGATGCTGCCCCGCTGCCCCGTCTCGGCGAGGTTTTCTTTGACGTCAGGGGCAGTTCTCGGAGCATGCGGCTCAGCTGGTACGCGGATACCGGAGTGGCGGTCTTCAGCATCTGGCAGGGCGGAATGTGCACCGGAACCTTCCGGCTGGCCATCGGCGACCTGCCAAGGATGATCGAGACCCTGGAGCGCGGCCCCGGCGGGCAGCCGTCGGGCCGGGATCCGGCGCCAACCGAAGCGTTCGGCGACGCCCCGATGGACGCCGCCGCGCGTGTGCGGGGCCTAGACCCGCTGCGCGGTGACGAGTTGCCGGAGTACCAGACCGAACTGATGGGCCACGGGCCGGGTTCGCCGGCGGGGTACCAGGCTGAACAGCGGGACTACGGGACCGGGGCCGCGGAGTACCTCACCGACCGGCCGGACCACCTGACCGGGTCCTCGCCGTACCCGACCCGGGCCTCGGACTACCCGGCCGAGGCTGCGGGCCACCGGGCCAGACCAGGCGAGTACCCGGCCGAGCCGCCGGGCCAGTGGCCCGGGTCCCGGGACTACCTGGCGGGGCCCGCGGATCACCCGGCTGACGCACCAGATCACCGCACCGAGTACCTGGCGGAGCGGCCTGGTCCCGGCCACGAGGCCAGCGGGCAGAGGAACGGTCGTCCGGCCGGCGCCGGGCCGCCGGACTACGCCGACCCCTCACAAGGCTCCCCATCCCCCTTCACTGGCCCCCGCTCGGGCGCCCCTTATCCTGGCGCGCCCTCGGATGCCCCTTACCCTGGCGCGCCGTCGGACGCCTCTTATCCGCCGGGCCGGCCGGACGTCTCTTACCCGGGCGGCCGCTCGGACTCCTCTTATGCTGGCGCGCCCTCGGACGCCTCCTATCCGGGCGGCCGCCCGGATGTCTCTTATCTGGGCCGCCGCTCCGAGGCGCCTTATCCCGGCCGTCCGGACGCGTCCTATCCGGGCGCCGTCCCCAGGGCGCCTTATCCGGACCGCTCCGACCCGTTCTATCCGGGCGCCAGCACCGGTGGGCCGCACTCCCGCGGCACCGACGGCCCGGTCGGCCCCGCCGACGATCCGTACCTCGGCGGCACGGGCCCGACGGATTTCCCGGCCGAGCCGCCGCCGGCCCATTACCCCCCACCCCCCGCCCGCCTCCCCTTTCCCCCTTCATCGGCCCCCTTCACTTCTCTGCCCGGCCACGACGCCGGCGCAGGCCGAAGCAGCGCCGATTACCCGGTTTCCCTCCAGCTCGGCAATCCAAAGATGTCGTGAAAACGCGTGGCCAGGGCATCGTTACGGGGGCCATGTGACTGGGGATATATTTCTGTCGGGGGGAAGGGGGAGTATCAAGTGGCTCAGAAAGTCTCAGTCACATTCGCATGCGACTACGACTCAAGAGAGATCCCGGAAGGTGAGCACCTGACACGTGCGTTCAGCCTGGACGGCCGGGACTATGAGATCGACCTATGCGAGAAGCACAGCCAAAAGTTCGACGAGACGCTCAGGCGGTTCGCCGGCCGCGCGCGCAAGGTGACCGGCAGGGTGACGCGGACGAAGCGCAGAACGGCGGCTCACCGCCAGCACAGCGCCGAAATCCGGGCCTGGGCGAAGGCCAGCGGCATCGAGGTAAGCGACCGCGGGCGGATTCCCGCGCAGGTGATCGCCGACTACGAGACGAGTCACCGCTGAGCGTCGGCACCCAGGGAGCACTGCTGAGAAAGGACACCTCAGGAAGCACTGCCTAGGAAGCCGGACGGTCGGCGTCGCGCTGGACGGGTTGCTCGCCCGGAGGCTGCGGCGCCGTCGGTCTGTCCGGACCGGTCGGCGTGCCAAGGACTCCGGGCGGCAACGCCGTCGCGGGATCGGCTTGCGAGGCTCCCTGGCTGCCAGGCGGCGATGGCATTCCCGCACCAGCGGGCGGTGGCTCCCCTCCGGGGCTGGCGGAAGCCGACAGCACGGCGGAGGCGGCCGGGGTCGCGGGGCGGGCGGAAGCCGACAGCGCGGCGGAGGGGGCCGGGGTCGCGGCGGCGGGGGCGGGCGGCACGAGCGGCGACGGGACAGCACCGGCCGGGCCGACGGCGGCCGCCAGGACCTGGGAGTTGGGCAGGTGCACCGGGCCGTTCTCGGTCTCCAGCCGGACGTAGGTGATGCTCACCTCGCTGACGGTCCCCTCGAAGAGGCCGGACAGCGCCCCCGACCTGATGCCGACCTGATCGCCCACCTGGAACGGCCTGGCCAGCAGCAGAACTATGCCGGCGAACGCGTTGGCGAGGCTTTGCTGCGCGGCGATGCCGACCAGCACCCCGGTCAGGGCACCGCCGACGACCAGCTGTGTGACCGCGATGTTGAACAGCTGCAGCGTGATGATGATGGTGGCGAGCCCGCCGGCCAGGACGACGGCGAAGCGGATTATCCCGGCATGCGCCGAGCCGACCCTCGGCTGGAGAACGTCACGGGCCTTGTTGCTGAGCCCGATCGCGGCGACGCCCGCGAGCAGGAAGAAGGCGACGGCCGTGCCGTATTCCAGGATCCGGTTGCCGGATTGGCCCAGCGGGCTGAGCCACGTGGTGCCGTTGGGCTTACCCGGCAGGGAGAGCACATCCGCGGTGTGGCGGGCCCCGACGGATACGGCCGCCGCGATGATGGCGAGGACGAGGGCGAAGATATACCGCCACGGCCTGGTGCGGGCCCTGACCTTGGCGACGTGCTGGCGGGCCGCGTCGAGTTGGTGCCGTTCTTGAAGATCCACGTGCCTACGCTACCGAGGCCAGGAACCCCCAGGTCCCGGAGACTTCGCGTCCCCGGGACCGATGCAGCCCGGCGTCAGGCGCCGAGCTTGATCAGCGGCCCGCCGACGGGCAGGAATGGCACTGATGGCTCAGCAGAACCAGGTGGAAGATCTGCCCTGAGCGTAACTGCGGGTGCGTACTTTGAGGGACCTCAAAATCCCGGTTTCCGCCGTTCCGGGCGATCTGCCCGTGCGTCGGCTACTGCGAGCGGGTGCGCGCCAGCACACGGCTCAGCCCTGCCCTGGTGGCGACGACCACCAGGGCGTCCTGCGGCCGCAGCTCGTCGCCGGGCCGCGGCGACCAGTCGACCCCGACCTCGCCCCGGCGCCGCAGCGCGATCAGCCGCGCGGCACTCCCGTCGTGAACTTCGTCGACGCGCCGCCCTGCCAGGTCGGCGCCCGCTGCGATGGGAACGTCGGCGATCAGCAGTACATGCCGCCCCACCGGGATCGTGCGCAGCACCTGGTGCTCGAGCATGGCGGCCGCGAATGCCGGCGCCGCGAGGTACGGCACGGACCGGGAGATCGTGTTGCCGACGGTCTTCTGGACTCGCTCGGCCAGGTCGTCGTCGTACAGCCGCAGGACGATCCGCGGCTCCTCG
>WNFI01100350.1_pt1 | contig 11510 bp, 3 predicted proteins | sample 5400471 | NCBI WGS metagenome assembly WNFI01 (sample SAMN13153348, study PRJNA577476) | soil metagenome | isolation source: 100 cm saprolite on Douglas fir-dominated hillslope | place: USA:California | collected 2013-09-17
GGCGAGATCGACGCGGCCCCCATGGACGTGAGATCGATCAACGGACGGCGCGGCTACGACCTCAACACGACGCTTCGCGCTTACAGCTACCGTGACGGCGTCGCCACGATTCAATCCGAGGAGCTCGATCGCATCGAGCTGCATCTGAGCGAGACGGCGGGGCACCGCTACACCGGCTACCTCCGCGTGGGCGGCAGCCTGGCGCCGCTGCCGATCGGCTCGTCGCTGAACGCGACGACCGGCGCCTTCACCTGGCAGCCGGGTGTGGCGTTCGTCGGCACGTACGACCTCGTCTTCGTGCGCTGGTCCGGCGGACGCGCAGTCGCGCGGCAGGACGTGCGTGTCGTCCTCAACCCGAAGGGGAGCAACCGCGTCGGGCCGCAGGTGGTGATCGACACGCCGCGGCAGCAGCAGGACGTCGCGCAGCCGTTCGTGCTCGCGGGCTGGGCGGCCGACCTCGACTCGACGATCGACGTGGGCGTCGACACCGTGCACGTGTGGGCATATCCACTGCCCGGCGGAGATCCGATCTTCCTCGGCGCGGCCGCCATGGGCGGCGCGCGCCCCGACGTCGCCGCGGTCTACGGCGAGCGTTTCGCCAACAGCGGATACGGCATCAGGTTGAAGGGGCTCGAGCCCGGCAACTACGACATTGCCGTCTTCGCCTATTCGACGGTCACCGGCGGCTTCGTGCCGGCCAAGACTGTGCGACTGACGATCAGGTAACCGGGCCGATCATGCGCTTGCGCGTCCTCTCAGCGGTCGCGCTCGCGCTGTCGGTCCTGACCCTGTCGCTCCCCGCCGGGCCGCCCCGGCGGACCGTGCGCGCCATCACGGCCGTCGAGCCCTTCTGCAGCCTTTACCTCGATCCCCACGACAGCTTCACGCGCGTGGTCCCTGAGCCTTTACCCGAGGGCCAGGCGCTGACGTCGAACGCGGTGCTCTCGAACATCACGGTCAACTACACGGGATTCACGTCGCAGGCGCAGGCGGCCTTCCAGGCCGCGGTCGACATCTGGCGGACGCAGGTCAACTCCACCGTGCCTATCGTGATCGACGCAACCTTCTCGAACCTTGGCAGCAGCGGCCTCCTCGGACAGGCAGGGTTCAGGAACGTGTTCGCGAACTTTCCAGGCGCGCCGCTCGCCGACGTCTACTATCCGGGTCCGATCGCGAACAAGCGGTCGAACCTCGACCTCAATGGGTCGACGACCGAAATTGCGGCCTCGTTCAACAGTACGGCGAGCTGGAACTACGGCACGGACGGCGTGCCGGTCTCGGGCAAGGTGGACTTCGTGTCGGTGGTCCTCCACGAGCTGGGCCACGGGCTCGGATTCGTGGGCACCGGCACCGTGTCCGGGTCCGGGCTCGGCAACGTGGGCAGCATCTATCCCTACGTGTACGACAGCAACGTCGTGGACAGCGCCGGCACGTCCATCCTGAATACGGCCGTCTATCCGATCAACTCGACGAAACTTGCCGCGCTTCTGATGGGTACGGGGGTCTCCGGACCGGGACTCTTCTGGAGCGGCGCCGCGGGCGCGGCGGGAAACGCCGGCAGCCGTCCGCGGCTGTACGCGCCTTCGGGGTACCAAGCCGGCTCGACGTACTCGCATTTGGACGAATCCACGTATCCGTCGGGCGACATCAACTCGCTCATGACGCCCGTCATCCACTACGCCGAGGTCATCCACACCCCCGGTCCGATCGTCGCCGGGATGTACGGCGACATGGGCTGGGGCTCGCAGTGCAGCTTCGGCCTCGACCAGGCGGTCGCGGGCGCTGCCGCAGGCGGCGGCACTGTGACCGTGACGCTGATCGCGACAAGCGGCTGTCCGTGGACGGCGTCCACCACCTCGCCCTTCGTGACGATCATGGCCGGTGCGAGCGGATCGACGAGCGCCGTGGTCAGTTTGAACGTGTCGGCGAATCCGGGCGCCGCGGCGCGCACGGCCACGGTCGCGATCGGCGACCAGACGCTGACGATTGGTCAGGCGGGCACGACGCCGTGCGCCTACGCGCTGAATCCCGTCAGCGCGAGCGTCGGGCCGGCAGGTGCGTCCGGCAGCGTGACGCTGGCAACGACCGCGGGTTGTGTCTGGACGGCGCTCAGCAGCGACGCGGCGGTCGCAAGCGCGACTCCTTTCACCGGTATTGGCTCGGGCACCGTCGGTTACACCGTCACGGGCAACGTGGGCGGAAGCGCGCGATTGGCGACTCTGACGATCGGCGGCCAGCCGTTCGCGATCTCACAGTCCGCCTGCGCGTATGCGCTTGGACAGACGAGCGCGCCGGTGTCCGGCGCGGGCGGCACCGTCAGCGTCGGCGTGACGGCGGCGTCGAGCTGTCAGTGGACAGCTTCGACCGCCTCGTCATACGTCTCGGTCACGTCGGGGGCGAGCGGCGCCGGCAACGGCACCGCGCAGCTGCTCGTCGCCGCGAACCCGACGATCGCGGCCCGCTCGGCGACCGCGACCGTCGCCGGTCAGACGGTCACGATCACGCAGGGCGCCGGCCTTCCGACGATGATGCTCGACCGGAGCGTCCTGAACTTCGGCGTGCTGCCTGGCCCATCATCCACGCGCACGTCCGGGCAGATGCTGCGCCTTACGCAGGGGGGCGCGCCGGGCACTGTGACCTGGACGGCGGCCTCGAACCAGTCGTGGCTGACCGTGAGTCCAGCGTCCGGCAGCGGGTCGGCCGTCCTGACGGCCGCGGTCGCCGCAGCCGGGGCCTTCCCGGCAGGGCAGAGCGCGACCATCACGCTCACCTACAGCGGCGCGAGCACCGCCGGCGCCACCGTCGCCGTTTCGCTGACGGCGCTGCCGAACGGGCTGGGCGCGCCGACCGGCTCGTTCGATACGCCGCTCAACAACGCGGCCGGCGTGACCGGGTCGATCGCGGTGACCGGCTGGGCGGTGGACGACGTCGAGGTCACGGCCGTCAAGATCTTCCGCGATCCGGTCGCGCCGGAGCCTGCGGGCACGCTCGTCTTTGTCGGCGACGCGGTGTTCGTCGACGGCGCGCGCCCCGACATCGCGTCTTTGTATGCGGCGCTGCCGCGGTTCACGCGCGGCGGCTGGGGCTACCTGCTGCTCACCAACTTCCTGCCCAACGGCGGCAACGGCACGTTCAACCTGAAGGCGATCGCGTACGACGCCGACGGGCACGGGACGACGCTCGGCACGAAGACGATCACCTGCGCCAACAACGCCGCGACGACGCCGTTCGGCGCGATCGACACGCCGCTCCAGGGTGAAACCGTCAGCGGCACGATCAACAACTTCGGCTGGGTGCTGTCGCGCACCGCCCGCGCCGACGTTCCCGGCGGCGGCACGGTCAGCGTCGTCATCGACGGCGCCGTGGTGGGCACACCCGTCGGCTGGACGAGCCGCGCGGACCTGACGTCGCTCTTTCCGCCCGCGCAGTTCGCGGGCGTCACCTCGTCGCTCGCGGTGTTCACGCTCGACACGACGACCCTCTCGAACGGCGTGCACACAATCTCGTGGGTCGTGACCGACAACCAGGGCGCGGCGTCGGGCGTCGGCAGCCGGTACTTCACGGTCTCGAACGGCGCGGGTCTGATGCTGGATCCCAATTCCTTCCGCCTAACCGCCTTCGCCGAGGCTTCGGCGGTCACGAAGGCGGAAGCTACAGAAGTGGATGACTCGTGGCTTCCGCCTTCCGCCTTCGCTGAAGCTTCGGCGGACCGCCGTAGCCTTGGCGGAGGCTGGTCAGGCGGAAGAATCATCGGCCGCCGAGGTTTTGATTTGGCCGCGCCGTATCGAACGTATCGCCCGGGCGCGGACGGCGTGATCACGATCCAGTCCGAGGAGCTCGATCGCATCGAGCTGCTGCTCGGTCCGGGCGCCACCGCGTTCGGCCGCGATGGCGACGAACGACGCCCGCTGCCGATCGGATCGCACCTGGATCCCGAGACGGGCACGTTCACCTGGCAGCCCGGCGTCGGCTTCGTGGGCGCGCATGACTTCGTCCTCGCCGGCCGCGACGTCCGCATCGTCCTCAACGCCAAGGGGAGTGGACGAGTCGGTCCGCAGACGGTGATCGATCTCGCCGAAGGCGGCCTCGTCGCCGGCTGGGCGGCGGACCTGGATTCGCAGGTCGACACCGGGGTCGACACCGTCCACGTCTGGGCGTATCCGGTTGACGGGAGAGATCCGATCTTCCTCGGGGCCGCGGAGTACGGCGGGCGGCGGCCCGACGTCGCCGCGATCTACGGCGCGCGCTTCCTGAAGAGCGGCTACGGTCTGCGCGTAGAGGGACTCGCGCCCGGCACGTACGACGTCGCGGTGTTCGCGTATTCGACCGTCACCGGCGGGTTCGTGCCTGCGAAGACGGCGCGCATTACAGTCCGATAGGCTGTTTCTCCTTTTTCCGTCTGATACCGGACGTTTTCGCGTTCCGCCCCGGCGGATGTCGCGAGATGTCGTGTCTTGATCATTGCCCTCTCCGGCGCGGGCGGGTATGAATCCCACTCCCGAGGTTCGTGTCGGCCGTGCTGCTGTCCAGCGGACGGAGTGGAGGGGTCATGACTCGTGTCCTTCGTCGTCGTTTCGCGGGGTTTGCGACCGCCGGTCTGGCGATAGCGGTTGGCATTTCCGTCCACGCCTCGCGTCCTGTTTCGAGTGAGGAGGCGGCCGCGGTCTCGGCGACCTTCACGGTGCTCAAATCGTTCGCCGGCGGGAGCGACGGCGCGTATCCCGTCGCGGGGCTCGCACAATCCACGGACGGAAATCTGTACGGCACGACGTCGGGTCTCGTGCCGGGCGGTGGCACATCAGGGTCGGGCACGGTATTCAAAGTGACATCCGGCGGCACTGCGACGGTTCTGCACGCGTTCAGTCCCTGCACCGACGCCGCGTCGGCGCCGGCGACGCCGGTCATCCCCGGCTTCGACGGAAATCTGTACGGGACGACGGCGACGACGTGCGCCGGCGGCGCGGCATTCTACAAAGTGACGCCGGCGGGAGCCGTCACCGTCGTGCACACGTTCAACGCCGCGACGGAGGGCAGCGGGCGAATCGTCCTGGCGCAGGCCAGCGACGGCAGCTTCTATGGAACCGCCGCAGCAGGAGGCGCCAGCAGCTCGGGAACAGCGCTGCAAGTCGATCTGTCGGGCAACGTCACCGTGCTGCACACCTTTACCGGCGGGTCGGACGGTGCCACGCCCACGGGCGGGCTCGTCGTCGGACCCGATGGCACCTATTACGGCACGACCGAAGCGGGCGGCAGCTTCAGCAACGGAATGGTGTTCAAACTGACCGCCGATGGGACGCGGACAACGCTGCGATCCTTGAACGGCACGAGCGACGGGACCGCGCCAAACGCCTTGGTTCTCGGTATCGACGGCAACCTCTATGGAACCGCGAAATCCGGCGGCGCGTCGGGACTCGGGACGTTCTTCAAGGTCACGACCGACGGCACGGTGACGGTGCTGCATGCGTTCGCGGGCGGCGCGTCGGACGGCGCCGCCCCGACGCCCTCCAGCCTGATGCAGGCCACCGACGGCAATTTCTACGGCACGGCGCGCCAGGGCGGTTCGCCGAACCAGGGGGTGATGTACCAGATCACACCAGCCGGCGCGTTGTCGATCGTGCACGCGTTTGCCGGCGGCGCGGACGGCGCGGATCCGGAAGCAGGCGTCATCCAGGCGAACGACGGAAGCTTGTACGGGACGACGCTCACGATCGCTTTTGCCAACTCGTCGGGGTTTCTCGCGGTCGAGCAGGCCATCCGTGTCGCAGCCGACGGTTCCGTTGTCGCTGCCGTGCCCGTTTACGTCGATCCGATTTCGCGCTCGTTTACACAGGGAACGGTCTCGGTAACCGTAAGTCAGGGCGGCCGCACGTCGGCGCCAGGCAGCCTGATTATCCAGGCCTTCCCGCAAGCAAGCGACTACGGCCTTTCGCTCGGTTCCGCTACCCGCACGATGTTGAACTTCGAGGCAGAGTTGATCGGGTCTCGCATCAACGTGTTGCAGACCTACGACCAGACGACTCCAACTGCGGCCGACGCGTTTTCAGCGGAATACGACCTGAAGTCGCAGCTCGACGGGGTCATTCAGCAGCGTAGCGACGTCGATCGCATCATCGCGAACAACAACCTCGTCATCAACATGACGGATCCCAACGGCAACGTCATTCGTCTGGACAGCCACAGCCTCGAGCTGATGGATCGGATCAACGCGCTGTACCTGCTGCAGATGGCGCGCCGATATCCGAGCCTGACCGCATCGGAACGGCTCGACAGCGGCGCCGCGGTCACGCTGACGGACGAGATCAAGCCATTCATCGCCTTTCTGCAGGGGAAGGCGGCTGTGCTCAAGCTCCTCAAGCAGCTCTTTAACGATCAAGGGAAAGACAAACTGGATAACAATCTCTCAGTTGCAGTCTCAGCCACGGGGCTGCTCTCGTCGGCGGCGACGATCGCGTATGCCCTCAAGTTCGTCGCCGTAGGTACCGAGACGCTGGCCGCGTCTGTGGCCATCGGTGTCGCCGAGACGATGGTGCTGTACCAATCGGCGATGATTTTCGGTGACAGCGCTGCGGTGCTCGTGGGTCTTGCGCAAGGCGACGGTCCCACCGTACGGGCAGGGTTGGCAGATCTCGACGACCGGACGGTGAAGGCGTTCTTCGCGGCCCTGAGTGTCGTGACCTCCGCTCCGAAGTTCGTCGCGGCGTACAAGACGGAGAACATCCTGCTGGGATCCACACTTGTCAAGGGTGCCGTCGCGCAGTACTCGGCGCTGACGAATGGTTCGGCCGAAGGCGACACGACAACCGAAGGGAAATTCATCCGCGCGAATTTCGCGATCGTGCCCTCTCCACAGGTCGGAGAGGCGGATCTCCACCTGACGCTGAACGTCCCGACCGGGACAACGGCTCCGCTTCCCGAACTTCGCCTCTGCCCACAGGACATGACAGACACCTTCGATAAATTCTGTGTCTGGGGCATCGCGAGTCCATCGGGAGATGTGTCGGTCCTTGTTCCGAAGGGCATCTCCGGTGTCGACTACCAGCACACGCGAGCACTGGTCCTCGATTTCGAGTCTTTTGCAACACTTTCATCCCAGGTCGTGGATCTGCGTGGCCTGGACGCCAACAAGCCGATCCTCTTAACACCTGTGACGGCGACGTGCGGCGACGACGACGCAGGGAATCCCGATGGAGACGATCCGGATTGCGATACGACCTCTCTGCGGGCGGCCGGATTGCGTGCCGCTGCGCAGAGAGCCGCGCTACTGGCGACTGCGCGACCGGCGCGCGCCGTGGTCGCTCCGCCGTTCGCGGCATCCGCGGCGTGCGCTGACGCGCCGTCGCTGGCGCTCGGGCCGGCCACGCTCAATTTCGCCGCCGTCAGCAACGGCGCCGGCGTCCTCACCGCGCAGACTGCCGCTCAGACAGTGCGGATCTCTCAGACCGGCGCGGGCACCGTGACCTGGACGGCCGCGGCGGATCAATCCTGGGTCACCGTCAGCCCGGGCGCGGGGACTGGACCGATGGCGCTCACGGTCTCCGTCAACAATACCGGTAACGTCCTGCCGGCCACCGGAACGCGCACGGCGACGGTGACGGTGAGCGCCCCGTTTGCGACGAGCAACCCGACCGCGGCGGTGAACGTAAGCCTTATCGCGCCGAGCGGCGTGCAGCCGCCGTTCGGGTTTTTCGACACGCCCCTTGACGGCGCGACCGGCGTCGCCGGATCCATCCCGGTCACCGGCTGGGCGCTCGACGACGTGCAGGTCGCCGGCGTCCGGATTCTTCGCGATCCGGTTGCCGGTGAACCCCCGGGGGCACTGGTGTTCATCGGCAATGCCGTCCTCGTGGACGGTGCGCGTCCCGACATCGTGGCCGCGTACCCGACGGCGACCGTGAATACCCGCGCGGGCTGGGGCTATCTGATGCTCACGAACTTCCTGCCCGGCCTCGGCAATGGCACATTCAAGCTGTACGCGGTCGCCGACGATATCGACGGGCATTCGACGACGCTCGGCACGAAGACCATCACCTGCGCGAACAGCACGGCGACGGCCCCCTTCGGTTCGATTGACACGCCAGCGCAGGGTGAAGTCGTGACGACGGCGTCGATGAACAACTTCGGATGGGTGTTGTCGCCCGGCAGCCGGAAGGCCAACCCGCCGACTGGCGGAGCAGTGCGGGTGGTGATCGATGGGGTGCTCGGGGTGACGCCGTCGGGATGGGTCAGTCGCCCGGATCTGTCGGCGCTGTTCCCGGCGGCGAACTTCTCGGGGATCGCGAACGCGCTCGGCGTCGCCACGATCGACACGACGACATTGACCAACAGCGTGCACACGATCTCGTGGCTCGTGACGGACAACCAGGGCTCGGCGTCCGGCGTCGGCAGCCGCTACTTCACGGTGGCGAACGGCGCGGGCGTCGTGCTGGCCCCGCCGGCACCCACGACCGGTGTGCGGCTGTCTCAGATCACCGGCCGGCGCGGCTTCGACCTCGACGCCCCGTATCACGCCTACGAGGCGGACGCGGACGGTGTCATCACCATCCAATCGGAGGAGCTGGATCGCGTCGAGCTTCGGCTCGAGCCCGGGACGGCCGCCGGCCTCCGGGTGACCGGAGGATTGGCGCCACTGCCAATCGGCTCGCGGCTCGATCCTTCAAGCGGCGTATTCACGTGGCAACCCGGAGTCGGCTTTGTCGGGCGATACGACTTCGTGTTCGGCGGGCAGGTCGTGGGCATCGTGCTGAATCCGAAGGGCAGCAACCGCGTCGGACCGCAGGTCGCGATCGACACGCCGACCGCTGTCAGCGCCAGCCGGACGATCGTTGTCGCCGGCTGGGCGGCCGACCTCGACTCGACGATCGACCGTGGCGTCGACGCCGTCCACGTGTGGGCGTATCCGGCCGACGGCCGCGATCCGATCTTCCTTGGCGCCGCGGAGTATGGCGGCGCGCGGCCGGACGTGGCCGCGATCTACGGCGAGCGGTTCCTGAATACCGGCTACGGACTGACCGTGCAGGTCCTCGAGCCCGGAACGTATGACCTGGCGGTCTTTCCCTATTCGACCGTCATCGGCGGGTTTGCGCCAGCGAAGACCGCGCGGCTGACGATCCGGTAGCCACGGCCACCCAGCCGCTCTCCGGCTCCCACACGCGGATCTCGCGCGGGCCGTCGCGGTCGGGGCATTGCTCGCGCGTGTGCGTGATCCGTCCGGCCGCTTCCAGCTCGTGGTGGATCTCCCAGTACCGATCGCTGTACGACGCGCGAACGACATCAAGCGACGGCGTGAACTCGTACAGCGCGTCCGCCGCCGCCCCCGCCGCCGAGATCGGCACTTCGATCGTGCGCGCGACCAGCGCGTCGCGCTTCACGATGAGGACGACGCGGTTGAACGGCGATCCGGTCACGCGATTGACTTCGGACCGCGGCAGGACGATGTACCGCAGCGGCCCTCCGGGACTGCAGGAGGTGCAATCGAACGCGCTGCCGTGGAGCGAAGGGGACTGGCCGCCGAGCGCATTCGCGTCGAGCAGCGCGATCATGCCGCCGTCGAGGGCGTTCGAGAAGCCCCCGATGACGAGCCGATCCGGCGTGACCCAGTGCACCCGCTCGACCCACCCCGCGTTGACGAACGTGCCGTGGGGGTTCAACGCGTCGTCGAGAACGGTCACCAGCGACGGCCACCACTCGTAGTGGTGCGCCGTCACCGCCACCTTGGACTTCCCGCCGGCGCTCTGCACGCGGTAATCGGTGATGCCCCACGGCGGCCCGTACGGCCCGGCTGTGAACCGCGGCCGGTTCTCGAACGTGAACGTCTTCTTCAAGGCGCCGACCGGCGAAAACCGGAGAATCTCACCGCCGCGAACGACCGAGCCGCTCGTGCGCATGGTGGATCCGGTGGCGGCGATGACGTTCGACGCGCCCACGCGCCAGGCGATGAATCCGGTCGCCGCGATTATCGCCGCTGCGGCGACGAGCGGTATGCGCGAACGGCGGCGCGCCTCGCTCTCCGTGGGCGCCGGCGGATCTGCCGGTAGGCGGACGTCAAGGACCGGCTCCAGGGTTTTCGGAATCGCCCCCTGGGCCCAGGCGTCCAGTTCGTCCGTGTAGGCAAAGACGACACGTCCCGTGGCGCCGGGGACGCGGTGGATCGGGAGGCCCCGATCCTTCTCCCACCGGAGGACCGTACGGACGTCCCGTCCGAGATGTCCGCCAATCTCTTTCCACGACGTGAGGCGCTGCCGTCCGTTTTCGGACATGGGTGTTCGGCCTTGGAAATGTCCTGAGATGTCGTGTGCTGGCGATTGCCCGATCGTATCGCGAGGCGGTATGAGTCGTAAACGGTTCATTCTCTCTTGTCGAAAAGGCTCCCTCACCCGTGAAAACGTGCCGCCGCCTGGCTTTGGGATTGGTGTTCTTGCTCATGGCGGCGCCGCGCATGGCGGCGGCCGCACAGACGCAGACCGTCACGCTGACCATTCAGCTCGCGGGGCCGGGCGCCGGAACCGTGGGCGTCGTCCCCGGTGGGGTCCTCTGCAGCAGGCCGGCGTCGACGTCGTGTTCGGTGCCGATGGCGGCTGGCAGCGGCGTGACGCTGGTCGCGAACGCGCCGGCCGGCGGCCCCTCGCCTCCAGGCGTCTTCTCGGCCGGCACCGGCAGCGCCACCGCGTGCGGCACGAGCACCTGCAGCTTTACGATCACGACGGACAGCACGGTCAGGGCGGCCTTCGATCCGGCGCTCGGCCCCTTCGTCACGATCTCCGCGACGTTTACCGGTGACGGGCAGGGGGATCTCGGCATCGGCAACTCGGACAGGCAGAACTACGACACCGCCATCTCGGGCGGCACGAGCACCACATACGCCTCCGGGTCGGTTGTGTCGATCACTGCGTCGCCGGCGGTCGAGAGCCGCTTTTCGGGGTTTTCCGGCGGCACCAACGCCGCCGCCGGGTGCGGCGCGGCGGCGCTGTGCAACTTCACCGCGACGGCGGACGCCACCGTCACAGCCACGTTCCACGCGTTGACGGCGCTTGCGGTCGCTCCCGCCACGGCATCGATCTCCGTCGGCGGTAGTCAGCAGTTTTCCGCCAACGGCACGTTCAGCAACGGCGTCACCGAGGCGATCGGCGCGGGCATGGGGACGTGGCGGACGAGAGCCCAGTTGACGACGGGGCGCTCGAGGCCTGGAGCCGCGGCCGTCAAAGGGCACGTCTACGCCGTCGGCGGGGGAGGGTCCACCGCTCCAGGCGCCACGGTCGAGTCCTACGATCCCGTCACGAATGCCTGGTCGCCGGCCGCGTCGATGGCCACTGCGCGCGAAGGTCTCGGCGTCGCGGTCGTGAACAACTTCATTTATGCCGCCGGCGGCAACAGCCCCAGCTCGATCCCGCTGGGCGTGGTCGAACGGTACGATCCCTCGACCAACACATGGATCGCGCGCGCGCCGATGGCCGCTCCGCGCAGGTTTCTCGCTGCCGCTGTGCTGAACGGGATCGTCTATGCCCTCGGCGGTG
>WNFI01387567.1_pt1 | contig 11510 bp, 10 predicted proteins | sample 5400471 | NCBI WGS metagenome assembly WNFI01 (sample SAMN13153348, study PRJNA577476) | soil metagenome | isolation source: 100 cm saprolite on Douglas fir-dominated hillslope | place: USA:California | collected 2013-09-17
GGATTGAACCGGCCCGCAGACGGAACCGGTTGATTCCGTTCCATGCCGGCTACAACCGGAGCAACCCGTCATTCTTCCAGATCACTAATCGCTTCGATCACACCCACGCTCGTCCCGAGCGCAACTCTGGCGCCCCCGTAAGGATTTTGATGGTGGTGATAGGGGCAATAACCAGATGGCCCAGTCGATGTCCGCTAAGGGGTCATTCGCGTCAATTTTGCCGTGTCCTCAGCATGTCCGGGTAGGGGGTAATCTCGGAAATGCCGGTTGTCCGGTTTTGTCGGTTGGAGGCATCGGTTGCCATCCGAACAAGCCGCGTGGCGTTTCTCGTGTCGACGACCGGCGCGTCTTGAACAGCATCTTTTGGGTTCTTGCGCTCAAGTGCTCCCTGGCGCGACTCCGATATCGGTCGCTCGCGAGGGGGCCCATCAAGCAAGATTCACGCGGTGGTGGACGCCAATGGCCTGCCGGTCCATCTCGGCCTCACGCCCGGTGAGGCGCACGATAATCGGCTGTGTTCGGTTCTTCTCGGCGCATTGCCTCCGATGTTACTCGCGGATCGCGGATACGACGCAGACTGGATCAGGGAGCTTGCCCGCCAACAAGACGCTTGGGCCAATATTCCACCGAAGCGCAATCGCACCCAGGCGAGCATCGAGCCTTTTCGATGCTCGCCTATGTTTGGGCGGAGGACGCGCGACGCAGAAACAGGTGCCGCAAAGACCCAATCTGCTATAGCTCACAACTGTATTTCGGCGGTGCGACGCATATTTGCCTCAAGCGGATTTGGAGGTGAATATGGGCGACTTCCCCGAATCGGATGACCCATTCCGCATGCCTGTTCCCTCAGCCCGTGACCGAGAGACCGATATCGCGCCCAATGCACTTTCCGTGCTGAATTCCGTGTTCGGCCTGCCCGGCTTTCGGGGCGCGCAGGAAGAGATCGTCAGGCATATCACGGATGGCGGCAATTGCCTGGTGCTGATGCCGACCGGCGGCGGCAAGTCGCTGTGCTATCAACTGCCGTCGCTCCTGCGTTGCGGCTGCGGCATCGTGGTCTCGCCGCTGATCGCGCTGATGCGCGACCAAGTTGCCGGGCTGATCGAGGCCGGCGTCCAGGCGGCGGTCTTGAATTCCACGCTGAGCTTTGACGAAGCCGCTACGGTCGAGGCGCGCCTCCTCGCCGGCGATCTTGATCTGCTTTACGTTGCGCCTGAGCGGCTATTGACCCCGCGCTGCCTCGCCTTGCTCGATCGGGCAAAAATCGCCTTGTTTGCGATCGACGAGGCGCATTGCGTGTCGCAATGAGGGCACGACTTCCGCCCGGAATATATCGGCCTGTCGGTGCTCGCCGAACGCTTTCCCGAGGTGCCGCGCATCGCGCTTACCGCCACCGCCGATGATCTCACGCGAAATGAGATCATCGAGCGGCTTGGGCTTGCCGGCGCGCCGAGTTTTGTCGCGAGTTTCGATCGTCCGAACATCCGATATGAAATCGTCGAGAAGCAAAATGCGCCGGCGCAGCTCAAAACCTTCATCGCCGAGCGCCATGCCGGCGACGCCGGCATCGTCTACTGCCTGTCGCGCGCCAAGGTCGAGGACACTGCAACCACACTGACCAAGGCCGGCATCGAGGCGCTGCCCTATCACGCAGGGCTGGACGCCGCCACACGCGCACGTCATCAGGATCGCTTCATCAACGAAGATGGTGTCGTGATCGTCGCCACGATTGCGTTCGGCATGGGCATCGATAAATCGGACGTGCGCTACGTGGCCCATCTCGATCTGCCCAAGAGTATCGAAGCCTATTACCAGGAGACCGGGCGCGCGGGACGCGACGGCAAGCCCTCCAGCGCATGGATGGCATACGGGCTGTCTGATATCGTGCAGCAGCGCCGCATGATCGAGGAGTCCTCCGGCTCGGAAGCGTTCAAACGCGTGTCGATCGCCAAGCTGGAGGCGCTGGTCGGTATGGCTGAAACGCCGGACTGCCGGCGCACCCGGCTGCTCGGCTATTTCGGCGAAACCCTCAGCACCGCCAGATGCGGCAATTGCGACAACTGCCTGTCGCCTCCGCGTGTTCTCGACGGCAAGGTGATCGCGCAAAAACTATTGTCCTGCGCCTATCGCACCGGACAGCGTTTTGGGGCGATGCATCTGATCGATGTTCTGGTCGGCCGCATGAACGAACGCGTCACGCAATTCGGGCACGACAAGTTATCGGTGTTTGGCATCGGCCGTGAACTCAATGAAAAGCAGTGGCGCTCCGCTCTGCGCCAGCTGGTGGCGATGGGGCATCTCCAGGCGGACAGCGAGGCCTTTGGCGCGCTGAAGCTGACGGAGACCGCGCGCGGCGTATTGAAAGGCGAGACCGAGGTGCTGCTGCGTGAGCATGCTGCCGGCTCGCGTCTTCGCGCGACCAGAATCAAGTCAAGGCGCGGCGACATTGCTCCTCAGGCCGCTGGCCAAGGTGAAGCCGGTAACCCGGCTCTGATCGGCGCTCTTCGGACGTGGCGCTCGCAAGTGGCGCGCCAGCGCGGCGTTCCGGCCTACGTGGTGCTGCACGACGCCACGATCGACGGCATCGCGACCGCCCGCCCGACGACGCTGGCGCAACTCCGCGGCATCCCCGGCATCGGCGACAAGAAGCTCGAACATTACGGCGACGAACTGCTGGCGCTGGTGAAGGCGACCGAGGGCTGAGCCGGTGATGGAGTGTTCGAACCAGCGCGCGGAGAGACCGAACCGGGCGGCGCTAGGAGGCGAAGAGCGACCTCGTCGACCGGGAAATGCTCGGTCGTTTGGCCGACCGTCAGAGCCAGATCCATGGTGTACGCCCCCAGCTCGCACATCACCTGCGAAGCGATATCGCCGAGCGGGATAAATTCTTTCGCCAGGTATTCGAATTGGGCACGCGCCTGACGCAGCGTGGTTTTCGGCACGATGGCGTTTTCTTCTCCGACGATAGCATCCTGGTCGCCGCGTTGCGCCGGAAGCGGGTTCGTCTTCGCTTCAGGCCGAGGCTCTCCAGGAATGACACGGTCGGCGCCGCCTTGATGCTCGATCGTTTGATTTCTGAGCTCGTTGATCCGGTCGACTGTGGCGCGAAGCTCTGCGCGTTTGGCTTCAAGGGCAGCGACTTTCGCCTCGAGTGCTTCGCGCTCTCGCTCAGAAGCGATCCGAAAAGCATTAAATTCATCTCCTTGCGCCTTTAATTGGACCTGAAGTCCGGCGCGCTCGCGCTCCGATACAACTCGAAGCGCGGACAGCTCCCCTTCACACACTTTTGATTTTGCCGCGTAATCCTCGCGTTCACGGTGGAGCTGGTCCAGTTCCTGACCGCGCGCCTGCAGGGCCGCCTTAAGCGCTTCGCGCTCGCGATCGAAACCGCCGTGAAGCTCGGAAAGCTCCGATTCTCGCGACTGCAGCGATGCCCGAAGCGCATCGCGTTCGCTCAGGATCGAGGATGTGACGTTCAAGTGCCCTTCAATGTCATGCTTGAACGCGTCGCATTCGGCTTCCAGCGCATTGGCATGACGAGCCAGGCCTTCATACTTGTCGCGCCAGAGTTCATCCTCATCCGACGCTGCAAGCACGCGGGCCGTCAGGGTTTCGAGAAGTTCGGCTGCCCGTTGCAGGTATGTCGCGTTGTACGTATTGGACATCAGGTCGGCAAACCGGCGCAGAAACCTTGCCGTGTCGGCGACATTAGGCGCCTCGGGAGACATCGATGGGTCTGTCATGAAGCCTGCCCTCGTAAAAGCCATCCCTGAGCGCCCAACGGGAAGAAAATCCGGCACCCCGGTAAAGCGCGGCTACGGCCAAAGCGGCCGGGTCGCTGGCTTGATTGGCTCGCAGATGGTTGTCCAGATCGGCGGCGGCAAAATTAGGGCGTTGAATAGTGGCTGTCTTATACGGGTTAAATAGGCCGCAATCGCGCAACGCGGTTCTTGACATGTGCGCCCGTACAAGGAACGAATGTTGCGTCAATCGCGGCGGTGTATCACTCGGAAGTTTGGGCCGACAACGGCACCGCGCTGACTTCCTGCGCAGTCCCGTGAGGTTGATCGAACTTCGAGATCACCGGAGCGACAGTGCTAAAACGGACAAGATAGACCTGCAAATTCTCCATCACGCGCTGGACATAGTTGCGCGTTTCGGAAAACGGAATGCGTTCCACCCAATCAACCGCATCCACCTTGGGATCGCGCGGATCGCCGTACTGCTTCACCCAATCCCGAACGCGGCCGCGGCCGGCGTTATAGCCGGCGAAGGTCATGATGTGGCAGCCCTTGTACTCCTGTAACAGCGCGCTGAGTTCAGCCGCGCCCATCTGCGTGTTGTAGACCGGATCAGAGACCATCCGCTCCCAATCGTAGCTGACGCCGAACCTCTTGGCGGTGTCGCGCCCGGCTTCCGGCGTGACCTGCATCAGGCCGACCGCATTTGCCGGCGACTTGTCACGCTGGTCGAACGCACTTTCGGTGCGCGCTACCGAATAGATAATGCTACGGTCGATTTGGGGACCGATCGGGCTGTGCGGCGGGATCCCGATTGTCGGGAAGGCGTAAGGATCCAGCGCCAGGCCACGGCCGAGCGCCGCCTTCCCGATCTGGAGCATGGCGCGCGCATCGTTGCGGCGGCCGGTCAACTCGCCGAGCGCGACCAGCGCTGCGACGTCAACGCTCTGTTCGGCAAGATCCGTCACGAAATACAGCACGACGTCACGCTCGCCGAGCGTATAGAGCATGTCGGCGGCGCGCACGAGTTCATCCAAAGCCGCGGGAACGTTAACCGGATCGGGCTGCAGCGGGAGCCGCAACTCAATTTTGTCAACGCCAAGTTTGGCGCGCGCAAGCTGTCCGTAATAGGCGGTCGGATAGCGCGCGGCGGCTTCATAGCTGGCGCGCATCTCGTCGTTCGCGCCAATCGCCTCGGCGGCGCGGCCTCGCCAGTAGTTCGCCCGCGCAAGGACGATCGGATTGGACGCGCCATCGTCGATGTGTGTGAAATGCGCGCGCGCCCTCGCGGGTTCATTGAGGTAGCGCAATGCAATCCAGCCGGACATGAAATGGAAATCGGCCCGGTAATATTCATTGGCCGGCAGCGCGGCGTCGCACACCACCTGATAGGCGGCCTGGAACTTGCCTTGGTCGAGCAGCTTGCGGGCGAGAACTCGGCGTTCGCGCCACCATTCGTCGGCGTCTTGAAGCGCCATGGTCTCTGACGCTGCCGCCAGCGTCAGACGGGTTGCGTCCTCAAGCCGATCGTGACGCAGCATCCAATGAATACGGCATAGGGTGTAGCCCAGATCCTGGCGGGCTTCGGTCGCAACCGCGTCGAGCAGATCGAGTGCCTTGGTCTCGTTCGCCATAACAGCGGCACAAGCCTTCACGATCGCGCGGTCGTCGTCTCCGAGGCGACGCGCGGCGCGCGAGGCTCCCGAAAAATCCTTGGCGCCGATGCGCTTGTCCATGCGTGCGCGATGGTCGTCGCGGGTAAGAAGGTCGCGGAATGTCTCGAACGCCTCGGCTTCCGCGCGCTCCGACAATTCCTCCGACCGCCACGCCTCGCGGACCAGGCGTGCGGCGCCGTCACGGTCGCCTTCGGCAAGCAGGACGCGCGCGAGCGCAAACCTGCCCTTGGCGCTCGCCGGCTGACCAGCCGTGAAGCGGCGAACCGTCGCGGCGTCGCTTTGCTCTTGCCACAGGCGCACTTCCGCCCGCCTGCGGAACAGGCCCATGCTCGGCCAGCTCGGGTTATCGGCAATGAACGCGGCGTAGCGGCTGAAATTCGCTTCACCGTCCGGGTGCCGCAGGATGAACCATTCGACCAGTTTCTGGGCCGCCGGATCGCCGATGGTTTTTTCGATTGCCGTCGCTTCGCCGGTTTTGGACTTGCGCACCAGATCGATCGCCTGCCTGACCGCCGCCAGGTCGCCGGACAAAGGAGCGGGCGTTGCAGCTGGAGCAGATGATGCTTCTGTGGAAGGTGCCGACTTGCGCCGCGCCGCCGCGTCATGCGCCGCGTGCCTGCCTTTCTTAAGCGCAGCGTGGCGCTTGCCCGCATCCGCCTTCTTGCCATGGTGAACTTGCTTGTGGCGGGCAAGCGCTAGCGCATCGCTCGATAGCGCGGTGAGCAACGCCAAGGTCGAAGCTAAGGCCAAGCAACAAGTCAGCGGCCGCAAACGCTGGTTCATTCCGTGATCCCCCCGCGAGCCCAGCGGCTGAAGCCATGAGATCGCACGATGCATGCGGTTAGAACTGCACTGAACGTATCACACCGCCGATTCTCAACTGTCACGTTTCGGCAACAGCGTGGCAAAAACATGGCGCACGATGGAACCAAAGTGTGCCCCAGCATGATTTATCGCGAATTGCTGCGGTTGATTTCGTAGGCTTGGAGATTGCACAAGGCCGCGCTCAAGATCGGTGTACTGACGCCACGACGGCTGGCGCGCTCCATCAGGTCACCGATCGTGTGCTCGCCCTCAGTGGGCCGGCCATCCTCGATGTCGATCAGCATTGACGGCCCATAGGTGGAGTCTGTTTGGGAAAACAGTCCCCGGATCAAGCCCGGCGTGTCAGCGGGGGGCGGGTAGCCCTCTGCCGTCACTGCTCGCGTGCATTCCTCGATCACGGCAGAGACAAAGGCCGCTCCGGCATTTGACCTTGCGATCGCTCCGGCACGCGATCTGGTCAATGAAGCCACCGTCGCGTTACAGGTGAAGCCGAAGAATTTCATCCACATCGCGGCAATAATGTTGTCGCTGAGCTGGACCGGGATGCCACCCGCTTCCAGCGCCGTCTTGATTGCCGCGCAGCGCGGAGATGCGCGCCCATCCAGTTCCCCAATCGCGGTGATGTTGATCCGCAGCTGGCTCTGCTGGATAGTTCCGTCCGGCATGAGGGCGGCATTGATGATGGTGAGCCCGCCGAGCACGCGTTGCGGGCCGAACCTGTCTTTGAGAACGTCGATATGGCGCACGCCGTTTAGCAAAGGCACGATCACACTGTGGTCGGCCATTGCCGGCGCAATGGCGGCCATTGCACCATCGAGATCGTATGCCTTGCAGCAGAGCAGAATGACATCATAGGCCCCCTGCAGCTGGTCCTGCTGAATTGCCGTTGCCGGGGTGCGAATTTCGCCGTCCTGACCTTTCACGACCAAGCCATCGCGTTGAAGCTGCGCGGCGCGTTTGGGCCGCACCAAGAAAGTGACGTCGGCACCGCCCTTGAGAAGCATGCCACCAAAATATCCCCCGAGCGCGCCCGCGCCTAACACGAGGTATCTCATCTTGCCCCCCTCCTTCCGAATGGTAGCTTCGGATACCCAGCAGATTTAACTCCCCATCCGCGAAGCTCGCGTGTGATCGCATTTTATGGTGCAAAAGTCGCTGGTATAATTTGCAGATGACGAACTGAAATACCCGAGGTCGCCGACTACGCCGGAGTTGCCCATGCGCCGCGCCCTATTGGCCTTCCTGCTGCTTCTCCCTTTCCAAGCCGCCCGTAGCGAGCCGCTGTGGCAGACCCTCCCGCCGACGCCAGGCCCTGTCAGCGGCGAGCATAGCGGCCACGCCAAGGTCAACGGCATCAGCCTCTATTACGCTACGATTGGGCACGGTTCGCCGGTCGTCCTTCTACACGGCGGTCTATCGAACTCGGATTACTGGGGAAATCAGATCAAGGTTCTCGCCCCCCGCCACACCGTGATAGTTGTGGATAGCCGTGGCCATGGCCGCAGCACGCGCGACGCTCGTCCCTACGGCTACGATCTCATGGCCGATGACGTCATAGCGTTGCTTGACACATTGCATATCGGCAAGGCGGACGTTGTTGGCTGGAGTGACGGCGCCATCCTTGGTCTTGATCTCGCCATTCGCCATCCGGATCGCGTCGACAAGGTGTTTGCTTTTGCTGCCAACACCGTCACGTCAGGCGTACAGGATGGCGTCGAAAAGAACCCCACCTTCGCGCGCTTCATCGAGCGCGCCGGGCGCGAATATGCCCGACTGTCCGCGACGCCGAAGGACTATGACGCCTTCGTCAAACAGATCACCAAGATGTGGGAGACCGAGCCGAACTGGACTGATGCTCAACTGCAGTCAATCCGGGCGCCAGTGCTGGTGGTGGATGGCGACCGCGATGAAGCTATCAAGCGCGCGCATACGGAATATATCGCCGCCACGATCCCCGGCGCCGGCCTGCTGATCTTGCCCAACACCAGCCACTTCGCCTTCCTGCAGGACCCTGCGCTCTTCAATGCGGCGCTACTTCATTTCCTTGACAACCGCTGACGGTAGTAGCGGCGGAAACACAAGAGAGCTGCTGCACCGCCGAATGGTTGTCACCCACGTCTCAGGTACGTTCTGTCACCTATGTCTTGGGCACGACCTGTTACCTATGTCGCCGGTTTGGACAGATCTTCCGCTGTCTCGATTTCGTCTTGGGACAGTTCGGGGGTGTCCCAAGCCGGAGCCGATGCTCGAAGCTGGTGTGGCCTCCCGCCTCTAAACCAAGGTATGGGGTGCCGCAAACCAACACGCCATTCGAATCAACCTCCGTAGGATCGATCCGTTGGCCTTGATCAGACTAGGCTGTCGTTAAGTGCTCGAGTCCTTAGTGGGCCGGACGAGTAAGAGCCAAGCGAGCCAAACGGTAACGGTGCAAACCATGGTGACCAGGTCATGGCCCTTTCAATCGAAGCCTCGCACGTATTTCCCAGAGTCAGGGCACGTCTCCGTAATTCTTCGGCGGAACCACCTTATGCGGCAACCTGAGTTCAGCAGCTCAACCACGCTGTGCCGGAGCTTCCCTGCATGGCCAGATACGCTGTGGCTTTGGCCGGATTCGTCGGCTTCCCGCTATTGTGGCCAACCTCTCATAATTCTATTTCCTGACTGGCGTCGTCGCCGCTCTGTTCCGCCTGGCCGGCGGCAAGCCGGCCACTGAGGGCCAGCAGGCACCTCGTCGCTCGAAGAAGGAGAAAAGTGATGCATACAATCGACACTGCGGCGCGCCGCGACGACCCGGTGCAGCCGACATTCGGCCTGAACGCCAAGCGAGTCGCCGATATCTCGAAAGCGTCGGCCAAAGCCCTCGATGATCTTTGGCAACGAGCAATGAAAAACAGCCCACGCGCCGAAAGGCTTCACGATGACAGCGCAAGGAAAGCGGCGCAACGTATTGTCAAGGAAATCAGGGCGCGCCGAAGCCCGAGATCAGTTGACGTTACAGAGCTCGCAAGTAGCCTCGGGTGACGTCTAGGAAGCTCTGACTTACGCGCATCACAATCGATTTTCGAGCAGTAGGTGGTGTAACATGGATGCAGAATTCACTTCTTACAGTTTCCTCGCAGTGACCGTTGCCAGTCTTGTCGTCCTTTGCTCTGGCTTGCTCGCTATGGCATTTACCTAATCTGTGCGGGCGCCCTCGCCTCTCTTCATTGCGGATGCAGAGAATCAGGAGAGCTAGCGCGTACCAGAATCGGCGTCAGTGTCCCTGCGTTCTTTCGGAGTTTCGGAAGACACCCTTCGATGGTGCCGACCGGATAGCCGCGAAACCCCAGCTTGCTCTTTTTGTCTAGCCACTTCCGTGGCTGCCAACCTAACTTCATCGAGACCTCGCGTGCCTACGGCCAACGACCGGATTTAGCCGTTGCAAATAGCCCATCTGCCGTGCTCGTCACGCATCACTTGCCGTCAAACAGCTTCATGAAATTCCGCTTTGCCTTGTGACGATTGCTGAGATCGCCAAGATAGGCGGCGTGTTGCTTGGTCTCGCCAAGAGCCTCTCGAAGCAGCCGCATGCGTTCGATCATATTGCAAGCGCGTTCATAATTGCTTTGGCCGCCAATACGGACCATTCGTTCGACGCGATCGGTATAGACCTTCAACGCTTCGGCGGGATGGCTATGTTCGCTCGCTTCTGCCAGCTGCTCAACAAGTGCCTCGCTGCACACATGGCTGTTGACGACCATCCACGCGTCCGCCAGCTGTCCCTCCGCCATCGCCAATTGAATGAAAAGCTCGGGCGGTGACGACCACCGCATACCCGAACGCCCGACCGGTTTTCCGAGCTCAGCCTTCAGCCAGGCGATGGCCCGATCGCGGACGGCGTCGGCCAGCATCCGGTTGGCGCCCGCCGCGGATTTGAGCCGCTCGTAGAGATGGATACTCGGATGTCGCTCGAACGCGCGCCAGAGCAGTTTGCCGGCATCCTGCTCGCGCCCGATCCGCCCGTACAGATCGGACGCAAAGAAGATCAGGCGCTCATCGGGATTGTCCTCGAATTGCCACAGCCCCTCCTCGGCCCATTTCAGCGCCTCCGGCTCGCGACCATGGTCGAGGCACAGCTGCGCGATGCCGAGATAGTCATGCGCCGCGGCCTCATTTTCTGCCATGCCTCGCTCGCAAGCCTGCGGTACTCCGCGAGCCCGACCTCTCCCAGGATATCCTCGTAGGCCTCGCTCGCTCCGTGAAAAAACTCCCACTCCGAATCGACCTCGCGCGCGAAAAGGGCCCGCGCGAGTGCGACGGGATCAGGCCTTGCCTGGCGGCAAGCCGCAAGATGGATTTCGCGGGCCTTGACGTAGGCATCTGCGCCGCCGCCATCGGAGTCGTCTATAATGTTGAGCGCTTCATCCATCCGCGCGAAGAAATGATCGAGCAGCCGCAAAACCAGTGCCGCCCTGCCATTTTCAATCAGGTCCGCTATCCGGTCGAGGACGCTCTCGATCCCCTGCACCCAGCCGCGCATCTTGTGGTATTCGACATAACCGTGGGTGCGGGTGGCCTCGGTGATGGCCTTCTTGAATTGCGCAAGCAGCGTGGTGTCGTCTGCACCGGCCGCGGCAGCGGAAAGCTCCAGTTCCTTCAGCAACAAGGGATCGCGCTCGGCAAGGCCGAGCACCATCTCGACGAGCCCTTCGATGCCCTTGCCGCGGAGATGCTCGCGGATTTTGGCGAAGCGACTGGAAGCTTGCTCCAGAGCTTCTGATCCGAGGCTATTTGCGGTAAGTGCGGTTGCCACCAGATGCTTGCAAAATCCCCAATCGGAAAAGGCTGGACAGGAGCACTCTCCGGAGAATTTCTTCCCCATCCCGACCAGTTCGCAACGGTAGACCTCCGAACCGATGACTCTCGCCAGCACGCGCGTCCTGTCGAACGTAACAATCTCGACTTGCCCGTCTTCATGATAAGCGGCGCCGCGCGCGAAGACTTTCTCGCCCGCAACGTCGCGCAACACGGCGACGTCGAACCTGTGTGAGCCGGCGGCTGACTCGATCGTGTTCGCGGGGCACTTGGGTTTTGTCGTCATCAGTCTCCCTGCGCTCCTTGAGGAGCTTCGGGAGACACCCTTCGCCCCATCAAGCAAGGTGGCCTGCCACCCGAAGCCCGCGAGGGCGAAGGGTGGCGGAGAGAGTGGGATTCGAACCCACGGTACGGTTTCCCGCACACACGCTTTCCAAGCGTGCGCCTTAAGCCACTCGGCCATCTCTCCGGATGC
>WNFI01055833.1_pt1 | contig 11509 bp, 6 predicted proteins | sample 5400471 | NCBI WGS metagenome assembly WNFI01 (sample SAMN13153348, study PRJNA577476) | soil metagenome | isolation source: 100 cm saprolite on Douglas fir-dominated hillslope | place: USA:California | collected 2013-09-17
ATCCAGTGCAAGCAGCGGTACACGTCTCAGCAGGAGGTTCTGAACGTTGCCAAGGGATATCGCGACCGGCATCTTCCCGCGGACGTGATGGTGGTGGACTGGTTCTACTACACGAAGATGGGGCAGATGGATATGGACCCCGCAAAGTGGCCCGATCCGGCAGGAATGAACAAGCAGTTGCATGCGATGAACTTCCACAGCATGATCAGCGTGTGGCCGCGGTTCATTCCGGAGTCACGCTTTTACGACATGATTCTGAAGAAGGGTTGGTTCGAGCATCTGGCGGATGGCACTCCAACCAACGGGTTGCCGTATGATCGGGCCGGTTCCGACATAGATACGACAAACCCTGAAGCGGCAGCCTGGTACTGGAATACGGTGCGCGATAGCTATATCGACAAGGGTTTCGATGCCTTCTGGGCAGACGAGACCGAACCGGATCTACCGCCGAACGGAAGCTACTTTCACGTAGGGCCGGGAACCCAGTACTTCAATGTGTATCCCCTCTTCCATACAGCGGCACTCTACAACGGCTTTCGACGAGACCTGAAGACTCGCGCGCTGATTCTCTCGCGTGACGCGTATCTTGGCGCGCAGCATAATGGCGCGATCTTCTGGTCATCTGATATATCCCCAAACTGGGATACGTTGAAGCGGCAGGTTCCCACGGGAATCAACTTCACGGCATCCGGCATGCCCTACTGGAGCACGGACATCGGAGGATGGCAGTATCTGCCGTCGTCCCATACGCCGGATCATCCCCCTCTGCTCGACCCATCAGATGCTCGTGACAACGTAGGCAACTATGACGACTACCCTGAGCTGTATGTGCGGTGGTTTCAGTACGGCACGTTCCAGCCGAACTTCCGCAGCCATGGAAGCAGAAACCATAACGAAGCCTGGTCTTATGGCAAGCAGGCAGAGCCGATACTGACGAAGTACCTGAGACTGCGATATCAACTGATGCCGTATATCTATTCGCTTGGCCACCAAACCCATGAGACAGGCGCGCCGTTCATGCGCGGCTTGTTCATGGATTTTCCACTGGACGCTCGAGTCGCCAATATCGGGGATGAGTATATGTTCGGCCCTGCGCTTCTGGTTGCGCCTGTAACGGAGCAGGGAGCTACCAGTCGCTCTGTCTACCTGCCGGATGGGACAGATTGGTACAACTTCTGGACGAATGAGAGATTACGCGGAGGTCAGACCATTATTGCGTCTTCTCCCATCGATACGATCCCGTTGTTTGTTCGTGCAGGCTCTATTCTCCCGTTGGGTGAGCCGGTAGAAAGTACAAACGAACAACAAAAAATTGCGAAGCTTCGCGTCTATCCTGGAGCGGATGGCGATTTCACCCTATATCAGGATGATGGGACGACGTATGCCTACGAAACGGGGAAGGCAGACCTGACGCATCTGAATTGGGTAGATGCGTCAGGCAAGTTGACCTTTACGGGAACTAAAGCATGGACGAAGTCCGATGCAGAGGTTATCGAGGTAGTCGGCAGATAGGGATGGCTAGCCTTTATAGCCCATTCCTGCAAGAACGCCGCGCATATAGGCAAAGCTCTTGATCACACCGGGCAGAGGATTGTCAGGGAAGATCTCGTACTCCAGATCAACGTTGCCGGCATAGCGCATGTCGATAAGAGCCTGAAAGATGCCCCGAATCGGCATCACCCCATCGCCAACAGCGACCTGGCTTTCCTTCTTTGTGCCATCCGCGAGGTCTTTCATGTGGACGTCAAAGAGCCTTGGGCCGGCCTTGCGAAGTGCTGAGACCACGTCTGTCCCTGCGCGCATCGTATGTCCAACATCGATGCAGCAGCCCATGCGTGCGTCCATCTTCCCGACTGCGGCGAGCACGTCCAGCGGCGAGGGGAAGTTCTTATCCTCGGGCCCATGGTTATGGATGCCGACCCGGATGTTGTACTCCTTCACGAATTTCTCCACCCGAGGAAGCGTTTGATGGGTGGGAGCGGCGACGATCAGGGATATTCCGGCAGCCTTGCAGTACTCAAATTTTTTCCGGATGTCCTCATCGTCGTCGTTCGTAAAAGAGATCGTGCCACCTGTGCTCAGATTCAGGCCGGCGGCCCGGTACTGTGCCGCACGTGGTGCTACCTGATCGGCGGGCGTCATAGGCAGATGCATCTCTTTCACGTTCAGGTAAGGAGTTTTTAGCTCCTTCATGAAGTCGATCAGGTGAGCCTGGTCGAAGTTTCGAAAGGTATAGCTCGCGATACCCAACCGTATGGGTGATGTGGATGCCGGCTGGCTGTCGGACGCCATGGCGGTTGGAGTTTTCGAAAGGAATGCGGAGGCGGTTAGCAGGGTGCCTCCACGCAGCAGATCACGCCGGGATATGGAAAGATTCATGCTGCGCATACTATCGCTGCCGGCGGTTGGTCGTCCAGTTTCAATCGGCGGTAAATGCAGCACTTAAGATAGGGCAACTATTTTGTTGACTATTACGGAGTGCTGCTGATAGTGTTTCGTTCGCTCTTCAAACAATAAGATTTACCGGGCTATTTCTACGGCCCTTCTTTTGGAGGTTTTCACGTGATCACTCGTAAGATAATTATCCCCCTCGTCACCTTTCTTTTGCTGAGTCTCTCACCTTCCATGTTTGGTCAGGCTGTCAGTGCAACGCTGCTGGGTACAGTAACGGACTCCTCTGGTGCAGCGATTGCGAAAGCGAGGGTCACGGCGACTGAAACATCCACGGGCGCTATACACGAGTCTGTAACGAATGACAGTGGTAACTACACGTTCCCGGATCTAACACCGGGCAGGTATAGCGTTACGGTCGAGGCAAGTGGTTTCAAGAAGGAGACGCACCAGAATATCGACCTCCTGATCAACTCCTCCACTCGCGTCGAATTCGATCTGGCGACGGGCAGCGTCTCGGAGACGGTGCTGGTTACTACGGCTCCCCCCCTGCTGCAGACGGACCGAGCCGATATCAGCACGAAGATTGAATCAAAACAGATCGCGGATCTGCCCCTCGGGACCAATCGCAACTTCCAGTCGTTGCTCAATCTCGTACCTGGAACGGCCCCTGCGACCTACGAACACTCACAGTTCTTCAATGCTCAGGGCGCTCTGCAAACACGGGCCAATGGTCTGCCCAGACAAGGTAACCTGTATCAGATCGAAGGCATCGACGACGACGAACGCACTGGCCTGCTACAGATCATCATCCCTCCAGCAGAGGCGATCCAATCCGTAGATATCTCGACCAACAACTTTGAAGCTGAACTGGGACGCGCCACCGGCGCCGTCACCAACGTCATTCTCAAGTCCGGGACCAATGCATTCCATGGTTCGGCGTTCGAATTCATCCAGAACAACGCCGTCAATGCCCGCTCTTACTTTGGCGGTCCCCTGGGGCATCTGTCCTATAACTACTTCGGCGGGAGCATCGGCGGCCCCATCTGGAAAGACAAGCTGTTCTTCTTCGGTGACTACCTGCGCACATCGGATCACGAGAAGATCGCGAATACGTTCACCATTCCTCCACCACAGTTCTATACCCCGAGTGCACAGGGCTTCATCGATCTCAGTGCCCCTCTGAAGGCAGACGGCACTGGCCAAATCTACGATCCCGCTACGGGTGATGGTACGGTGGGACAGCCTCGAGCAAAGTTTGCAAACAATCAGATTCCGATCAGCCGGGTGAATCCAGTTTCGCTCAAGATATTGCAGGAGTTGGGGAAGGTAGCTCAGCCGAATCAGAATCAGGCGAATCTTGCCTCTCCGCAAAACAATTTCTTCATCAACCTCCCCTTTACGAAGACAACGGACAGCTTCGATACCAAAATTGATTTCGTGCTGAATGAGAGAAACCACTTTAGCGGGCGATACAGCTTTCAGCGCGTGGTCACGTTTCAGGCACCGGCGTTTGGAGCGTTTCTGGGCGGCCCTGCGGGGGGTGGCGGATTCCAGGGTACGGGCAATCAGAAATCCTATAGCGTTGGCGTGAACTACGATCATGTCTTTTCCCCCACTCTCTTCACAGAAGTGCGCGTCGGAGTCGCTCATCTTCGCAACAACGCGCAGCCCAGCGATTATGGTTCGAACGATGCAACGAGTATTGGAATCCCCGGCGTCAACATCAGCCAGTTCACCAGTGGGCAGGTCGGCATTTTTATTGGAAACGGAATCTTCGGTACACCAGGCCAGAACTATCCTTTGATCGGCTATTCTGCGTCGATACCCTGGATACGAGGCGAGTCCAATATCGACTTCGTCAACAACTGGACCAAGGTGATCCGCAACCATACGGTGAAGGCGGGCGTGGACCTGCGTCGCGTTCGTGATGACCTTCTGCAGGACCAGACCTTCAGTCCTCGTGGAGCCTTCACCTTTGCGGAGAATCAGACTTCACAACTTAACGCGAAGACTAACGTTGCGAATACTATGGCGAGCTTCCTCCTTGACTTGCCGAGCCAGGTTGGGCGCGACGTCAACACGTACTTTCCTGCCTACCGGCAATGGTGGTTCTTTGCCTTTGCAAGCGATAAGTGGCAGGTGACATCAAAGCTGACCGTGGACCTGGGCGTTCGCTGGGAGTTCTACCCACCGGCTACGCCCAAGATTGCCGGCGGTTTCACGAACTATGACCCGGTCAACAACAATCTCGTAGTGGCTGGAGTCGGCAGCAACCCATCCAACCTGGGTATGCAGACGCGATATCGCTACTTTGCTCCACGTACCGGTTTTTCGTATCGGGCAACGGATAACACCGTGATCCGTGGGGGCTTCGGCATCAGCTATACTCCCTTTCCAGACAACAACTACGCCTACAACTATCCGGTCCGCGCCAACAACAGCTACGGGCTCGTTGGATCGAGCGCCTTTACTCCTGCTGTGCTCTCAGATGGAGTGACGGTCGCCACCTTCCAGGCGGGCTTCCCGGCGCCTGTTCCGGTTGCTATTCCTTCGAATGGCATCATTCCGGCAAATACAAAGACCCTTCTCGCCCAGCAATACTTCGTTGTTCCTCTGAACTACAAAAACCCGTATGTCGAATCATGGAATGTTGCTGTACAGCAGGCACTGCCTGGCAATATGTCGCTGCAGTTGGCCTACGTTGCAAATCACGGCGTCAACATGGGTGGCAACGTGGACATCAATAATCCCAGCACCTATGGCGGCGGCGCAACATCCAAGCCGGAGAACATCGCATTTGGACGTACCGCATCCACTCAACAGATCTTCCGAGGATTTTCTTCTAACTACCAGTCGCTTCAAGCTCAACTCAACAAACGGTTTTCGAACGGGCTGGCTTTCACCTCTGCCTTCACCTGGGGGAAGGGGCTCAACTATATGGACGGTGACGACGGCGGCATAAAGTTCTTCATCAACCAACGCAGAAACTATGCACCAGCGGACTACGACAGAACCCTGAATTACGAACAGAGCTTCACCTATGAGTTGCCCTTTGGACGCGGTCATAGTCGTCTGAACACGGGGATTGCCGCAGTTGCTCTTGGCGGCTGGAAGCTCTCGGGTATCATCTCGGTGGTTTCGGGAACTCCGTTCACAGTCTATGCAAACGGCGGCACTCTGAATACGCCCGGAACGGCACAGACTGCAAACCTGACAGGACCGTACAAGGTCACTCATGGGATCGGCTCCAACACGCACTGGTTTGACACAACTGCGTTTACCCAGCCTGCTGGCTGCACCGTGTCGCCGTGCCAACTCGGCAACACGGGAAGAAATCAGTTCCGTGGGCCTGGTTACATTCAGGACAATCTCTCGGTGTTCAAGAGCTTCAACCTCTTCCGTGAGGCTGCACTGGAGACTCGTTTCGAAGCCTTCCAGTTGAGCAATACACCGCAGTTCAACAATCCAAATGCTGGCAGCGGTAGCATCATCACTGCAGGAAACTTTGGTCAGGTCACGAGCACTCTGGGCAGTGGGCAGGGTAGTGTGAACGGAGTTGGTGGTGGCCGCACCCTGCAGGCGTCGGTAAAGATCTCGTTCTAGAGGCTGTTAATGAACTTGCGAACTGGCCGCGCCTCAACCATTGTGCCTTTGCTGTTGACGCAGTTGTTGTTCTACGCCCTGAGCCTACTCCCTGTTTTTCCTGTCAAGCCCCTGCGACAGGAACTAATATGCAACTCCGCACGCAAGCCAAACAAAAACAAAGCCTTAGCTTCCGAAAATAATCTTCTGCAATGTGGCATATTAGTTTCACCCAATCGGCTATAGTTAATAAAGAGTCAGAAAAGCCCCGGCCAACCAACCGGGGCTCTTCTCTTTAAACCAATAAACCTTTTAGAAAGACGATTTTAGCCGTAACCACTTTAGAATGACGCCTACAATTGTTCGAGTCGGTCATTACCGCAAGGAGTGGCCGGCATCTCCACGGGTGAGTTATCGATCCAATCTCATTAGCTCTCACGATTAGCTCTAAAGAAATGAACGAGGATAAGAATGGAAGGGTTTTCACGCCGTAGTTTTCTCGCAGGAGCAGGTGTCGTCGCCGCAACCTATGCGACACAGCCTGTCTTCAGCCTGGCCTCTGTATCGAAGTCTCCTTTCAAGGTCGCCGTGATCTCCGACGAGATATCGCAGGACTTTGATCACGCGTGTTCCATAGCATCGAAAGAGTTCGGGCTCCAGTGGGTTGAGTTGCGTGGCATGTGGAACAAGAACCTTCAATCCCTCACGGACGCTGAAATCGGCGAGGCATTGAAGATCCTCGCCAAATACAACTTGCGCGTGACTGATATTGCAAGTCCGCTCTTCAAGGTGGATTGGCCTGGAGCACCGAGGTCGGCGCACAGCCCGAAGAAGGATTCGTTCGGTGTCGACACTTTGAAGGAGCAGGATGTTGTGCTTGAGCAGAGCATTGCATTGGCGAAGAAGTTCAAGACGGATAAGCTGCGTTGTTTCGATTTCTGGCGGCTGGATGATGTGAAGCCATATCGTGAAGCTATCGACAGAAAACTGGAGGCGGCGGCGAACACCTGCGGCAAACAGGGAGTGCTGCTCGTGCTGGAGAATGAGTTCGCGTGCAACACAGCAACAGGTAGGGAAGCGGCGCGCACCTTGGGTGCTGTCACGACGCCACACCTTGCGCTTAATTGGGACGCTGGCAACGCAGTGATGCGTGGTGAATTTGATGCCTATCCCGCGGCATGGAACCTGCTTCCGAAGCATCGGATCCGACATTGCCATGTGAAGAATGCGGTGAAGGATGCTAGCGGCAAGGTTGTATGGTCTCCGGTGGGCATGGGGATCATCGACTGGACGGCACAGTTTCGCGACCTGGCGAAGGCGGGCTATCGTGATGCTGTGAGCCTCGAGACACACTGGCACGGTGCTCCAACACCAGAGGAATCTACCCGCCAAAGTTGGGCTGGAATGAAACAAGCCCTTAAAGATTCAGCGACCCTATAAACCTTCGAGCGCTACAGCAATTGAAATTGCGGGAGCCGTGGCGCATTCTGTGCTATCGCACGAAGCGGCAGCGCGTCACGCGGTAGGAGACGATCGTGCATCACCGATGTACTCGGGTTGGTATCCTTGTCTAAGCCAGCGATGAAATACCTTCTACGACCTAAAGCGGTTCGGACGATTGTAGTTCTTACGGTATTCGTACTGACGTATACGGGCTTTGGGTTCTCGCAGCCAGAATCGCTTCACCTTTTTCACGGCGTCCACCGCGCCATGGGTTCCGAGTTCTCCATTGATCTTTACGAACCCGACGAGGAGACAGCGCAGCAATGGATGCAGCTCTCTTTCGACGAGATCGACCGCATCGAAGATCTTCTGAGCAATTATCGTCCGTCCAGCGAACTCTCGCGCATCAGCCGCGAGGCAGGAACGCATCCGGTTACGACCGATCCGGAGACGTTCGCGTTTCTTCAAAAGGCATTCGAGTGGAGCCGCCGCTCAAACGGATCCTTTGACATTACCGTTGGGCCACTCATGCGAGCATGGGGGTTCTTCTTCAATCACGGCCGAATCCCTGAACAAGCAGAACTCACTGCTTTGAAGAAGAAGACAGGTTGGGCAAATGTCCACCTGGAAGCATCCGCACGCACTGTCTCCTTCACAAACGGCACTAGCATGGAACTCGATCCCGGCGGCATCGGCAAGGGCTATGCTGTTGACCGTATTGTTGCGCTGCTGCGCGAGCAACATGTCACGGCTGCGCTCATCTCCGCCGGTACCAGCACCATCTATGCGCTTGGAGCGCCACCGGAGTCAAAAGGCTGGCTTGTCAATATCCCTGACCCCGCGCACGATGGGGCTATTCTCAGCACCATCACTCTGACAGACAAATCTCTGTCTACATCAGCCTGCACGGAGAAGTTCTTCGTCAAGGATGGTCACCGCTACTGTCATATCCTCGATCCGCATACGATGCGTCCTGTAGAGAATATGCTGCAAACCACTATTGTGGCGCCTTCCGCGACAGACAGCGACGCGCTTTCGACTGCTGCCTTTGTGATGGGCTTGACCGAAGCGGATCGTCTTCTGCGCTCCTGTCCAGACTCATCGGCGGTTCTTATTGCGGGAACGCCGAAAAGTCCGAGTTATCACGCAGTCAACTGGCCAGATTCACTTAAAATCAAGCAAGCGACAAAACAAGGAAGAGGGAACTGACATCAATGATGAATCGGCGGTTTTTCGTTCAAGGGTTGTCCGCAGCGGCAATAACAGCAAAATCGATGAGCTCCGTGGCAGAGACAGTACTTGCCGATTCATCCAGCAGGGCACCCCAGCCGATTCGCCTTGGAATCATTGGGCCAGGCAGTCGAGGGAAGGAGTTGATCCGCAACTTCCTGCGCGTTCCCGGTGTAACGGTTGCCGCCGCGGCCGATGTGTATGAGCCTCGCTTTCTGGAGGTCAACCAGCTGTGCGGCTACAACGTGGCAGCTCATCCCGACTATCGTGCCCTACTTGATCGCAAGGATATCGACGCAGTCATCGTGGCTTCTCCGCTTAGCTTTCACTCAGAGCATGTGATCGCGGCGCTGAAGAGCGGACGCCATGTATACGGAGAGAAGACGATGGCCTTCACAGTTGCCGAAGCCGAAGACATCGTGAAGACCGTCGATGGAGGCAAGCAGATCTATCAGGTGGGACATCAGTATCGCTACGCTCCATGGATCCGCACCGCGATCGATCGGGTTCAGCGCGGCGAGATCGGGGATGTCACGCACATCTATGGCTACTGGCATCGTAACAACGACTGGCGCCGGCCTGTGCCCAATCCGTCGCTTGAGCGACTCATCAACTGGCGTCTCTACAACGAGTACTCGCTCGGCCTTCTGTCGGAGCTTGGGTCGCATCACATCGACATTGCGAACTGGGTCTTTGGAGAGGCGCCGCAGGCAGCTCTGGCGACCGGCGGTGTTGCCGTTTACCATGATGGCCGCGAGAACGATGACAACGTACAGGCAATCATCAGCTACTCAAAGGGTCGCCGCTTCGTCTTCAGCTCCATGACCAACAATGCCATGATGGGGGACCAGCTCTGGCTCTACGGCACGAAGGGTAGTCTGAACCTGACGCTTCAGGACGCGGATTTTTATTACGAGCCGAAACGTATCGTGCGGGTTCCTCCGAAGACAGGTGTGGAAAGCAGAGGCATAACCACGGGGGCATCGTACCGTCCTGGCGGCGAGATGCCGTACCGTGGTCCGGGCAAACGCCTCGACGTTGCCGTCGCAGAGGACCCGACGGCAACTGCGTGCCGAGCCTTCATTGAATGCGTACGGACGGGCGAAAAGCCGATAGCCGATGCTCAGGCTGGTCTACGTGCCGCTATCGCCGTGGTCACGGCAAACCAGTCGCTCTCAGACCGGCGCGAGCTGAGGATCGCCTCCGCAGGTTGAAGGCAGTCGTTTGTCGCTTCGCGTTGCCAATGCTGACCCATCCCCCCCGGGGGGTACCTGGGGCATAAAATCCGTGTTTTCAATGATTTAGGTAATGTTGATGTTTGCAAGATCGTCATTCTAAATGGTTTACGGCTAAAATCGTCTTTCTAAAAGGTTTATGGATGTTAATGGGGAAGCCCCGGCTTTGGCCGGGGCTTTTTTTTGTTGTATGAGTTAATTGTAGCGGATTGGGTGGAACTAATGTGCAACCATAGTGGTTTGTTTTCATGGAGTTAGATGGTTTGAGGCTTGACATTCAAATTTGCTGGGGTTTTTGGAGAAGGAATTTTGTTTCTTCCTGTTTAGAACTTGCACGGTACTGAAGAAGGCAATTCAGTCATTTCGCCCATTCGACTTCGCTCAGGGCTGCACTCCGGCCTTCGGCAGAGCGGAAGCGCCTCTTCGAGGCGCGTTGTTTACGGCACGGCTGAAGCCGTGCCCTTAAGCAAGACGGGAGGTCTTCGCTTACTTTGAAGGCGTGCCCCTTCGGCTTCTTTTGCGGGTGTGCGAGTTTGAGAGAGAACAGGCCGGCAAGAGCAACAGGAAAGGCAAGAACAAAGACGAAATACAGGGATCTCTCCACTGCGGCGGCAAAGTGCGCCGCCTTCGGTCGAGATGACGTTCGTTATGGGTTGGGCAAAGAACAAGCAACAGCGGTCGAGATGACGTTTGGTATGGGTGGGTTGCAAGAGAACAAACAACCGCAAGAACAACGGCAACGGCAAGGCAAGAGCTGGCTGGTTGATGGTATACATTCCCACCTTAGCGACGATAAGACCGTCGCGAAGATGGGCACCCAAACGTTTTGTGTTTGGTTTAGAGAAGGCAATGCAGCGGCAAGATCAAAAGACGAAGTGCGGGCCTTCGACCCTCGGGGATAGCGTGTTTAGATGTTCGCAACCGTGGATTCGCGGACGACCAGGCTGCATGGCATGCAGAGTTTTTTTGCGGTTCCGCTATATCGCTTTTCAATGCGATCGAGCAGGAGCTTTGCCGCTTCGAAGCCCTGTTTTGCAATTGGCTGCTCTACAGTCGTCAGCGGGGGCGTGGTAAATGCAGCCAGCGGAATGTTGTCGAAGCCCGCGACGGCGACGTCGTGCGGTATACGCATCGTAGTTCCCATGCTCGATCCACTCTCGTGATTCCTTCAGGCGGAGACGGGAGAACCGCTGAATTCGTCGCAGCCGCTCGATCCAGGAACCATATCGACCATTCCTAGCTCTCCGTAGCAGGCGGCGAGCATCGAGCGCCCAATTCGCGGGGCGATCTTTCAGAGTCTTCAAGATGCACTCCGGCAACGCCTTCTCGATCTCCGGGAACTCGTACTGATCGCGGTTCTCCGCGTCGTCCGACTCGGCATACTCCGTCATTCGCTCTTCGTACATCAAGGCATCATCGTGGTTGTAGAGCCTCATCACGGGATAGAGCGCATAGGTCAGCATCCAGTAGAACGCTGCCCCTAGGCCTTCGGCCTCCAGTTCAAGCGCATCGATGGCGGGTCCGATCTTGAGATAGCCACAACCACTGCACTCGATCGTTACCGCCAACTGTCCCTCTCCGAGTGACGCGTCATAGCCATCCTGTCCAACCCGGTCGCCCACCTG
>WNFI01008979.1_pt1 | contig 11508 bp, 11 predicted proteins | sample 5400471 | NCBI WGS metagenome assembly WNFI01 (sample SAMN13153348, study PRJNA577476) | soil metagenome | isolation source: 100 cm saprolite on Douglas fir-dominated hillslope | place: USA:California | collected 2013-09-17
TGATGGGAGCCGGCGGGACATCCAGCCGCTTGTAGGTGAGGACTTGGCCGATCGGGTCCAACGCATTCAAAAAGGGATGGAGTTCGCTTTCGGGCTGGCAGAACAGATCAAACTCGATCGCGCGGCGGCTGACGCGCAGGTTGATCGCTTTGCCACCCCAAGGGCTGATACGCCGACGGGCATGGGCAAGGAGTTCCGCTTGATCCGAGGGCTTGTAGGCGGCGTCCGGGTTGGCCAGCCGGATGAGATACCGGGCTTCTTTGGACATCCGCGTCATTCTAGCTCAATTGCCCCGATTCGTGAACGCCGTCGCACATTTGGTACGATACACCCATGTCCTTCAAAAATTTTGCGCTGAGACCCGAACTGCATAAGGCGATCGAAGCGCTGCAGTTCCATGAACCGACCCCGGTTCAGCAGCAGGCGATCACCCCAGTTCTGGAAGGCCGTGACGTGATGGTCGCGGCCCAGACGGGCACCGGCAAAACGCTTGCCTTCTTGCTGCCGGTCCTGCACCGGATGCTGGAACGGCCGGTCAACGGCGTGTCCGCTCTGGTCCTGCTGCCCACGCGTGAGCTGGCCGCCCAAGTCGCCCAGGTGTCTAAAGAAGTCGGGCGTTTCACCCATGTGCGTAGCGCGCTCCTCGTAGGAGGCGAAAGCATGGTGCCGCAGCTTCAGGCGCTTCGCGGCGGCGCGTCGCTGGTCATCGCGACCCCGGGCCGTCTGCTGGACCATCTCGAGCGACGGACGATCAGCCTCGCGATGGTGCACACCCTTATTTTGGATGAAGCGGACCGCATGCTCGACATGGGTTTCGCCCCGGCCCTGCGCGCGATCCTGCGTTATCTCCCCACCGAACGCCAGACGATGCTTTTCTCCGCGACGCTGCCGAACGAGATCACGCAACTCGGCCACCTCGCTTTAAAGAACCCCGTGATGATCCGTCTCGCGCCGCAAGGCACCACCGCCGAATCGATCACTCAGATGCTGTACCCGGTCATGCGCAATCAGAAGAATGACCTCTTGATGGCGATCCTCCGGACCATCGACGCGCATTCCGTGTTGATTTTCTGCCGCACCAAGCGCGGCGCGGACCACCTCGCCCGCTTTCTCCAGACCAACGACTTTTCCGTGAGCCCCATGCATTCCGATCTGAGCCAAGCGCAGCGGAATTCCGGCTTGCAAGGTTTCAAGACCGGGCGCTTTCAGATCATGGTGGCGACCGATATCGCCGCGCGCGGGCTCGATATCCGTAAGATCAGCCACGTGATCAATTACGACGTCCCGCAGCATACCGAAGATTATGTCCACCGCATCGGCCGGACCGGCCGCCATATCGATGTCGGTGACGCTTATACGATCGTCTCCCCCGATGAGGAACGGTTTATCGCCGCGATCGAGCGTTTCATTGGTCGCAAACTGCCGCGCGTACAAATCCCCGATTTTCCCTACGAGCGGCTGCCGCCCCCTGTGAGGCCGAAAACGTTCTCAGAACATTTTGCCAGACGGCGGCGGTTTATCCCCCGCGGCCGTTTCGGCCGCTAACCTTCATTTAATTATCCATGAGAATCCAAACGCCTATCGCGTTGATCGGGATTTTGTTTTTACCTCTGACCGGGCATGCGGCTCCGCCAAAGCCGGTTGCCGCGCGATCAACGGATGCAGCCACGGAAGTCCATGAGATCGCCGAGGCGCATGGATACAGTTTTTTCCCGGACGTCCAGGCGGTCCGTTTTACCTTTAATGCCCGGCAAGGACGTGAAGATCGACCGCTGGTTCATCAACGACCGCTACTGGCTGATGGTCCCCTTTCAGCTTATGTGGGACAAGACGGCGCAAATCACCGTCCATGGGATCGCCCCGCTTCCGATTCCGCCCGGAACGGCCCGCTATTTAAAAGTCGTCTATCCCAACGTGGGAGGCTATACCCCGGGAGATGCGTACGATATTTTTTATGGAGATGATTATTTGCTTCGGCAATGGATTTACCACAAAGGCGGAACGGATCAGCCCACTCTGATCAATACCTGGGAGAGTTATGTGCGCATCGGACATCTCCTCTTTTCCACGGAGCATCGGAACGCAAGCGGCACGTTTCACCTCGCGATGCAGGACCTGGGTGTGAAATTTAAAGGCGATACCGATTGGCGTACCGCCGAACCTTTGAAATAAAATAGGGGTCAGTCCGAAAACCAAGAGGAGGAGTTAGCCATGACCGCGACGCTCGACGACCATTATAAGGAAGGCTTTATCGCAACCGACCCGGAGCTGGACCCTAAGCCCCAGATCCGCATCGTCAATATCAAGAAGATGATTGAAAACGACAAGCTGACCGACAAGGACGTGTTCAAGCGGACCTACTTAGGTCACGCGCGGATGTCGAGCGCATTCGTCTTTCAGGGACACAAAGGCCCCTTTAAAAAGCATATCCATGTTTCGCACGATGAAATCGGAATTGTGCTGAGTGGTTCGGGCAAAGTGACGGTGGGCGGTGTGACCTACAACGTCAACGTGGGCGACTTATGGATCATTCCGGCCAACATCCCCCACTCGGGCGAATTCACAGAACCCACCAACGTGCTGTTCATCTCGTCCCCTCAAGACCATCCGGTCCATCAGGACCGCATCTGGCAGGAATAGACAATTAAAACATCTTTCCCGGGTTGAGGATGTTGTTGGGGTCGAACATTTTCTTGATGCCCTGCATGATCGCGATCTGGGTCGGGCCGACAAATTCTTCCAGCAGTTCCTTCTTCGCCAGGCCGATGCCGTGTTCGCCAGAGATCAGCCCGCCACGCCGCCGTGCATCCTCGTGGAGTTTTTTGCGCAGCACCGGGTAGAGCGCGCCCCAATCCGCTTTCGCGTCGAAATCCGGCTTCCCGTCCTTAAAGCCCACCCGCATGATGTGCGTATGTACGTTACCATCCCCCGCATGGCCGTACGTCGGTAGCCAGGCGCCGTACTCGCGCTCCAGCGCGTGCACCGCTTCTACATGACCGGCGATTTCCGAGCGCGGCACCACGATGTCCAATATCTCCATGCACCACGGTTTGAGCGCCTCGTACATCTGGCTGCGAAAATCGAGCACCTCACGCTGCTTGTCCGCGGTGTCGGCGACAAAAATATCCCCCGCGCCGTGGGCTTCGCAGACCGCCGCCATCTCCTCCACGCGCGCATCCGCGTCGCCCGCGAGTTCCAAAACGATCATCAGAAACGCCTGCGGGCCTTTCACCGGCCAGGTGCGGTGCAGTTGGCGCTCGGTGAGCTCGACCGAGTCGGCTTCCATGAACTCCACGGCCAGCGGCTGGAGATCCCGCCGGATGATCTCCGGGACCGTGCGTATGGCCTGGGCAATGGAGGGATAGGGTACGATCAGTGTCATTGTCTGTCGTGGCTGAGGGAGCAGCGCGATTGTGGCCTTTGTAAACACGCCCAGCAAGCCTTCCGACCCCACAAAGAGATGCATCAGGTTAAACCCGGTGCTGTTTTTGACCAGCTTACCCCCGATCGTCAGGATCTCCCCCTGTGGCAGGACCACCTCGATCCCACGCAGGAACTGCCGCAGCGTCCCGTATTTAACGGGGCGCGAGCCACCCGCATTGGTGGCGATCACGCCGCCATGCGGTTAAACTGATCGAGCAGGAGGACGATGCCGTTGGCAGAAGGCACGCAGCCGCCGCACAAGCCGGTGCCGCCGCCGCGCGGGGTGACGGGGATTTTTTCGCGGTTGGCGAGTTTTAAGATCTCGGAAATTTGAAGGGCGTTCTTTGGACGGACGGCAACACGCGGCGTCTGCCGCATCGCCGGGAGCGGAAACTCATCGCCGGAGTAATTCGCCAGCGCGGCGGGGTCTAGAATCACCTCGGAAACGCCCGCAATCCGCTGCAGGTCCCCGATCCACGGTTCGATGGGCACGCTTTATGCTACGAAAAGAATACGGGTAGGAACAAATTCTTTAAGCCGGTTAAGGACCGGCAAAGACTGTAATAACTGGCGGATTGCTTGAGAAGGTCGTGTTTTCTGGCGTCACTGGGTAAACACGGTCGGTTACCAAAACAAGCCGATCGGTTGTGACATTGTGTGCAATTAGATCGTCTTCGATGATGTGAAGCGTGGCACCCGCGCTGATAGTGATCGTGCCATCGACACGCAACTGACCGATGAGGGTCCAGTTGCCGTTTTGGACGTCGAGGTTGCCTTTGACGTAAACAAAACCGTGGATATCGGGGTTGGTGCCGGAGGGTAGGAGCGCGGTGACTGGGCAATATAGACCTCCGGGAGCGCATGCCGAAACCTGCGACATGGCCTGATAGGGCAGGTTACTTGACGGCTGAGTAGGGTATTCCATTTTGGCCGTCGGTGGCACTGCCAATGTCATCCCATTTGGATTTAGCAAGCCTGTATTTCCACTGGTATTGTTAAGTGTTAAACTGCTTCCCACGATTAACGCACCCTGACTTACGTCGATGCCTACCCTTCCTAAAGTCAGTGAATTAGTCTCATAAATCACGTTCGTCGATACGGGCATTGTGTAGCCATCAGGAAAAGTTTGGGTTGTAGTGATATATCCGCTGGTAGGATTGCCGAGACTATCCAGTATGCTTGTATTTTGTGCTTGTTGGATGTAGTAGGAAGTAAGAATTTCGGGGCACTCCCCTAAAGCGGCAAAAGCCCAATATTGGTTTCCATCGGTGGGGGCGGACGGGCTGGTGGTGTAAGGTGCGATGGATCTTAATCCGTACTTGCGGGGGTAGTGACTATCAGGCGACGCAATCGTCGTATCATTCGAGAAATTGATAATGGGGCCATAATCCACCTGCAATTGGGTGGGTAAGCTGAGCAGCGTCGGTCCGAAGTAAGCCAAAGCGGCAACGGCCGTCTCCCGTGTCGGGAGCTGTATTCCCAGCATCTTACGACTGATAATGGCGGTTTCGGCGCGGACCGCTTGCCGGTTTTTATCCAGGGCTTGCACGGTGACCTGGATTTCGTAGGGTTCGGGAGCTATCCCAGCTTGCAATGTGAAATTCGTGCTGTCTGACCATTCAAATATCGTACTTCCATCCATCGCGAGCTCAGGATATAGAGTGAGCGGATCGTTAAAGGCTCTCTGCCAGGTGGTCGTCGACGAACCCAGCAACCACATGGCCTGCGCAACCCCCGCTTCTGCCGCCTGGGTGCCTTTGTGTGCATTAAGGGATTTCACTGCGGCATGTGAAAGGTGGTTGCTAAACATGGCCAACGTGGGGATGGTGATGAGGAGCGTCAGCACGAGCAAGGCCCCGATGAGCAGCGCCTGTCCGGAATTGGATCGCATGGTCTTCGTTAGGAAATTCATTGAGGGTCCCCGTTTCTCCTCCCGGGTTCTACTTGAGTGTGTCCCGCCGCGACCCCACTTTCAAGACTTCCCTCGTGGACCCTGCCATTTGTTAATCCTTGTTATGAATCTTGCGATCTGTTAAACCTGCGATAAGAAACGCAGCTATATTCAGAGGAAATCGAGCTTGGGTCTATTTTTAGTTTCTGTAACGAGGTTCTAAAAGGTAACGAATTTGTAAATTCTAGGTGGAATGTTCAAGACCCGGGTTGGAGGGATGGGGGGAGAAGACGGACAAAGCTGGACCGATCAATAGTTGCAAAACGGTTTGCGCCGGTGGAGGCGCGCAAGCGAAAGGCGATGGTCATCAGCGTAGGATCATCTCCCCGCGGGAATGAAAAAATGAGGTAGGCCACATTATGCATCATGGGCTTGGGTTGCAGCTGGATGTTGTTAGGTGTCCGAACCGTCATATAAGCCACAGAATCGTCGGGCGAAAGGGAAAATTGATAGTGAGTTATTTGGCCGGCATTGAGGTTATCGAACTGCAAATTCGACCAGGGGTATTGGGCCGTACCCGACAAGACGACAGTGTTAGAGCGTGCGTTTCTTAAGAATTGAAGCATGGTGTCCAAGCCGTTAAGGGCTTCGAGAGCCAGTTGACCCTGGACCCTATGTCTAAGCGCATGGTCAACGAGCTGTTTTACGGCCAGACTGCTCAGCCCAACGAAAATGGCGCCTAGAGCCCCCACCAAAACCATCTCGACAAGGCTCAGACCTGCGTCTGACAGACGCCGGTTAAGCGATAAGACCTTCTTAGGATAAAACCGCATTAATTGCATGTGATTTGGACGAAATTCTGTGGGTTTAGCGGGCTAATCAAAGCCCCGGGGTTGATCGTGCCTACTCGAAATCCGCCGTTGATAGAATCATAGATCCAACAGCATAGCTTGTAGCTTACTCCCGCGGGGACGTTGATCGAACCCGTAGCGTCATTGCCTGTAATCGTAGAAAACACGGCCGGACGCCCCTGCTGCTCGTTGATCGTAGGGGCTGTGGTGCAATCGGCCAAGGTGTTCGTGCTTGCCATGACGAGGCTTCCAGGGGCGGCTCTTATCTGAATTTGAGCGTGCACGCCCGTCAATGAGAAATCCAGGCCGGAGCATTGTGGGCATGGGCAGGTGGTGCCATCGATGGCCACTTTTCTCACCGGCGGTGTAGTAAAGACCCCCTCACCGCGGTCCGAGATAGGTGCGACTCTGAGTTCGGAGGTTCCTGGGATGCCATTGATATTATAATTCCCCTGAGAGTCCGTCAGAGTTGATATATATTCGCTTCCATGGGAATCGGTGGCATGAACCGTCATGCTCGACAAGGGGGTGTTTGTTTCCTGGGCGGTGATACGGCCCTGAATACAGCTGAAGCCCGTTTGGCTGGGGAAGGGCTGTAGGTTGGCCATGGGAATCACGGGGTTGCTGGTGACAGGGGTGCCGAAATCCGTAGGGCTGATCGGAGGGGACCAAGAGCCCCCCGTGAGAGCGGTCCGCTCCTCTTCGCTCAAGTACCAACTTCGGTTGTAAACAGCGGAGCCACTGTTGAAAAGGACCGTCGCATTCGAGGTGGCCACTAAAATCATGTATCGTCCATCCGACCCGGATAGCTTCTCGGCCAGGATCGCGCCGTCGCTCTGGATAACCCTCACCGAGATACCCGACAGAGGCGTGACCGCGTCACCGGCATAAATAGTTCCCGTCGCGAAAACATAGTTACCCGTCGAATCCAAAATCGAATAAGCCATTTGGGCGTCCCGACTGGCAGGATTGGTTCCATAACTGACTTTATTGGGATCAAACGTCCCGGTGTAAGGCACCGTTAAATTATCTGTGTCGCAGGGATTGCCTGTGGAACAGGGCAACGGTGCAGGGGTGACGATGTTACCAAAAGGGGCCCATTGCCGGGTGCTGGGCGAGGGGTATGAGGGATTGTTCCCGTCGCGCCCGAGCGGTAGAGGGATGAGATAGCTCCTCAGATAATGGTCAGAAACGATTGTGACTGGCCACTGAGCTGGCGCTCCGGAGTTTGGCCCCGCGTCCCCTCCCATGATGGAATTGATCAAGGGGATAGCGGCGCGGTGGGATGCGGCGGGAGGGGCAGAGGTCGGATAAGCATTCTGGACATAAGTGATTGGCGACGTGGGGTCTCCGATCTGGACGGTGGCCCCTAGCGTTAAGCTGTCTTGGGTCACGGTGGGGACCCCGGTGAACGTGGCTTTCGATTGCTGCGAATTATGCAAGGTGAGCTGAGTAGGGTTCGTGATGACAAGGAAATTGTTCGCATTATCATCGGTGTCGTAGGAAGGTGCAAACGACTCCGGGCCGCTATACGTCGCGATCTGACCGCGCCGCCCCATGCGGCGCAGCGCTCTAAAATTTGAACCGTTGTATGAAACCAATGTCTGACCTACAGGGGACCATTCGAACCGTGAATTGAAAGGGTGTAGACCATCGGTCCATCCCACTTGATCGATAAAGTTGGAGGATGGACCTAAGGAGACGGAGCCTTCATCACGGATGAGGTTCACAGAAGAGGCATTATAAAATACATCCGGTATGATACTCCCAAACGGCGGCGTTAAAATAGGGGTGGTTAGATTGCTGCAAAAAGAGGTGGAATCCTGTCCCACGATTAAAAGGAAACTTTGCGGAGGAATACTGACATTTTTTGCGACGGAATCAAATCTAGGCCCACACACTCCGCTAACGGTATCTAATGCAACTGAGTCAAACAGAGTGTTTCCATTATTTTTTCGATGATAGAATTGGATTTGGCTGGCAGGAATCGTAACGGTACTCGGCGTTGGATTAAAAAGTTCCAATATCTCTGTATTAGGGCTTGTTTGGGTTTTAGAGATGACTTTTGAAATGACAACATGGTCCACGCGGGAAATTTCCGTCGCGGCGTAGGAGCCATACTCCTGTGCCTTCCTCAGGATAAAATACAGTGTTCTGGTTTGTCCGGCAAGCACCACGACGGGCGACTTGGAGGCTGGGAAGAACCCATTAGCATTGACGGCGATGGAATAAGGGTCATCTTGAGCCAATCGGAGCACTTGATAACGCCCATTGTTTCCGTCGAGAGAGGACAGATTGGTGATCTTATCGCCCAAGTGGTAACTGGTTTGCCCTCCACCGCTGGCTTCTCCCTTGAAAGCGACAATTTCTGCGCCAATCACTTGATTGGCATTCGGATCGTTCGGATCGCAGCGGGTGGGGTCGTTAAAATCGGCTTTACAGACGTCCACTTGAACCGATCCCGTCCAGGCGGTGTCTGCTTGCTTGGGCACATCACGCACAACCAACTGATTAAGATCTATTGCTTTCGAGTCGCCATTGGACTCGGTCCAATTAGCCCTGACATGAATCCGACGCAATCCTGTATCGGGCAGCCGGTCTGGGCAACGATCGTATAACAAGTGACTGGCCGTGTCGGCTTCGACCTGCCCCACACACGTATAGAGCGTGGCGGAGAATCCGCCTAAGGTTCGCGTTTCAGGGGGATACCAGACATCGTCGTAATTTTCTGGGTAGGTGCAGGAACAGCCCTGCCATGTTCCCACCCGTTTGAAAGACTCAAAGGGTGTTTTGTGAATTAAGGCAAAAGGCTGAGTAATAATACTTTGGAGTTTGTCCTGAGCCGCGTTCAAGGCTTCGTTTCGATGGTTGGCCATAATTCTGACGTGGGTCGATTTCGCGTAAAAGAGGACTCCTGTTGTTATCCCAGCCACAATAATCGCCATGGCTAGAACAAGCTCAATGAGATTTTGACCGCGGGAGCCGCCCTTGACGTCAGTCATATCTTATGGATTTAGCCAAATTGGGTAAAAATGCAATAAGAATTTAGACCCATCATTTTCTCGTCTAGAATAGTCCTGCTTTGTAGTAGCCCTGCTAAGCGATCGCTTTCCTCAAAAACATCAGCAGATGCTGATTGAACGCTTGGGGGTTTTCTAGATTGCTGAGATGGGCGGCATCGGGGATGATGTGAAGCTCGGAGCCGGGGATGCTTTTTTGGAGGGACTGCGCGGCGGCGGGCGGGGTAATCGGGTCCTGATCCCCTACCAGGATCAGAGTCGGCACTTTGATATTCGGCAGGGTGGCCGTGGTATCGGTACGGGTGGCCAAGGCCAGAAGCGTGCCGCAAATCCCCAAGGGAGGGTTCGCGAGGATGGTCTTTCGGATGGCCTCTACCGCTTGGGGACGAGTCTCGAAGCTTTTCGGTGCAAAGGCCGCCTTGAGGAAGCCTTCGGCGAAGGCAGAGACGCCTTTTTCCTTAACCGTTCGGATACCGGCCGCGCGCTTGATTTTGGCTTCATTCGAATCGGCTTCCGAACGCGTATCGCAGAGAGCCAGCGCGTGAACCCGCTCGGGATTTCGCTCGACCGCGCGCAGCGCGATATAACCTCCCATCGACAACCCGCACAGGGTCACCTTTTGAAGCTTCAGGTGATCCAGAAGTCCGATTAAATCATCAACGAGGAATTCGAGCATATACTGCCCGTCGCCCGCGTCGCTCGCGCCGTGACCGCGGTTATCGTAGGTCACCAACGGAAAGGAAGCCTGGAGGCCCTGGATCTGCGGCTGCCACATCTCCTGGCTGAACGGAAAGCCGTGAATGAAGACAGTCGGGATCTTGCCGACGGGGCCGTATTCGTTGTAGTGGATCTTATAGCCTTGGCTGGTGAAGTGCATGGTTATGTGTGAGGCGGACTAGGGCTGTTCTTCGTCCGCGGTTCCGCACTCGACGTGCTCGAGGGACAGGCAATCGTACGGCTTCTCGATAGCGTAGGCAACGGAGCTGGATATCTGTCGGTACACGGAAAGCACGACGGCCTTCACGCGGTCACCGTCTTTAAACTCCTTACCGCATTTCTTGCAAACCTGTCTCATAGATATATTCTATTCATTTCACCCTCTCCCTTCTGTACCCCTCACCCTTCCCTCTCCCTCAAGGGGAGAGGGCATTGTGACTAGAGTCTTCCTTTCGTAGAAGGAACACCTTTTACCCGCGGATCGATCGCGGCTGCCTGTGCCAGCGCGCGCGCGAAGCCTTTAAACAGGCTTTCCGCGATGTGGTGCGGGTGCTTGCCGTAGCGCAGCGCCATGTGCAGGTTCATCCGGGCGGATGCCGCGACCGACTCAAAGAAATGCTCGAGCAGAAGTCCGTCGAACTTGCCGATTTGAGGAGAGATCCATTTCACATTGAAGACGAAATACGGCCGGTTGGACAGATCCAACGCCACGTAGCTCAGCGACTCGTCCATGGGCAGCAGGAAGTTGCCGTACCGGGTGATGCCTTTCTTTTCGCCCAGAGCGTCGCCGATGGCCTGGCCCAGCGCGATGCCCAGATCTTCCACCAGGTGGTGGTCGTCAATGTGGGAGATTCAAGGACATCGCGATATCCGTTTCGCGGGTTTTTCGGTGCAGGGTCGCTTTACGTACCATTTTCATAGATAAGGGTCTTCCTGACTTAAGTAGTTTTGGACGTAATCGCGGACGCCTTCTTCCAAGGTGGAGAACGAGGCCGTTTTTTTGGCCCCGTGCCGCCAGCGCATGTCCGCTTCGGTGTGATACTGATACTTCGCCCGTAGCGCCTCCGGCATCTCAATGTACTCGATGCGGGCGGGTTTGCCAAGTGCGTTAAAGATCGCCTTCACCAAGTCATTCCACGTGCGCGCTTTCCCGGCCCCCAAATTATAGAGACCTTTATAAGCCCTTTGTGTCATAAATTCATAGACCGTTTGGACCGCGTCTTTCACATACAGGAAGTCCCGTCGCTGTTCGCCGTGGGCAACTTCCTTACGATAGGATTTGAACAGCTTTACTTTCCCGGACGCGCGGATCTGCTCGAACGCTTTGGCGACAACCGAGCGCATGTCGTTCTTGTGGTACTCGTTAGGCCCGTAAATGTTGAAGAATTTGACGCCGACTATCTTGGAGAGGATCCCCTGCCGCATGGCCCATAAGTCAAAAAGATGCTTGGAGTAGCCATACATGTTGAGCGGAACCAGCTTGAGGGTGGTGGCGGGGTCGGTCGTGTAGCCGTAGGCCCCGTCGCCATAGGTCGCCGCGCTGGACGCATAAACGAAACGCTTGCGCTGGGCCAGCGACCACCGGGCCAGCGCTTTGGTGTACTCG
>WNFI01053424.1_pt1 | contig 11508 bp, 12 predicted proteins | sample 5400471 | NCBI WGS metagenome assembly WNFI01 (sample SAMN13153348, study PRJNA577476) | soil metagenome | isolation source: 100 cm saprolite on Douglas fir-dominated hillslope | place: USA:California | collected 2013-09-17
GGATGAGATTTCTGCCTTCACATCGACTGCACCCACCAATTCAGCGCCCTCTGCACTCGCATCCGTGCTCAGCTCTTCTCCCATTTTCCCTAGGTCTGCTGCCGATGATAGACCACCAAGGAAGTCCATAGGTATAATGTGTCTACAGACTCCTCCTATTGTCACATCTCAAGATCATCTCAATATCAGAGATCTATCACCTATCGAGGACTACCCTCTGATCTACAAGAGAATAGGGCTGGCTATTGAAGTCCCGAGGGCCCCCAACGATCTCGAAACAATTGCAGACAGATCGGTAAGGGATATGAGCAATTCTCAGAACCACGAAGGCCCCGTGGTGGACTCCACAACTAATGGCGAGGCTTTCATGCTCGACTCAGCAGTGGTACGTATGATGAAGCTTCGGTACGTTCGGAATCCTTCAGATGCTCACGTTTTGACGCAGGTATTAACTCAATCTGTCGTGCCAGGAACTGCCAGTGATAATGTAGTAGATAGGACAACAGTATGAGGTTCTTTAGATTACCGCATTCAATCATTTAACATCTTTCCACTCCTAGACGTCACAATCGTCATCTGGCCCATCAATATCACAACAATTAAAGTTGACGCTAGATCTCCTTGATAACCGTAACCGTATGATCAATGACCTTCGGAAGCAGAAAGCCGATGTTGAAGCAAAACTTGCCACAACCCTCAATTCTTCATCATCTGGTCCAGCGCCCAATGATGATTGGGATATCATAATCGGCGCCTTGAAAGGTCAGAACCGGGCTTTGGAGTCCGAACTAAACGAACTCGCCCCGTCTTTTGAACGGCAGATTAAGGCTTTGTGTACTCAGGTAGAGGACCTGGTGGAAAGGGATGCTCAGCACGATCACCGTGTCCAGGAACTCACTTTGGAACTCACTTCGATGCACACTGAACTCAAGCAGGTGCAGTCCACCAACCGGCGACTCTCCGAGGCAAATGGAAAGCTCGCGGGTACGAATGCTCGCCTTGAAAAGAGTTTAGTCCATGCTTCCAATGACCTGGTCTTTGCCACGGCAAGAATTGCGTCGCAGCAGGGGATGATTACCGACCTCAGGACCCAGGTGGACAGTCTCGCCAATCGACTGCGCTCGCATGCTCAGAGTGGTGGAAGCGCAGATACTGAGGCTTTGCGAGAGGAAAACCAAGGGCTCAAGTTTGAACTTGCAAAATGTAGTGCCAATAACGATGTTACGACTCAAGCTGAGCCGCAGAAATCACCGGCCACAATAGAGGAATGCATCACATCTCTTACCGCACAGGCATCGGGGGAACTATCCCGTGTACAGGAGGCTCTAGACGAAGAACGAAAATCCCACCAGTCGTCGAAAGATGACATCGAATTTTTGCGCCAGCGGTACAAGGATGCATCGGACGCAGCAGCCAACCTTGGCCAAGAGAATCGAATACTTGAACAAAGGACCGTACGGGCGACATCTCAGGCCAACGATGGTGTTAAGCAGGCGAAACTTTTCTACCAAACGCAAATTCAGCGGCTCGAACAGGAACTAGATCAAGCCAATGCCCGCGTCGCTATCCTCAACAAGAAGGGAATCAGAACTGTTACAGGAAATATTGACACACTCGAGACTGACCACAAAAATCTCCGGCAGCGCTATGATCTACTGCGGCAAGAGCATGTGGAGTTGCAAAGGGAACTGCACCATATGAAGCTGATCGCAGAAGAATTCAAAGATCATGTGGATCGACTTGTCGAAGTAGGCGTTGATGTCGACTATCCTGTGGAGTACGTAATAGATGATGTCATCGAACGGTTCTACTTCCTCCGAGAACCTTGGAAGCCTTTGGGTAGACTCAAAGACATTGGGATTGACGTGGACTTGGAGCCGAAAAGCTTCGATCACCTCGTTGATCGAATAATCGAACGGATTCATGCTCTCACCAATGTTGAGGATCAGCCACCCTCGAAGGAGTCAAACCCTCTCAATGGCCAGCCCTGTAGCGTCCAAGTTGTCGATCATGGCTTGAGGCGCACGTCTCCCCTGGACTTTTCCAACATGGTCAATAATCATGATGCCGACCCAGAATACGGATCCACTCCTACTCTTCCACCTGCCGCGCTGGCAGACGTATTGCCGCTACACAGATCTGCGTCTGCGCCCTCACCGTCCACTGAAATGAACGCTCCAGTGTCTGCAGGCACGGTTTTGCAAATGCTACCTTCCACGCACTCAGATACCCACGTCTTCCCATGTCCAGTCCTGTTGAAGCCACATGAGCCATGTCTAGGCACTTTCCAAACGCGAGATGTACAGTGATATCTACTTGCGGTTATCGCATGAACTGACCTTGTTCCTTGACCTAGGAAGTCAAGCGCCACATTCTAGGGTCGCACGTCACATTCACCCCCTATTCCATTAGCGCCCAACTGCCCAAACCCAATGACGCAAGTTTATGAAGGCCAAAGCTCAATATGTGTAGTACGTGAGGGTTCATCTTCACATGATTCAGTAATCGGGCAGCTAAGGACCTGATTTGGTGCGCTTTGTCTGGTGAGTTATCCTTGGGAGTCGGGTGCGAAGCCGATGACCTCTAACTTAATCTACGTCCATGTATTATACTCTGGATTCTACTTCGGGCTAATGTTGTCGTCCATTTCCTGTGTACTACATTGTGCTATGTAACTGGCGTATTTTTTCCGTGTTCGTTTTCTTGCGCTAACATCAGCGAACCAACGCACAACGTTCCCTGTACCCGGTGTCCATCCGTGCGGGAATAGAACATGTCTGCGGCTCCGACTATTCTTCATGAAGTGTCTAAGATGTTGCAGCAACAACAGCTCCAGCTCCATGCAGTTGCATATGCTCAGCAGGGTATTCGCCACCCCACTCTAGCAGAGATGACTGACGACCCACAAGCACTATGGTGCCCCCCAAGGCATCAAGTCTCACAGTCCCAGCTCATAGCCTCTCCTCCTTTTCCTCCTCCGGATCCGAGAACGCGAGATGAACCTGCCACATAGACGCCTACATATATCTAATTCAAGATCCCCCGTCTTTGCGGTAGTGCAACAGGTAGCAGGGTAGCGGGGGATTGACACCATACTAATCGAGCCATTAGGTACAGGGTTAGTGATAGACAAATAGACCCAACCATCTTCATCTTGAAGCCTCAATTGATTGGGTTGGAGCTCTTTTCCCGACTTGCTACGATATATGTAAAATGTCGAGTTGAGAAGGATCATGATAGCCATGCAGCGCGGGACGGCTCAACCCCGCCTGCTCCCTTACAATTGGAATGCAGGCAATTAATTCGGGTGCATGAGATTGGGACAAATGAGGTGAATGTACAATAACAGATGGGAACAAAAGCAAGGATATTCAAGATGGAGGGAGGATGAAACTGTCCAAATGGATGATCCTGAATCATAAGTTTAGAGAAATGAAGATAGACTAAGTTCTCTATGTTTCACCACACCGTGTAATCAGCGCGGCGCGAAGGTAAGGATGAATTGGATAATGCGTCTCGAAGATTAGGTCAGTAGGTCGGGACGGACCATGTGGTAGGCATGGCACGACAAATAGGGACAAGAGAGGATCTACGTCCGGTGGTATGGCACACAAACGCCAGCGTCCTGTAGTTGTTATCAATACCTTCGAGATCCGCTGGGTGGCCGAGCAAAAGGTCTTGCGGAGCCTTCGAGGTGAGAAGTTTCCCCGTGGTACTGTAAATTGGTCTGAAAGTGCCCTTCATTGCCTAGTTCCATCCTTCCAACGATCTGCTGGTCAGACTCATAGCTCTGTCTTCCCGTGTGTCCCGGAGTGAAGAGCGAAGAGGAGGAAAGATTACTTGGTCTCCTCCCGCCCTGACTGCCCCTCAAAACCGCAACACCAATGCTCCCACTCGCGCTGCTGGCAGAGTCTTCCTCAAGGGCCGAAACCAAAGCGCTCACCCCAGGATGTCGAGATGACCTTGTCTCTCGCTCACTGCCGCTGGCCCCGCTACCACCAAAAGTGGCAGAAGCACTCTCCGTCCTTCGTCTTCTGGCTCGCATACCACCTTCGAGACTCCCGACACCGACTTGGAAGCTCTCGGTCATTCTCCTCAACGCTTCATCCACGTCGGCGCGAGAGGTGACTATGGACGCGCCGCGCTGTGTGCCAGACGTACCACCCAGGTTCCTATGACGCAGCATAGGCGAAGGAGGGTTTGAATGGGAAGACCGACGAGACTCCTCAGCCATCGGCGGAAGGGTAGCGTCAAAGTCGAGCCCACCTCGAAGAGGAGCACGGGAGTCAATTGCCTTCACGAAGTTCGAAAGCTCATCATCTTCAGGGGGGATGGTTAGACACTGAAGATGAAGGAAATGAATATACACATCGGATCGAGCGAGAATCAAAACTGACCGTCTCCGATGCTGTCCTCCTCTTGAGGGGTGAATCACCAATAAGACTGCCTATTTCACCAAGGCCACTACCATGCTTTCCTAGGCTGCCTGGTACACCAACGCCCATTCCCAGGCCTCTGTCAATATCTGCAATTGCAGGCCCAGCGTTGCCAATACTTGGGCCACCAGTCATATGCCTATGCGAAAAACTGCTCAGGTAGCGCTGAGGTCCCCCGGCCACTGAAACCGGTGTGAGTCCACTCGATGCAACATGGGTTTCTGGAGGGCCACCCCCTATCGAGGGGAACTTCTTGATATTATCCCCGTAAGGGCTGAGGAATCCTCCCGGTGATGTCTGGGCTGGTAGATTTTGAGAAAGGGGAGAGTTGAGGCGGACTGATAACGAGTGAGAAGATGGCGACGACGCAACGGTACCTGACTTGAAGGGGTGAATAGACGTGACAGAGGGCCGACGAGCCCCAAAATGTGTGGACGTGGATGATGATGACGACTGAGCACGATCCTATTCGAATGATGAGGCATCAACATTAGCCTTTTCACGACACACTAACGGCGCGTGGAAATCAACGTTAGGACTTACAGCGGTATTACTCCCTCCCAATAAACTCTCCTTTCTAGTCCGATCCATCGAGCCACTTGTTCTCCCGCTCAAACCAACTGCGAACGGCAAGTCGCCACCATCCCTCCCGTAACCGCCAAACACCAGCCTAGGACTGGCATTGCTCACGCCCGCACCACCCAGGTACTGGTCGGATGACGCGGCAGGATTAAGGGTTGAGATCCTCCTCGGACGTGGTGAAGACGAAATCGATGAATTTGAAGAGTGAAGGTGGAGAGTGGCGGGCTTATTGGGCGAGTGAGGGACTGAGGGTGGCGAAGAGGCAGTAGGTGAATGTGGGAGGGCGGTACGGATAGGAGCTGAGGTTAGAGGTGATACACCTATCCCGATGTCGGTGCTCGGAGCTGGCCGGCTTGGGAAAGGGCGCGATGACAAGGAGACGTTACTTGTATTACCTAATGATGGAAGAGGTGCTGCTCGAGCGTTCGTTGCAGATGCAGCGGAACCCGATCCCAGAGATTCCTTTCGCTGACGCTGATAGGCAGAGGTAATTGTAGGCGTAAACTGAACAGGTGCATCGTCTACTTTGGCCTTTGTGGGCGGGAGAGGAATTGCTGGATGGTTAAGTGCTGGAGTCATGAAATGTGTCGAAAGTAATGATTCAAGCGACTCGAGACTGTAGTTCGAATGCAATCGGTACATCGTCCGAAACGCGAAATGACCAAGTGGTGTTTGGATTGCAGGGAAGGAGATGGATTCGGTGCCAAGGCTCTCTGGCGATTGTGAATGCGGCGCATCTGAAGATGAGGGCCGAACGAATTACCAAATGTAGATTAAGATGCAATCCAGTTTGAATGGATTCACAAGGGGAGGTCGGAGAAGTTTAGTCATTGGCTCTTGCGATCAAATTATTTAAATTACGGGAGTAGACTTACCAAAGCCAGCGACAGAATCGTCATCGACGACGACAGGTCTCCCTACACCGACTTGCACCTCAATACTAAGCCCTGAACCCCCTAACGGAAGTGCGTTACAGCTACTGCGCCTTTTCAGCTTGCGGTGTAACTTCCATGCGGGCAGCACGCGCAACATGGTATACAAACTGCGAAACAAGGAGATGCACTGCTTGTAAACCGTTGAAAGTTCCACGCTCGAAGAGGCAGAACTTGAGCTGAATGACAGGGAGGATGAAGGCAATAATGATAAGGTGTGCGTTTCTAGGAGAATGTACCTAGGCGGTGGTGTCACTCTAGTCTGTGTTTCCCCAATGTCACTGGAAGCAGGAGACTGATGTACGAGGACTATCCCGGAGCTACTATTAAGGGGTGGTATGGAGAGGAGGACTGAGATGTGCAATGAGGGTATTGCATGCAAAGCATACGATACAGAAATCGAACGATACGCCTCGGGTGAGGTACTTGGTACCCTAGGTGGGATAAAACGCTCTCCTTTTGCCCTGTTCAAGGCAGGACGGCTCGCGACAACCCTGGGAGCTGAACAAGGGATAATGCGATAGAAACATTCACGTACCCATTTATCACTCCTGGGTGGCTTGCTTTCCCTCGTTGACAGACCAGGAGCCGCGTCTTCTCTCAAGGGCTCGATAGCACCTCCGGTAACGTTTTCTCTTCCTCCAAATGGACCCAAATTATTAGAACTTGGTTGCGAGGTATTGGAACCAGCTGGTGCACGGGCGTCGGCAACAACTAACACTAGCTTATTGAACACACGGTATACGATCTGATCTGCCTTTGCGTTCGGAGAAGGCGTGGCTGCAGATGAAGATGTAAGCTGAGTTTGGCGGGAAATGGTTTGAGGAGTACCTGTCTGTTGTGGGTGATAGGACATGTAGGGACTGTTGGCTAGACTGAGTTCAGAAAGGCATAGTGGACGCCACTAGTATGGTGTATGAGATTTGACGGCAGTTCCTAAGCTGAAAAGGGGACGAGTGGAGGAATGAAAGTGCGCACTCGTCGGTGAGGTGAGGTCGCAATCCGGGCGCGTTTTCAGTGTTGCTTGTTTCCGCCCGGGGCCGTGAGACACAGGCTGCGACTGGTATGACTCGCAGAGCTGCTGCTCAGCTTTCTAGCTTATTCCATAGCACTGCATGGCCGTGGGCGCCTATTAATCTTCCTATTGGTTCCAATATCCAACACATCGCGCGGCGCCTCTCGAGAGCTGTGGGGAATTTAGATCACACCGCCATCCGGAGTACATCGCGTGGTTATTGTGGCAACACATAGTGCAGGAGAGGCATGGAACACTCGCGGATCACAGTGTGCTCTTTCTTACCTTGCTCAAATGCCTCAGCAGCCCGCTTTGAGTGAACCCGTTGATCTTTCAATGCGACCTACTCACGAGCTTTTCTGGCCTCGTTCCTTCCTCACAAAGTCTACTCAACAAACAACCATTCCTCTTCTCAACGTGACATCCGCGCGGGCTCTGCAAAACACATCCATGTCGTTCTCTTCGCCCCAGAGTTTATGCTTCATCGCTTGTTTACTCATGTCCTTGATGGAACGTATCCTTGAAAACTGTTCCGCCTTAGGACATGAAGCGGCCCTATAAGTGACACATTTAGCCTCGATATAGTTTGTTGTCGCTGGTCACTTCTAACAGCTCAAAACATGTGGTACTCGTACACGCGCCATTTTATGCACCATTGATCACGAATGGTCGAAAGCACTTCCGGAACTAGAATCGGTTCCCTAATGATGTGATGGACTTCATGTGGCTTTGGGACCCCCTGCATTCCATTCCTCGAAGAATTTGCCTGACTCATCGAAGCCTATCATAAATATGGTAACTATTGCAGCCTTTTGAGGGAAGTGTTCCCACAAATCGGCCATCGGCATCGTGTCCCCAATGGTGCCTCCATTATCATCATACCTGACAGTTACCATGGGTCAAGGTTTTTCCTTTGTATCCCCTAGCCATATGGACATTTTACACCTGTAATGCCCCATCCGAAGTTCCGAAGCCTCATTTGGATTTGGTTTCTCGTTAGTGACCGGACAATCACGACCGCAGCAACCTGCTACCAGGCCCTGATCCTGAACTTTGGGGCCTCAGTTGAGTTTGCTTGGAATTTCAGAGATTTTCTTGGGTGCTGCATGACATTAGGGCTCAACCAACGGTAAACCTCTCAATGCGACTGTACGTATGCATCCAAATCCGAGATACCTGCCCTCGCTCCGTCACAACCGTTCGGGGAACGAGCCAACCATCAGAAGGAGCGGCGATACTCACCCAGTTTTGTATTGCCCGAACGAAGGACATATAAACTCATCCACAAATAAGCTTTCCTAAGCCATTTCTTTCCTTTCATTTCTACCATCGGATTTCCGGCTCTGCTTGACGTCCAATTCATATCCTCGTTCATCCCCCTACACTTTTTTGCAGTCATGTCGTCCAGACGTTAGACAGACTATTACTGCCCCTTCGCATCCATGAAGACCGTCGAGCCCAACACCAGACAATGTGTGTCCTAGTTTCTCACAAGCGAACTTCTCGATCCCTGACTTCTCATCAGACGACGTCTTCTCCGTCTGGACGTACGTCTTAGCCATATCCTGAGGGATGACATCGGGTGTGTACATTATGTATATGAATTACTTTAATTCAATAGGCAATAACCGTTTCCTCGGGGAATTCCGTCGACCAAATATGGAAACTTTTGCTGTGTTGCAACAATGTTTCAAAACCCCTAGCGCCTTGTTGAAGCCTAGCTGATCGAGTTCTCCTTACGAGGGCGAAATGGTTCAGAAAAATTTTACTGACCCAGTTTATTGGGAGAGTATATGTTTTGCTTGAGGGTATGGAGCAAGAAACATTGGATACAAACTGTGCTCACCTCCCAGGGGGATTTTGAGAATGAGAAGGGTCCAGAACAACCTAACAGTGAGGCCGATCCCTCATCTACCGATCCTAACCCACCAAAGCGCACTATTTACATATGGGGTGGGCCGGCCTTCATCCTCCGAGCACCTCGACATTCCTCCATTCCCGGCGTTAGAATGAGATTGACACGGACGACAGGCCAAGTTGGTGCCATTTCCAGAACAGGTAGGATGGCGAACCTATGTATTTAGATAGGTCATAAGACTGTATGCGCAATTAAAATCGATAGATGGGTGATGTCAGGATGAGAAGGAAAAGTTCATGTCATTAGTGCGTGTTTGTTTGCTCTAGCAAAATAGGGTCCGCAATTCCACCCTGCGAAATATAAGATCAAACCCCTCGATGAAATTAATGAGGAGACTGAGCATTTGTCGTCAAAGTCGAAGTATTCAAGCTAGTTGACTGGCCCAAACCGTCTTGCATCCCAGCCTCAGACAATTAACAGTGGATCCATCATTTTCAGCAGTTATAACTTCTATATCACAATAATTATGGAGAACAGTCTCCAGCCACTGTACTGAGCGTATGCGCCCACTCGGATGTGTAGTGGACTGGCCGATCTGGGATGGCACTTTCGGTATTCCCAAGAAATAACGCCTGAGTGAAAACTCATTTTCAACCCCCCCATTATTGTAGCATCCAGACACTTCCGATCAGCCGTCTTGCCCTTGATTAAGGACTAGAGTTTTTCGGCCTCGGCCATACCGAACAGATCAAGATATAGCCCTCTTACGCGCACTTGCCTTACCACAGCCACCCCCACTGAGCCTAGAACTACGGCTCATTCCGAATATTGCAGGGCACGATACCCCGAGTTCTGTACTTATCGTCACCAGTCATGGGGTATCACTGGACAAGGCATCTAGGTGCATGTATTGCCCAATTAACTTGAAACAACCGGGCCACTGGAACTTGGACCAATGTACGTCATTGCTTTCTGTTCACCGGTTTATTATCTTTGTGGTTGGTGTACTCAACGATCCGCGTTCATTAGTCACACGACCCATCTCCCAGGCCATGTTATTACGCCTAGAACGATGGCCTATTCCCTGGTGTACAATTCCGCCTCCACAGGGATCTATGAGCGCTTTCGTCTACTATGATTATCTGCTTGACTTTCTTTGGCCGCTTGGCGTGGCCAAGGATTCTCGGCATACCGATGTGCAAGCCTGATCATCAACTCGAGCCAAAACTACTGCGTCAACCCATATATTCGCGTTTTTACCCCGAGGACTCTGGGAGAGAGTTCTCGGCAAGACCCAATCATAGCTGTGGTCTCAGGAACACGCGACCCTGGCTATGTAATCTCAGCTCACACGACATGACGGGGCAGATGACCGAGACAGAAAACGGTTCGCCTAATGCAAGTCAATTGCTTGTTCCTCTATTGCGTCACGGAGGAACCTGCAGCTTCTTCAATATCTTCGGTTCGTGAGAAGGCCAGACTGGTCTGTGGCACAGACCACTCTGTGCGCCACGATCATGTGGCTATGATGCTCATCCGCAGCCTCTGCTACGCGCTCATTCCAGTGACTCCAATATTATGCTCTGCGATCGTTCCTTTCGGATCGGAAGGAAAATAGGATCGGTCACTCACCCCTTCCCAAATGATGACATTGACAAATAAGCCTACGCCTTATCGATGCCATCCGGCACCGTGCGCACATGGACGTTGACCTACTCCCGCTACATCACGAATCACACGGGCGCCTGGAGCTACGACATGTCACAGGAGCCTTGTCCAAATCCATTGGGCTGACCAACTTGATGGAAATGATTTTCGATCTTCATTAATCCTTCGGTCGACTCCTGGGAGTCCTGCCTTGTGTACGACCGGGGCGATGCCCGCCCTCGTGAAAATATTCTCATGCGGTGTCGATGACTGAGCCATGTGGAGATTGGTAGACCTGATGTTCTGGAACCGTGAGCTCACCCTATGGATCATGCCGAAAGTCCCACTCCAACCCCCTTGACCTGTCCACGAGAGATCAACTATCGATCGGGTCAAGTACTTGCCCGGGAGCGACCCATCTTGTCTTTATTAGTACAGAACATCGTTATCTCCAGACTCCAACTACAGTTAAGCGGGTCCTTTCGAGGAAGGCTAATGATATTCATGAAAGAAAAAAAACTGTTCCGACGTCGCAGAACGGATGTAAAGTTTCTCCAGCCATTTTTTTTTTACTGATCAGCACTTTAACCTGATGGAACCCGAGCACCAGCGGTGTACAATAGGGAAATCACACGTTCCCACACGGAAGGTACCCATATTGCTTTCGTCCAAGCGCGATAACACGAGCTACAAGCCATTTATGGTTTACGGTTGGGACCTGCCGAATGGGGTGAAGGTCCCTCGGGTTCGGCCTCTTTCGTTGAATTCACGACTGAACCACCCAGAGTATTCGTCCAGAGCGTTTTCCCAATTCATATGTGGGTATAACAAGTCAAATGGAGCCGTGCAGACCCTAAATACTCTGCTCTCGTCAACGAATCTCCGCTCAATCTCAGCAGAAACGTGTCGGGCCCCGACCTTGATCCAGGTTCAGATCTCGGCTGCGATTACTAGTACCAAGGGGACTGCACGAGCGCATGGCAAATCCGTGTGGTTTGCTCGAAGGAAAGGGCGGGAGATGTGAACCTAGGGATCTCG